>ENA-UOUJ01000057-UOUJ01000057.1-activated-sludge-metagenome-genome-assembly--contig:-NODE-57-length-109239-cov-12.200011_pt1 | contig 109239 bp, 117 predicted proteins | sample MGYA00249839_ERZ747224 | MGnify/ENA primary metagenome ERZ747224 (study PRJEB28782, sample SAMN03220277) | activated sludge metagenome | biome: wastewater; feature: sewage sludge; material...
TTATTTGGAACTATCATTGGAATGGCTCAAGATTTTGTTGGAAGTAATAATATTCCATTATTTGTTCCTAAAGGTAACTTTGGTTCAAGACGAGATCCTAAATCAGCAGCAAGTCCACGTTATATTTACACATATTTAAATCCAATTACTTCATTAATTTTCCGTAAAGAAGATGAACGTATTTTGAATTATTTATATGAAGATACTGACCAGATTGAACCGGAATATTATTTACCTATTATTCCTACTTTATTAGTAAATGGTACATCTGGAATCGGTACTGGTTGGTCTACGGATATTCCTAAATATGATCCAATGGCTTTGATTATGGTTATTCGTAAAAAATTAACTAAACCTGATGTACGTTACGCAATTAATCCATCGTATAAAGATTGGAATGGTGATTTAGATTGGAACCAGGATAAAAATACATACATTTCAAAAGGTATCGTGAATTTATCTAAAAATAAAAAACAAGCTATTATTACTGAATTACCGGTTGATGTGTCTACAGATAAGTATATTACAATTCTTGACAAATTAAGTGATGAAAAGAAAATAAAAAAATATACAGATAATTCAACAGATACAACAATTCATATCACAGTTGACTTGATTGAAAATACTAAATTAAATGATTTAGAAAACGTATTAAAATTAACATCTAGTATTTCAATCAATAACATGAATACTTTCTTAGATAATAAAATTATCAAATGGAATTCAACTGAAGAAATGTTGAATAAATGGTTTGATATTCGTTTAGAATATTATTCAAAAAGAAAGACAGCATGGATTGAAGTATTAGAAATGCAATACAAACGATACTTCAATTTATTGTGTTTCATTAAATCAGTAATTGATAATGAATTAATAATTAACAATAGAAAGAAACAAGACATTATTTCAGATTTAGAAGAAATGGAATTTGAAAAATACAATGATAGTTTTGATTACTTATTAAATATTCCAATTTATCACTTGTCTAAAGAAAAATACGAAGAGTATAAAGAACAGGCAAAGAAAATGAAAAACGAATTGAAAGAATATAAATTGTTAAGACCAGAAGAAATCTGGGATAAAGAATTAGATGAGCTTGAAAAAGCATTAAAAAAGGCAGGATATTAATCTTGCCTTTTATTTTTTAATATATAAAGAAAAATATTATTTTTAAAAAAATGATAAGCTCAATTAACGAATTTAAAAAATACTTAAACACTAAAGTTATTAATGAAGGTAGTGGTAATGCTAAAATAAGATACAACGGTCAATTTTGGCCTACATATTATATAGAATATTATGATTCAACTGATGAAGACGGAGACGAAATTCCTGGTGCAAATGATATGTTCATAGATGATTTTATAGGTAATGTAAAATATTTCAAATCTGTTAAATTAACACCAGTTGCTGATGAATGGATTGATAATAATCAAGTTGTTAAATTTGAAAGTGATACATTTAAAGTTGTACTCGTTGATAATGGATTGACTTTAGGTGTAGGTGTTATTCCTGCATTTTATGATGAAAATGATGAAGGTGAAGAAGTTATTCCTAATGGATTTAATGAAGATGCTACAAAATTCTTTAATGAATTAAATAGTATTTATAAATTATATACATCTACTAGTGCATGGACATCAAGAGCTATAGATAATGACGAAAAAATTACTGTTAATGAAAACGTTTCAGAACATATTAAAAATGAAAGTAATAATAATAATATAATAATAAAAACTCCAAAACAATTAATTAACATAATTATAAAAGATAATATTAATTTTAAATGGTTAAAAGAATATAATATTACTACATTTAATAAACTTGAAAAAATATTACAAGAATCTGGATATGGACCATTATATCATGAATATATTATTAAATATAAAATTGATGATACAAATATAAATGAAAATGTTTCAGAACATATTAAAATAGTTACAGCCAATTATTATATTGGTAATGCAAAAATAATGGGATATATATATGAATCAAATCCTACACAAATAACTATTTTACGTTCTTTTGAAATGACACCGAAAGATTCTGAATCATATAAAATTGATAATTTTTCTAATATAGAGTTAGCAACACCTGGTGATTTTGAATATTTTAGAGTTCAAATGACACAATATGATAGACCTGAATATATTTGGAATAGACAAACAACAGAATCATCTATTAATGAACAATTTAATTTACCTGATGGTATGGTTAAAGCATTAGATGATATTGATGAAAGACGTCCAAATAAAATGAAAAGACCTGGAATGATGAGACATGATTTTGCTGGTCGTGGCGGACAACGTGGATATGTTTATATTCAAGATGAAGCTGAAGAAGTAATGCAAGATAAATACGGTCGTGAACGTGGTACTAAATTATGGCAAGCATCTATTAATGCATCTCAACGTGGAGCTATGTTTAAAATGGCTGATGATGTAATGAAAGAAAAACAATGGTTAATACATGAAATGAATGTTTACCCAAGAACTTATTGGGATGTATCATATTATTCATTATGGAAAGCATGGATGGATAAAGAAGGAATACCATATAGAATTGATTCTGATGAAGAAGTACAAGCTAAAGCAGATGCTAAACGTGCAGCAGAAGAAGCAGCAAAACAACAAGCATTAGATGCTAAGAAAGCAGCAGAACAAGCACAATTTGATCGTACATTAAATCAAATTGAATCTGAGAATACTGCGGCTGGATTACCTACATTACAAGCTGATGCTAAAGATAAACAACGTGTTGCTGATATGTTCCGTCGTGATAGTTGGCCAACTACAGCAGCGAATACTATGGCAAAAGCTATTAAAGACGTTAATAAAGCTGTTCGACGTGGACAAGCTGTTTTAGATTATATAAAAGATAATAATTTATCTTATTACAAATTAGATATTGCTAAAATATTTTTTAACAAAGCTAAATCTTTGTTAAGAAACAATGAAAATATGGATGCAACTACAGATTCTTTATGGTCTAATTTAGATAATGTATATGCAGATTTTATTACATTATATACATTAATGGATGAAGGTTATTTAGATTCTAATGGTAATATTGCAGAAGGTTTATCATTTGTTGAAATAAATGATGCAATTGATAATGAATTAGATAATGGTATGAATCATTTTACAAGTGATGAAGAAGTTATTCAATATATACAAAGTATAAAAGATAATATTAAAAATTTAGCTAATAATATATGATAACAACTATTAATGAATGGCGCAATATAAATGATAATTCATATTTGCTTGAAAATTTGTCTGATGATAATAATCCAAAATATATATTACGACCTATATCAAATGATTTATTAATAAATATAATTAATAACAATATAGATATTAGAGAATTAGCTATACAAGAATTAAAAAACAGAGGTTATAATGAAGTAGGTAATTATATAGGATTTAAAAATAATGAAGATTATGATCCATCTATGCCTTTTGAAGATGAAAATTTATATCATGATATTGATTGGCAAGATATGGAAAGTAAATTTACACAATTTGCCTCTACATATCCAGAAGAACAATATGCATGTATGCGACAAACATTTAATTTCTTAAAAGAAGAAATTTTAAAATATAAAATGACTAACTAATAAAAAAGCCTCAGAATTATCAGAGGCTTTTTATTTTTAGATAATTATAAATAATTATCCATTAAAATTTTTACGATATGTTTTTACTCGTTGTGAACGAATATTTTGAATTGGTTCACTAAACATACGTGCAGAAGCAGATCGTGCCTCATCACGAGTTAATGACATAGAAAATACTAAGCCATTAGTTGGTTGTCCTGCTACGAATGTTACCCATAAATTTTTATTTGTACGGTTTGTTAATTCGTTAGTACGGTACATAGGTTTAATTGAACGACCATTTACTTTTACTGAAGTCGGCATTGCTTTTGAAGCTGTTGATTTTGTTTTCATAAAATTTGAATTTATATTTATTTGTTTTATACTTATTATATTGATATTCAACTAAATAGTTTAATTTTTAGTGTAATTCAGATAATTCTAAGCCTATCATAAGAGCAACATTATCTTCTTTGAACAATAAAAACTGATCAAACATGTGAATATTAATTTGATTGCTTCCATTAATTGATTTAATGTATTTATTAGAGAATGACCATGCTTCATCATCAACTGTTGGTAAATCACAAATATGTATTGACCATCGAGTATCAAAAAATTCTAGTTTTCCTTTTTTAACACGAATTGAAACAATTTCAGATTTATTTAAACCAATTAATTTTTTAATATCTTTAAAATCTTCATTAGTTAATTCAAAAGAGAAATTAGCTAAATCTGGATTCATTTTATTTTCAATATCTAATTTAGAAATATCTTTGATTTGTTTATAATCACCAGTTACAAAATTAAATTTTAATTTTCCATCAGTGATATGTAACATGCTTGCAATTTTATCTTTTGGTTTAAATTGTAATTTACCTATAATATCTGTTTCTTTTGTAAGAAACAATTCTAAATTTTTTACAAAGTTACCACCATTTAAAATAATAAAATCAATATTGATATATTCATCAGCAATAATAAAATCTTCAATCGGGAAGATAAAAGATTTTAATGCGTGTATATTGTTACCAGTTCCTGCTTTAGAATAAAATAAAACATGCTCATTATCTAACTTCATTTTAATCATTGAATCAATAACATTCAACTCTTTTAATGCAGTGATAATTTGTTTTAAGTTATCTCTATTAAACTGAAATGTAAAATTTTGTACTTCCATATTATTTATATGTATTCTAACACAATTGGTTTAATATTAATTTTAAATAAATTTACCAATTAAAATCGTATTATATTAAATAAAAATATTATGTTTAAAAAGTATAAAAAAATAATTAGGACACATATGATATAATATAAAAATATTACTAAATATATTAAATTAATTTTAAATTATTAAAATTTTATATATTTAAACTTATTTTGTGATTAAATATTATATTATTGTACGTATTTTGTACATTTTACTAAACATAAGATATTAATTTTAATATATAATAATAAAAATGTACAAAATATGAAATATATTGATAAAGAATATGTAAATGAAATTACAAAAAAATATAATTCTGGCGAAATTATATCGAGAAGAAAAAATATTTTTTATAAAGGACATGAATATACATTAAATAATGATGTTTATTATGTACTTAATAATGATGAAAAAATAGAATATGCTAAGTGTTATTCTGATATATTTTATTTTATTGAAAAATATTTAAATATAAAATTACGACCATATCAAATTAAATGGATTAAACATTATATTAAAAATAGATTTATTATTTTTAATGTTGCTAAACAAACTGGTTATAATTCAATTATATCAATATTATATTTACATGATATGTTATTTAATGGTAAAAAAATTAAACATTTAGCATTATATAATGGTGGATATGAATGTATTAATCATATTAAATCTTACTATATTAAATTACCATATTTTTTAAAACAAAATTTAATTGATTTATCATCAAAATCAATTAAATTTTCAAATGGTGGTTATATTAAAATTATAAATGGTCGAGTAAAATGTATATCTGACGAATTAATTTATGACATATTTTCATTTCAAGATTTTGCACATAATTACACATATTCAGAAAATTATAAAGAAATTATACCAGAAGTATTAGCATATAATAATAACAAATTAATTATTACATCTACACCTAATGGTAAAAATTATTATTATGAATTATATAAAAATTCATTATTACCAGATGATCATCCAGAAAAAAATATGTTTAAAACAATAAATACATATTGGTATGAAGTTGAAGGTAGAGACGATACGTGGAAATACGACGAAATGAAAAGATTGGGTTTAGATAAATTTAATAGTGAATTCAATTTAGAATTTTAATAAAATAAATAAATAAATAAATAAATAAATAAATAAATAAATATGATTACAGAATTAACAACATATAGATTAATTAAAGAATTATTAATATTAGAACAAAAATTAGACGAAGGTTTAATCATGACATATGATATTAAATCAAGTGTTAAATCAATTAATAATATATTTGATATAAATACAATAGAAAATATACAGATAATAAAAAATAAAATACATATAACATTAAATAATAATGATAAAACTATAAATGTCGATAAATTTTCTCTTTTTTTATTACAACTAACTACATTAGGATATTATATTGCAAAATTAACAATGTATAATCAATATAATAATCCATATACTATGGATTTTGAAAAATTTAAATATAAATATTTTAGTGATGATATTTTATCAAATATTACTAAATATGAAATAATAATAGAACCAAAATTTGACATTAAACATAAATTAAAAACAAATATTTTATATCATGTTACAGAAACTAAATATTTAGATAAAATATTAAAAAATGGTTTAATTGCAAAATCAATGAATACATTATCAAATTACCCTGAACGTTTATATTTAGTTTATAATTTAGAAGATGCCGAAACATATATAAAAACTAAAAAAGGTTATTATTTAAAAAATATAGATAAATCTATACAACCAGACAAATCCAAATTTCAAAATATTGAATATTCAATTTTAAAAATAGAATTACCAGAAAATAATGATTTTATATTTTATGACGATCCAAATTTTGAAAATAAAGGTATTTATACATATGATAACATTTCACCAAATTATATAACTCAATTATGAAATTAGAAAGCGAATTAGTACCAGAAACATGTTGGTACAATAATGTGCGTTCAAATGTTACAAGAAGTCAATGGGATATTATTCGTAAAAAATGTTACGAAGAAGCAAATCATAAATGCGAAATTTGTAAAGACACTGGTAAAAATCAAGGTTTTAAACATGCTGTAGAGTGTCATGAAATATGGCATTACGATGATATTAATCATACACAAACATTAATTAATTTCATTAGTCTTTGTCCAAATTGTCATTTAGTTAAGCATCCAGGATTGGCTTCATTAAAGGGCAAAACGTCAGTCGTAATGAATCAATTAATGAAAGTCAATAAAATATCTAGGGAAGAAGCTAAAAGTCATTTAAACGAGAAATTTAAACAATTTGAAGAAAGATCAAAATATAATTGGAATTTAGATATTTCATTTATTGAAAAATATTTAAATAAAAATCAAAAAACTTTTGATGATTTGTTTTCTAATTAAAAAATAATTTATATATTTGTAACACATTTTTAACATTAATTAAAATTTAACATGGGTAAAGTTGCAAAACTTATAATGATTACGACTGAGAACAATAATAAGTTCTACAACATGACAGATAATGATAACGGCACTTTTACTGTTGAGTATGGTCGTGTTGGTGCAAATGCACAAGTCCAAACATATCCTATATCACAGTGGGATAAAAAATACAAAGAGAAAACAAATAAAGGGTATAAAGATAACACAGATTTGTTTATCGTTGAAGATACCTCATCTACAAACTCAAATGAACCTAAAAAAGCAGGTGTTGTAAAAGAATTTCTTAAATCACGTACTCAATCGGTGATGGAAATGGTTAAGAAATTACAAGGATGGGCAAAAGGGTCAATTCAAGAAAACTATACCGTTAGTTCAGAACAAGTAACTCAAAAACAAGTTGAACGTGCACAAGCATTACTTGATAATATTGTTACTTTCGATTTAGTACAATCAAATGTAAAAGAGTTTAACAACATGTTGCTTGAATTCTTTGGTGTTGTACCACGTAAAATGAAACAAGTAAAAGACCATTTGATTTCAGAATCAGAAGATATTACAAAAAGAAAAAATCAAATTATTTCTGAAGAGCAAGCTACTCTTGACGTAATGGCAGGTCAGGTAAAATTGAATGCAGACATTACAGAAGAGCAAGAAGAAACTCATACTGTTGAAACTGATATTATCCATGCATCTGGTTTGGAAATGGAAGAAGTAACTGATACAGATACTATCAACAAAATCAAAGGTATGATGGCTGATAACAAACACAAATTCAAAAAAGCATTTGCGGTTGTTAATACAAAAACTCAAAAAATGTACGATAACCACGTTGCTAATGCAAAAAACAAAAAAGAAGAATTGTTTTGGCATGGTTCACGTAATGAAAACTGGTGGTCTATTATGACATCTGGTCTAATGATTCGTCCTTCAAATGCTGTTTATTCAGGAAGCATGTTTGGCGATTCCATCTATTTTGCCGATCGCTTTCAAAAATCTTACGGATATACTAGTGGTAGAAATAGTTATTGGGCAAAAGGTAATTCTAATGAAGCTATATTAGCATTATATACTGTTCATATCGGAGAACAAAAACATATTTATAAACATGATTCATCTTGTTATAAATTAAATTATAATACAATTTCAAAAGACGGCTACGATTCTGTTTTTGCACATGGTGGTATTGATTTACGTAATAATGAGTATATGATATACCAAGCACAACAATGTACTATCAAATATCTTGTAATTGTTGAAGCATAAAACAGAACTTTATATATAAAAGAAAGGGACTCAATTGAGTCCTTTTTTATTTTATGATTTTTGTTTATCTATAAATGAAATTATTTCTTGAATTTTAGTTTCTATATCATCTGATTCCCATATAATAAACAAATTATATCCTAAATTAGTTATATAATCATTTTTTAATTTATCTTTAATCCAAATATCTTTAGCATTTAACTTTAAATGTTTATTATAAAATGATTCATTATATTTTAATGGATTTGCATGATAATAATCACCATTATATTCAATAACAATTTTTAAATTAGTAATAACAAAATCATAAAAGTAATATTTGTTATCTTCAATATTATTTTTACCAAATTCTTTATTCAATTCTGCAAAGTATGTATGTTGTTTTGTATTATCATCTAATAGATTATATATTTTCCAAAATATTTCTTGTGATACAGTCGAATGATATATACTATTTTTAGTAGATTTCAATTTAGATTCCATACATTTAGTTTGAATTTCTTTTAATTTCCACGGATTATCAACACCATATCTTTCAATATTTGTATTTTTTATTTTTTCTCTAACAGTTTCACTAAACCAAGGATTATCAACTCCATATCTTTCTATAAAAAAATTTTTACGTTGTTCTAAAATTTGATCTGAAAACATTACATTATCAACTCCATATTTTTCTTTTATTGTTTCAATACCTTTATCTCTTAATTCAGACCCAAATTGTAAATGAAATTCAACACCATATCTTTCCATTGATGTTTGTTTTGCTAATTCAATATGATGTTTTTGTTTCTTTGCTTCTTGTAAAGTTCTTTTAGGTATATTAAATTCTAATAGTTTACGTTCTAATATTCTCGTTTTATTTAAACCTAATTCTCTAGCAATATATTTTAAAGATTTACCACATTCAATATATTCTTTATATAAATACTTATATGTTATCGAATCTTCTATTAATTTTAATTGTTTTTTATAGGCTTTACATGATCCGTAATGTCCTGATTTAACTTCACTTAATAATTTACCACATGCACATGTTTTCATAATATATTTGTTTTATTTATATATTAAAACATATCCGTCTCCCAACATAATTCCAGATTAAAATAAAAGGGGACTCAATTGAGTCCCTTTTTTATTGTAATTTATTTCTTAATATTTGTAAGTATTTATCAAAATTTGGTGTTTGTGTTTCTAAATTAATACTTTCATTTTTCATACTTTCATTAGTAACTGGTACTAACTTTTTAATAGATTGTGGAGTTAATGTTAATCTATCTCTTGTTGCACCTGGTACACGTAAATAAATATATTTATCACCACGTGTAGTTAATGATGTACCCATTACTTTTGCAACATATCCAAAGAATTTACCATGTTGTACAATTAATACTAAATCACCATCTGTTAATTCTCTTTTTTCAACAGTTTTTAGTTTATATTCTGTACACATTGATTTAATATTATTAATAATATTAGGTTCTAATGGTTGTGATTGTTCCTTTGTTTTAGTGTTTGTTACATTTCTATTACTAATAGAAAAACCAAAAATAGCATTATTATTAATTTTATAATTATCGCTAAGAAACTGTTGTTGTGGTACCCATATAATATTATTATCATTAAAATAAGCGTTTCTAAAACGTCTTCTTTCAATATTGCTAAAATTATATATTCTATCTTTTTCTGCTGAATTATTACCACTAAATACATTATTATCATTCAAAAACACTGTTATTGTTGAATATTCTGTTGACGCTGGTGTTTGTGTACTATTAGTAGTAGTATTAGTATTAATATTAGTATTTCTTGGTCCACGTGGACTTGAATTTCTTCTACGACTAGTATTAGCAGGAACACCATTAGTACCAGGAGGATAATCAGATCCAACTGCTGGTGCTAATGCTTTAACCCATAAATTTTTATCTGTAGTTTCTCTTGCATCAGCACTTGGTGTACTTGGTTTATATGCTTTCCATGTATTACCAACTTTAGTTACTTTACGAACAGGTAAACCGTTATAACTATTATCCAATAAATATGATTTAACTACAATCCAATCACCTTCTTCAAAATCAGAAGATAAATCACTAATTTTAGTAACACCACAATATGCTTTTAATCTATCTTTTAATAAAGCATTTTTTCTTTTTTCTTCTTCTAATCTACGTTTTTCTGCTTCTCTAGCAACTCTAGCAGCATCACGTGCTGATATATTAACCCATGAAAGAATTTGTGATGCATATTGATTTGTTTTATTTCTTTTACACAAAGCCATAAAATCACCATCAATACCAATATTATTAGCTAAACGTGTTTCTTTAGTTGCTAATGTACTTTTATCCGAAATTTTATTTATAACAGTATATCCATTTCTTAAAATTTCTTCTACAGGTTTAGTTGTAGAAATAGCATATAATGAATTACCAAATCTAAAAGAATAAATCTCAGCATCTTTATCACGACGTCCATTATCATCATATTGTTCATGTGATAATGCTGCCCACATCCAGTTTTTTATTTCTGTTCCACCTGAATTAGTTTGAACCCATCCATTTGGTGCTTGTTCAATTAATCCACGGTATAATTTTTTACCTAAACCAGTATTACGTAAATTTTCATTAATACCAGAATTAGGAAAGTGTGTTCTATTAGAACTATCTATACTCATATGTATATAATAACTACCTAAACCAGTTACACCTTTAAAATTATACGAATTAGTAGAAAAATTAGCTATAAACAAATTTTTAACATTCTCTTTAAATGCTGTAGGATTTTTTGTTGATATTTCAGATTGATAAATTGCATTTCTACCGTTTAATAAACTATTCATCATAGTTATAATAACAGTTGGTAAAATTGGATAATAATCACTACCTGAACGTTCCCAATTAATTTTTTTCCAAGACATTTTTTTTAATGCGTCTTTAATCTTATTAATTTCTCCCATTATAACACGTTTAGTCATAATTGTATCATCTTTACCTGATAAATAATGACCACTTCTTGGTAATTCATCCCAAGGAATCGGTGCTTCGAAAATATTTCTTATTTTTTTTTCTATTGACATAATATTTAATTGTGTTTTATAAACTTATCTTTATATATTAAAAAATCTAAAATATAAATGTTAAAAAATTTTTTTTATTCATTTATTATATGTATATTTGTATTAACTAATATTATTAACTAATAAAAAACATAAAATGAAACAACTTTCAGAACTTGCACTTCAATCTGTAATGGATCTATTAATCCATGTTAACGGAAAAACGACAACTCTTGAAATTAAAAACGAATTACGTCAACTTGGATTTTATGCTGAACAAGCGCAAGTAAAAGCAATGGTTGATGACATCTTTGATAATGCTTCTCCATCATATGAACGTTCTCAAGCACCAGGTGGTTATTTTGAATATACATTTGGAGCAGGACGTTCAGCATTATTGGGACATGCAACAAATGTTGATGATGAGGATGAGGACAACGATGATGATGATACATTTGCAGCACCAAATCAAGCATTGAAAAATGCACATGCAAATTTTGTTGCTAGTGTAAATGCTAATACTGGTATTGTATCTCGTGAACCTGAAAACATTTATTACTTGGAATCACATGCAAAAGCACACAACGGACAACACGATCAATGGGTAGTATTCAATGCAAACCGTAACTCTGAGTTTCATGTTTACAATTCTGCATTGACTCGTGATAATGTGCGTTCTAAATATGCATCATTGATGAGTTGCAAAATTCAAGATGTACGTGCTAAACGTTTAGTACATTTTAAATAAGAATAAATTAAACAAAAATAAAAACCTATCCTATAATGGATAGGTTTTTTTATATATGAGCATTTTAATAAATAACGCAGATATATTTACTTTACAAATAACTACTTATAATAAATGGTTAATACTAAAAGTAAATAAGACACCAAAATTAAGATATATTGGTAATGGATCTATATTGAGTGATTTTAATTCTAAAGATATACAAATATCTAAAGAAGCATTAGAAATTTTAAATAAGAATCTATTATTAAATATAGACAAAAAAAATCCAGCATTTGAAATCTTAACGAAAGACCGTATTTGGTGGCCTAGTCAATCAGGGATAATTATTCCTCCAAATGAATTAATTCATGTTTTTGCAATTCCATATCATACTATATGTGAAAACGTTGTAGATGAAGAATTAAAAAAAATGATAAATAATCAATAAATATTTTTTTATTTGAAATATTATTACTATATTTGTAAAACAAAATTAAACAAACGTTCTTTAAAATAATTTGGTCCTATAGCTCAGTTGGTTAGAGCGTCAGACTCAATTTTTTCTAATTATTAATTTAATATATAAGAATAAAAACTTATATGTTAAATTGTAAATTTTGTAATAGAGAATGTAAAAATAATAATTCGTTGGTACAGCATCAAATAAGATGTAATAAAAACGATAATAAAATTGAAGTAAAATCAAATTTTATAGAATATAATAAAAAAATAAAAAATAATGAAATAACAAAAGAATATACTAATCAATTTAGTAAAGCTAAAAAATTGAATTTAGCAAAACCAATTGTATCAGATGAAACAAAAAAGAAATTAAGTATTGCAGCTAAAAAACAAATTTGGTCTAAAGAAAGAAAAGAAAGACATTCTATAGTTATGACAGAAGCAGCAAAAATTCATTCTGATAGTTATTCTGCTAATAATGTTTGTGGTAGAACTAAACTTTTTGAAATTTATGACAGTTATGGAAATTTAACTAAAGTAAATGGATCTTGGGAATTATTGGTAGCAAATTATTTAAGTGATCATAATATTAAATGGACAAATCAGATTAATGAATTATTTATTTATCCATTTAAAGGTAAAGATAGAAGATATTATCCTGATTTTTATTTACCAGATTATGATAAATATATTGAAGTAAAAGGATATGAACGTGAAAGAGATAAAATAAAATGGTCATATTTTACAAAAGCTTTAATAATTATTAAATTAAATGAAATAAATTTAATAAAAAATAATAAATACGATCTTGTAGCTCAGTGGTAGAGCGCCGGTCTCATAAACCGAGGGTCATGGGTTCAATCCCCATCAGGATCACATAAATTTATTTTGAGGGTCGCAGGTTCGAGCCCTGCTGGGACCACAAAAGTCAAGCCTAATTAACTTGACATAATCCAAGGTTCGAAACTTGGGATAATATATGGTGTAGAGGGCACAGCATGATGGTAGTATGGTCGTTAGGATCAGAAGGCGGAAAGCAGGTTAAGAGTTCAAATCTCTAGATATTACAAATCATTATTAAGGGGCATGCTAGCTCATATAGAATGATCAGTGATAATGGTTGCAAACATTATTGCGCACATTTGCAAATGTTTATTAAACTTTTGGGCATTCGTCTAGGTGGCAGGACGCCGGCAGTGGAGCCGGAAACACGAGTTCGAATCTCGTATGCTCTACTAAAAGGAGACAAAAACAGTTTTTGTTCTTGTTGATATGTGTACTATCAATTGGGTAGATAACCGGATTAAACGTCCGGAGGCTAGCGGTTCGAGCCCGCTCGCATGGAGAGAATAAAAATATGAAGTATTAGAAGCAACTTACGGATCATTTGTTGTGTATAATACGAAATCGTTTCGCCTTAGGTATGTGCACGTATTTAAGGAAAAATATTATAGAGATGTAGCTCAGTGTTTAGAGCGTTCGAATGAAAGGCCGGCGGTTAAACTCCGTCCATCTCTACTAACGCGGTGATGGTGTAAAAGAAAATACTAGTTACAACACGCTCAAGAGAATAATGCTGGTTCAAATCCAGCCACGGCGACAAAATAATCAAACGTGATTATTAATACTTTTTGACGTTAGAGTTGAGTAAATGAAGAATGAATCAGAATTTCTACACCAGTAGATGCTTGCATTACAGAGAGTATTAAAAAAAAATTAAAAAAAAATTAAACTTATTTTTGTTTTACAAATATAACTATTATAATTGTAACAACAATAAAGAAAACGTTCTTTGAAAATATAAAACACCGAGTTGTACGGTGGATAAATCTAGGTAAATAGGCTGTATCTAGACTTTAGTAATAAAGATATACAAAGACGAGTGTAATCAGTATGCGTTGTGAAACGTGTCGGTACCCCTGTTCATGGGAGAATGAGTTGCACATGAATTCGTCGGTAGTACAAAGGGGTTTAGCGACCACTAAAACTATCAGTGATCTTAATGTAGAGTTGAAACCGCTAATTTTAACGTAGTTATTAAGATAATGAGGGGATTTGTAAATTTATCCTTCAAAAGCATAAAATCATTTATCAGACATATTTTAAGATGTGATAATCTTATATGGCTTGGAAAAGAGTATGCGTAAGCAGAAATAAAATTTGACTATACGTGGTAGAAGTGCCTAACCGCAGATGTAAAAAATCTGTGTTGTCTCCAAAAGAGGTAAGGTGTCTATATTCCAAGATATAGGTGTTTTACAATTCAGTAACATGAGAGAGTCGAGAACTTGTTATGTGAAAGATTAGAATACTACGTATAATTACTGTGTAAGTTCAGACAATAACTTGCGGGCAAATTAAAATGAAGGCTATCTTCCTATAGTCGTGTGCTAACAGTGAAAACTGGTCATTTTAAACAATAAATAAAGTAGTGCTATATTTATTACCACTGTGATTTTTTTCACACCTTGATGAACCTACTTTTAGAGTTCTACGGTACAGTGGCTTGAAACTAAGATGAAAAAATGGTGGAGTCGATGAGTGAAAACTCATTCCTAATAAAAAATTATGAGAAATTGTAATTTTTTATTCAAAAATACTAAAAGGGAGAAATTTCTTTTAATATATAATAAAAATAACCTAGTTTAGGTAACTAATCAAGATATGTGAGAAATTGCATAATTTGGTTCTTGCGCGGTCGACTAGTGGTCAAGGTCATCGGGCTCATAACCCGACGTTTCTCACGAAACACGTGGAGTTCGAATCTCCCCCTCGCTACTAAAAATAAAGTATTAACAAAATAAAAAATAAAGTGATGAAAAATTTTAATAAACATAATAATAATTTTAAGTTCTGGTCTAACACCAGCGACTCAGGAATTACTATGTGATTATTAAAGAAGATTATCACCTACTAATTTGAAAATCCTGAGTTATATAACTCAGGATTTTTTTTTATACATACTTCTATGGTGAAATGGTTATCATCCTAGTCTCCAAAACTAGTGTTCCAAGTTCAAATCTTGGTGGGAGTGCAACATAAAAGGTACAGTAGCTCAGTTGGTAGAGCACTAGATTGAAGATCTAGGTGTCGTCGGTTCGATTCCGACCTGTACCACAAATATTCCTCGTTAGCTGATTTGGCTGTAGCTGGAGACTGTTAATCTCTGAATGAAAATATTGAAATAAAGGTGGTTCGAATCCATCACGGGGAGCAAAAACTAAATCATTATGCCGAAATGCATATACATATAAATGTCAGTAAATATTAAGTCATTTATATGGATTACAAGGAGAAGTAGCTCAGTTGGTAGAGCAGAGGCGGGAAAGCCTTGTGTCGGTAGTTCGATTCTATCCTTCTCCACTGTGTATGAGTGGAATATTAGTTTGTCCAGTCTGTCTGTGAAACAGAAGTTCTTCGGAACATGCGGGTGCAATTCCCGTCATACACCCAAATTCCGAACGGCAAAATTTATATCAAAGCTAGGTATAAATTTAGATGGAAAAAGTGGTTCGAATCCACCTGTGAGGGCAAATATACGGGCTTGGTGTAATGGTAGCACATCAGCATGCGAGGCTGAGAGTACATAGTTCTAGGTTGGTTCGATTCCTGTAGTTCGTGCTTGTATATGGGTGATATAGTTTAGTGGTAAAATGCTGGTTTGTGGTTCCAGTGTCCTGAGTTCGACTCTCAGTATTACACCCAAAATAAATATTAAAAAATTGATTATGAAAAAGATAAAGTACATAAAGAAAAGTAAACAGTAACGACCTCTGAAATACGAGGTTGTATGGAATAATTTCACCTCGTAACTCAGTTGGTAGAGTAGTATACTTTTAATATACGAGTCGCGTGTTCGAGCCACGCCGGGGTGACAAACAAATGCGTTTGAAGCTCAAGTGGACGGGCTTCCCGCTTTTAACGGGAAGGTTGTGGGTTCGAGGCCCGCCAGGCGCACAAAAATTAGTGTTTAGAAAACAAATCATTCAGGTTGATTACCTGTTAAACACCGCTAATGAAATCCAACATAAGTTGTTAATAAAAACAAATAAGTTAGCATATGGAAAATAATTCTGTATTAAAGCAAATTGTTATGAACGACAATTTAGCTTCTATTAGTCATGCAATTGCAGGTGTATTGTATTATGAAGTAAAAACACAAGATGCAACATATTCATTCCCCGTGAATATGAATGACAAGGAAGATGTAGGTACATCTACATTTCCGGCCAAAATAAAGGCCATAACATTAATGCGATATATTCGCAAAGCTATTAAAAATGAAGAGTTGGTTAAATTATAACCAACTTTTTTATTTAAGGAATGAATAATATATAATATATTATGAAACATATTATCAAAAAAAATAATTATATTATAGAATACAGTATAAATAAGAAATTAGAAAAAAATGGATCATATATTGAAAAATATTTAGATAATTCTATAAAATTACAAACAACATATAAAAATGATTTAAAACATGGTGAATATAACTCATATAATGGTGATATAATAATATTAACAACTTATTTTAATGATGAATTACATGGTAATTATAAAGAATATTATCAAAATAATTTATATATAGATTCAAATTATAATAAAGGTTTATTACATGGTAATTATAAAAAATATTATTACAACCGTATATTTATAGATACAACCTATTTTAATAATTCTATACATGGTACATATAAAGAATATTATGATAATGTTGTTTTAAAAATAGATATTAATTATGATAGTGGTGAAATAATTTAATAAAAATTTTTTTTATACAAAATATTTTATTATCTTTGTACTGTTAAGTTTAACACTATGAGAAATAAAAAAATTGTAGCATATTATACACCAAAGCAAGTTCTTCAAGAGAATATTGCTTTATCATATTCTAAATCTCCACTTAAACCTAAGTTGGTGATGTCTGAATTGATGCGTGTAGCAAATGCACATGTACGTATTCAACCAAATTTTAAACCGTTTACAAAAGCTGATTTTGAAATTGCACATACACCAGAATGGGTTAATACTGTATTTCATTATAATAAACCAGGACAACAACTTGCGTCTTCAGTACCGTGGAGTAAAGAATTAGTAAGAACTCTTACATATACATCTTCTTCGTTGTATCATTCTATTAAACATAGTATTGAAAAACCTGAAGATTTATGTTTTGCCCCGGTATCAGGCTTCCATCATGCACGTCCAAAAGCTGGTTCTGGATTTTGTACTTTTGCAGGTCAAGTAATTTCATCTGTAAAAATTTATAGAGAACTAGGTAAAGTTGGTTGTTATTTGGATTTAGATGGACATTTTGGTAACTCTATTGAAGATTGTAGAGATTATGTATCTGACTTGGATAAAGCTGTTCCTAAGGGCTTTAATTTTAATCCAACTGGATATAACCATGTATATGCAAAAATGTTAGAACAATTTTTGTATGGTAAATTAGAACATGCAATTTTAAACGGTAAAGTTGATTATGTTGTATGGTGTCATGGTGCAGATAGTCATGAAGATGATGATTTAGGCGGACAAGTAAATACAAAATACTGGAAAGAATGTTCTGTTATTTTCTGGAATTGGGTTAAATATATGGATGAAAAACTTGGAAGACCATTACCAGTAAGTTTTGCATTGTTTGGTGGTTACAGAAAAGATTCATATGAAAGTGTTATTTCACTTCATATTTCAGATATTGTAACTGGTATCAATACAATGACAGATGCAAACATTGAATATGAACTAAATTATAAACCAACAAAAAATAAAAATTATTATGGCAGACACTAAAGAAACAATTTATTTAATTCACAAAGATAATTATCGATTGTTAAATGATTATTTGAGTGGAATTGTGTTCAGACAAGATCATTCTGAAAACTTTAATCGAATTAAGTTCTTTGCACCTAAATTCGAAAGACAAGTGAAAGAACAATTGAAAGAAAAATTTGATTTAATTTTTCAATTAGAACAATAAAAAAAGGGAAGTTTAAACTTCCCTTTTCTATTTTATTTTCATTTATTACGCTGAGAAACCAGTTGATGATCCTAATGCACCTGTTGGCATTATGTTTATCACGTTTACAATTGTACCCATTGCTTTTACTGGTTCAATGTATGTTTCTAATAATCCGAATTGGTTATCAATAATGATTGGTGTATTGTTTGTATCATCAATGATATTTTCGAATGCATAAATCGCAGAACGGTCTACGTAACGTTGACAAATTGCATCAGCTTCACGTTTGATTTTAGCACGTACAGCAGGTGTATTAAATTTCCATTGGTATTTTAATAACATTGCGTATAATTCGTTCTCTAAATCAATTAAAATCTCACGTACGTGTAAGAATGATAAAGCTGATAATGGTGTTATAGATGCTGTAAATTCAGATTCGATATAGAAACCAACATTTTTAGCATACATAATTGGGTTTGCACCCATCGCATACATGTTTTCTAAATCAGTTTCTGTAAAGTCCATCTCAGTATTTGAAATACCTAAGATACGTCCATCTTCAATACCCGCAGCTACAGTCCAGTTTTGTACACCTGATACAGCAGAGTTAATTTTTCTCATGTATGTATTTGCAATATACGCAGCTGGTGGGAATGCTAATGGACGACCATTATCATTTACCGTTACATATGGGAAGAAGTAACCAACAGTATCTCTACCATCATCTGTACCAGAACCTTGTGCAAACGAATATAAGAATGCTGGATTTTGTTCTGGATTACCACCTAATTTAACGTACTCAATATTTAAAGTACCGTCTTCATTGATGAATGATGGATTAGATGAATCCTTAAATAATTTTGCACTTGGCATATTTAAGAAACCAATACAGTTTTTACGTTTACCTGTAATATCTGCTAATTGTTGTTTAGAGAATTCAGTTAAACCTAAACCGAAACTATCAATTAAATAACGGAAGTTAAATTTATTTTTATTAACTATCGCATTATATAATGCTGTTTCTTTTTGGATAATATTTAAGATCTCAGCTTGTCTTGTTTCTGTTCCGTTTGGTACAGATGTAGTTTGAACTGTGAAACCACCTAATACAATACCTTTATATGTATCTATATAGTCTTGGATAGATGTATAACGTGTTGTTTGTAAATCTGTTCCAAATACTGATATATCAATTTTAATATCAGTTGTAATTTCTGCATATTGTACACCGTATAATGTGTTGTTAGCCCATGGTGTTTTCTTTAAAATTCTTGCGAATTTTTTAGGATATTCACCTGGTTGTAACGTACCGTTATCAACATATGCTTTTACATAATCTCCAACTTTTACTTCTGGGTAACGTACTAAATCAATTAATACTTTGTTATCTGTAATTGTATAAGAAGGATGTGTTTCAATTTCTAATGTTTGTTCATAACTAGCTTCTCCAGAGTATACATTAATAGATGTGTTTAATGATGCATAACCACCTGGGATTGTATATGGTGTAATTAATGTATTATCTGCCATGAAGTCAGCCATTAAAGTTGAACCTAATGTATACATTTTTAAATACACTTTTAAATCGTTGTTATAAACATCAATTGTTTGTGTCGTTATGTATGTTGTAACTAATTCAGGAACACTAAATGCTAATTCTGTAGCTGACATATAACCATCTGCAACTAAGATAGCACCAAATTGTGTACCAGTATTATTTTCACCAATTCCAATACTAAAAGTACCTTCATTTACTGGGTGATCTTGAATCAAGATATTTAAGTTATTTGCACCTGTTGATAAACCTAATGCAGTTGCATCAGCCGCATTCATGATGATGTAATCACCAATTGCAGTTGGGTTCAAAATATTTGTGTAGTGAACGAACTTAAATGATGTTGTTTGTGCAATTTTAACAAAGAAATAATCTCCAGTGTTAATCATACCGTTATAGTAATCTTGGTAAAACTCAGAATTTTTAGCAGCAATACCGTAGTTAGCAGTACCTGTAATTGTTGCACGAGTTTCTAAACCTGCAGTACCCATAACAAATTCGTTATCATTGTAATAGAATGCTAATACACCTGTTGGAGTTGCAGTTGCTGATGCAGATTGAATATCTGTACCGTTAGCTACAATTAATTGGATGTATTTATCACCAGTACCTGCTGAATAGTTATCAGACCAAGCTGCATTTGTTAAATCAACTTTAGCACCGGTTGCATCAATAATTACTGAGTTAGATAATACTTTCTTAGTAACTAATTCATTGAAGAATAATAAACTTCTCCATGCTTGGTAATTTGCTTTTGTTGCAGTTGCTGTTCCATCAAATGTAATATTTAATACGTTTGTTGATAATAATTGATCTACTAATAAATCAGCACCTGAACCAGAATCACCAATTGTTAATGGGCTAAATGCAGCACCAGTATGTGCAATTGCTACATATGTGTTTGTATATACCGCACCGAATGTTAATTCACGGAAATAGTAACCTAATACAATTGCGTTATTTGGTATTGTTGCTGGATATGTTAAACTAGTTACTGAACCTTCTGCTGTACCAGTTCCATCTTCTACTTCTGTTCCTTCTAATAAATTAATTGAACCATCAGTATCGATATAAACTGTATCAATTCTATATGTTGAATTTGGTGCATTAACGGGAGCAGTTAAAGCTGTAAAGTTTAAAGCTGTAGTAGTTAATGGTAATTCAGTATTATTAATAATTGCAATACCAGAAGCTGATGTTAATGTTAAAGTTGGTGTTGCACCAACGATTGCAGGTGTATAAGTTAAACCTGTAACACGACCATTTGATTTAGCAGTTGTACGACCAGCTAATGTACCGATACCGATAACATTTGCTAATGCATCTAATGCTACTGCATCATATGTATCAATTTCTTCAATAGTATCTTGATAAGACATGAAATTAATTTTTGCTTTATCTTCACCTACTAATGTTTCACCGATAATATCTACATTTCCATTATGGAAATCTGTTTCAACATTTTCAATATCGTAAGCACAGAATAAACCTGTTTTATCTGTATCTAAGTTGATTAATGTTTCAATGAAAATTAAGTTATTTCTGTTATCGCGGAAATAAGGAATTAAAGATCCATTGTAATCACCTAATAAAGTAACAGCATTATCTCTAATGAAGTCATTTACTTTTTCTTTACGTAAACCTGATGCGTTGAAATATTTAGACCAGTTAGTGTCAGCAGCTAAAGCAATATAGTTAGACCAATCGCCAGAAACAGCAACAACACGTACCATATAGTCAGATATTAAACTGTTGTAGTTAATCCATGATGGAACTTTATCTTTTCCACCATACCATAATTCAGCAGTAATATCAAAACCTGGTTGTGTTGATTTAAACATGAACACAGTTAATTTTTTATCACCAACATTTGTAAAGTGAATCATTCTCTCACTATTTTGAGCAAAAGTTAAGAAAGATTCTGTATCACGTTGCCAGAAACCACTTTTATTAAAGAAATCGTCATATTGGCGAGTATCTACAGGATCGTTATCATATTGTGCAGAAACTGAAACTGATGCATAGTTTAAAGTATCTAATGAATTTGTTTTTAATAAATTCATAGCATAAACTGGTGCACTTTGTAATGCAATATCAATTGTTCTATGAAAATATGAACCTTTCTTTTCTAAGAATCGATCAATCTCACCAAAATATGCATTTCTATCAGTTGATGTTCTAATTAAAACTGGTCTGTTAAATACAGTACCTTTACGAGAAAACCCTGGTACAAAATTAACTACCGCTTCTTGTGCAGCTGGTCGTTCTATAGCAGAATTATTTCTTTCTTCTATAAATACGCCGTTACGATTGTAATCTGATATATTAATACCCATTTTGTATTTTAATATTTTTTATTATATATATTATTTTATTTTCTATTAAATCTTCCAGTTCCACCAGAAAATCTTCCATTTCTAACAGTTGATCTTCTAGTTTTTGATAACGCATTACTTAAACCTTTATATGAAATAGCATCAGGGTTGTAATCTGTGTTAATAGAGTTATCTATCGCATTTTGAATATCCTGCGGTAATTCATTATAATATACAGAACATAAACTCTTGAAGTCTTGTGTATCAAAGAATGTAGAACTACCAACCAATGTCATTACAATATCATCATGTCCTGAATCTGCTTTATATGTAAAATCTCCAGACCTAGTTTCAACTTTAATAAAATTATCCATTTGATCTAAAGTAATTTCTTCATCTACATAAATTTTATCAATTTCAACTGCATCAATATATTTTTTTACTAAAGATTTTTTATTTCTTGTAATTTTTAAACCAATTTTTTTCTTTGTATCTTCTACTTTGTGTTTATATCTTGTAAAGATGTAATTACCATAATTGTTATGACTATCAAATACGCTTGGCATAGCGGCTAAAAACGTAGAACCTGGTCCATTATACTCTACAACTGATTTAACGCGAGCAGGATTGAAATATTCAAAGAATAATAAATAAAATAATTCTGGTAAATCAACATCAGGTGTAATTGAATTTGAGTTATAAATTCCCATTTGTTTTAAATAGAATGCATCGTACATTGTTTTAATCTTATTTTCTTCCAACCATTCTTTTGAACGTACTTCAATTCTGAAAATATTTATAACAGTGTCATCTTGTCCTAAACCTTCAGAAATATCTAAAGCTGGGATCCAATAATAATTATGACGTTCTTGTTCAATATATTCATCATTCCATCTTAATTCTGTATATTCAAATGGTAAACGTTTATTTAAAATATCAATATCTAAATGTTTATATTTCTTAGCACGTTCTTCTAATATTTTTGCTTTACTTGCACTTAATACACGTTTAGAACCTGCAATGAACTGAATATTATACTCCTGGTTAAAGTTTTCCTCACCTCCAATTAATTTAGTTTCTTGTTCTTTCCAGTTAGTTACCATTGCTAATTTAACAAGTGATACCTTATTAAATTTCATACCTCTAACTGTTTCTAAATCGGAAATACCATCATTGTGTAATACACGTATGAATTCTTTATCACCGTTATCAGTAGATTCAATTTCTTTTACAACTTTAAATTTCTTTCTACGTAGTTCTTCAATCATGTCAGATATAGATAAACCTGCATTTTTTAATTCTGTCAAGTTTGGATATATCTTAGCATCTAAACGTGTACCAGATGTTCCATCTTCGAATTTACCATCTGGTACCTGGTGCCAATAAACTTTGATAAGTTTATACATGTTTTTATCTGGATGTCCATCTGGTAATTGTGCACCCATTACTAATTCTTTAAATAAGTTTGCACCATTCGGTGTAGATGTAATTACAATTTTAGATCCTTTAATAGATGATACCGTCGGAATAGCTGCTTTATAATAATGAGTAATAATATTTCTAGGAATATGGGCAAACTCATCCATGTATAAAAAGTCAATAGTAAAACCAATTGCTGGTTCTTTTGAACGAGCTTGTGATTTAATTCTACACCCATTATCAAATACAATTGATTTACTGTTCCAGTTAATTAATCCCGGTTTTAAAAAGAAAGGTAATAACTTATAAATGTTTTTAATTTTATCTAAGATCTCAACTACGGTATCACCTTTATTTGCTACAATCATGATACCTTTGTTGGTATTAAATATACAATAATGTAATAATGTTATTGCCGCGGTAATTGTTTTACCATATTTTTATCCCCCCTATCCTATTTTTTATTGTATCACCATTTTATCAATATATCGTCGAGATAGGGGTTTAATGACCAGTCTGACGACTGGACATGTTAATTGTAAATCTATTTTTTGTATATGCATCTAATACATTATATTGATAATCACGTAATTTCATCTGTCTTACTTGACCATCTTCTGATTTAATTTTACAATAATTGTTTGCAAAATAGTGAATATCAATTGCACATTTTGTAAACTCATCTAATTCGTGTTGTGTCCATCCGTATACACAACCTGTTTTACGTACACCCGTTTGGTTTTTAAACCATGGGTTCATATATCTTGGTAAGGAAAAACCTTGAGATTGTTTTTCCATTATTTCTTCTACATTCTTATTTGTAAAAACAAATTGTTTCTCGGTAGTTCCTTTTGTTACTACTTTTTTAGCCATATGTTTTTATAGTTTTTATTTTATAATTATTATATATAAAAAATTCCAGCATTTCTACTGGAATTCATAAATTGGAATATTTAAATTTAATACAAGATAATCACCGTTGTCTGTTACTTGAAGACTATCTAGTATATTATCAAAATCACATATATTATAAACATTTGTTATATCATAGGATTTTTGAATAAATGGATTTTTATATTCAACATTATTGCACTCTATAAAATTACTACTAAAAGTATCATCTATTTCTAGATCCGTATTTTTAAGAATTTCCGCAATAATGAAATCTAAATAAATTTTAACTATTTTATATAAATCATCGTCCTTAGGAAGAACCATGTTTGTATTTATATGTTTTTTTATATCAAATCCTTCAAAACCAAAAAGGCTAGAATAAATCCCAGCCTCTTCTGTCGAAATTTGATGTATTAAATCAATAATTTCATTTTTCATTTTATTTTAATACCAAAGTAATTTGGCGATTATTTTTATTAACAGCTGTTACTACAACATTAACTGTTTGTCCTTTTTTGTATGATGTTAAATGTTCAACCAATACTGATTTATGTAATAAACCTTTAGTTTCATAATCTAAATCAACCAATACTCCAAAGTCTTTAACACTTGATACTGTACCTGTTAATACTTGGTCCACTGCGATTGAATCCCATAAAGATTCTTTTGCAATTTGTGTAGCGAAGATTTTATTTTTGATAATATCCTTGATATAGAATTCAATAGGATGTCCGTCTGTAATCTCTCCTTTCTCAAGCATTGTAATTGCATGTTTACTCAAATTTGATTTGTGGATCATAGCTGTCAATCCAGTTTTGAATTGTACATATACCGCATAATCAGTTGTACCCGTTACGAATCCAGTATACAATTCTCCTTTCTTGATGTCTTTGATTTCTTTTAAAGCAATTAGTTGTAAGTGTGCTTTACGTGAAGCAATGAATGATTTATTTGCATCTTTATAGCTTGATTCTAATAAGAATTCAATCTCTGTATCAATAATCGATTCTGGGTTTGGTAATTTGTTTACACTTGTTAAAAGGTGTGGCATAAACAATGAAATTGTTTGGTCGTAGATATGAACCGCAACAGTATAACCGGCGTGGTTCATTTCTTTTGGAGTTCCAACCAAAGTTGTTTTGTTTTTCATTGCGGTTTCTAAGAAATCTCGAACTTCTACTATTTTCAATTCATATACTGAACCTGTAATGATGTACTCTTTTCTGTCTGTAATTTCTTTGATTAATACTTCAGTTTGAGAACCAACTGATAAATTATCTAATACAGATCTTTCTAATAAAGTGTTTTCTACCAACACATTTGATTTACCGTTAATATCAATTGATGTGTATTTACCAGTTTTAGAAATAACTGTACCCTGAACACGAGAACCAGATTTAATATTTAAAATATCATTTAAACTTTCGTATTTTGCTAAGTGTTCCGCAAATGGATTGCTTGTTACTTCTTCAAATCCGAAATTATCACCTGTTCCCGTTACTGCTTTTTTATTTGTCATATTTTTATTAATTATGTAATTTATATACACACTAATAAAAAATGTTTAAGGATTTTGTAAAATATTTCCGTATGTATTATCAGTTATTATATCTACCCTATTTGCAACATACTCAAAATCAATAAAATTATAAGTAAATGTTGCTGTAAAAGTTTTATTCTGAACAGCAGAATCGTTAAATGCAAATGTATTATCACTCATTCCTGTCCATATAACATCTCTAAATTGTATATGATATAATGCCTGTCTATTCTGATCTAACATTGTAACAACTATAGAACTATCATATGGTTTATCAACATTTAAATAATGATTCATTAATACATCTAACATGATAATATAATTGATATTTGAATCTACATTTAAAAACGTTACGGTAATAGTATCATCAAACAAATCATAAATATTACCAACAGTTTTCCATTTAATTTGTTTTCTTTTTAATATTTGCGGATTGTTTACAACTGGAAAATTAATAGATGGAAATGATACAGATTGTATTGTTGAATTTATATAATCAATTACACTTGGTGCTAATTTACGTTTAGCTTTTAACAAATCCATATATCTTTCTTCTCTTGATTCAGGAATAAAATCTAATGGTAAATTAAAATGAAATTGATTATTTACTGTAGTTAAATTCATAATATTATATTATTTTTTTTAATTGATTTGTATTTAATGCGTTGCTATTTAATTGTTTTAATATACCTTTATCTAATGTATTTAATTTATTGAATGATACGGGTACAATATTATTTAATACTGGTTTTAAAGCCGGTAGTTTATTTTTAATAACTGGTAAATTTATATTTAAAAATTCTCTAAGTGGTCGTCTAGTTGTATCTGATAATAATCTAAATAATCCGTCGTATATAACAGTTTCAATTCCATTTGATGTTATAGTAATATAAAAGTTTTTATTTTTTGCATATATTTTTTTTATCTTTTCTTGATCTACTGACGGTATTTTAAATACTACTACACCATTAGATAAATTAACTTCATTAGATTCTAAATATAACGGTATTCTTAATTCTGATGTTGGTGATTTAAAAATCATTTGAACAATAGAATTTGAACTTGGTATTATAAATGGTTCAATTGAATTTTCTGATGATTTTTTTGCTATAACTAATTTAATAACATTATCAAAAGGTGTTAAATTTATTGTTAAATCACCATAACCATAATAATTATTATTTTTTACTGATAATGTTGCCTCTTGCGCTACAATATTGAATACACTTGTTAAAATTGGATATGGTACAAATCTAATTTCTTGTTTTGTTTTCTTACGACGTAAATGTGAATTTAAAAGTTCTTTACTAGGTAAAACAATTTGATCTGGTTTTGAATTATATAATTTAGGTTTAATTGCGCCCGTAATATTTATAGGAGTTACATATTTACCGTATTTAGATACTTGATTACCAATTAATGTGTATTCTGCAGTTTTTGTTACAACAGAAGAATCTACAGAAGAAATTAATTTCATATCAACACGAATACTTGCTGTTGTATTTGAAAATTTTAATACTGGACGATAATCATCTATACCTTTATAGAAATCTTTGTATACATAAATTTCTCTAGTATCTTGTGGTATATTTTCTTCATATACAGTAATAGCATATAAAATATAACTACGTTTACCATTTTCTTCTAATGCTGACATAAATGATTCAAATTCACCAATACTGTTATTGAATGTTCCGTTGATAACAAAATAATCTCCATCTGTAGCCTGTGTAATTTGTACGCCTAAATTATTGTATTCAGGAGCTTGTGGAATATTAGTAACTAATGGTGGTGTTGTTAAATATGTTGTTTCTCCTAATATTGTAGACTTACTGGTTAAGAATCTAAAATCAATATAAATTGGTGTCGTCTGTGATAAACCTAAAATACCAGATGTTAAATTATAGTTTATGGTACCTAATGTTGGAGCATTGTTTATACGGTTTAATGCTTCATCGTATGTTGATGGAACGTATAATGTAATTGATTTACCCCAAAGTTTTTCATTTAATCTAAATGGTTTTGCTTCATTTTCAATTTTAGTTAATTCTCCAGGAATAGTAATATCCATGAAATAATTAGATAAATTATATTTTACAGCATTCTCATAATTTAAAGCATATGTTCTTAAATAAAAACCAGTGCTATTTGGGAATGTATAATAAATAGGAAACCAAATTTTAATTTTGTTAAATTTACTTGGTTGATTATTTACATACTGTGTTTCTTGTAAAAACGGTTTTACTGTTGGATCTGCAATACCAAACTTGTTTATTACTGAATCTACTAAATATAATTGATTTGGAATTTTATTATAATTTAATGGGTCATTTGCATTCGATGCGAACGAAAAAGAAGTTTCATTATTTTTTACATCTTTTATGATACTGTACTCGTCTTCATAAAAAAATTGATCGTCCCAAATCCATTCAATTATTGCGTCTGGATGAACTTGTATAAAGCGTGAATTTACGGCCATATTTTTGTATTATTTTTTGTATAAAATATATAGTAAAAAATGGGACACATATGATATAATAAAAAATATTACTAAAATATAATACATTTTAATGTAATAATTGAGGAGATAATTGAGGGAATAATTGGGGGAATAACTTTGATAAATATATAAATAAAAATTTAAAAAAAATATGACTATAAATAAACGAGATTTATTATACGGAGTTATTATTATTTTATTATTACTTTTCAATTTTATGACGATTAATAAAATGAATAATATGAATGATAAATTTGACAAATACGAACAAACTTTTAGTGCGTTAAATGATACTGTATCAAAAAGAATTGATAAAGGTATGACGTATTACACACAAAAAGCACCAGAAATTTATTTATCTGATTTATTAAAGAGTGAATACTTTAAAACTTTATCAGAAGACCAAAAACGTTATTACCAAGAACTAAGTAAGGTTAAAGGATTATTATCAGCTACAGAAGCCGAATTACGCAAACAGGGACAAATTATTGATCAAATCAAAGAAGGACAAAATCCTGGAACTGTTTCAGAAGCAAATGATTCTATTGCATTTAAATTAGGAACTGAATTAACTTTTAAAGAACAAGACACAACTAAAAAATTACAATGGGACGCAAAAGTTACTTTAGATAAAAATATAAAATTTGTAATGAATTATGATTATAATGTAAATATTCGTTCATCATATATTCGTAATAAAGATAAATCTATTACTGTAGAATACCAAATAGATGATCCTGAATTACAAGTTAATAAAATGCATAATTATATTATTCCACCAGAACAGCGTAAAACTAAATTTGGTAGATGGATAGATAAAAATAAAAAAGTATTTAATATCATTGGAGGTAGTGTATTATTTTTAGGTGGTGGCTACTTAGGTTATCAAATAGCAAAATAAAATACGAATTTTAATAATTAATATATAATAAAAAATATTGATAATAAAAATGGAATTTTTAAAATCTAAACAACAAGTTGTAAACGATAAATTAGCTTCTGTACATGAATCAGTTTTTAAACAAGGTGATGTATATAAAGTTAGAACTACTATAGATGTACCTAAATCATTAATTAATGCATTTGTTAGTAAAGCTAAGAAAGAGCATAATATTGATGCACGTGAAAACTGGTCTGATATGGAATTAGCTGAAATGTTTATTTCTTATATTACTGCAAACTTTGTAAATATTGATACTTTACCGGTTACACAAATTATTGGTGAACCAGCTAAAGCAGAAGGTGAAGTTAAAACAGATGTTCAACCAACTGAACAACCTATTACTGATGAACCAGCTCAACCTTTACAACCAGAAGTTCAGCCAGTAGCTGCTCAACCAGGTGAACCAACAGCTGAAATTCAAACAGAAATATAATTATAAAAAATTAATATATAAATAAAAATAGTAAAAAACTTAAATATGATAACTACATTAAAAGATTTTATTGCTGAAAAAAAAGGAACACAACCGTCAGCAAAAGTTAATGAAAATATGGATGAAGACATGCCATTAACTGTAGATAACGATGATGCAGATGATTTTGGCGATGATGAGAATGTAGAAGGTGAAGAAAATGCGTTTACATTAGAATCATTTACAGAAATGTTAGATGCAGAATACGAACGTATTAATTCTGAATTAGAAGAAGGTCAAGAAGCTCCAGTTATGTTAACTCCAGAACAAATTCAAATTGTTTTCGACGTAGTTTCTCCAATGATGTCTATGGAACCGGTTCAAGAAGGTTTATTTGGACCATCTAAAGAAGAAATTGAAGCTGGTAAAAAAGGAGCCGAAGAACGTTTAAAGCAAATTGAAGCTAATTTCCAAGGTAAAAAATTATTCTTTATGGAAAAAGGTGATAACAAACAAGTTCCTTATACTTTTGAAATCGCAATGAAAACAGCAGAAAAAAATAAATTCCGTGGTGTTATTAAAACTTTTAACCAAGGTGATAAAGTTACATTAATGTATGAACCAGGAAAAACATTATTACAAAAATTAGCAGCCGGCACGACATCTCAAACAACCGCAGCATAATTAAAATAGATTTAAAATAAAAAAGAGGATCTAAAGATCCTCTTTTTTTTATACATTCAAAACTTGCAAATCAATTTCTGTAAGTGCATCCATTCCTTTTTCAATAATTTTGTCCAAAACAATATCAATAGTAAGATTGTTACGCAAAAACTCATCAAGAGTTGGTTTGAATTTCATGATAGATTCTGCATCGAACAATTCTTGCCATTTGCTATTTGTTTCAAAATCTCCCATCAAAACATCAGCAGTAACATCATTAGCTACAACAAGAATATTGTGGTTTTCAAACACAGTTCTAATTTTTTCAGATTGTACATCTGTTACGAAAGCAAAAACCAATTCGTGTTCTGCATTACCAGAATATCCAGCATCGTATACGATGTTTGCTTCAAGTTCATCTTCAGACATGAATTCCAAAAGATCCAAAAGGATTGCTTCTTGTTGTGCTTCTTCCGTAATATTTGTAATTTTGAAAAATGTAACTGTGTTCATATTGTTTTAATTAACAATACGAATATAGGAATATTTTTTTAATAAAAAAACTTTTTTAATTTTTTTTTAATTTTTTTTATTTCAGTTTATTAATCTGTGCAAATTTCTGAAGAATCTCTGCTTTATTATTAGTTTCAAGAATATAATCTTCAAATGCTGTGTTATCCGCAAAATAACTTTTGAATTTAAAGATTGCATCACCCAATTCTTTTCCAGTAATATTAAATTCTTCAATTAACATATTACCATTAAATAATTCAGAAACATTTCTTTTACGTTCTTCTTTCTTTTCAAGTTCACGATATTGTTCCAAGAAACCAGGAAAATAATGGTCAATTAATCCCAAATATACTTTTTTATCGTAATAAAAATAATGGTATGCTTCTTTGCCTGCTTCTTTCATTGGTGCAACGTGATTTACAAAAGATGCATAAGTAGCTCGTTTTTTGTCACGTTCTCTATTGATACGATTTAATGTTTCAAAATCATACAACCAAGGATTAAAATATTTTGAACTTGTTACAAAATCAAAAATTTCATCTAAGTTATCAAAACCTCTATCATATGTTTCAACATCAAATCCTAAGAATTCAAGTGCATCTCTATAATTTTTTGTTACATTGATTTCACCTAATACTTTACCATCAATACGATAAACATATTCTAAACCTCTGAATCCCCACTTCAAACCAAACTTATATGCAACTTTACCTACAAGGTTGTGCAAGTCGTTGTATGAGAAATAAACTTGGCTAGTTTCCCAATTTGATAATGGCGTAAGAATGAAGTCTACTTGTAATTCATTAAATTCAAAAGAAAATACGTGTGAATTTTGTACAACTTCTTTAGAATTAAATTCTTCAATGATCCATTCTTTGATTTCAGTATCAGAAAACTTTCTATCCACTAATACTAAAATATCAGCATCACCAAAACTTTCTTTACTTTTAAAGTAAGTAGTTGATTTTGCATCTGTAAATTTTTTCTTAGCTTTTTCAAGAATAACAGGAAGAATTTGATCAAATTCCGCCTTTTGATAACGTCTTGTAAATGCTCCTTTGATTGCGTTTCCTCCCATTGTTTTTTAATTTTGTTTTACAAATATAATAATAATTTTCAATATATAAATAAAAAAATTATTTTTTTTTATGATAACTACAATAAACGAATTTAAATATAATAACATACTACCAAATTTTAAAGCATACATAACATTAGAAAAACTATTATTACTAAAAGAAGATGACGATAATAGTGGAAGATATTTTGAATGGGATTTAACTAAAGATGTTGAAGATGATATTCGTACTATTGATAAATTAAAATTGGGTTACGTCCAAATTAAAAAATATATTAATGGTTTATTAGATAAATTACATGCTTTGCCAGAAGCTGTTCAAATAAAATTATTTAAAACTGTAGTTATTGGTTTTATTTCATTTATAACTATGCCACAAATGTTATCTACTATTGGTTCATATTTTGATTCTAAACCAAATGTTTCTGCAACAACAGTAGATAAGTATAAAAATATAATTAAAGTTGCTTACGATACAAATAAAGGCACTATAAAGAAAGCAGAAGAGATAAAGAAAAATATAGAAACGTTACCTACAGAATTTTCTGATACTTTAGTTGAGTTCTTAAAATATGAAGAGGGTTCTATAAAAGATAAAGGTGAACCAGTATTAACAGCATACAAAATTGGTGATGGTATGGTAACTATTGGTTATGGTCATGCTGAACCAATTGCTACAACTAAAATGATACCAAATAAAACTACAATTACAAAAGATCAAGCTATTGATTTATTAATTGAAGATATTAAAGAAGCTCAAGGTCAATTAGACAATATTTTAAATGCCTGGAAAAAAGATGGATTAAAACCAAGAATCACACAAGGTATGTATGATTCTATGATTTCTATGATTTATAATATGGGTATTGGTAATTTTAGAAAAACTCAATTTATACAAGACGTAAAAAATGGTAATTATAAAACAGCTAGTGAAAAAATTAAGAAAACAATGATTTCATATCCAGGGCATGTTAAGCGTAGAGTTAAAGAATCTAATTTGTTTTCTATAGATGATGTTACAAAATTTATGTATAATACTTAAGAAATTATTGGTTTAACTATTGATGACATTAATTTTGGTAAAGAATATTTTTTCTCATCCATAATTTGTAATTGTGTATAGATATAGGTATTTAATAATCTTTCTGATATTGGTGTAATATCTTTTGGTTCAATATCATCATTTTCTGTTATCCATTCTTCAATGTACTGTAACATATGTTTACAAAAATAATCAAAAGACATATCTTCCCAATAATTAAGGTCAATATTTTTACTTTCTAATTGAAGACGCATCAATTCATTAATTTCTGTAATATTGTTTTTCCATTTACTATAATTACTAATAAAATCTTCAGTGTAATATTCTAAAGCGTATTTTTTAATTTCCTCTGGTGTTAAATCGTTTTCACTTTTAAAATCCCAAAAATCTAATATATTCATAATTATTTTGCAGTTTCTTTATTTATTAATTCGATACGTTTAATTTCTTCTTTGACATCATTTGGAAATAATTCACATAATAAATATATATCATTCATATTTAATTCCCAAAAATCTCTAACAACCTGCCAATCTTTAACTTGTGGATCTTTTCTTTTAGTTGGTCCTTTCCAAAACCAAATAGGCACACGTACTTCTGATTTTAAGAACATAAACCAAACATCCATAGCTGTTGCTTTATCAACACTTTTATCATTAAAGAATTGTGCTTGCTTTGGATATTTTTTAGCCATGTAACGATTAAAGATAAAAAATAAACTTTCTTTATCCTGATCTGTTACAGATGACCAATCTTTTTTCTTATAAAAATATATATCAACAAGTGATTTAAAATCCATATCGTTTTATTACAATTTTATTATTTTCTTTAGTAATATAAAACCCTTTAATAACATTTTTTTCAACTAAAAATCGAATATTTCTAGTTGCTGCAATATCACCTTTATAATGATGCTTTATATTTTTTACAACTTGTGTCAAAAATTCTTTGTCTTTATCTTTCATAAATTCATTTAAATTGTTGACTGTAATTTTAAATGGTGTTACATATTCATTATTTGAATTTGATGCAGTTGTAAGTTTTTGTTCATCGTATAATGTCGGGTATTTAGGTTTATCACATCTTGCTGATTTAACAGTCATATAATATTTACCTTGACTAACATTAACTTCTAAAACACCTATACCTAACATTTGACATATATTTCTTGCAAATTTACGTGAACTAATATTTTTATATGTTGTAGGTACAACAATATAAGTATCATGTGCTCGTGTTTTCCAAAAATCTGCTTGTTCTATTACTTTAAAATTAAAAGATAACTTAGCTTCAAATACTATTGTATGTCCATAATTTTCATGTTCAGGATCTTCGATTCGTGCATACATATCACAACGTTTACTACCTCCACCTTTAACACATACTTCTGCATATGTTGTATATCCTAATTGTTCAAAATCACCTCGGACATATTCCATCAAATCTGATTCTTTCATTTATAAATGTGTATTTCTTTTCTTAACATCACTTCATTAAATACTTCATATATTCTACAAAGTGGGTCATTTATATATTTTTCAGGATCTTCTATTTTATCTTCAAAATCATTTGCAGGATCATGTAAAAAATACACATCATCATATAATGCGGTTTTAGTTCGAATTTTAGTTTGTTTTTTTATACTATCATAATATGAAATTGTAACAATTCTTCCACGTGGATTTGTTTTTTTAACTAAATTTAATTCTTTATGATTATACTGCATAACATAAGTTAATTGTTTTATATGGATTTACAATAATAAATCCAGGTGATGGTACTAAATCAAATGTTAATAAATTTAAAGGAACAGATTTTCGTAAATTTATTCCTTTACTATGATTATAATTTTTCATTTAATTCTTCAATTATAGTTTTTAAAACCCATTCAGGATAATGTCTATAATGTAATTCAATTAATTTGATATTACGTCTAATATTACTAGCTACTATTCTACGACGTTCATCTTCAAACTCAACATTATTAACAGCTTCAACACATTTAAGAACATCGTTAATAAATGTTTTATCTGTAGTGTTGAAATGAATTCCATAATTTTCTTTGTAAAAATTCCAGATTTTTTCTGCGCCGGCTTTACCAATGTTTTGAATTTTACCAGTAGTTGTTAATTTTTCATATACTGATTTAATGTTATCACTTTTATCACCCATTACTAATTTCTTAAATAATTGAGCATAAGCATTAACTTCTGTGTATTGCCAGTTCTTAATGATTCTGTTAAAGAAATTCATTGCGTCATAACTGTTATCCAATGCAAAAATATCTGTGTTACGGTTGTTGTCATATTCTTTTAACCACAACTCCCAACCTTCTGGTATATAAACCATCTCAGAACCTAATGTGTCTACAATTTGTAAATTCATCCAAGACTTTTCTTTATTAATATTATAATTAACCAATTGAAGTAAATCTTGGTCAGATGATACAATAACATTTGATTTACCAGCTTTATTCATTTTTAATACAATAGATGTAATCCAATCATCACCCTCAATATGATCTTTTTGTAAAACAACACATTTATCAGATACTGATTCTTTCCATTCATTGAATGTTTTGAAAACCCAATCCCAATCCACATCTTCCAAACGTGTACGATGTGATTTATATTGAGTTAACTCATCTTGTCTCCAAGATTTTTTATTTGAATCGGAAACTATAAATATACGTTCCCAGCTATTCATAGCTGTGTATTTAGCAATATTATTATCTAATGCTGTCCATAAATCGCCATATAAACGATTCATCTTATGTAATGTAAAAACATTTTTGTATAAAATGTAGTTACCGTCAAAACAGATATTATTCATATTATAATAAAAATTTTAAATTTATAGGTGTATTATTTTCATCTACAAATACAATATCAATTTGTTCTACCTTCTCGATAATTTCTTTGTAGTCTTTGGCACCACTATCACGTTTTAATTCATTAATTTTTTCTGATGTATGCCATTTAAGTTTTACCGCTGGTTTAACACCAATCAGTTTACTTAATTCGTTTTTTAATTCTTCTAATGTAAAATCAGGATGATTATAATCTACTTGAGAAATATAATCATACACATTTGATTCTAACATTTTTTTCCATTCTAAATCCATTATAGTTCAATTGAATTATTTTTATCTAATTCTATATATGTTATTGCGGAAATGTTTAACAATGTTTCACCATTGAAGTCTTGTAAATATTGTAACTCTCCACCACGGATTGCTAACAATATTTGTCCAGTTTCTCTATTATAAATTATATCTGAAATATTTTCATTTATAAATTTTTGAGCCTGGTCTTCTCCATTTTTTATTTTACTATCGTTATTAAACAATTCACATTGTTCTTTATCGTTAAAGTTTACGTGTACTAACATATTATTTTGTGTTTATTATTTCTTGTATTTCATAAATGCATGACAATGCTTGAATAACTGGATCTACACATGTAGATAAATTACTTGTATATGTTGCTACAATTTTCATAATCTTAGGAACTTTACTAACATGTTTTGTTTCTTGCATGAAAATATACTCAGATAAAGGACGAGCGCACATTTTCATTAAACCTTCAACATTATCTCCATAATTTTCAATGACCCAGTTGTATGTTTTTTCTGGATTAATTTGTCCAAATATGATTTCAAATAAATCTAAATTTAATCCACTGTTTAATTCTGTAGAATATTTACCGGTCTTCTCAACTTTCTGTAAAATTTTAAAAGTGTTACGTAAATCTGGAAATGTTAAATTGATAATAGATTTTAATTGGTCTGTAGAAATATTTAAATTATTTTTTTCTACAATTAATTCACAACGTTCTAAATAACCATCTTTTAAATATTGAACTTCTTCATTGTTAATTGGATCAAACTTAATAATGTTGAAACGTGATTGCATTGCAGAACTAATCTTAGTCAAATTATTACAAGTAGCAATAAATCTAATACGATCACTATACTCTTCAATAAATGCACGTAATGCTTCTTGGTATTTTTGTGATACACCATCAAATTCATCTAAGAATACAATTTTATATCCATCAATTGTTGAATCTCCGAATATATCAGAAGTACGGCAATAGTCAATAACAACATCTTTTAAATCTTCAACAGATGAATTATATGAAGCATTTACAATCAAAGCACCTTCTGGTACAATAATTTTTGCTAATGTTGTTTTACCAATACCTGATGTACCAGTAAATAAGTAATTTCCACTTAAAACAATATTACCTTCATTGTCCAATAATTCATCTTGAATTCGCGGTAATAAAATCATCCCATCAATATTTTTGGGTCTGTATTTATTCCAATATAATTTTTTAACTATCATACTATTTTTTAATTTAAATTTTATATGTGATTTTTATTATTTTGTTTTATAAAAAATGGGACACATATGATATAAATAAAAAATAGTTACTAAAATACAATATATAACTTATGACAAATAATCAAACACATTTAGATAAAACAAATTATGATAACGTATATTTACGTTGTGTAATTTTAGGTTTTTTGGGGTTTTTACGTAATCGATTCAGTTGGATCAATACTAGAGAAGATGGTGGTGATTATGAAGTTAAATTACCAATTTATTATTCATTAACAGGTGATAATAGATACATAATGGATGCTTTTTATGATGATATTCCAGATAAACGTGTAAACATGAACACGGATCAAATTCCACGCGGTGTTATTACATTAAAAAGTTGGTCGGTTAAACAAGATGAATTTACTAATCCAAATATTTGGTATAATGTTCCACAAATAGTAGATGATGAATTAATACAGATAGTAACACAAACTAAAGCAGTACCAGTTAAATTAACATTTACATTAGACACAATTCTTGATAGTGAAATAGATGTATTTAAATCATGGCAAACATACATGGATAATTTATGGATCTATAAATATTTTTCATACGATTATAAAATGGTAAACATAAATGCTATTTTTAATTTTGTGGGAGATACAGAAAATGTTTTAGTACGTGATTATAAATTTGGTGATACAGAAGTATTGAAGACATCATACACATTTGAAGTACACACATTCTATCCTATATTTGATTATAAAAATAAATTTATGGCAAACGACCAAGCACAATTTATTTTAAGTATATGGCAAAGTGGTCAAAATACTAATTTACCTCCTATTTCTGGGGGTATTCAATAAAAAAATATGGAAAATGGAATTTTTTCTATATAAAGAAATAATATATAATAAAAAAATACGTTATTGGCTATAAACATATGAAGTCATTAAAATTAAAATTATTTGAATTCCGTCAAGGATTAAATATTGAACAAACAGAAATTGTCAATATTGTTTCTGAACATATGGATTTATGCGATCAATATTCAGAAAAAGAAATTTATGGTAATTTATGCAAAATGTTAGAAACATATTCTTATTACGATGGTGTTAAACCATTCTTAGAATCAATCGACAATGAATTATCTGCAGACTCTTTGTTATATACATTGAAAGATTTATATGCAAAGATTAAAAGAAAAGGTGATTCATTCTTATATGAAACTGCATTGAATTCTATTATTGAATGTATAAATCAAGGTAATGATGAAGATCGTAAAATTAAAGTTTTAAACGATTTAAAATTATACGAATGGATTCCAGAAGTAAAAATGTTCTTATATGAAGTAGCTTCAACACCACAAGATAAACAAAACTTTATTTCTAAAGGTGGTAAAATTGATGATGTATTTTCTATAGTATTACAATTAAAAGAAGGATATTTAACTTACGTTGCTAACACTTGGTTCTTATTAAACAATGAAGGTGTAACATCTACATTATTAGAAAATCATATTACAGATGAAGTACAGTTAAAAAAATTACGTTTAATTGAACAAGCTATTCAAAATGCTGTATTTACAGATGAAAGAATTACATTTAATATTGCTGAAGAATTAGTAGTAAGTTTTGATACTAAATCTAAACAAATTTACTTAAACGAATCTGAATCTGATAAAGGTACTACATTAGAAACTTTATTTAATTCACCTATCGTTCCTTTCATGGGTAAAGCATTCTATCCAATCTTAAATGAAACTTTCAACAACTTAGATAAGTTCATGAAGATTGATACTGTTAAACACGTTTACAACATTATTAACCCAGCGTTTGAGTGTTTCGTATTTAACTACAATGGTAAAATTTCTCAATATCGTTTAGATAAACACATGGGTAATTCTTACTATAACTTCGATAACGCAATGCCTTTAATTGAAAACGTAATGCAAGAATTAGGTGCTGATTTAACATTCTTCTACGAAGGATTATTATCAGAAGAAATTAAAGCTAAAGTTGATTTAGAAAAGCAAGAAAAATCGTTAATGGAAAAATTAACTGATATTGAAAATGCAATTTTAACTATCAAACAAGAAGGTGCTGAAATTATCAAAGAAAATAAAACAGTTGAAAATTTATATAACAGCTTATTAGCTAGAAAGCATAAAGTATCTGAAGAATTAAAATCAGTAAAAAACAAAAAAGCTCAGTTATTTAAGTAATAAAATTTGTTTTAATATTTAATAAAAAGTCCATATTTTGAATATGGACTTTTTTATTTTTAAACAACTTATATATAATTAATATAAAGTGTAAATAAAAATGATTTTTATGATATATGTCTAAAAAGAATCCAGTAAACGCAAAACAGTTTACTTATGAAATATTAATATCAAAAGGTATTGGTAAATTAACACGAAAAGCAGAAAATATGATAGTTATTTTAGGTGAGGGTGCTATTCGAAAAAAAGAATATTATTATGAAGAAGATCGTAAAGATTGTTTACAGACTTCATATTTAAATATGTTAACTAACTGGTATAATTTTAACCCTGATAAAACAACAAATGCTTTTGCATATTTTACTGAAATACATAAACGTTCAACAGCTGAAGAAATGACACGTTTGTATATGAAGAAAGGTTTGAAAAAAGAAGAACAAAAAAATGTAAAATTATTAAGTATGAACAGTACCAATAACGGTCAAGGTTTATACAACGTTTAATATTATGAAAAAATTAGAATTAGAGATTTTATCGTTTGATGAATTTAAAGCGGTATTAGAAAAAAGTAAAAATCAATCGTATAGTTCTGGTTGTTTAATGGGTTATTTTAATACAGGATTTAATGATCCTAAAATTAAAGAAGATGATCTTTATAACAACGAAGAAAATGAATACGGATTAGAAGTTGAACCACATGTAACTGTATTATACGGTTTACATGATGATGAAATTAATGAAGATGATATTATTAAATTATTTACATTAATAGATGGTCCAACTGTAACAACTAATAAAATAACATTATTTGAAAATGAAAAATTTGATGTTGTTAAATGGGATATTGATTCAGACGATTTAACGTTATTAAATAAAATGGTAACATCAATGTTTCCATATACTTCAAGTTTTCCTGATTATCATGCACATTGTACAATTGCATATTGTTTACCTGGTAAAGGTAAAGAATATACTAAAGAATATAAGAAAGATCTTAAAAAGAAAATTGACTATTGGGTATATTCTAAAGCAAATGGTAAAAAGATAAAAATTGTTCCTGGTAAAGGTGCGGAAATTATTAGAAAAGAGAAGACTATTAATGAAAGATTTATGACCAAAGAAGAGTTAGCAGCATATGGTACTAAACCAGAACCATGTTTATTTAATGTACCTAGACATGCTACAGGATTAGTATTAGAACCAGAACCATGTTTATTAAATCCTATTAAAGCTGAAGAAATAAATTACAAAGGTTATATTATAACATTAACACCAAATGAAAGATTTAAAGAATCTTTTAATTGTGTAGTACATAATGAAAATAATGAATATGTTATGGGTATTAAAGGACCTACTAATTATGATGATGCTATTGAATCAGCTAAATCATTTATTGATAATGAAATAAATAAGGAAAATTAATATGGCACACGTACCAAATAAAGCAGATAAATTTAAACAAGGTTATTACAAAATAAAAAATGTACATAAGTACATGGGTAATCCCGCAGATATTGTTTATCGTTCATCTTGGGAGTATAAGTTTATGTTGTATTGTGATTTAAATGAAGGTGTTTTAAAATGGGTAAGTGAATCATTTAAAATACCTTACATTGATTACATGGGACATAGTAGAACATATATTCCGGATTTTTATTTAGAGACTAGAAACAAAAAAAATCCGGAATTGATGAATCGATTTTTAGTTGAGATTAAACCAGCTAAAGAAACAAAAGAACCAATTATACCAAATAATATTAGTGAAAAGAAATTAAAAACACTTGAATATGATTTGGCTGTATGGCAAAAGAATAAATACAAATGGACATTTGCTAAAGAATGGTGTAAAGCTAGAGACATACAATTCTGGCTTGTAACAGAAGAAAATTTAGATTCATTTAAACCATGATAAAACAAGATTATTTAAGAGATAAAATAAAAGAACAATTTCAGCAAGAAGGTAATAATATTTATCGTAATAATGCAGAATTTATTACCGATAATATTAAAGATATTGATTCTAAAAATATTATACCGATAAATATAAATTCAATTGAAAAAGGTAAATTTTATTTTATCTTTTATGATTTATCTGGTAAATCATCTAAGATGGAAAAATTTAATCCATTATTTGTGATTGACTGGTTTGATATGGATGGTACAAGAATGTTATTTGGGATCTCAATTAATTTTATTCCAATTAATATTCGCACAATACTTTTTAATACAATTTGTAACGGTAATTTAAAAGTATTAGAAAATAATTTAAAATATGATATTGAAAAACAATATGCCTTTAAAGATATTGGATTTAATAATATATATAAGTTATTAACCAGTATTGGATTTGAGTGGAGTATACGAAAATTTGATATGCGTTTAATAAATAAAGTTTATTGTATTTCTACTACAATATTAGCAGAATTTATTACAATGTCAACAGCATCATTTACTGGTGTTGATGATTTAAAGTTAATAGATATTTGGAAAAAGAAAATTGTAGAACAAGAAGAAAGACATAAACGAATAATAAAAGAGTTACTTGGTGATTATAAAAAAATGTCGTCTGAACTAAATGAAAAATATATGTCATTAGAAGATAGAAACGATAATTTACAAGAGTCATTGAATATAATAAAAAATAATTTTTAAAAATGAGTAGTTATAACCCATATAATAGAAATCAAAACAACAGTATTCTTGGTAATTTGAATACACAAGAAAATACATTTTACAACAATAGAATCGCTAGATTATCTATGTTTGGTCGTAATTATGTAGAAAGCGCGATAAAAAACGCAAAAGGTATTCACGCAAATGAAGATATAACAATGTTAACCGATTCTAATGGTTATAGTTATTCTGTATTCTCAAGAAAAGCATATGCGTTAATGCAAGAACGACAAACTGTTGCAGCTTTATCTGTTGACTATTTAATGAAGTTACCTATTCTACGTGAGTATGCTACTAAAACAGAAGTACGTGAATACATTTCTAAAATGGCCAATGAAGTAATTGTTTATGGTAAAGATAAAAAATTCTGCGAATTAGAAGATTTACCAAGTACATATTCAGAAGTAATTAGAAATAAAGCTAAGAGTATATTCGAAAATATATATGCTTATTTAGGGTTTTCTGATGGTTCATATGCATGGGATATTTGCCGTGACTGGTTGGTAGAAGGATATATTGCACGAGAAATTATTTATGATAAAAAAGGAAAAAATATTATTGGTTTTCAAAAATTAGATCCCGCTACTTTATATCCAATTGTTGATGAAGCATCAGGTATTAAATTATGGATCCAACATCCATACGATGAGGTAAATAGACGTATTATCATGGACGCGGAAATGATTTATATTTCTTATTCAGGTTCATCAAATTATATGGAAACATCTTATGTAGAACCATTAATTAGACCATATAACGAATTAAAATCTATTGAACGCTCAAGATTATTATTTAACCTTATTAATGCTACAATGCATAAAGAGTTTATTATTCCAACTCAAGGTTTGCCACCTCACTTAGCGGAACAAGAAATTGCAACATTAATTGCGGATTATAAAGATCACGTAGCATTTGATGATACTACTGGTTTAATTTATATTGATGGTTCAAAAGATTTACCGTATTCTAAAGAATATTGGTTACCAAATCCAGGTGATAATAAACCAGAAATGTCTATTATTGAACCAGGTGGACATGACTTAAATGAAAGTTCAATGTTGGTATGGTTTAGTAATTCATTAAAGCGTGCAAGTAAATTCCCGTTATCTCGTTTAGATGCACAAACAGGTGGTGGTAATGTATATTCATTTGGTTCTGATTTAACACATGATGATTATAACTTCCAACAATATGTTGAAAGATTACGTGCATTATTTAAAGATATTATTTTAAAACCTATTATCATTCAATTATTATTAGAATTTCCAGAATTAGAAAAAGATAATAGATTATACAATGATTTAGATATTAAATACTATGGACATTCTGAATTAATTAAAGCAAAAATGTTAGCAAACATGCAAGCAAAAGCATCTATTGCATCTGAGTTAACAAATAACTTAAAACAATCAGAAGAAAAACCATTATTACACTGGAAAATGATTGCTAAACACATCATGGAATTTGATGATGAATTCATGGCAGAAAATGCTAAATACTGGGCTGAATCAGATTCTGCAGCCGGTGCAAATGCAGGTGAAGGTGTTCCAGACGGCGGTGATGGTGCTCCAGCTGAATTAGGTGGTGGTGAAGGTGGAGGTGAAGAATTACCACCAATTCAAGGTGAAGGTAGTGAAGAATTACCACCAATTCAAGGTGAAGGTGGTGGAGGAGAAGAGCCACCAGCAGAAGAGCTGCCAGTTCAATAAATGGAAAAAACGAGCATCTGGAAAAAAATATATAAATAAAAAAAAATAAATATTGTTTAAATATGAAAAACATATTAATTGTAGAAAATCAAACAGAATCATTACACATTAATGAATCTGCTTCAAATTCTTCAAAGTTTTTATTAAGTGGTAAGTTTACTGAATTCGATGTAGAAAACCGTAATAAACGTTTTTATACTGCACAAAATTTTGTTCCTGTAATGAATCAATTATTAGAGAAGAAAAAAATGTTAGGTGTTATCTATGGAGAATTTGATCACCCGGATGTATTTGATATAGCTGGTAAAAACGCGTCTCACGCAATTGAGAATTTAACACACAACGAAAACGGAAACTGTGTAGATGGTACTATCGGTTTATTATCAACACACTGGGGTAAAGAAGCACGTGCTATTATTAATGATGGTTATCCATTATTCGTATCATCAAGAGCAGCTGGTGTTACAGATAATTCAGGAAACGTAATGTTAAAAGAATTGTTTACATACGATATTGTATTGGATCCAGGATTTGCTTCTGCTCAAGTTAGTATTAACGAAAGCTGTGGTTATCAATCTACACCAGATGTACATTACCGTATTTATGAAATGAACGATAGTTCAGTAAATAATTTACATATAGATAATAAAAATGACGGTAAAACACGTATGGATTTAAAAGAAATGGAACGTTATTTAGCAACTGAAATGGTTAAAATTGAACACCAGATTACGGCTAAAATGGCAGAGAATAAATTTGCACCTGAGGAAATGACTTCATTAATAGAAAAATATGAATTATTAAATGAAGAATTAGGTGCTGTTAAATTATACTTAGAAGAATTTAAGAAAACTATTTCTCATTTAGTATCTCAAAATAATACATTAACAGAAGCAAATAAAAAATTAGTTTCTGAAATTAATGAGCAAACTATTTATTCTAATCATATTGCAAGTAATTTAAAGAAATTAAGTAACTATACAAATGAGATTGAAAGTCGTTTAGCTATTGATGAAAAAATGATTGAATACGTTGCAGAACATGCAAAAGCAAACATTTTATTCACAGAAGATATTGCTAATGATATTACAAAATTAAACGAAAGTTTAGCTAATAATACTGAATTCTTAGAATATGTTGCTGAAGAAACTCAAACTGCACAACAATTTGCTGAAAATTTAGCAAAAGAAGCTGATGCTGAAATTAAGTTAACACAAAACATGTTAGAATACGTTGCAACAGAAACTCAAATTGCACAACAATTTGGTGAGTATATTGCAAAAGAAGCTACACAAGATTCTGTATTCTTAGAATATGTTGCAAATAAAGTTGATGGTATGATTGGTTATATCGGTGAAGCTGTTAATAAAATTCAATCTGCAACACCTATTAATGAAAATGCTACAGAGGATTCAATTCACTCTTTAGAAAACATTGAAGATTATTTAGGAATTACTCAAGAAAGAGAAATCGTTAATAACATTGAAGAAACAACTGAAGTAGTTGAGTCTACTGAAGAAGTTACAGAAACAACTGAAGAAGTTACAAACGAAGATTTATCTGATGAAAATACTGAAGACACAGTTGTAGAACCAGGAATGGAAAATACAGAAGATGTTACAGTTGACGGTGATGGATTTGAAAACACTGAAAACACAGAAGATGCAGTAGTTACTACAGAAGAGCCAGTTGTAGAACCAGGAATGGAAAACACTGAAGATGCAGTAGCAACAGAAGAACCAATTGTAAATGCTGATGATGATACATTAAATGTACAACCAGAAGTAGAAACATCAATGGAAACTACTTTATTATCTGCATTAGTTAAGATTTTAGGAACTGATGACACTGGTATTGTAATGGAAGTTACACCAGAAAACAAAGTTATCATCCAAAAATCTGGTACAGATGAAACTGTAGAATTAGGTGATGGTGAATATGAAGTTATGAACGTTGAAGAAAACTTAACTAATACTGTAAATGATGTATTAGCTGAGATTAAAAAACAACAAGTATTAGCTAATCAACAACCACATTTCTTCTCTTTCATGTCTGAACAACAAGTTATTGATTTCAAAAACTTAGATAAAGACACACAAGATGCTATTATGTTAGCAATGAACGAAAGTGAATATTATACTGCTGAAGATGTTTTAGGAATCATCGGACAAACTTTAAATAATAAAGCTATGTCATACGAAGATAAATTAATATCTAATGTACCTGAAAATTTAAAAGAAGCATGGAACGGTTTATCACAAGATCAAAAAGTATCTGTGATAACAGAATCTAAATACTTCTCTTTAGTTACAACAGCAGATATTAAAAATTTCTGGGCAACTAGACCATTTGCAAAAGCGGTAACAGGACCAGAAGCAACTTTAATTAAAGAATCATTAAATATTGAAAACAAAGAATCATTCGATGAAGAATATATTAATGCGTTCTTAAATACAGTTGATAAATTTAATATCAAGTAATTAAGATATAAAATATAGAAAAGACCGGTTTATCCGGTCTTTTTTTTTATAAAAAATAAAAAAAAATATAAAAAACTAGAAAATTGGAAAAAAGAGACCTTTTTTTAACAATATATAATTAAAACACAAAAACAAAAGTGTGATTATAAATTTTGTTGCCAATGTTATTTTTATTTAACTTACATAAAACAGAAGTAAATTAAAAATTGGAAAAAAATGACATAAAAACAATAATATATAATAAAAAAGAAAATTAAAAAAGAAAAATGCGTAATTCACAATTAACAATCGATATGAGTAAAGCCATTACTAAATGGAAACCTATCGTAGAAAAATTAGGTGTAACAAACGTTGAGCGTATCAACGAGTTATGCGAGTATGCTGAAATGCACTCAAATACAATTGCATCAGGAATGGTAAAAGAAAACGTTGCTTATGCAAACTCTGCTAACACTGCAGGTATGGGTAATGTTGTATTCCCAGGATTATCTGGAACACCAGGTTTACCAGGTGCAGCAGGTTCTGGAGACTTAGGTCAAACATTATTACCAGCATCATTAAAAATTGCTGCTAATACTCCAGGTTTAGAATTAGTACCTACAATCAACGTAAATTCAAATCGTGTAGATTTATTATTCTTCGATTGGACATACGATGATACAAATGGATTTGATAATGACGAACGTGCTTCAACATTCAAATTCCGTCCAACTGCTGATGCTGACTTTACAGCATTAAATGCATGGTTACGTGCAGAAATGGTTGCAAACGGTGTAACTGAATTAAGAGGACGTTTATCTAAACCATTATACTTCCACTTATCTGGTGGTGCATTAGGTGCTCCAGTAGCAGCATACGATCCAACAATTAAACCAACAGGTTCATTAGTAGGATGGGTACAATTTAAAGGATTCTCTCGTATTGACGAAATGCCAATGTTCCGTGTTTATACACAAGCAAACACTGCATCTTCTGGTGCTTGGACATTCGATCAAACTAAGAATACTTTCCCAGCTACAGGTGCATTAACTACATTATTATCAGGTGCTACAATTGATGACACTTTATCATCAGCAGCTTCTGAAGCAATTAATGCAGTATCTACAGTAGCATTAGTATCATTAAACGAAGACTTAATCGATGACTTCACAACTGCACGTCAAGCATCTGCTATGACACGTGGTCAGTGGGACACTGATGAGGCTGGTAAAATCGGACCAAACTCTTTCACTAAATCAGTAGAAATCGGTGTTGCACACGTATCTGCAGCATTAAGATTATCTGAAATCGGTGACTGGAAGAGAATGTACGGTGTTGACGTAGTTGAAAAAACTAAAGCTCAATTAGTAAACCAAATCTCTCAAAAAATCTCTGTAGAAATCGTTGAGAAAGTAAAAGAATTAGGTTTAAGAAACCGTGCACAAGCTCCAGCAGCTCCAGCAGCAATGGCAGCAGCATTAGCAGCAGGTGGTATCACAGATGGTAAAATTTATGACATGTCAGTAACTGCAACAGCTACGGCTTTAGGTGGTGAACACAATGCATCAATTTCACGTAAATTATGGGCGAAAGTTCAACAAGCATCATACTTCGTTGCAACTGACGGTCGTATCGGTGGTATCGATTATATCGTAACTTCAGGTACTGTAGCAGGTATCATCAAAGGAGTTGAACGTTATACAATCAACCCATTAGATGCTAAAATGGCAGCAACTGGACAATTACAACCAGCTGGTTCTGTAGACGGAATTAAAGTTTACGTTGACCCTTACATGGGACCACAAGATTTAACAATCTACATGGGACGTATCGGTACAAAAGAACAACCAGGTATCAAGTTCTTAGCTTATATGTTAGCTGAATCTGTAGAGATTACATCTGAAAGAACAATGGCTCCACGTTTATACATGTATTCACGTTACGCTGTTACTGAATTCGGGTTTTTTCCCGAGAAACAATACATGGCTCTTAAAGTTGAAGATGTTAATGGAGTTTTATATTAATAAAAACACTTTAAAAAACATAAAAGAAAAAGCACTCAATCGAGTGCTTTTTTTTATACATAATAATTAATTTTATTTTTTCAAGGAAGAATCAAACAAATTATATGTTTTATTATATAAATAAAAAAAAAAATAAAATTATAATATGTTAAATAATATAAATAAACAAGAACAACAATGTAATACATGTAATAAAATAAAATTTATATCTGAATTTCCAAAAAATGGTAAATATATACGTTCAATGTGTAAATCATGTAAAAATGAAGAAAAACAAAATTGGTTAAAACAAAAAACACAAATAGAAATAAATATTAATCAATTAAAAAAATGTACATTATGTAATATAGAAAAAAATTTAAATATGTTTCATAAAAGTAAAGAAGGTTTATATGGTGTTAAATCTTTTTGTAAAGATTGTAAAAAAGAACAAGCGCGTGATCATTATATAAATAATAGAGAATATCATTTAGAACGTAAAAAAGAATATTATAATGATAATAAAGAAAAAATTGTTAATCGAGTAATTGAATATCGTAAACATAAAATTGAAGAAGATTCATTTTTTAAAATGAAAGAAAATATTAGATGTTTAATAAGAAATGCTTTTGTTAGGCAATATAGTATAAAAAGTAAAAAAACACGAGAAATATTAGGGTGTAGTTTTGAAGAGTTTAGAGATTATATTGAAAAACAATTTGATAATAAAATGAATTGGGATAATCAAGGTTCATACTGGCATTTAGATCACATTAAACCTGTATCATTAGCAACAACTGAACAAGAAATTATTAAATTAAATCATTATACAAACTTTCAACCATTATTCTGGAAAGATAATCTCTCTAAATCTAATAAATATTAATGGCTCTTAAAGTTGAAGATGTTAATGGTGTATTATATTAATAATAACATTAATAAAAAATATAAAAACCCAGATAAATCTGGGTTTTTTATTTTAACAATATCTTGTAGTTGTTCTTTTATTTGTAGTCATATTATTGTTATTATCATTTTTATTTGGTGTTACTTTTCCAAATACTAAATCTAAATGTTCTTTAATAATTAATGTTTGTTTTTTTATTTATTATTTCTGGTTCATTTAATTCATAAAAACCTTTTAACCAATATGCAAATTGTTCAGGTGTCATTTTATTTTCCATTTCTTTCTTTTAAATATTTTTTTAATAACTGTTCTTTCTTTTTGTAATCTAAACCTAAATTCTTATTAATTTTACGATCCTTAAAAATATTAGTTAAGATACGTTTTGTTTCAGACTCTTCATTTTTGAATACGGCTCCATTTAAGAGAATAATATCGTTTGGTTCTAGTTTGTATTTAACACCATTTAAAAGTGCCTCAGAATCGTTTATTTTAATCCCTTTGAAAGATTCTGGTGCGATATTAAACTGTCGCATTGTTGTAGGATATAGAGAAGCAAAATCGAATACAGAAATCCATAATTTTAAACCAACACTTGGAAACTTTACATAACCACCAGCTAATTCATCTTCTAGTTCAATATCTTCTTCTTCAGTTGCATGTGTAAACAATGTATTCTTTTGTTTTACCATTACAATACCATTTTTATAAAACTTCTCAAAGAAAATTCCTTCAGTTACACGAATAGCAGATGGTGAATCTTCTACTGGAATTTTAGCCAAGTTAGAAATAGAAAGCATGATGTCAAATGTACGTTGTTTCTGATGTATTAATTGAACCAACGCGGTATCTATACAGTTATACAATAAGTAACTATAGTAATCATTTTCATACAATTCTTTTAAGTTACCATCGTATTCTAATTTCTTTACACCTAAAATTTGAGATGAAATAAAATCTAATGAAATCGATTCTTTAATTTTAATAGATGTGTCCCATTTATCAAAAATATCCATGTAATCAAATACCAATCTATGTTTAGGTAATTCTTCAAATGTTGGTTTATATTGACTTTCGTTTTTCTTATATGGTTTAATCAATTTTCCAGTAGGTGATGCAACATCAGGATTGATACCTAATTTTCTTGCTCTTGTAACTAAATATACCCAGTCATATCCAACAAAGTTCCATCCAGTTAATACTGGAATTTTCTTAATTAAATCATTAAAGAAAATTGATAATAACTCTTTTTCACTTTCACAATAATACCATTCAATAGTATATTTAGTATCAAAATTTTCAAAGTGTTTATTTATATCACGCTCCATTTTTTCAATCCAACCGTGACCAATTTCTTTAATACCTAATAATAAAATTTTACTACCATGAATTAAACATAAAGCAGTAACTCTGTTATTTGCAATATGTGCTTCAGGGAAACCTTCTGTAATTTCTACCTCAATATCACAGAAGAATAATTTAGGTTCATTATATGCAAATATTTCTTCTTTCTCTGAATCACTTAATTTATTCAAATATTCATAAATAGCATAACGTGTTGGATAACGTGTGTTTTCCAATTTAACTGGTTTGTTATCCCATGTATGAAATTTATCAGATCTTGAATTATCAGTATTAGAACATACTCTCCATTCTAATGGATTTTGCCAATTGAAATTTTTAAATTCAATATTTCCTTTTTGATTAATGTATGATAAAATTAATTTACCATTTAAATATTCGTGATTTAATATCATAATGCCTTTAATGCCTTTTATTATTATTATAAGAAAAACCCCCAAATATGTTTGATCATATTTGAGGTTTTAAACTTTATTCCGTAAATAAATAGGGTATTTACAACATTTTATTATAATCGGATCCAATTATATGTTATAAACTTGATGTAAACTTGTACGGCCTAACCACGCCAGTGCTATCGTCCTTTGGGCGATGCGTTCATATAATTCCTTTATAAGAATCAGTATCTTTTAATATTGCATCAATTGATATTATATCATCTACATGACATACTTTATTTTTATCAGCATTACCAGTCATTCTGGGTCTAAATACATAAGAATCAATATTATCTTTTAATATTTTACCTGGTTTAGTATCTAAAATTTCTATTTGACCATATAATATATTATTTCTAATATATAATTTTTTAATTGTATGTGATACATTTAAAGCTAATCTAAATTTATCATTTTCAGGATAACCTAAACAACCATAGAATACGCCCATTTCTTTTGTTTTATTGCGTACATCTTTAATAGCTTTAGATATACTTTCTTTAGTATACATTCTACCATTAAGATTTAATATATCAAATTTTAATATTTTTTGTGTAATTTCCATAATTAATATCCTCGTTGTTCTTCTAACTTAGAAATTACATCAATCCATTGATCACTACTAATATTCATAGCTTCATCATGTTGTCCATTATCAGCAAAGTTTTTTGCTAATTTTGCTAATTCTATAGCGGTAATTATATTATTTTCCTTTGATAATTTACCATAATATGGATTAGTGTCAGAAGATTTCATCACTAAATTTATTATTTCATCTGTATTCATAATATTTATATTATTGTTTTATTTATTTGTTTACCTTTCTTAAAAAAATATCCTTTATATAATTCTTCAGATCTACATTTTTTACTAATCATTTGATGACTTAATCCAGTATATACAGCAGCTTCATTATAACCTATAACTGTATTTAATAAATGCATATTTTTATCATATATTTCTATTTCAAATGTATGAATATTTTTATGCTTACGTTCTATTTTATATTTATTTTTTGTACCTTTTTTTCTACCAACTTTATTGTTTAATAAAGACATTGGTTCTGTAGTATATGACCATCTAAATCCACCTGTATAATTTCTTTTACCATCAGCAACTAAACAAATATTACCTTTATTTTTAATATTGTTATTATTTGCTGCTTCTTCAATAGATTCATATTTACATATTAATGAACCATTCTTATGAAATTTATAAATTGTTTTCTTTTGTTTATCAGATAAATATTTTATTAATCTATTCTGGAAATATTCTAAAACATCATATTTATCTTTTATCCATAATTTATAAGAATTTCTTCGTTTATATTTATCTAATTCATCAAATGTTTTATTGATATAAATATCATCATAAATTTCAAATTCATATTCATATCTAATATAATTGTATTTATTTAAACTATTACTTAATTTTTTAATAGTTTCTTTACTAATTGGATTTTCTTTATAATATTCTTTTAATGAATTAGAAATTTTATTTTTTACTTTGATTTTTTCTTCATCAGATATAATATTCCAAAATGAAGTAGAAATTCCACCTTCTTCAATATTATAATAGTCAGAAGAAAGAACAGCATTATATTTAGTTATATAATACCGCTCTTTTTCACATAGTAAATTAAATGTATCAATATGGTCTTCAATTATTGTTTTCTCGAAATTATGTTGACCATATTTTTTAATAGCTTTTTGTATTAATACACCAGATCCAAGATATTTTTGAGATTCTGTAGAATCTCTAGCACTTAAACCAATATATTTTTTATTGTTTATTTTATTTCTCGTTATATAAATGTACATTTATTGATTTGTAATGTTTTATTTATATATTAAAATTATTTTACAAAAAAATAAGAAAATTAATACGTTCCTGTAGATTGTCTGCGACGATTTTCTTTATTTTTTGAGAAATAATAATTCATTAATTCTTCAGGTGTCATACCTACTGCTAACATCATATTAAACAAGAAATGTTGAATATCAATCAATTCCATTTTTAATTCTTTTTTATCATTCTCTGACATATCATTAAATGACATATTTGGTGCTTTTTCATGGTATGCTTTTTTCCAAGGTTTCCAAACACCATTTCCAATACCATCACTAATACCACCTAATGCATCAAATGTTTCACGTAATTCATCTTGAATTGCATGATAGTTCCAATCAAAAAATTGTCTTAATTCAGGTAATGGTCCAGCTTGTAATTTATTAAAATTATAACCATAAACATTTTCCTGAATATCTTTTTGTAAATTGTAAAGTTCAGCAAGTGTATTTTCTGATTTTGAGAATACATCTTCTACTTCTAAATCTTTACATTGATTATCTGTATTTGCCATTTTATTATTTGTATTTTTTATTGATAAAAAAACCGGCACTAAGCCGGTTTTTGTTAGTTTTACTTGTTACTCAGCTTCTGAGATTGCATCTTTTGCAACTTGCATTGCAATTTCTTTTTCCAATTTCTTAGCATCTTCTTGTGTTAATCCTAAATTCCATTGGTTAATTGATTGACCTAATCTAGCAGACATTGCATCATAGTGTTGATATACTTTACTAATCTCTGCTAATGTATAAAGAACGTGTGCATATGCATAATTTTCTTTATTTAAACCACGAACAACTAATGAACTTAATACATGATATAATGCAATTGATTGTGAAAATGAAATATCAATAGTTACCGATTTAAAATCTTCATTAATTTTTGGCAAATCATTTAAGAAATTTTTCTTTAAATGTAAACCATAGAATAATGTTTCTGCAGTATAATCTACATTTTGATGTAATTTTTTATCGATTACTTTTAATTCTAATCCAGTTACATTAAATACACATTTTGCATTTTTGATAGCATCTTTCAATTCATTCCATTTTACAATAGCATCATCGAATAATTTATCTTTTTGTTCTTCTGTATAATTATCAAAATCAGTATTAGATTTTAAATATTCATTCAATTCAACTTCTAATTTTTCAATATTATTTTTAGATTCTTCCGAAATAAGTCCGAAATTAATATCAGTTGTACCAGTAATATCTGCCAACTTATTAATAAAGTCATTCTCATTTTTTATTAATTCACTCATGATTAATTTTACTTTTTTTTATTGTTATATTAGTTAAAATCGATTAGTTTAAAAACTCTACAGATTTTTTAACTTTTTTAACTTCTGCTGTTGTAGAATCAAATTCACTATCAGCTCCATCAGCTTTTTGTTGTGTATATAAATCAGATAATTGATTAGCTTCAGCAACTGCATCAATACCATATTTTTTTAATACACCAGGGTTTGTTTGTAATAAGAATTTAGCAATTTTAAATGTACCCTTTTCAATATCAAATTGTAAACGATCCAACTCTTGATAGATTAAAATTTCTGCATTCTTTTCTTCTAATCGGATATAGTAATCTTCATTAATGAACATTAATAAATCAATATTTGTGATGTGTGAAAATACATCAGATACTTTTTGTAATTTAACCAATTGTTTTTGTTTAGAATTACCCATATATTTGATACGTAAATTAAATGGTAAAGCCATTTTAGTTACTAATCCATGGATTAATTCAAGAGTGTCCTCACTCAATTCATAGAACTTGTTTTCTGTACTCATATTTATTTGTTTGTTTTTTTTTAAATTAAAATAATACCAAGTGTAGTAAGTGTAATTAATCCAAGGATTAATCCTAAAATGATCCAATACAATTTACGATTTGATATTAAAGAAAACCCAAATGTAATACCGAAATAATCGGGGTTATCTAGTTTTTTTATCTCATATACATTAACCAATTCTTCCAATTCTAATTTTGGCAAATCATAATTTAATTCTGATATAAATTTTTTGATTTCATGTTCTGCCAATGCACTACCATATTGTTGTTTCATTTCATCTGGTGCATCAGTAAGAATAATTGTTGTATACAATTCATACAATTTATTATATTCCAAACCATATTTGTCTAACAAATATTGTTTGTTGTTTATAATATTTTTTCTATAGATCAAGAAAAATTTAATATAACGATATAATTTAATCATATCAATTATATTTTAAAGAAATAAAAAAGTTTAATGTTAATGTGTTACACCACCTGTTTTTAAGTTTTGTGAAGTGTTATCTGCAATTTCATTTAATACAGAATTCATTTGTTGTTGTAATGAAATTAACTGAGTTAATAGATTATCAGTATTATCCTGTTTAACTGGTTCTGGTGTCTTTGTTTTAACAGATGTAACAACTGTAGGTTTAGCATTAGATGTAAGATTTTTACTATTATTATCAGTTTCTTTTACACCACCAGATAAATATTTAAAATTACCATTTACTTTTTCTTCTGACTTAGCATTAATCATACGTAATAATTTAGAGAATTCATCACGTTTTGCATCAATCATGTATAATACACTACCTAAATTCTTTTTATCGATTAATGATAATGTAACTAAACCACCATAGATTTTAGTTAAATCTGGTACTTTATTTATTTTCTTTAATGAATATCCTAAAGCTGATATAGAACGAGCTAATCTGAAATAAGCATTTGATAATATGCGAATATTTTTTGCTGTAGTTACAACATCACCACCGCCATTATATTCTGTCATATTTTCAATAAAATGTAATATACCATCAGACCAACTTTTTGATGGTGCTTCACCGAATTGAACACCTTTTAATTTATTTCCAAAATACGCAATTAACGGTGCCATATGACGCATAGCTGGTAACCATTCATATAAATCTTCTACATCTATTTCATCTGCTAATAATGCAATACCTTCGGCGAATGCTAATACAGTTTTACCAACACCATCAGCCCATTCTTTAGAGGGACCACCTTGATACATAGAAGTATCAGAACCTATTGCTAAACCAATTTTTGGTAATGCACGTGCAATTTGAATCATACCCGCAATCTGTGTGTCTAAAGTATCTCCAAATAATCTATCAAAGAATCCAGGTTTAACTTGTTCTAAGGCCCCAGCAAAAGCTGCTAATGATCCACCAACACCTTCGGCCCATCTTTTATCTGGTCCACCAGTATACATTGATGTATCTTTACCAACCGCCATACCAATTCGTGGTAATGCTTCTCCTAATTTAATAATACTTGCAATATTTTGGTCTACAGTATCTCCTAATAAACTTTCAAATACATTTGGTTTAATCGCATTCAAAGCGTTTGCAAATGTCATTAATGCAATACCTACGCCTTCTGACCATGCTTTTGATGGACCACCTGTATATGAACCGCCTTTAATAACAGCAGCAACATCACGTAATGCACCACCAATTTTAACAATTGATTCTATTTTATGATCCAATGTTTCACCAAATAACATTTCAAATAAACCTGGACTCAACATACCAATTGCAGATGTAAATGCAGTTAATGCTAAACCTACACCTTTAGCCCATTCAACAGTTGGTCCACCAGTATAATTACCACCAGCTAATATATGTGAAGCGGCAACTAAACCACCTGCAACGGCAAGCATAGATAATATACCTGCTGCAATTACTAATATACCAAAACCAGTCGCAGCTAATGAACCAAATAATAATATTGGTGGCATTGATGCTAACATCGATAAACCAAAACCTGTTGCCCATTCAACTGATGGTCCACCTTCATAATTACCTGCACTTAAAATCCATGATGATAACATTAAACCAGTTGCAATAATTGGCATCATAATAGTACCCATAATTGCGGTTTTTGGTGTAACACCCATTTTATCTAAAGCCCACATACCAGCACCCATAATAACTAATGCAGCAGTAATACCACCAGTAGTTTCAACAATACCCATAAAATCAATATCTGGAATATCTTGTAAAATATAAGCTGATGCTAAAATTGCCCCGGCTATAACCGGCATAGCAAATGATAACATAAATAATTTTTGTGTGTCATTTCCAATTGCTCTTGCTGCAATTGCTAATGGTATCATACTTGCACCCATTGCAACACCTACACCCAAAGCACTTAAGAATTGTTCAACTCCAATAATTGGCATTGCAGATAATGCATAACCAGATGCAGTAATTGCCGCAGCTGTAAATGGCATAACTGGAATAATAGAGTACAATGCTTTAATCTTTTTATTACCAATTTCATCTGCAGCAACAGCCAATCCATACATAGCAATACCTACAGCAGCAGATACCGCAATAACACTAATCATCTGTCCAAAAGATAATGATGGCATAAAAGATATAATTGCACCAGATGCAGCAATACCAGCTGACATCATAATCATTGATAATGAAATATTTAAGGCTTGTTTTGGATTACTTGTAGTTTCACCAACTTTATTGAATGCAATAGCTACTAATGGTAATGCAACAGATAATGCAATAACAGAATCAAAATCAACATCACCAACTATTTTAAATGCAGTACCAATAGCTAAAATAGCTCCAGCCATTAGTGCAACATTTTGTACACCTTCGGCTACAGTTTTAGTTTTATCTTTAGCAGTTCCTAAACGATCCCAAATACCATTTTGTTTTTCTCGTTTAATTCCGCTAACAATATTTAAAATTTTCTTAGTATCGTTTTTAGTATCTTGTACGGTTTCTTGAACAACAGATAATTCTTTAGCAATATCTATTAAATGCTTGGTTTGTTCCTTAGCATTATCTAAAGTTTCATTAATTGCATCTGTATTTTTTGATGCCTCTACTTGTTCTCTAATAGATTCAGCAAGAATTTCTACAGCCTTAGAGAAATTCTGTAATGCGCCAATATATTCTTGTCCATTATCTGCCATAGATTATATATAAAAAAACCAGGTTTATCCTGGTTTTATAACGTTTGAATTTTTTGAAGATCCTGACGAATTTTTAAATCCATCTCTTTCTTTTGTTCTGCAAATTTCTTTTTGTTTTCTAAAACATTTTTTTGAATATCTGCTTTTTCTTCTTTAGTTATTTCAGTAGATTTTAAACGTTCTTCATCTTGTTTTATTTGATGTTCCATTTTATCTAACTTCCATTTTAAACCTAAATAAATATTTCCAGCAATAATCAAATTAGCAGCTTGTTCCCATTGTTCTTGTTTTTTAGTCAACAAAATAGACATAAACTTACCTTTATTAGCATTGTATTTAGCCATTTGATCTTGATAGTTTTTTAATTTAACTTCTTTATCTGAATTAATATCTTGAAGATCTTCATTTATATTAGATTCTAATATTTCTGAATCGTAATTTTGTGAATAATAAAGAATAATATCTATATCAGACCAATTCATATAATCTACATCATCCTCGTTTAATTGTGTAATGATTGTATTCCACAACGGTGAATCAACAATACTTTTAATTTTATAATTAATAGCTTGTATATCATTAATATTTAATGCTTCTACAATATATTTAAATTTAGAAATTGATGTTATCATACTGTTAAATATTTTAATAATTTTTCATGGTTTAATTTTGCATTATCAACACCCTGATCAGATTTAAGATCTTTCAATTGAATACCAGGATATTTATTTAAGTTCACATATTCATCGTCTAAAACAAATCGTTGTTCTATTTTAAATTTAAATACATTAGATACTTTAGCAATTTCCTTAGTTGATTTATCAAATGTATCGCGTTTGTAATTCAATACATCTAATTTAACTTCATCTACATTGTTTTTTAATGTATTATTAAAGAAGAATCCACCTTTATTAGAATATATCCATAAATTAGATGCATTTACTGATGGTCGTAAATTTCTAAATGCCATGTAATATGCATTTTCTTTATTATTAAAGTTTATTATAATCTCTTTATTTTGTGTAATATTTGTAAAGAAATTATAACGTTCAACTTTATTAGTTTTAGCATTAAAACGGTATGCACCAAATACTTTAAACCAATAAAATTTAGCAGAATTAACATCTTCCACAAATTCAACTGTTGGACTCATTAATAATAAAACTTTTACAGATTTACCGTTTTGTCCTGTAAATATACCATCAAATGCATATAAACGATTTATATCAAATTTTTGACCTACTGGAAATGTCTCAGTAATATTCATTTTTTGATAATCATCTAATTTAACCTGGTCCTCTTCAATTTGTTTTTTAGTATTAGCATCAGTTGTTCCTTTTACTTGAGACATAACTTTTTGCACATCTATAACATCTTGTAAATAATCATTTGTATTTTGAATACCAACATCCCATAAACGTTGTAATACAGTAGATTGGTCGTCTTTATCATTTTTATTTGCATTTGATTTAGCTTTATTAATGATATAATTTGCTTCATATAATAAAGTATTAAGGCGAATCAAATTAACATGTTCATACGTCTTCTTTTTAATATCTGGGATTTGTTTAACTCTTTCTAAATCATCAGGACTTAATAAGTTTTCAATACGTGCAGGTAAACTATATTCAGATGCTTCATTGATAATAAAATAAGATTCATTAACTTTTGCTTTTATCTGACTTTTCTTAATAACAAATGAAGCAGTACCAACTTTTATTTTAACAAAACCTTTATTAACACCTGTTTGATCGTCTATTTTACCAACACCTTCACTTCCGTCTTTTTTAGTGTACTTAATAGTATCACCAGTTTTTAAAATAGTTTTATTATTTTGTTGAGGTGCTGTTGCATTATCTGGTTCGCTACCACCAACTTCCTCATTTTTTAATTCTGCTGTAACCAATTCATATGTATCTAATAAATCATCTAAGGCAATTAAAAATGTTTTAATTGCTTTATTTACATATCCAATACCTTTTGAATGATTAATAAAATCACGCACAGTTTCAGATTTGTTTATAGAATCCAAAAATGTATTAACAGTTATAGTATCTTTTTTATAATCACCTATATTTTTTATATTAACTGATTTATTTAAAATATCTTCTAAGTTGTTAGAATTTATTTTTGTTTTTATACTTGGTTTTGCTTTAATAACAGCAAATTCTTTATCTTTAGTATCAATATTTGTCCATGTGCCAATAGATTGAATATCGTTTTTTACTGCTTTTAATGCAGCAAATTCTTTTTCAATTACTGGTAATAATTTAGTCTTATCAGTATCAGATAAAATATCTGGTTCTGAATCAAAACCTTCAGGACTATTTGAAGTTTCTTCACCTTTATCTACTTCGTGAATTGCTTTAACATATTCAATACCCCATTGTTTAACTAATGTATTGATTTGTTGTTTTTTAACACCACGTTTAATAGATCCCTTTAACCATGAGATAGGACGAAGTACAGCATTAGTTAACATACCCAATGCTGACTTGTTCCATTCAACAGCTTGTTCTAATATTAAAACTTCTTTTTTTGATAAAAGATTACGCATATTTAATTTCTATTCCAGTGTAAGAATATTTTTTATTGTTAATTTCGAAATATTTTGCTTCTGTTTTGATATTTAAGAATGCACTATAGTTACATACTAAAATACCGTTTTGATAAATTGTAAAAGGTGTTTTTGAAATAGCATCTTCAAACATCTCTTTTTGTGTTAATGATTTTTTAACAACTGGTTCAACAATAGTTTCTGGTTCTTCATCAACTTCAACAACTGGTTCAACAATAGTTTCTGGTTCTTCATCAACTTCAACAACTTCTACAGCTGATTCTTCTTCTTTTATTTCTTCAGCAACAGTTACCTTTTCTAATTCCATTTCTTCTACAGGTGCTTCTGCAGGAACTTCTGCTACAACTGGAGTATAGATAATATCAAATGTAGGTTCTAATGTAGGTTCTACTGGTGCTTTTGTTTTTCTCTTTGCCATAAAATTATTTTTGTTTTTATTAATTATACATCTTATATATTAAAATTTCGGTAATATGTTTTTTGTTTCCAAAAATGGGACACATATGATATAAATAAAAAATAGTTACTAATAATATAAACTTTTGATTCAATATCATGTATAATCGCTATGAAGATTTGGATAATTTCAGATGCCCATTTTGGCAAATATAATTTAGATTCGGATAGATGGTTAAACTTGATGACATCATATTTTTATGATTTCTTTATTCCGACAATAAAAGAATATGCAAAACCCGATGATAAATTATTTTTCTTGGGAGATTTGTTTGATAATAGAAACAGTATTAATTTAAGAACTATTAATGCAGTAATTGAATTGTTTGAAGAACTATCAAAAATAATTGAGTGTCATATACTTTTGGGTAACCACGATATGTATTTAATGAATAGTCCTAAAATTAATTCAGTTTCAACTATTCGTAATATTCCTAATGTGTATGTGTATAACGACACAAAACAAATAACAATTGATGGTTTAAATATTGTGATGATGCCGTGGATCCATGGTAAAGACAATGAAAAGAAAATGTTAGAAAAATATCAAGGTGCTGATTTATTATTTTGTCATTCAGATTTAAATGGATGTAGAACACAATTATACCCAACGCGACCACTAAATAGAAATATTTTAGATATTGAAGATTTTCAAGGGTTTGGTAAAGTTTATTCCGGACACATTCATATTGTACAAGAAATAAACAATTTTACATTTGTTGGATCACCGTATCATTTAGATCGTAATGATATTGGTAACAAAAAAGGAATATTTGTTTATGATACAAAAAAGAAGAAAGATGTATTCATAGAAAACGATTTTAGTCCTGAATTTAAAAAGATTAAAATCTTACAAGAATCAGATATGAGATTTTTAGAAGAAGAAATTAAAACAAATAATTTTATTGATTTAGAAATCAGCAATAATTTAATTGTTAATAGTCCACACATTCGTTTACAAATTGACAAAATTACAAACAAACATCAGATTGAAAATATTTTTTATATTAATGATATAGTAGATCAAAAGAAAACTATTAAGCATACAAATTATACAAAAGATAAAACAATTAAAGATGTTAGTTATGAATGGGTTGACAACATTAAAATAAATGAAGAAACTGATTTTATTTCAGAAATAGAAATAAAATCAAAGATGAAAGAAACAATTGAAGAATGTTTCAATTTACTACAGCTTAATAAAAAATAAAAATGGGACACTAGTGTCCCATTTTTTATTTACCTTGTCCTCTATTTTTTTTCTTATAATTTTTAGAAGATTTAATTTTAGAAGTTTTAGATTTAGAATGAACACCTGGACGTTTCTTTCTAACTTTAGCTCTATGTGCTGGAACTGATGAAGATGATTTAGTTTTTTTCATTTTACTATAACTTATTTTTATATTTGTATATATTAAAAAACCCCGGAAAAATCCAGGGCTAGTTACTATTTAAATATGTCAATTTTGTGTTTAAGAACGTTGCATTAATGGATTTTTCCACTCTTTGTGTGCTCTAATTTCTAAAATTTGTTCAAATGATAAATTAGCACGATCCCAACCTTTATCTTGGCAATAATCCCAAACGAAATTTTCTCTTAATTCAATAATTTCAAAATCAGAAACTTTCGTGTTCTTAATTAATTCTGCTTGCATAAATATAAATGTATTTTTATTATTAATTTTAAAAGTTATTTGTAATGACATTAATTTTTTATTCTGGCTACGATATTATTTTGCGTGTTTGATACTATCTCACAGGCACAGCAATTATTACTTTTTAAATAACTTTTTATTATATATCGTAAAAAAAATAAAAATTAAAACAAACATTATTTTTTACTATATAATTGTTATGAATAATTTAGACAAACAGTATATAGAGCTTATTAATCACGTCCTAGAGACTGGTTATAGATCCGGTGATAGAACGGGTACAGGAACAATCAAAACTTTTGGTAATTTATTATCGCATGATATGCAAGAAGGGTTTCCATTATTGACTACAAAAAAGATGTTTACGAAGGGAATTATCCATGAATTATTGTGGTTTTTAAAAGGTGATACAAATATTAAATACCTTGTTGATAACAACGTTTATATTTGGGTTGGAGATTGTTATAAAAAATATAAAGAATTTGCAAATTCTTTAGAAGAACCAGATTATTTTGTACATGTAGATGATCCAAATCAAAACTGTACACGAATTATGACCGAACAAGAATTCATTGAAGCAATTAAAACTAATGATGCATTTGCTGCAAAGTTTGGTGAATTAAATAAAGTGTATGGCGCTGAATGGACAAACTGGGAAGAACATATTAATCAAATACAAGAATTGATTGATACGTTAAAAACAAATCCAGATTCACGTCGTATGTTAGTAACAGCATGGAACCCTACAAATGTTCGTAAAGCGGTTTTACCACCATGTCATTATGCTTTCCAATGTTTCACACGTGAATTATCATTAGAAGAAAGAATAGAGATATATGGTATAGAAAAAATAAATAAAAATGATAATGGTTATTATGAACATTCTTATGCTGAATTAATATTAAATAGTGCAAATATACCTACTCGTGAAATTTCATTAATGTTTAATATGCGTTCAGTAGATGTTGGTTTAGGATTACCTTTTGATATTGCAAGTTATGGTTTCTTATTATCAATGATAGCAGCACAAGTAAATATGAAAGTAGGTGAATTGAAATTTATTTTAGCAGATACACATATTTATGTAAATCAAATTGATGGATTAAAAGAACAAGTTACAAGAGAACCAATGCAATTACCAAAATTAAAATTAAATCCAGAAGTTAAAAGTATTTTTGATTATACATTTGATGATATTGAAATTATTGATTATGTATCACATGATAAAATATTTTTACCATTATCAAATTAATAAAAACACAAACTAAAATTATGTATACAACATTAACACAAGAGAACTGGGAAGAAACAGTTATTAAATCAGACAAAGTAACATTAGTAGATGTATGGGCACCATGGTGTCAACCGTGTCGTATCTTAGGTCCTACTATTGAAAAAATTGCAAAAGAGCATCCAGAATACAATATTTGTAAATTAAATGCAGATGATGAATCTATATTAACAACATCATTAAGTGTAAGAAACATTCCTACATGTTTTATTTATAAAAACGGTGAAATTGTAGATAAATTTGTTGGTGTATTACCAGAATCTGATATTTTATACAAATTATCTAATATATAAATAAAAACATTTTTATAGTAATGATTACAACTATAAACGAATGGAAAAAAATAAATGAGAACTGGTATCATGGAAGTGATTACCAGTTTTCTACATTTAAAGAATATAAATCTAACGGACCAAGTGCATTAGGCATTTTTGTTACTGATGATAAATCGTTAGCAGAATTATTTGGTGAAAATATTTATGATGTAAAAAACATTAAAATAAATAATCCAAAATATATTTCAATGGATAAATGGGATAGTATTCGTTCTAAACATGCTAAAGATACTGTATATTTTGAAAATATGCGTAAACAATTAATGAGTGAAGGATATGATTCTTTATACATAAAAGAACGAGTGTGGACTTCATCAAACGGTATTACACTTAAAGATGGAAACATAGTTGTAATATTTAATCCTGAACAAATTACAATTAATAAATTAGACAATATTAAAGAAAGTATGGATAATGAATTTTATCACGGTTCTCAATATGAATTTGATTCATTTGATATGAATAAAATTGGATCTGGTGATGGTTTAAATAAATATGGGTTTGGATTATATTTCTCTGATAATATTGATACTGCAATTTATTATGCTGGTGTAAAAAAAGATTCAAAGTATTTATACAAAGTTCGTTTATTAGGACTGGATAAATATTTTCAATGGGATGAATCTATCACTGATGAGTTATATTATAAAGTGTTACGTAGATTAGATTATTTAGGTGAAGATGAAGCCAAAGAACAAATAGAAACAGAATACGAAGAATATGGTGATATGTGGACAATGGAATCTTTATATTCTTATTTAACAGATATTTTAGGCACACAAAAAGATGCAACAAATTTTTTAGTGTTCTGTGATGTAAATGGAGTAATAGCTAAAAACCCAATGTTAGATGGAACTATATATGTTTCATTTAGAGATGAAATAGTAAAAATTGATGATTATAATAAAATATGAAAATTATATACGCACAACAACCAATACCAAATGAAATAAACAAATCTATATTTTTAGCTGGTCCAACATTAAGACCTGGACAAGAGGGAACAAGTTGGAGAATTAAAGCATTAGAAATCTTAGAAATCTTAGGATATGATGGTGTAGTATTTGTACCAGAATTAGAAGATAATAATACTGATTTAGATGGTAAAGATTTTAATTGGGATGTTCAAATTATGTGGGAAACAAAATGTTTACGTATAGCTGATAACATTGTATTTTATTTAAACAGAAACATTGATTCTGGCTTATTAGGACTCACAACAAATGATGAGTGGGGTTACTGGAAGGATTCTGGTAAATGTGTTCTTATAACTGAATTAAACGCAGATAAAGTTAAATACCAGGAATGGTGGGCAGATGAGTTACGCGTTCCACGATTTCATGATTTATATAACGGTATTAAATCAATTATAGATGTTCAAGAAAATATTTTACGTATGGACGGCGAACGTTTTATACCACAAGAAATTTGGAAATTAGATCAGTTCCAGTCTTGGTATAAACAATTAAAAGAAAATGGTAACTGGTTGAGTGATGCAAAAGTATTGACCTGTTATAGAATTCCATCTAATAATAAAATATTTGCTTTTACTTTATGGGCAAATGTATTTATTAAAAATGAAAATAGATATAAGAATAATGAGTTTGTATTTTCAAGACCAGATATTAGTTCATGTTTATTATATTATCCACGTGTTAATCCGTTAGAAGCTGAAATTGTATTAGTATCAGAATTCAGAACACCAGTAAATAATGAAAAAGGTTTAGTATATGAATTACCCGGTGGTTCAAGTGTTAAACCGGGTGTGGATCCTAAAGAACGAATAATTGAAGAATTACACGAAGAAACAGGATTTGAACCTAATATTGATAATTTAGTATTTGAAGGTGATAAACAATTAGCAGCAACTATGTTAACACACAAAAACTGGTTGTATTCTTATAGATTATCATATTGGGAATTAGAACAATTAAAAGCAAATCAAAATAAAATATTTGGTAATGAAGCAGAAACAGAACGTACAGAATTACATGTTGTTCGTGTTGGTGATGTTATTGATAAAAACTATTTAGATTGGGCTAATATAGGTCAGATATTAATGGTTTTAAATAAAATTTAATATATAATGATATGATAATAACTATTAATGAATTTAAAAATAATATTACTGAAATAAATAATTATATATTAGATCAAATATATAAATTAAAATATTCTACAAAATTAATATTTGGAAAATTTGGTACAACTGATATGTACAATACAAATAATTTTTATAACGCTGCTAATGGTAATATTGATTTATTTATAGATTCATTACCAACAAAACGTATATTATTAAATAAAATTTATCCGACACAGAATTCAATATCAAAAGATAAAGTAAAAAATATATTAATTGGTAATATAAAAAATAAAAATGATTTACCATTTGTAATTCATAATAAATTAGGATATTTTTTACTTGATGGTCATAATAGATTATCAATAGCTAAATTAAAAAATGATAAATATGTAAATGTAAAAGTTTTTGAAGATTTATGATAACAAGTATTAATGAATTTAAAAATATTTCTGAAAAGAAAAAAAAAGCTAAGAAAAAATTATCTGATGCTGATAAAGAATTTATTTCAAATAAAATAAAATTGTTAATGGATGAAGGTCGTCCACAGAAACAAGCTATTGCCATGGCTTATTCATATTTAGATAGATCAAAAAAGAATGAATCTGTTGTTAACGAAGCAATAGAAGTAAAATCTAGTATTATTGATGTTAAGAAATTAGAACAATATGCTACAGCATTATTAATTATATGTGGTGGTGAATATGGTGATACATATTTTAATCCAGCAACAAATTCTATATTTATTTGTTTAGGTGATGCAAACCCATTTTCAATAGAAGATTTAGAAAGTTTTTTAACTGATTATATTTCAAAAGATTATAAAACACGTGATGAAATAAAAGTTGAAGTTGATATGGAATGTGGACCTAATTCTGATGAAGAAGGTTGGTTAGAATGGGATGGAAAAAAATGGAAAGAATTAAATTAATCCCATTCCATTTAATATCAAATCTATATCATTTTTAAATTTAGTTACACTTGTGTCATCAAAATTATTTTTGAAGACATGAATATCATATCTAAAATCTCTATTACCAGATTCTATAAAATTATTATAAAGAACCATAGTTTCTTTTTGATCGTAAATATTCCACGCATCTTTATTTCTATTATCAGTATTTAAATCTGTTGTGATATAATAAATTTTAAATACATCTTCATATTCTGTATACAACCAATTCCAAGCCTTTATTGCATTATAATAATCAATTCTGCCCGATTGAATTGCAAAAATTATATCTGATAAAATTCCTCGATCTACAATTAAATCAGTTTTAAGTAAACCTTTCTTTGCAAGATCGAGGATAGTAATATCATATCCAATAGTTAAATAAAATAAAGATTCTTCTCCATTGCAATTCATTTTAGCGCTATCCGGTAAACCATCAGTATATGATTCATTGAAATATTTACTAAAAGGAAATTTATATGTTTGTGCATTTTCTAAACTGTTGATAAGATAAGTCTTACCAACATTACGTGCACCTTCAATCATTATTATCTTATTCATATTATTTTACCACAATTTTGATAATTCAGTATTTTTTAAAACTTCAGCTTCATTAATAGGTTCACCTAAGAACATGTGATTTAAGTACGTTCTTAATTCAGCTCTAAAGTCTTTTAGTTTATATATTTTTGCATCACCCTCTTGAGGTAAATGACAAATAAATCCATAATCTGTATCAATACTAGCTTCTTCTAAAATCAAACGATATAATGAAATCTGTAAAGAGTATTTATTAATTTCATTGTCTTTATAATTTTGAAACGGTGATAACAATTTACCAAAACAAAAATCTTTATCCGTTTTAATTTTTTGGTTTGTTTTCCAATCACCAACAATTACGGATCCTTCATACAAATACAACTGGTCTATAGTTCCGGCGATATTCCAAATTTTAGAAAATACTTTTATTTCTGAACCAATACTTTCCAATACTTTTAAACGTGATTCGAAAATAGTATGGAATTTAATTATACGTTCATTAGCATCTTTATCTTCTGTTAAATCTGTAATATTTTTCTCGTAAAAGTTTTCAATATACGAGTGAACATTATGACCTAATTCACAAGACCTATCTCTTTTAGCATCCCATCGTGCAAGCATTTCTTCTTGTGTAATTCCTTCTTCATCTGCTTTTTTCTTTGACCAATAATCAGAATCAAATTGTTTTACAAATCGTTCTAAAAAGGATGTTGTACCGTAAATTATTTTACCATTATATCGATAAGTGTGTGATGGTTCATCAAACGTAAATAACGGATCATCAAAATATTTTAATTTTTGATTGATCTCGTCTACTGTAATTTTATTCATGTAATTCTACATATTTTATTTTTATACCAAGATTATGTATTAATTCTTGGGCTTCTGCCGTATTTAAATTATGCTTGTGTTTTTTAGAATAATATACTTCTTTTATTCCAGCAGCTATAGCATGTTTTAAACAGTTAAAGCAAGGTTCTAAACTACAATATAAAACAGAGTTATTAATATTAACACCATTTCTAGTTGCAAATAGAATTGCATTCATTTCTGCATGAATTTCAAAATTTTCTGCCCACTCTCTATGTAATGATCGACCCGGTTCAACAGTTACATCAACGTCTTTAAATTTATCACAACAATTAATATAACCTTTAGGTGTTCCGTTTAAACCGTTTGAAATAATACGATCATTTTTTACTATCAATGCACCAACTTTGTGCTTTGAACATTTAGACATTGGTGTAAGATCATTACACATGTTCAAATAAATTTTGTGTTTATTCATTGAAATATATTCTATATAATATTTTACAAGTATTTTATACAAAAGTTTATTTCTTTAATATATATGTTATGACATTACAAACTAAGGATTTATTATTTTTTAATAAAGAAGGTTATCCAATGAACCTAAATTATGATGATAATTTGGGTTTGTGGAACGGTAAAATTTATTTTGATAAAAACTCAACTGATACATTTAAAACACAAGGTATTTATATGTTTGAAAAAGTAGAGGGTTCAAACCATACATTTCAATCATATTTAGATAAATACCAAATTTTCAATACAAATGGTTTTAAAACATTTCCTAAATACAATGGAATTGAATTAATTATAACTAATATTGAAACTGTTAATGCAGATCCTAACTATAATACAAAATGGATTTATGCAGTAGATATTGAAAAATATTTTTACCAAGGTATGTGGATTTATTTCACAAATTTAAATGGTTATCATTTAAATGATTTTGACACTATTAATGGTAATTATCAATTCCGTAAAATATTAGCAGTTGAAAAAGGTCGTGTTTTAGTTTGGACAGAAACAACAAATAATATAGCATTAGCACCTTTTATAGCCACGAATGCTAAAATTATTCCAGCAAATGTTATTGAAGTACAACAAGATTTAGTTGAACCATTATGGAATGAAACATCATTAAATACTAAATTATATAATGGGAAAAAAATATCATACATTGCAGATAGTGATAATGCTGGTATTTATACCATTGATAATGTATGTAATTCATACTTAAGAAATTATAATTTATTAAATCCAACTGCATTTGTTCCGGTATTAGGTGATAAATTAAGATTAGATTTAGAATTAAGAACAAGTAATATACCTATAGCGAACGGATATGTCAATTTTGCCTCAACTGGTGCAACATTTCTTACTATAGATTATATTCCTTCATTTTTAAAAGTTGGAGACAATATACAAGCCGTAGCGAAGATAAACCCGTTATTTTTAGGTAACGACGCTACATTAACCGTTATTAGTATTGATAAAACAACAAATACAATAGAAGTTAACTTACCATTAACAGCACAATATGAAGATTGTTATATTTACTTAGCAACTAATGTATTTAGAATGGAACAAGATGTAGTATTAGATAACAACAACTTATTATCTGTACCTTTAACATATTGGACAATGGTAAATAAATACGCTGAAGAATTAGCTGATTTACCCGGGGGTTACCGTATGGAATATATTGCAGCTACAGATGAATTATTATTAATATCAGATTATACAAATAATTATGCGGTTTTAACGTTCACTGTAATTGATATAAATGGAATACCAACATCATATCCAACAACATTAGGACAATACAATGTTTATTTATTAAATGTTATTGAAGATTTAATTGAAGAAGATTATATACTACCTGATAGTACAATCTATTATAGAGATATTGTATTTACTGCAATTGATACATTTGGTTTGAATTTAAGAATAAATGGTATTAATTATTTTGTTGATTTTGATACAAATATAAATAACACTATTGCTGATTTTATTTCACAACATGCATCTACATTAGCACCATTAGGTATTACTATTTCACAAGGTACAGAATTAACCGCGGGTGATAAATTATCGATAACTAGTGATTTTCCGAATGTACCGGCATTTGTTGAATTGGTGTTGGGTGATCAAACTGATTATTATGTGAAATATAAAGATATTGAATTTAATAATATTAAAACACAATTATTAATTACTATCAATGAAAAAAATTACATTGTTCCATTTTCAATTGACGATACTACAACAGTAACTAACTGGGTAAACACATACGAAAATATTTTATTTACATATGGTATTGTTGTATCAAATACATTGAATACAATTCATTTTAATTTATTGGATCCTGAAAAGACATTAGAGATAACATATAATATTGGATATATTCCTAAATCTGGGGATTTATCTGTATATGAAACTGAATTAGCTACAAATAACAACGGTAGTATTATCACAGGTAATGAAATTAAGTGCGTGACGGGTCTTTATGACTTTTTACAGTATTACTCTACTGGGCAGAAAATAGCTATCTCTGGGGCAGCTAAAACACCTCAAAACAAATCATATAACATTATAGGATTAAATGATGATTCTATTTCATTATCATATCAAGGTGCATTTTGGCAAGAAGGTTTACCAGTATTAGATATTAATATAGTGTCTGATTATTTTATTAGATTTCCTAAATATGGTTACACAGAAAATAATATTATCGGTAATATAAAATGGTCATGGAAAGATACACAAGTTAAAGACTTTTTCTTTTATGATTTTACTGGTAATCAATTAAAACCACATACAGCAAATTTCCCAGATTATAATGGAATAACGCCTTTATGTGGTCCTAATGGTGAAATCGAATTAAAATTAATTGATAAACCAAATACAGATTTAAATGAAATATCTAATCCAGTTAAACAACAAACAGTATTTGATGTTATTGAATATACATTACCGTTTGTTGATGATAATACATCAAATGGTGTAGAACCAGAACCGTTACAGGTATTTATCGGATATAACGCTGATTATGAAGGCTGGAACCGTGCTCGTATTTATTTAGAGTTAATTGAAAATATTGAATACAATTTAACAACAGATACTGCTTTCCCTACACAAGATTTATGGAAATTTGATGGAAATACTATTGAATTAATTTCTCCATCAACACCAACAAATTTTATACAAATGGGATTCACTGTTGGACAAGTTATTGAAATTAATTCATCAGACATTAATATTGATGGTTTACAATTAGCTAAATTAGAAAACACTGGTAAACGATATGTAATTAAAGAAATTTATATGCAAAAAATAATAGTTGATGAGGTATTAGTATCTGAAACATCTATTAAAGTTGTTTCTAAACCAACTGTACCTTTTTATGATCAATTTGGAAACGCATTAACAATTAATCGGGGGTTAAATGTTTCTATTAAAGTTGTTCCTAAGGTGGTAGCATATTTTGACATATATGGTGAAAGTGAAGATGAAGACGAACGTCATAAAATTAATTTAAATAATAGAAATTTAAATATTTTAAAATTACAAGATTTTTACATCTTTAAAGAAGCTGATATTAATGAAGAAGGTATTGACTGGGTATTTTTAAATCGTAAACGTAAAGAATTAATTGAAATTTATCCAGAGATATTTAATAATCTAGCAAGTTATAAATCTGTTATTCAAGCAATCAATTTCTTTGGATATAATGATTTAACGTTTACAGAATATTTCCAAAATATTAATCCAGAAAATAAACAATTTGGACAATTAATGAATATGGAATTATTAAACATATTTGATAAATCAATTTCAGGTTGGCAATATTCAAATTTAGCATATGAAAATTTACGTAATGAAGGTTTTAGAAAAACTAATTTATTCTCATTAAATTATAAAATAACAGATGCTCAAGGTAATTTTATTAATGCTTATTCATTAGAAGAAGTTAAAATTAAATTACTTGGATTAAAGAAATGGTTAACAGAAAATATTATTCCAATTGGTACTAAAATTGTAGATATTAATGGTAAGTATGTAATGCCTTCTGATTTTGTATTGAAGCATGAAACATACATGACAAAAAATTATAGAGTTGAAGAATATTCATATCCAATTGATTTTAATGTTAAAGGATATTTACAACCAGTTACTGTTGGATCTACAAACTATGATATTAATGTAGAATTTTTTAGTCAAGGTCCAATTGAATGGTATGAATATAATATTAGAACATTCTATTTAACAATTTGGGATCCTGATGCAACATATTTAGCAAATACATATGTTTATTATAAAGGATTAGTGTGGTTTAACACAGTTAATACAATTCCGGGTGATGAACCGGGTGTAACAACAAACTGGCATGTTTCAACTCTTGAATCTGTGCCATACGTTCAAGTATTAAAAGATTATAAATGGACAGCAGATGACACATCATTTACTATCAATGAATTAATTGATCCACATTTTATAGTTGAAGTATATTGGCATTCAGGATATTCAACAACACATAAACAAACAAAAGCATATTCTGTAATACCTGGATTCTTTGATACGATATAAAAAGGGAACTTATTTAAGCTCCCTTTCTAATTCTTGTATTTGTTTAAAAATTTGTTCCTGTAATACTTTATCTTCATAACCAGGATAATTTTCTTTTATTGATTTATATAAAATATCACTTTCTTTTTTAATCTGTTCCATCTCAGATAAATAAGGAATAATAATACTGTGTAATTTATTTACTTCTTTATCATAATTAACCATTATATCAGATAGTTCTTGACGTTTTTGTAATTCCGGTGCGTTGTTATATGATAATTTATCAATCTCTTTTTGTAAATTAACCAATGCTTGTTTATTATCCACCAATGCTGTTTGAAATTCATTTAGTTTTTCAACAATTTCATTGTATTTATTAATAATACGCAGAGACTCTTTTATATAATGTTTCTTAATTACTATTTCCATTTTGTACATCTTTTACTTGTGCTTCATATATTTCAATCATATCTTCAAATCGATAACGTTCATCATGTTCTGGATTATTTTCTAATAAATGATTATATCGTGCTTTTACAGCTTTATATTGTTCTTCTGTATTGATTATGAATAATTTTTTTAAATCACCATCCCATTGTGGTACATTTTGATTAAACATATCCATAGCAGAAGCACCTTCTTTAACTTCTTGCACAACTTCTTCTGGTGCTTCTGTAATCTCAGTTTTTACATCCTCTTTAGTTTTCTTTGCACGAACGGTTTTTGCTTTTTTACGCTTTGGTGAATTTCCATATAATTCATTATCCATCCATTCTTCGATTGCATCTTGAATTGTTTTTTGTAATGCAATAGAATTATTAACTACATTGTTTTTAATGTATTGTTTAGCCAAATACATTGTAAATGATGTTTCAAACATATCGTTTAATGCATCAATTTTTTGTGCTTTTGGTAATTTAATTTTGAATGGTACTAAAATTTCAATTTCATCTGATTTTTTAACACGATCAAATACATCCCATTCCGGTAATCGTGGAGTAGGATTTGCTTCTTGTACACCTTCATTTGCATAAGATTGTGTATCATCTGTTTGTGTTAATCTATCAGCTAAACCACCGACTGGTGTCTGTGATGTACCAGGTGCTACTTTTACATATTTATCATCCAATGATACACTTTCACGTAATCTTGTAGATTCTGGTACTTGTGCATTTGGATTATTTACCATTTGTTCCATTTGTTGTAACAATGGGTCATTCTCGTTAATTGTACTATTAAAAAAAGCATCTGGATTTATAGGTGTATCATTATTTACATAATGTTCATTTACACTAGATATTTCTTCAAATTCTGATAATAATGTAGACAATTTACATCGACCACCATTTTTAAATACAACAAAATCACCATCCATATAATCAACTACAAATATATCTGAGTTGACTGCATTAATGCGTTTGTATGATTTATTAATAATATCCATAATAATATTATTTGTTTTTATTTTTATATATGTTTAAACTATCAATATGTTTAAAAAATAAAACCACCAATTTCTTGGTGGCTTTATCTAAATTAATACTTTTCAATATTAATCTTCATCATCTTCGAAAAATGCTGCTGCTTTTTTACGAGCAGTGTTAACTGTTTGTTGTTCAGCTTCTTCAGTTTCTACTTTTGATGCACGAGCTTTTTTCTTTGGATCTTCAGCAACTGGTTCATCATCTTCATCATCTTCATCATCGAAAACGTTTGAGCTTGTTAAAGGCGCAGTACGTTGTTCAGTTGTTGGAGCGCTTGATGATGTTCCTGTATATGAACCACCAGATAATAAGCTAATGATTTTATCTGCTTTGTCATATGTTTCTGCTGTCCAGTCTTGTGGCATGAATCCTTCTAAATCGTATTCGCGAGATTGTAAGAATTCCAGTACACGTGCTTTTTCAGCTTTTGAAATTGAACCATCTTCTTCAACTTTTAAACGTTTACCGTTAATTTCAATTGGTTCTGGTGATTCAAACTCAGATGCATCATAGTTATAAAATCCTCCTACTTCTTGGATTACTAAGTTTAAGTTAGCACCGTGGATTAAATCTTCAACTTTAACTGGTCTACGAGTAGATTCAGCTTTCATTTTGATTTTTTGGAAAATTTTGTAACCGAATGGGAAAATAAAGATTTTTCCTTCATTTTCTGGTTTTTGTTTGTCTTCTACAACATAAGCATATGCATAGTATTTCGTAGATCTACTAATTAATTTTGCTTTATCGTTGTCAGCTGGATTTTTAGAATTTGTTAATGCCCAGTAAGTTTTACACAATGGACACTCTTTTCCAATATTTGTATTCTTCAAACAGTCGAAATATCCTTGTAATTCCGGATTATTTTTGAAGTTTGCATAGTGAATATGCTTTTCGATTGCTGTTGGCCCAATTTTACCGTCACGTTGTAAGTTTGGTAAAATACGGATAACTAATTCACGTTTTCCATCTTTTCCTTCCTCCAACTTCGGACGTAATAAACCGTCATCAGTTTTCTTTGTATCTGCTAAGAATGAGCTAGCAGGGGTTTCATTTAAATTGAATACATCTTCCATAATTTCCTTTTAATTCTTTTTATTCTTTTTATGCTTTGTATTTATACATATTATATAAAGATTTAATCAGAAAGTTTAATAATTTTTAAAATTTTTTTTTATCTATAAATGAAACATTATATTTTGATGCCAATCTATTAAATAACGGCTTTAATTTAATATATCCTGCTTCTGTGTATCTTGATGTTTCAAAAGTCATATTATTATTTTTAAACCATTGAAATATATTCTCTGCCAATTGTGATGCATATCCTTTGCCTTCATAAACTGGATCTACACATAAATATGATAACCAATATGTATTTTCTTGATACGGAGATTTTTGAATATGTGCTAATGCTACTATAATATTATCTATCATTAAACCCATAAAAAATACACTATCTTTATTTTGTTGATAATCGGAATATTGATAATATTTAAATGCTTTTTTACCGCCGTCATTTTTTAATAAAAATCTAGGATCAAATTCTCCATCCGGTCCATTTGTAGAAATATATTTATAAAATTCATCAGCTGTATAAATTTTAAAATTATTTGTATATGATTCGTTTATTTTTTGTTTGTCATGTTTTGAATATACATGTTCAAAATTATATTCTACTGATACACCAAATGCTTTTAATGTAACATAAATATCTTTAATACATTCACCACCGGCACCACCAACTAACATTATTTTACGCTGTTGCTTTGCAAATGATTTAAATAAATTTGCTAATTCTTTATTACACAAGAACCATTCATGCCCACCTTCGTGTTGCGCACCAACGTAAACCCAATAGTCATTATACATTGTTTCAAACATTTGTCCCTCGTCTGGAATGTCTGTCAATATTTTTTTAATAGTATCTTGCATGTTTAATGGGAAATAACCAGGAACATCATCTATAGATAATTTATCACCGTACTGTTTTCCGTATGCTTTAGTTTGATTATTAAAAATATAATCAGGACTATCTTTTTTATTTGTATCGTATATTTGAAATACACGATTAAATTCATTACAATATGTATTTAAATCAATAAGAAATTGATCTGAGATATAATCTTTATATTGTTTTTGTACATCAACAATTATAAGATCATATGCAGCATACTTTTTCTTTTTTGCTTTAGATGTTTTAAATTCGTTAATTGTTGTAATCATATTCATTATATATTAAAAAAGTCTAAGGATTACTTAGACTTCTTTTTGTAAAATTTCTGACCATGCTAACCATACACCATCCATTAAATCGTCAATTGGTTTAGGAATCATTTTCATTTTTAATAGTTCTGGTTTAACAAATGATAAAGTTTTTGTAATACGAATATTTAATTTCTCATTATCAAATGCAGATTTAAGCATTTCACGTTTAGTAAATTTACCTCCTGCAATACCTTCATTATTTTTATAAATATATTCTTTACGTGGATTTTTTCCACCAATTTCTTTAACTATTGGTTTATATGTTAATGAACACGTTTCTAATTTTAATGTTGATGGTGCTTTAATAATAAAGTTATTAAATGCCATTGAAATTAATTTATTACGTAATAGTGTAGCATAACATATTAAGTCAATTAAAGAAGATGTATTTGAACTTGAAAATGAATAACCTTCTGTTACAATTACAGTTTCTTCAGGAACACAATGTTGTAAAATATCATGTACAATCATATTTGTAATTTTGTTGTACTGAATAATTTTAGCCACTTCTGTATCAGAATAATTATCTGCTTTAATATTTTCGTAATCTTTATATGTAACATAATCTAAAGTTTTATGCCACTTAGTTAATTTATCTGTGTTTCTATAGTTATAATAAAATTCAGTTCCATCTTTTAATATGATGTATAACCCAGTGGAACTCAATGATGTATCTATACCAATATAATTAAAATTCATGTTAAAAATAATATTTTTTTTAATATATAATAAAAAATATTGAAGGTTTAAAATGATAACAACAATAAAAGATTTTAAAATAAATGAATCAAGTGATAATAATAAAATAAATATTTTTTTTAACTCATTATTTGAATTTAGACAAATAGCTCATAATTTACATTTAACTAAATCAAATTATACAGAACATATGGCATTAGGAGATTTTTATGAACAATTGATATTATTAATTGATCAATTAATAGAAACATATCAAGGTCAATTTGGTTTATTAGATAATTTTAATACTAATTTTTCTATGAACAATGATCAATCAATAGTTACAATATTTGAATCAATGACTTTATGGATTAAAGATGAAGGTAAATTAGTATTAAATGAATCACATTTATTAAATATTTTAGATGAAATTATTGCATTATGTTATCAAACATTATATAAATTAAAATTTTTATAATATTTTTTGATTTTTTGATAATTGTTTTAATTTATTTAATCCATAAAAAGTATCTAAAACTTTACATTTAATAACTCCCATTTCACCTAATGGATATGCTGTTGAATTATTTCTGGGTTTTAACATACACGTTATCCATATAATATCGTTTCTATCTACAGCTCTATAAGTTAAATCTGTTGTTTTAATATTACCGGCACTTTCTAGTTTTTTAATTTCTTCAACGTCTGTAATAATATCTATAATACTTTCTATTTCATATTCATCACTATCAATAGGTTCTAGTGTATCTTTATTAATAATAGTTATGTCATTAGAATTATCTAATGCTTCATTTATTAAAAAGTGTTTTATTGATGTTATCATTCTAAAAATTTATATCCTTTTTTAATTAATAGGTATTTGTATAGATCTAATAATTGATTACTATTAATTTCTGTATCATTACATATTAAAGTTCCGTTTAAATGAATTGAACCGTCTTCGCCTATAGTTATCTTATCAGCATTAGAAAAAACTATTTTATGGTCATCTATTGAGACCACAGATAATAATTTCATTCCACGATACCATACATTTATTTTAAAATCTTTGATAGTAGATAAATCCATATAATATATATATATATAAATTATAACAGAATAAAAACAAAAATTCTAAAAACATGTTAATAAGAAGTACACAACTTGAACCAGAGAAGTTCATTGACTTAATTTCTAATGAAGAAATAATTATTTATGAAGACGTACAAGGATCTAAAATTTGGGTCAACTACGTAAATGGCAATTGGATATTAAGACCTAAAAGTATAAATCAAAATCCTATCAATTTAATAGATATGGCTATGCAAAAATATTACAAATATGCATGGGCGTATTTATTATCATTGCCGGATGTGGTTACTGATTTATTACGACCAAATATGTATTTTTGCTTCGAGTATTTTCCGGATAATCAACCGGCACATATTAAGTATGAACGCATACCAAAAAATCATTTAATATTAACGTGTATTTGTAAATATGGTAAAACATATTCATACGATGTAAATGAATTAAAAACATATGCTGAATTATTTGGAGTCGAAACATTACCAATGATTTATAAAGGTAAATTAACAGACAAACAATTAAAAGCATTGACGTATTTTTTATACACTAATGAAAAAGACACACAGATCTTTTTTAAAGATACAAACTTTGCGGAATTCTTTTATAAATTATTAAATCCTTTTGCAACACAATCGTATTTAAAAATAGATGGGTTTCAACAAAACTTAGAGAAAATTGTAATACGTTTTGTTAAATCAAATAAGGAATATACATTAGAAATTTTAAATCCGATGTATCAAAAGATGCAATTAAAAACAGATTCTGAATATTCAGATGTTTATTCTTTATTACTTTTTAATTTTATGCAATGGTTAATTGGTATTGATTTAGACGAAATTGAAATTGAAGGTACAACACGTGAAATAGTTTATATCAATTTGATCTGTAAATTATTCAATATGTATATTCAAAAATACGAAAGAAATATTATTGATTTTATTTTTGTAGTGCCCGAATTTTTTAACTCAGATAAATTTAGAATTAATCAAGCATTAATTAATAATAAAACAACATTGGATTACATAAACAAACATTCAAAAATTGAATATGTGTTTAAAATAATTATGTCTAATTTCCAAAGACAACACAAAAAAGAAATTGGTATTATTAATAATATTGCATTAGAACATTTAAATAATTTATCAAGAAAAATCCAGGTTAAGGTTGAAGAACAATTTAATTATAATATTAAATTAAATAAATATTCATATCAGTTAACAAACTTAAACAAATATCCAAATATCAAATGGGAGGAAGATAGTAAAGGTTATGTTTATCCTGAAGTAGATTCATTATTCCCAGATAATGATGGTAGTGATAAGAAAAAGAAATTTAAAAAATAAATATGGATTTAGATGATATTTTAAAACCGGATAATCTAAATGATAAAGAGCCGGAAAAAGATAAAAAGAAAAATGCTGTTAAGAGTAGATTAGACGATCTGAAAGAAATGTTAAAGTCGGATCCTGTACAACTTGATACTAGTGATCTATTAGCTAATACTGATGCATTTCCTACATCACAACAGGCAAAGTATATTGACTATGATGAAGAAAAAAAGAATCATAAAGAATATGCTGAACAAGCTATAACAAATATTATAACTACATATATTAAGTCTGAGAAGTTATTAGATTCACCACGTCTTAAAGATTTAAAACAAAATGATGTAATGAAATATTCACGTTTATTGTTATTATTACAGATCTCAGAAGCAAACTTAATTAGATTACAAGAATCAATTGATGGTGGTGATATGATGAAAGAAATGTTTGATTCTGTTAATAAAGCGCAGCAAGAATACCGCGCGAATATGACTGCTTTTGATCAACACATTGCAAAATGTGAAAAGTATTGGAAAGAATATGCTGATCTATATGGATTCGAAAACGAAGAAGAAAAAATAGTTCAAGAAACTGAAGATAAAACAGAAACTGAAGATAAACATACTATTATTGACATGTCTAAACTTACTGAAATTATTCAACAAAGATTAGAAGATGAAAAAGATAATCAAAGAAAAAAAGAATAACAATTGTTACTCTTTTTTTTTATTTTTTCAATTTATTACCGAATTTAGAAACAAAATGTAAAACGCGTTCTTTATGGTTGAATGCAAATTCTTTTGAATCCATAGCTAGGATTGAATCTAATGACATCCAATATGCACCCGTTGATTCATCTTCTTCCATATTTTCTAAAGATAATTCTGGTAACGTATCAAATACATTATCAACAATAATAGCACCGTGTAATACAATATTTTGGCGATTTTCACTTGGATCTGTATTAACATACCAAGGTTGATCTAACATTTGTAATGTAACAAAACCATTAAATGTATTTAAGTTCAATCCGGTTTCTTCCCATACTTCACGATGAATTGCACCTTTCAAATTTTCATTCCAATCCATATAACCACAAGGAATATTCCAAAGATTTGGTTGATCACATCCAGGTCCACGTTTACCAATAAGCATATATGGTACACCTTTATGAATAAACCATACATGCGCAACTACTGCACATGCACGCGAATCCCATTTAACACCATCTTCAGTATTGTACTTTTTATTATGTACGTTATTAAAAGTTGGTGTAACTTTTGTATTATCTCGTTTCATACTTAAAGTTATTATGCTTTAGTTTCTGGTTCGATTGTAATTTGGTCCTTAATAAGTTTTTTTGATACTCGCTTTGCTTTTGGTAACAATTCTATTGCTTCTGCTTCTACAGCTGGAGTTGCTTCTGCTTCTGCTTCTGCTTGTTCTTTTAAACGTTGTTCTTCAAACTGTTTTTGCAATTGTTCAATATATGCTTTAATTGCTTTTTCTTGTTGACGTTTAGAAGCATCAATACGTGCATTACGAGCAGCAACTTTTTGTTTGTGATTTTTTCTGTGTTTGCTTTTTGTAGCCATAAATTAAACTTTTATTTTCTTTTATACTTTTTTTGTATATTGTTTAGATTACAAATATAATAATAATTTTTTAAATACAAATATAAATCTTAAAATATTTAATATATATTTTATGAGTTTTAAATACTTAGCATCAAAAGAAAAAGTTAATGAGTTTTTTAATCCAGTATTAGATGGAAGCTATATTAGTGGTCCAAATGGTCAAGTTTCGGCTTATTCTGGAGTACAAGCACCAGATTATACTTCACAATTTACTAATTGTGGAGATATGATTGAAAAACCATTTTGGCTTGATAACGACGATGAAACGATTGTAATGAATGGTGATATTACATCTATTGGTACATATTTTATTAATGGTTTACCTTTATCATCATGGAGTGCTCAACGTGGTGGTTCATATGCTGGTGCGTATAAAAAAGTATTGACACAAAACTGGTATTATGTAAATGCATTAGCTAAACATTTATTTCCAAATGGTATTAAAGCATATTTAGATAAAGATAAAGAGAAAAGTTATGAAATTAAAGATCTAACTATTATACGTATGACTCCAACTAATGTTGGTATCGGTTTTCATATTTATATTAAATTCTTTTTAAATGAAAATGAAATTTGGGGTAAATTTGAAAACGTTGGAATTGATTTAAAACCTAAATTCATTTGTGAAGAAATTCAGACATTGGGGATTGAAGATAAAATAAAAATAACTAGTAAAATTTGGAATATAATTTTAGGTTGGTTTAAAGTGCAACCAGGTATTTATCAATGTTTAATGAAAGATGTTTTAGTCTTTACTGAATTAGGACAATTAAAAAATATATCTGAGGGCAGTGTTATAGAAGTAATACATTCTGATGTAGACAAAATAAAAATAAACTTTGAACAAAATACTTATATTATAAAGAAACCAACATATTATTGGTTTAATTGGTATTTTGAAAAAAAATAAATAATACAACATGGAATTATTAAGTAATATAGAAAAAGCAACACCAAAAGTAACTTTTGACGCAGGACATTTACAAGTTTTAGATATTGCTGGATATACAGCAATTCAAGAAAGTGATATGGTTGTTTGTGTACCGTATTTAGTAGAAGAGAATAATATTTTATTACGCTACGAAAATATACCAACATATCAAATTGTTCGACCTGAAATTGATAAATATTTATCAGTTATGTCTACAGTTATGGATAAAAATGAAACACCTTTAGATACATTAAAAAGAGGATTATTAACTGAATACGGTTTAAAATTAAGCGATAACTGTAAACCAGAAATTTTAACGCCTATTTTTATCAATAAAGGAAATACTGCACGTTACCATATTTGTATATTACCTTTAATGAGTTATGACTTTGAACAAGTTCAACCATCTGAAGTTCAAGCATTACAAATGAAATCAAATAATATAATATTACATATTAGCGAATTAAAAAATGTTATAATATATGATTTAATCACAAGATACTCAATAGATTTGTTCAAACAACACTATTCATTATTCTAAATGAAAACCGGTATTAAACAAATACCGGTTTTTTTTATAAAAGTTATATGGCAACACAAAAAGAATTTGAATTAGTATTAAACAAAAAATTTTCAGCATTAGAAAAAAAATTAAATGATTTGTTAAACGATAAATCAAAAGGTATTTATCATGCATTAGAAGAACTCGACAAATATGTTAAAAAAAATGCAAAGAAAAAATCATTTGATGCAGAAAAATTTAAAACTGATATATGGGCAGAAACATCAAAACAATGGTCAGATGTATTATCTAAACAAATAAATAAAGTTTATGCTACTGAATTTACAAAAATATTATCAGATGTTAAATATAGTACAGGTGATTTCAAAGGATTTTAGAAATTTCCAAATTCTGGTAAATCAAAGGCCGGCTCAGCATTATCAACAAATATAGTTAAATTAGCATCAGATACTTTGTATTCATTTAATACAATTTGTCGTTCTGTTTTACCTACAACCTGGTTCCACAATCTTAAATTAGTTAAGTACCATTTTTTAGTATTATTTAATGTACTAAATATATCACATCCACCAATAAACATTTCTTCGTTATGTTCAAATTCAGACGGAGTTATATCAAATATCATTTTATTAAATAATATCAATTGGTTGTTTGCTAAACTTGCACCATCTTCTGATTGACGTGTATAAATAGATAATTCTAATTTTCTTTGAATTTGATCCATATTAATTAAAATACAATACCACACGTTTGTTTGCATATTTGAAACAGGTATAGAATATGTTAATCCATTAAATGTAAATGTCATAGCACCTTGATAAATATTTAATTTATATCCTTTACTATTTGCACTATCGTAATTACTGAATATTGTCCAATCATAAGTAGGATCATATTCTTCTGTTTTAAACCATAAACTTAATGCTCTATTATCTGCTAATCCTACTTTTTTATCTGTGTAATTATATTCAACTAATTTTAAATTTTTACTTTTAATAGGCATAATATAATTAGTCTTAGCAACATTTACAGATGCATTCCATATTTCATCATTACCAATAAATACTTTATTGTGTAAACTTTTTCTAATAGTCATAATCGTACGCTCTGTATGTTGTTGAGATGGGTTATCAACATTTATAGCTAAATCTTTAGTATTCTGTTTTACTTCATTATCAACATCAATATCAAATAAATTATCTAATGTTGTATGTTTTGTAATACTATCAATAAATGATTTCGCATCTTGACCCTGTTGTGTGTTTGCAGGTTGTCTTGATTTTCTGTCGTTGTATTTTTTCATCAATACACGGTAATAAGTTTCGGCATTCATAAATCCGCGTTTAGGGAACATTTGTTCAACTTCCCATAATTGATTAACATCACAAACATAAACTATATCACGTTTACTTGGTCTAAACTCTACACCAAATGCATTCTTAAATGCTTCTTTAGTGATATGAATTTCAAATGATTGTATCAAATCTAAATCTAAACCTGAAAAACTAATATTATCTACAGGAAATTGGTTATCCGGTATAATAATATTGATGTCTTTCATTGAAATCATATTGTGTATTTGTTGTTCATGTAATACGTGATCAATTCCTTTTCCATCAGGATCTGTCAATACATATGTACATTTCCATGAATTTACAGATGTAACAAAATCAGTTAATTGTGCATACAATTGAATTTGAGATGCCCATAAATTTTTATCATTTAATTGAACAAAATCCGAACAATTTAGTTCACAATTATCTACATTTGCATTCCACGGAGTTATAGCTTCTGAACACGGAATACAACTAACTTCTGTAGTCGTAGTTTCATCACAACTACATGGCGATGAAGTTGTTGCTAATGGATTACATTGTGTTTTTAATCCTAATTTAGCAATAGTTTTATAGTTAGCAGTAACATTTTGGAATTCACCTGTTAATTCTAAATCATATAATTTTATATCAGTTGTTCCATTATTTTGAAAAGCAAATTGAAAATTACAAAACTTCAAACGCTCAACTTTAGTTTTCTGTAAATTAGCAGCTGTTAACGGAACCCATGGACTCCAAATTCTACCTTGTGTTTGTGTGTATCTGAAACTAATAGCTAAATCAGATTCTGAACCGCTTTGTAAATAAACATTATAATCTTCTAATGAAAATACTTTATATGTATCTTGATTAGTATAAACAACAGATGAACCAGGTGCTATTGTAGTAGATTGAAATATTTCTGGTATTATTCGTGTACCATAGATATTTAATTCTTTTAATTCTGGTTGTTTTAAGTTATCTGTAGTTATATACTTATATTTAATTTGAATCCATATATTATTACTTGTATTAGGATTAGGAAAGTTGATAAAATCAGGTAACATTGTTATCCATGTTGTCCAAGTTGTAGAATCAAAACTCCAACGATATTCTACTTCTAAATAATTATTATTATCTGTGTTTAATACTGTATGTTCCCAATTCGTTAATGTATTTAAATTTTGTATTGATGTTGCATGTTGTAATATATACGTTTGTCCGTATGTTGTAAAAACACCATTATTAATAGTAAAATTAATATCTAAAACCGGTTCAAAAACATGATTAATTGAAAAGTTGCTTGTCATATTATTATATATAATTAAAACAAATATTTATTCTTGAAATATGACATTAATAACTTCAAACAGTATATTTCAGCCTGTATCTAAATATATTAAAATAAATAATTCTAATATCAATGTATTAAATGGTGCAAATACTATTAGTACATTACCATTATGTGGTGTAAAAATGCAGTATGAACAATATCAACGTTTAAGTGTACAAATACCAAAAGGACAAGTTAATTATGTTTTATCTTTTCCAATGCTGGGTATAAAACCTACATTTTTAGCGATTATTCCTAAATATTGTGATTGTCCTGGAACAAGTAATTTAAATTATTTAAAATGGAAATTTGAGTTAAGTTCTGATCCTAAATTATCATTTACTAATATACTAGTATTAACGGGAACTACTGCAAATCCTATTACATCTATTTTAATCGATAATCCGAATCCAGACGAAGATATTCAAATAGAAATATTAGTTTCTGCAATGAGTAATGATTATTTAAATGATATTGCAGCATTATTATATTTACAAAACTTATCATTTACAAATATACACACATACAACGAAACCAATTCAGGTATATTATCTTTTTTTAATTCTAATAATGAATTAACGGGAACTACTGATATATCAGATATTATTAATGTGTATAGAGTAAATGGACAGAATAGAATTATTATAGATGAATCATCTGTAAATAATATTGTATTAGATTTTTCAAGTGAATATCACACATTACAAGCATTGTCAGCAATTAATTGGTTGTTATTAGATCCTAATAACAGATCATTACCACAACCTGCAGATGATGTTGCTCCTACTATTAACTATACGCCAATGGTTGCTTCAAATGCTATAACAATAGAATTAACATCATATCCATCTGCAACATATACCAAACAAAATTTTATAGATGATGCAATAGTAAATGCATTTGATACACGTGATGGGTTTTTTACTGTATTACAAAATAATATTACTTTTAAACAAGGTGTAGTAGATTTAATTAATATAGTAAATACTGGAACATATAATGCATATATTTCTGTTTCGGATATAGCTGGAAATATTACAAATGAAATTATTACAATCACTGCAGAATTAACAATAATTGACACAACACCACCAGTTATAAATACTACTTCAAGTGTAACAGGTACTGTTGTTGATGATATTACATTATCGGATTATTTTAATAATTTCACATACAATGATGCTAAAGTATTATGTATTTTAAATGTTATTGATGATATTGATGGTCCTATAGCATTAACAAACGTTACTGTACAATTTTTAAATAACATGGCAACACCAGTAACTAGTATTACTACACCCGGTGCATATAGTATAATATTTACAGTTGCTGATAGTGCATTGAATACAGAACAAATAACTTTAACAGTTAACGTATTATAACATGTATAGTATAAATAATTTTATAATTCCAGTTGGATCTGATGTTGTATTAAAAATTCGTAATACTTCAAATGCTATTGTATACATTATAAAAGAACCAACTAGTACAGTATCTATAAAAAATAATATTATTTATATTAAACAAAGTGCAGACTCAACTATTATACCGTTACAATTTGCTTCAAACACTGAAGCAATACAAGCACATATTTTATTACGCGATTCATTAAAATTATTAAAAACTAATATTGAAAATGCAAATAATAATTCAAATGTGTTGGTTAATAACATAGAAATAAATGTTTCATTTTTAACAACACCCGGTATAGATTATACATTAAATATACCTGTTGTTGTTAATCAAATATTTGGGCTATTTGTAAATGGTGTATTAATATCTAATATAGATTTTTCATATACAACGACACCTGCAACTTTAACATGGAAAGGAACAGCACCATATGTTTTAGAACCTGGTGATATTATTAAAATTTTATATGTTTAAATTATTTTTTCGTCAATATACGAGAATGTATTTTTCTTGATAATTAAAATTTTATCAAAGAACCAATCTTTTAATTCAGAGTGGTGAACCATAAATACATTTACATTTCGGTCATTTGCAAATTTTTTGAACAAAATCAAAATATCTTCAATACCTTGTACATCTATTGATGAAAATACCTCATCTAAAAATAAGATATTAATATCTCTTTTCATTCTTAACATTTTGATATATGCTAACATGATAATTAAGTTAATTTTCTTTGCTTCACCAGTACTCAATGTGTCTGGATCAATTTCATTATTCCATTCATAAATATGTGCATCAAAATTATTATCTAACTCAACTCTAAAACGTGTTTTTAAATGTACTAAATCTTCTGCAATAAATTCATTCAATGGTGTGATAATAGAATCAATAATATCACGCTTAATTCCCTGTTCACCCCAAATAGGTAATAAAATATCATAAACATGTTTTAATTTTTGAACATCTAAATATTCATTTTCTTTATCTTTCTTTTTACCTTCTTGTACTTTAATATTAGCTTCAAACTCATCCAGATTGTCGTTTTTATCCTCTTTAAGAGCTTTTAATTCGTTTTTAATAGTTGTACTTATCTGAAGAATATTAGTGTGCTCAGATTGAATTAAACGCAAAGAAACTTGTAATTCATCTAATTCTTTTCTAGCTTTAGTAATTTTATTCTCAATATTTGTTTTAACTTCTTTAGTTTTTTGTAACTGTTCTTCAAGTTCTGGTAATAAATTTAATTCTTCACTTAAATCGTGTAAACACGTTGGACACTTACCTCCTTTGTATAAATTAATTTTTTCAGAAACATCAGTAATATCACGTTTGATATTATTTAATTTCAAAGTTAATTTTTCAATACCATCTTTGAAAGCATTTATGTCATCTTCAATTTCTAATTTATTTTTTTCTACTTCTTCAAACTTAGTTTTATATTCGTTCAATTTTATTTTTAACTCAGCTTGTTTTGTATCACTGTTTATTTTTTTCTTTTCATTTACTTCATCAATAGTTCTACGTAAACTTTCAATGTTTTCTGTATAAATAGAAATTTGATCTTTTAATGAGTTAAAAGATATATCATTTGTTTTTTGTAATTGTTTTAAGATTTTATTCAAGTCATTAATTTGTTCAAGACTAAATAATTTATCTAACAAAATTCTTTTTTCTTCTGGTGTTAACGAGATAAAATTTTTGAAATTGTTTACATTCATTGATATAAAACTTTTATATGTCTTATAATCAAAACCAATTTTTTCTAAAATTTTATCATCAATTTTATTTGCTTTTCCGTATGGAACCCCATCAATTATTAATTCTGTTTTTAATGGTGAACTTAAATTTTGCATATTACGTTTAATAGTACATGTTTCATCTGTTTGAAATGTAACTTCAACTTCTAATTTACCATTATTTCTATTTGGAAAATTCTTTTGTGATAAACGTTTACCTTGTTTATTTTGTACTTCACCATAAACAGATAAATCTAAAGTTTCAATTAATGAACTTTTACCTGCACCGTTCTCACCAATTAATAAAATTAATTCACCTTTATCCGGCGCAAATGACATAGTTTGTTTTACATCTCCATATGATTTATAATTTCTCCAACTCCAGTTTAATATTTTCATGCTTCAAATAATTGTGTTAATGTGTATTTTTCAAATATCGCTTTTAAAATTTCATTCTTGTCGTAATTATCATCTTCATGTAAAGAAACAAACGGTTCTATATTTTCATGAATAAATAAAATACAATCAAAATTAATATCTTCTTTGGTTACATTAAATAAAAACGCTTTACCGTTAATTCCGGTATCATTTTTAATATAACCAATTATTTCAATAAGTTCTATCCACATTATTATTATACAATTATTTTATTTTTTGTTTTAATATATAATGTATGAAACAGTTTATTCAGAAAATATTATCTCGTATTGCATTATCTTCAATTGAAGGTAATAATCATTCATCTACTAGAATTCAATCATATATTATATTGGTTCCTATTTTAGTTATGTGTTTAATTTTTGTTGGCTTTGAAGCAACAAACTTTGGTATTTGTTTATATACTGGTAAACCATATGTAATCAGTACAGAAATAATAGTTATTTTTGGTATGATATTATCACATCATTTAGCAATACTGTTTACAAGAAAAAAATCACAAAGTATTGATGAAATTAAAGGAATTAAAAAACCAAAAGACGAAGAATAAAAAAAGGGGATTTTCAGTCCCTTTTTTATTTTTATATTTTATGAATTATTTTCTTAACCTGTCCACATTTTAAACATGGCCAATCTTGAATATTTGTTGTTTTTAATTGTTCTAAATACGCTTTAAATAATTCAATTTTTTCTGGTAATATATTTAATTGCGCATTGAATCCAGGATCCGTAGAACTCCAATTTTTTGGAATTTTAGATTTAAAATCATTTAACGAATCAAGTAATGTTTGTTGCCCAATGTATAATCGTTTTTCAAATTCAACATTTTTATTAGTTAATATTTCTAAAATGAATTGTTTAAATTTATAAATTACTTCTTCTGTGTAAATTACTGATGTTAATCCAATAACAAATGCATCTTTTTCTGAAATTTGAAATTCTTCGTTGTTTGTAATTATTTCATTTACTTCTGCATTTGATTTACCATCTAAACAAAAATATTCATATTTGTCCCATACAAAACGTTCTATTAAATCCGATGGTCTTACTATTATTATCATATTTTAAAATTTTTATTATTTTTTATAGTTATTAGTGCTGTAGCTAGTTGTTCATATCTTTCACAATATTCAAAAAACAAAATATCATTTAATGCAATTTGTTCCACCCATTCTCCATTTATTTTAAATGGTTTCAAAAACTGCTTTAACATTGCTTCTGTTTTATATGCAATCTTTCTATCACTTATTTCATATAACGCATGTATATGAGTAATATTAGGATTAGCAACTTTTAATTCGTTTATTCTTCTTTCTGGATTTCTGGATAAACCTACTTTCCATTGTGTTAAACCGTCTACAGATGCATGAATTAAATAAATATTATACATTGTCTTTCAATAATTGTAATTCTTTTAATCTAATATCTTTTACTGATGTATTCCATAAATTATTATAGTACTCATTGTAAAATTGTACATTATTTAAAAAATTATATTGGTTATTATAAAATTCGTTTAAATCTTTTTTGAACTCTACTCTTAACCCATAATATAATTTTACAACACTTAAATCATCAAATAAATAACACATATCTGCATCACGAATCAATCTTTGTTCAAATAATTTAATATCTTCATCTTTTATAGAATATGGATATTCTGTTGCTTTTATAATTTCAGTTGTAATACTTAAATCAAAATATGGATTAGCTTGATGAAATAAATATAAACCCTCTAATGCATTTATTATATTTTTATCATCTGTTAACACACCGCCACTATGTGCATAATCATGAAATAACGCAGCAATATATAATTCAAGTTTATAGTTTACATCATATTCATATATTGTATTATTTAAAATAATGTTATGTACCATTTTAAATACTTCAAATAAATGATCTATGCCATGGTATGGGCAAGAATTTGATCTACCATTAGAAATATTAATAAAATTAATTGCTTTAATTAATATTGGATATTTTGTATATAATTCAATCATGTTTTTTATATAAAAAAAAAAGTGAAAGTTTAACTTTCACTTTTTCGTAGCAGAATTAAAAAATTAATTTGAATTTCTTTTCATATCACGTTCTTGGTCACGTTTTTTAATTGTCTCGCGTTTATCATAAGTATTTTTACCTGTAACTAATGCAATTTCAAGTTTCCATAACTTATTTGTAGAACGATACAATTTAACCGGTACACAAGTATAACCTTTAATTTTGATTTTTTCTTGAATACGTTTAATCTCTTGTTTATTTAACAATAGTTTACGCATACGAGATTCAGAATCAGTAACGGTTTTATTATCTATTACGTGATTATGTAAAGGTTTAATCTTACTGTTAAGTAAAACAAAATCATTACCTTTAAATTGACAATATGCAACATTAATATCACCACAATGATCGTCTAATGCTTTAACTTCCCAACCTTCTAACATAACACCTGCAGTGTATGTATCATGAACATTATAAAGGTAATTTAATTTTTTATACGTGTAAACTGGCGATTTCATATAAGTCATATTTAATAATTAATTGTAATAAATTTTGGTCTGCAAACATATCAACCATCTTCAATTCTGATTTTTGATGATTGACACCTTCTTTTCTTGTAATGATTTTAATCATATTTGGTTTCCACCATTCTGGTAAATATTTTGGTTTTGCATATTTAAGAAAATGTAATTTCCATAAAATAATTAAATTTTCAATACCAACATTTTCAACAATATGTTTATTGTTATCATTACTGTATGGTGAATAAATATTTACAAAATCTTCTTCTTTAAAACCATAACGTTCAACTAAACCTTCATATTTCATTTGAAAATAAATTTGTTTAGTTGCTGGTAATTTATCATAATGATATGTAATAGTACGGTACATTGATTTAGCAGTATACCACGCACTATTAATTTCTTTGTTAATATCTACAATAAAATCATCAAATAATCTTTGCTTAAATTTATCTGCATCGATTTCATATTTATCATGATTTTTACGAGACATAACCGCAATATCACAAGAGTTTTTGTCTTTATACTCAAGTGGAAAATGTTTACGAAATTGAGATGGAACAACATGATGTTTAGTTAAATTGGTTGATGAATTATCTACAACACATGTATTTGTTCTACCTTCTAAAATAGTTAACGGATCCCCGTAACCACCTGGTGTGAAAAGTAATTTAATCATATTGTCTCCAACATATTCAGCTAAGTTTCTTTTCAGATACCAATCAGCTTTTCTTTTAGAGCAATAAAACATAAGTGTATCATCTGGATGATATACTTTATAGTTATCGTAAGGCACATGTAATAATGCGCTAATGTTGTTTCCCATACAATTCAATATTTATTGTATTATTTTTATTTAAAATCTGTCAATATACTTTCTAAAAATTTTAGCTATATTAACAGCATCATCAATTCCTCTATGATGCGTACCTTCAAGAGTTAAGCCTTCCATACGTAATGCACCGCCCATTCCAATACCTCTTTTATTTTTGAGGTTGTTCCATTTAGCATGTAAATGTTTCAATGAATGATGTTCTTCTACAATTTCTAAATAATGTGGAAGTTCTAAATCATTACGAACCATGTCTTTTAATATCTGTGTTTTATCATAGTAACCCCAGCTAATTAAAGTTGAACCATCACACCACAATAAAAAACATTCTAAAACTTTTTCTAAATCATCGGCATTATCAACATCTTCTTGTGTGATTGTTGTTAATTCTGTGCAAAATTTAGATAACTTAGGAAATAATTTAGGTTTAGCAAATTCACTAAATCTTGCAATCTCTTTTCCTGTATGATCTAATTTAACCGCACCAATCTCAATTATTTCGTTTACAAAACAATCTGGTTTGATTTCATCTTTACGATTATCATCATAACAGGTTGCTTCAATATCTACTATTACAAATGTTTTCATAACACAAATATAATAGTTTTATTTTAAATTATGAAATTTTATTAGCTCGTTTTTAAAATTTTGATATTTATCTTCATCAATTGATAATCGTTTCATCCAATTTTTAAAGTATTCATCTAATTCATTTGAACGTGCATGTGTTCCTAAATGATATAATTCAAAGTCTTTACGATTCTGAATTTTATCAGCAATTAGCATATTGTTTACACTATCTAATGGACTCAATCTAATTTCATCTAAACTATTAATGGTTCTTTTAGATAAATAATCATTAGCTATATGTCTATATTCAATTGCAAGAATAACAGATTTAACATCTAAGTTATTAATATCTGAACGTGTAATGTTATTAACAATTTCAGAATCACCTTGGAATATAGGATGCAAGATATATGCTAATTTAGCTTTAGTACGTGCATTTATTTTATAAAGGATATATAAACCTTCATCAATATGATTCATTAAATAAACACCAGAACGTTCTGCTTTATTGTCACCATAAATTGCTTCAATCAATTTATATTCCGGTGTTTGTATTAAACCATCTACAACAAGATGGGGAATATTTTTATGTGCTAAATAATCAGCTAATCCACAATTAGTTGATGTAATTATATTAATTCTATAACCTAATTGTTCACATTTATCTAAATACAATTTATGATATATTCCATTACCTCTAAATTGTTCATAAACATAAAGAGAATAAAATTTTTCATCACTCCAATCTACAGTTTGTTCAACCCATACACCTTCAGGAATTTCAGCAATGTTCCCCATTTTAACACCTGCATGTGCTAATTGTACGGAACGATTAGTATAATATTCAAGAACTTCTTCAAATGTTCTTGCATTTTTATTAAAACGCATATTAGTCAATTGTAAAATTATTTGTTTCTACTACATCTTTTAGATACACTGATAAAATACCTAATTCTAATTTTGATTTTACAACTACTGCATTACCAATATAAATACCATATTTTTTGGATTTATTAATAGTATCTGCTTCAACAACTAAATGTTGATTTTCAATATGCATTTTAATATTACTTTTATCAAAACCAGGTAATTCAAAATCAATAATAAATTCACCAATATCATTTTTTTCTGATTTAACTACACCTGTAACACTATCAGTAGATGATTTTTCTGATTCTTTATTAAAAACATCTTTGATTTTGCCCTCAATAATATCTATAACTTTTTGTAAATCGAAATTATCAATTTGGTCTTTAGTAAACTGTTTGAACTTTTCCTCATTCATTTTGATTAAAGCCAATATCATTTGTTTATACATAATTTGTATTTTTATACAATAATATTGACTTTATAACTAAAACAAAAATATTATTTACATTATCTTATAAGTGTTTCAACTGCAAAACAATATAATAAAGCATCTTTAAATTTACTTATTAATATTTCTTTATTTTCATCTGTTATTATTGGTCCACCTTTTTCATTTAAATATGCTGTATAATAATTACTTTCATTATCAAATGTAATAATTACAGTTTTAGATGATTTAACAGCATCTTTAAATGGTTCAAGTGATTTAAACTTACCATCAGTATAATAATCTAATTTAATTATTTCAACTTTTTCCATATCTTAATATATATTTTGTTGTCCCGCCTGGGCTCGAACCAGGAGTCTCTGCAGCCAATTAAATATTTTCATGTTTATAATTACGTTTACAATGTGTATTTAATGTTGCATTACAATTAGGACACATAAATCTTAAATTTTCTATTCTATTATCATTATATATACCATTAATATGATCTAATATTAAAGATATTTTTTTACCTCTCCAGTATTCATCTTGTTTACAATCAGAACACACATATTTTAATAAATTATTTTTTATAATATAATTTTTTACTGTTGATCTACTATGTACACAATTTTCAATAAATAAATCATTATAGTCTAATTTAATTTTATTATTATTAACAATATCTATACCTTTTACAAAATGCGAAATATCAAAATTGTATAATTTAATATATTTATTTATTGTTCTAAAATTACCACCAGCAACACGCATATTTAATTTAATTAAAACATCTCTAATACTATTTGATTCTTTTATAATTTTATATAAATTTTCTTTTGTATATTTTGTTAAATCTGTATGTTTTACTAAATTTAATTTTTTAGCCATTCTACGTATTGAAGTTATTGTTCTATTTAAATTATTTTCACAATACTTTGCACCATTATTAGAATAATTTTCTATTAAAAAATTAATTTCTTCAGCTGTCCATTTAATTATTTTACACATATTTAATCTAATTTTATTTATATATATATTAAAAATACGTATTACACATTAGACATTATACATTACAATGCAGCGTGTTGCCAATTACACCACAGGACAATATTCGGCTATCCGGGGAGGGATCGAACCTCCAATGTTCTAATGAACTACAGTTTCAAAGACTGTTGACTTTGCCAATTCGTCTACCGGACAATAAAAAACCCGCTTAATTACTTAAACGGGTTTATTGAAATTATAACAATACAATCCCGCTCAACAATAATTTTGTTGTTGTTGTAAATACTGTAAATTGTTATTTATATTTTTCATTTTCGTTTAATATTATTTGTTGTTAAATAATTGATAATCATAACTTAAAAAACTACGAATATCAGTTTGTGTATTATGACCATTTACAATTTCTGTATAATCTGGAATTGATTCAATAGTTGGTGCAACACTTAAATAATATCTATCAGTCCAATCATCTGTAGGTATTACATCTGTACCAAATTCTATTTCAGTGTATTCTGATCTTGTAAATACAATTGCAGAACCATTTTTTTCAAAACCAACAACAATAAAAAATTGTCTATAATCAAATCCGTCAACATATGAACCAGGTAAAGCTGGTGCTGATGTTGCTTCAGGATAAAATGTTTTATTTGTTAATAACCATTTTAATTGTTCAGCATCAGCTTGTGTTGCAGGAACAATTCTAAAATATCTTTTGTCCATTGTTAAAATGTCTATTTTTTATTATATATTAAAAAAATAAAACAACTTATCCAACCTAACATTTTCGACCTTTATTCCAACCTTGTGTTATAAAAGAGTCTAATTCTTCTTTTTTTATCTTTTTATTTATACCATCTTTAGTAATCCAGCAAGTTCCAAACTGTGAATTCTTTTCACCCTTTTGTTTTATACTATTGGATTTACCAATTTTTTCTTTTGTTTCTTCTGTATGTTTTTTACCAGTCCAAATACTAACTAATTCACCAGATAAATATCTTGGGTTATCTATTGATACTTTAAATGTATTACCGGTTTTATCTCTAACTGTTACAGTATCTTTTAAAATATGTTTTAATTTTCCAGATAAATATCTTTCATCATTTATATCAACTTGTAAAATATTATTATTGTTATCTTTAACAATAACTTTATTTGTTGATGTTGAAACTAATTCACCGGATAAATATCTTTGATCATTAATAGATACTTGTATGTAATTGTCATTTTTATCTCTAACATTTATATAACCTTTTGTAACACCAATTAATTCACCGGATAAATATCTTGGGTCTGTTTTATAAACTCTAAAACAATATCCATTTTTATCTTTAATAGATATTGTATTTATTGAATTCCAACCTTCACCACCTAATTGTAAATTCATACACAATTTATCTTGAATTAATTTATCAGTAATTAAATCAATTTCAGCTTGAACTAATTCTTCTCTATTATCAAAATGTTGAATAATTTCTCGTTTGAAATTATCTTTACCATGTCTATGTATTGCATTTCTCAAATAACTTCCTGAACCTAAATAACCATCATCAAGATTATTTGTTGAATGCATTCCATAATAATATTTTCCATTTATCAAATTTGTAGTCTTATACAAATAATGATATTTCTTGTTTTCATTTTTGTTTGCCATAAATTTATATATTAAATTTATAACATTCAAAATTGTTACGGTGGAGGATATGGGACTCGAACCCGGGACAGTAGAAAATTACTAAATTCTTTGTTCTTTTCTATATGTATATCTTGCACTTTTTCTATTACCAATATTACCATATATCTAAATAATTTGTGGAATATATGAGAATCGAACTCATCACAAAAATCTTGCAAGGATTCTTCGCCAGCCTTGGAACATGCTACCCCAAAAATTTGTACGACATCTAGGAATCGAACCTAGACCAGATGTGTATAAGACATCTACTCTTACCATTAAGCTAATGTCGCATATAATTTTTGAGCAGTGTATCGGATTCGAACCGCATCCCCTGGTTGGAAGCCAGGTACTTTAGCCATTAAGCTATACACTGCATATAATTTTGTACACCCTGTATGATTCGAACATACGACCCGATCTATGTAAAAGATCCGCTCTACCACTGAGCTAAAGGTGCATAAACGCAAAAAGTCCGGGTTGTTGCCCAGACTTTTCTTTTTATATTTTGTAATTTAAATCTCTTATAAAGTTGTTAAATCATAAACAATAGAAGTCTGGGCTGGGATTCTCCCGGCTTGGCCTTGTATCGCGACTGCTTGTATGTTTATAATTCTTTTCATAATTGTTATATACTTTATATATTAAAAAGTTTAATTCCTTTTCACAAATATAATACTTTTTTTTAAAAAATAAAAATTTATTACTATTATTTTTATTTTATTTAATAAATTTCATAATTTAATGCAATTAATGTATCTTTTTCATCATCAGTTAAAACATTATTGAAATCATCAATAGTAACATCAACTTTTGTTAATTGTAGTTCATTAATTATATAATTATCAATAGCTGTATCTAAATCACCAATAGTATTAAATTTAATATCAACACTATATGGATCTGTATTAATATCTGCTTTCCTATCTATAATTTGTACATTAACAATACGTTCTAAATTTTCATTTATTTTAGACGATTCTAAAAATACTTTAAAATTTAATAATGTTGTAATCATTGATTCTCCAGTTTGTTGTGTACCACCATATAATTGTTGGATCTGATCACGTAATTGACTAGCCTTTTCAAAATCTTCTTCATCGATTGCTCTTTGTAAATCTGTTTCTAATTGTTGTTTAGATGGACGATTTGGATTGTGTGTATCATTATTTGGTCTTGCTGATACAGGGTTTTTCTTTTCAACTAAATCAAATATAACACCATCTAAATGTCTTGCAAATTTAGCTCTAATATCAGATTCTGACATATCTGATTTAAATACAGTAATCATAATACCAGGTAACGGTTGAAATATTGGACGAGTACCAGGTTTAACAATTGTAGATAATAATGCTGTTACCTGTGGATTAGGTTGATTTGCATAGCGTAAAAAAACGTATTCTTTCATAATTAGTTATTTAAAAATTTATTTATTTCAATTTCTACATCAAACATTATATTTGATAATAATCTATTTTTAGATAAATATGCAGTATATTGTTTTAATATGTTTACTAAATCAGCTTTATTCATAGCTTCATTAGTTTTAATATCTTCATTAATAATTTTGTATAATTTGATATACGCATTACGTTCTATTAATGATTCATTTAAATACTTTACAATTAATTTATCACGTTTTAATGTAATATCAAATAAATCTGTATCATATAATTCTTCTGATATATTTGCAATCTCTTCTAATGTTGATTCCGAATCTGGATAAACATAAAATACATAATTGTTTTTATCATCAGTTTCAACAAAATCAATTTTACTTACTTTCTCTTGATAAGTATTCCACAATACTTTCTTTATTTCTTCAATACTATACATTTACTAATAATACTTTTAATTTTTCTAATAATACAGGTTCAATATATTTCCATTCATATTCTTCAATAGTGTTTCCAACTAAATTAAAAATATAATCAACACCGTAACTTGCAGCGTCTTCTAATTCTTCATTTTTATAATCTGGGAACATTTCTTTAACATCCTGTATAATCTCGTCTTTATATGTGTTTAATAAATTAGATGATCTATATTCTGCTTCTTTAGAATTGTCTGGTTGATTTTTATCTTGTTCATTAATTACATTATTTGTTGTTTTAATAGATAACATTTCTTTAAATGCTTCAATTGTTGTAACCATTTCGTACACACCTATATTATTAATAATAATACTATTTTCATTATAATTATTATTATTGTTATTAATCATAAAATTAATAACGTCTTTTTTTATATCTTTATATCTATTTAATAAAGATAAACTATCATATTCATCAAAATATGTTTTATACAACATAACAAAAATATTACTATCATTTATATTAATACTATATAATTCTTTATATTTATTTTTTAAAAAATTATATAATTTATCATTTATTTTATTTATATCTAATGATTCATATGCTTTAGGATTTACAATTGTTTTACAAATATGATCACCAACTACAACATTTTCTGCACTACATACACTACAATTACCCATTTCAACACCGTCATTATTTGTAACTATATCTGTAAATGTATCATTTTGTGGTTTTTGTAATTTAACTACTTCGCCAGCTTGAACCGGTTGTATATTATTTTCATGCATTGGCATATTAGAATTATATACTTCGCTAAATTCTTGTGGATATGTATTTAATAAATTACGGAATAATTCATCTTTTAATTCTCGTTTAAAATCACGAGACAAATCAGGAAAATATTTATCTTTTATTCTATTATATATTTCATGATAAATTGGTGTCATTTCTTGTGCTTCATCACCCAATGCTGGATTATATGTAATACCTTTAACATATAATTTATTATATAAATTGTCGTATACTGTAATTAAATCGTTTTCGAATTTTTCTAAATTCTCATCGTATAAACGTTCTATTTGTTCTGGTGTAAAATCCAAAGTGTGTTCAAACTCACCTAATACTTTAGAATAAGTATCTAAAAATTCTTCTTGATTAAATGGAGCTGATGGATCTTTAGACATTGATGGATCCCAACCAATACCTTCAAATACCATATACTCATCAACTATTTCTATTACTATAGCATTTTCGCCATTAATTGTTGATGTACCAAATTTTTCTAATGTTATCTCTCTAGGTAAATCTTCAGTGTTTCTTAAAAAATTTGCAAATGAAGTTACCATTGAACGTTCATATTTATTGTAGTTATTATAAACCTCATCATTAACATCAAAATAACACATAACTGTATGTGCATATTTATCTTCATCTGTTTTATAATTGATTTTATTTAAAACTAATTCAGATGGAAAATATTCTGAATCAATAAATTGTTCTAATACATATAATGCGTCGTCATTATTAAAATACATATTTTGTTAAAATATTTTTCTTATCATTATATATAAAAAAATCCGGTTCGAAATTCAAACCGGATTTATCATTTAATTAGTGTTCAATTAATAAATGATTAAAAGATTTGTGGCACTGAACACTCAAGATCATATTGTTTCTTAAATGCTAATTCACCTGCTTGACGTTGAAGTGAAAAAATAGATGATGTACCTCCAGATAATGACAATCCATAACGTTGTGGATGTGAAGACAAGTCTGTCAATTTATTCAACAAATCCCACACTGTAAGCATTGTACGAATTTTAGCATAATTTTTCTTGTCTACTACATTCAAGTCTACTTTTTTCTCCATGAATGCTTGTTTCACGTATTGTGTTGGAATAAATGTTTCAACCATGTTACGTACATCTGGGTCTTGCATATTCGCAACGTGGTACTCAACACCTCTACGTACATCTAACAACTCAGCATAACTTGCTTGTGTGTCCATCATACGAATGATACGCGCTTTAAATTCTTGTTCAAAGTTAACAACACCTTTTAAGTTACGAACAACATCAAAGAAACCATTAACTGATGCACGGTCTGCATTTTTCAAAATCAATGATAAACCCTTTTCAGTAGCAATGTTACCATTAGTACAAGTCAAACGTTCTGCAAAAGGTTGAATGATTGTTTCATTTGGTGTATTCAAGAATACTAAACCAGATTTAAAGAACTCATCATTTAATCTTGCAACTTGGAATTCCCAGTTGTTATTCATAACAGAAATCTCAATGTTACCTTCTTGTGTAATGGCCATATTTTTAATAACCATACCAGATTGGTTGTTCATTGTTTCTTCAAACAAAGTAAAGAATGCATTATTTGAAAGAACTGATTCTGCTGATTTACCAAAGTTTACAATCTTTGTAGTGTTTTTATCTACAAAAAGACAAATTGAATTTTTTGATGCATCACCAGCCAAAGCAACTTTCATCATTTTTAACAATTGTGCTGTAACATTTTCACCAAGATTTTTAGTGATTGTTTCCATAACACCTGTTGTCAAACCTAACATACGTACCAATGCTTTAAATGCATTTTCTGTCATTTCAAATTGAACCCCAGAATACTCAATTAATTTTTCATTAATCAATGTAATGTCTTTGTATGATACGGTTTTTCGTACAATACCATGATTCATTGCTTTGTCTTTAAAAGACTTGTATTGTTCACCTGTCCATCCAGTTTCACCGCTTCCAAATAATTGTCCTCTCATACTTTATTATATTTAATTATTAATGATTTGTTTAGTTGTACAAATATATAAATAATATTTAAATAAAAAAATTATTTTATCTTTTTTTTTATTTTTTTTATGCGATTGCTGGTTTAATATCCAACAATCGCTCTCTTACTTCTTGTGCTTTGGCTGCGGCATCTAAAATTTCAGCATCAAACAATCCTGCTTCTTCTTGAATTGTTTCCAATTCTTGTGCGGTAAATTCTTGAATTGCTTGTTCGTTTTCAAAACGTTTACCATCGAACTCAAGACGACCAGTCTCTTTGTTTTTAGTGAAGTACAAATGTTTTCCTACCATGTGTCCACCACGACGGTTTTTAACAAATGTTACGTAACGATCACCGTTTTTATCAAACTTAACGAAAATCATACCTGTAAGCATGTGTTTGATTTTATTCGAACCAACAAATGTACCACCTTTTGTATATTGTTGAATAGCAAAAATTGTACATCCAGACTCACTTGCAGCTTGACGCAACATGTTAATCAATTCAGATTCTGCTTTTTTAGCTGTCCATCCTTTAACCTCACGCAATTGGTCAATAACAACTTCAAAAGAGTCAAGAATAACAAATTTCCATTTACTAAGTGTTTCTTTAAGAATATCTACATAATTTGATGCTTCAAGATAATCCAACATGAAAACAGTTTCAAGTGAACCAAGACGTGGGTTATCTAATACTTCTTCGGTCCAATCGTCCTCATCCATTTCACATGAAATAAAACCAGCGGTATAATCTTCATTTGCTTCTTTCAAATAATCTGCAATATTTGTACAGATTGTTGTTTTTCCTGCACCAGATTCACCAGTAATAATATAAGATGTACCTGGCATAATACCCATACGTTTAGATGCAATTTTATCAAATGCTGTATTTGTAGGAATCGCAACAAAACGTGATTTATCAATTGTTTCAACATTTACAGTTTTAACAACAAGTTCTTTAACAACTCCGTATGGTTTTGATAAATTAACATCAGTTGTTTCTTTTAGACCTGGTGTCCATTTTCCTTCTTTTGTTGCATTGTTACGATAGAAATCAAAATTTGATTTTTTGAAATCAGGATGTAATTCTTGGAATGTTTTCCATGCTTCTGAATTAGTTGTACCTTCTGGTAAATTTTCTAAAAAATGATAAACTTGATTTTTTTGAGACATAATTTTATTTGTTTATTAATTGAACTCTACAAAGATAATAATATATTTTAAATAAAAAACTAAAATTCAATATTTTTTATTTTTTTTTTAATTATTTCTAATTTATATCATATGTGTCCTGTTTTTATTTACATAGAATTAAACATTTTAGATATTGATTATATAATGCGGTTAAACAAAAATAATTTTATTTCCTATAATAAATATGAGCGAACAATTAGATGTATTATATTTAAAGAATACAATTCAGCAAATATTAAACAAAGTACATATACATCCTAAGAAACTTGTTATAAATGATAGAAAACATGATCGTTTAAGTTTTGCTTGTCCTATATGTGGTGATAGTCATAAAGATCCAACACAAAAACGAGGACATTTATTTTTAAATAATTTGTATTATAAATGCTATAATGAAAATTGTCGTTCTACATTTACTAAATTGTGTAAAGATTTTGATATTCGTATTGATGCTACAAAGAAATTAGAATTAATTAATTATATTGATCTTAATTTCCATCAAATGAAAAAAAATGAAGATGATTGGATTGTTGGAAATTTAAATAAATTAATTAATTTAAATGATTTACAAGATTGGTTTGATGATGGGTTAGGACCTTTAAAAGGATTTAAACCTGTGGAGTTTGGCTCTGCTGTTTATATGTATTTAATGGAAAGAGGTATTCCAAAAGATATGATACCTCTTTTATTTTATGAAGGAATTAAAGTTCATAATGGTTGGTCAGAACCATATGTTGTCTTTGTTAATAAAATGAATGACAAAGTAATTGGTATGCAAGAACGAAATTTAAAATCTGGTGATAAACGTAGATTTAAAATTTGGACATTCAAAGAAATGTATGAATCAATATATGGTGAAGATTTGGATCCTATTGAAGCAATATCATATAACAAGTTAAGTTATTTATTTAATATTTTAAATGTAAACTTTGAAAAAGAAATTACAATATTTGAAGGATATATAGATTCAATATTTATTCCTAATAGTATTGGTGCAGTCGGTATCAATACAGATTACGGATTTTTAGTTAATAATGATTTGGATATACGTTTCTTTTTTGATAATGATAATATAGGTAAAAGAAAGTCTGCAGAGTGGCTTAAGAAGGGTTTTAAGGTCTTTTTGTGGGAAAAACTAGTAAATGATTTAGCAACGAAAGAAAAGGACCCACACGCGTTTAAAAACTGGTTTAATTATAATATTAAAGACTTAAATAAACTTCAACAAGTATTCAATATACATTATACAAAGTTGTATAAATATTTCAGTAATGATATATTTGATACAATGTATATTTCTTATGAAAAACAAAAAAAGAAACCAGTACAAGAAAAAAACATACATAATATAGACTGGAATTTTAAAATAAACGAAATTAAATAATATGGAAGAACAACACATTATAAAATACAATGTATTATTACTAAAATGGTATTTTAAAAAGAATAAAAATATTTTAGATGAAAAAGAAAAAGAATACATCTTTAATTTAATGACATATTCTTTTCTTGAAGATAGTTATTGTTTTATGCGTATTATGTTGTATATTGCACATACACGCAACAATGATGAGAAAGAAATAGCATATAAAATAATGGTTCATTTTTTAGGTACGATGTTTCCTGAAATTGTATTAGCTAATTTAGATATGTTTGTAAAGTTAGGAAAGAAAAATGATGTATTATATTTTGTACAAATTCCAAGTATTTCTCAACGTGTTGGAAAATGGATAAAACATATTGCAAAATCAGAACCAATATTTAATAATTTATTAAATGGCAAATTAATTAATGAACCACATAATTTAAATATTTATTATAAACCAAAATGGAATAATAAAAATAAATGGACCACATTAATTAATAAAATATTAGATGAACCGTTATTTAATGGTATTACATTACCAAGTACAAATATTATTGATAATAAATAATAGCACGAGCATAAACTGAAACAGTTTCACCTGTAATTACGTGTGATATACTAAATTTTAATGTATTACTACTAAAAGTAAAGCCCGACGCATTTAAAAAAATATTTGCACCTGTACTATATTCATATAATTTATCAGCATTTCCAAATCCACCAATCAATATATTATTTGCAAAACCGATATTATACTCTTGTGTTTTAACTGCTAATGTACTATTATTACAATATGCATATAATTTAACATTAACTATATATGGACGGTTACTTGACATTAATGAATTAAAAACACCTGAGCCTATATTCACTATAGTTGATGCACCATCTGGAACATTAATATTAAACCCAGTGTAAACAGTTAATATACCTAAATTATTATTAATAGTTGGTATGATACTATTTGAAACGTTATTTATAGATGTATTAATATTTGTAAAATTAGCTGTGGGTAAACCAGTTATTGTGTTAATAATATTACTTCCTTTTTTAAATACTGTATTGTATACACCAGGACTTACATATTTAGCAAAAGGTAATAAATCATTTACAGTCATATTTACCGCTGTGTCATCTGTTAGTTGTTCAATTTTCTTATTTGCCATAATTTATATATTATTTTTATATCCAAACAATGTTATCACTATTATCATCTATTAAATCATCGCCAGATTCTCCTAATATATTATAAGTTTCATTACTAGGTTCAAATTTATGACGTAATTGGTGTTTTGTTCTATATCCACCTTTATAATTTGTTTTAAAAAATGGATTATTTTCTAATGTAACCGTTGTATTTGTTTCATTATAAAACCAAGTTATCCAATATTCAACAATAATTTCATATTTATCATTTGATGTCATTTTAATATATATTGGGTTACCATTTTTATCAATTATTTTATAATCAGTTGGATAATTAACTATAGGACATATATTATCCCATGCATATTGTAAACCGCCACTAGCGCCGGTAAATGATTGACAATAATCACAATAATAAATATTAGCACTTTGTACAACATCAAGTAAATCTTTTTTAATAACTTTAACTTGTTCAATTTCAATAAAACATGCTGGTACATTTATAGCATTTGACATTACATTATCATTATAAATGCCAGGTTGTCTAAAATACATTGTATATATTGCATTATGTATTGCAGTAGGTGTTATATTATTATCATAAATATTATCTATATCCGGACCACTATCACCATCTAATTTTAAAAACATTAATGTTTCAGGAATATTATTATTCGGGTCAGGAAAATTTATAGGTGTAGGTATTATATCATATACATTTATAGATATATCATTTTGCTTTGTTGTTGTTGTTGTTGGATAATAATAATTTGTATCATTATATACCCAATTATCATCAACTCTAACAATATCAGATGCATTTACAGGTGGTAATGGAACTCCTGTAAATTTTGTATATGTACCGCTTGTTATATTGTTACTTCTATTCATAACTGCTGTAGGAATAGTATTAAAATATAGTGGGTTTTTTACTTCTGTATTTAAATACCATGCACCAAAATTATAATACATTGTACCATTATTAATTATAGCACATTTTTTTGTATTATCCAATGGTATTTGAGTGTTCATTAAATTTGGTAATTCTACAGTGAGTTCATAATGATTCATATGTGACATAGGTAATGAATCAACTTTATATTGTGATGTATAATATGATAAATCAATACCGCGTGTTCCTGTAATTTTATTTAATTCACTACTTTTTGATGTTAAAGTCATTGGTAAATTTATAGTATCTTCTGTAGACCACGGCGTTTTACGTTCACCTAAATATGATATTGTCTCAAATGCGACACCGGTTGATATTTCACCATAAAATTGTATATTAACATCATTCCAATAAACATTAGATTCTACTCTGGCACCATTTAATAATGTCATATTATCTAAATAAATATCAAACATATCCGGTATTACATGTGTATATTCAATTAAACCATTATAAAATATACCACCAATAATTTTAGAATATTTAAATTTACCAGATGTCTTATATATTGTACCATTTATAAATGTATAAGATAATGACGGTATATTATTAATATTTTTTACTAATTGTTTAGAATTATTTAATATTGTTATTAATCCAATATTAGAACTCGATACGTTTACAGAATTTGTATATGTAATAGCGTCATAATATCCATATAATATATTATTATTATCATCTATAGTAAATGTCCATAATTTGGAATATGTAGCAATATTGTTACCATTTTGAAAAAATATATTATTCGCATTATTATTAATAAATGTAATTTTTAAATTATTTACATTATAATCATTTGGATTTGTTAATAATATAGTAGCCCAATCTGATATTAATACTGGACAACTAATAATTATTTGTGCACTATTAATATCGCCAAATGTATATGACGTAGATACAATAGTTCCAAATAAATCAGTATTAAATGTATTAAATTCAGTTGTATTATTAGGTGTTATAAAACCTAAAATATGTATATTTTCGCCATTTGTCCATATTTTATTTGCTACAATATCATAATCAACATTTAATATAATATGTCCAGGCGTTGTATCGAATGTAAATGTATTTACATTTAAATCAATATAAGTATCATATTTACTATTATTTACTTGAATTAATGTCGTCGTCGGTGTATAATTTAAAACTAACGAATTATTTATAATAACATTATCTAATACACAACCAGAACCAAACATAGGTTCATTTTCACCAAATTTAAATTTATTAATTGTAGCATTTGAAAATAATTGTATATTATAATTTTTCGGATTATCAAATACACCATTATTTATAATAATATCTCCATAATGTAAAAATGTTTCAAATGTATTATATCCATAACCATCATTATTATTACCAACGACTACATTATTAATAGCAAATGGATTTATTGGTGATATAGTAAGATCCTCAATTAATTTAATTTTTTTAGATATGGGATTTGTACCATCTGTTTTAGAATTAATAACCCCTGCAGTTAATTCCATATTTTTACTAGCAATATGATTAATAGTAATATCTGTTGTACTAGAATATGCTACCATATTTGGATGTTTACCAATTATAACATTTTGATTATCATTACCAAAAACACCATTATTAATTGTACCTTTATTAAATCGACCTTTAATAAAACACGTACGTGATACATAAATATCTTTATACATATCATTTGATACAAAGGTATTATATGCTAAATTTACATTATCTTGTGGATTACCAAATTTATTTGAATCTGTACCATAAGGATAAATAATATTTAATGGATTAACTTGAAAGTCAATAACAAATGAATTTTTTGTATAATCAATGTATAATATTTCATATCCATGTTTATGAACTGAAAATGGATTATATTTAGTTGGTGTTCCTGATGAATAGTTGTTTATATACAATAATTCATTAGTATTATCATAATATCCACCGATAATATACACAATATCACCAACAACAAAATCATGGTCTAATTCAGTATATAATTCTAAATATCCACCTAATTCACTTTTGGCATAATTCAATAATCTTAATGATTTATCAAAACTCACAGGTTTAAAAAATTGTTTATTTTATATATTGAATAACAACAACTATAAAATAAAAAAGGGACTTTAAAGTCCCTTT
>ENA-UOUJ01000058-UOUJ01000058.1-activated-sludge-metagenome-genome-assembly--contig:-NODE-58-length-106968-cov-9.630625_pt1 | contig 106968 bp, 113 predicted proteins | sample MGYA00249839_ERZ747224 | MGnify/ENA primary metagenome ERZ747224 (study PRJEB28782, sample SAMN03220277) | activated sludge metagenome | biome: wastewater; feature: sewage sludge; material...
AGAACACCGGTCACGTTCGTCGGTATGAGCGGTCACGATCGTCGGAATGCGCAAAGAAGGGCGGTTCGTGATCGAGCCGCAGACAGCAGCGGAGAGCGTGGTGCTGAATGCTCTGGCGTCGGACCAAGCGGGCCAGGTCGGCAGCGCAGCGAAACGCGCCTTGCCGGGCATGCCGTCGGGAGCGCTACCGTGGGAGTGCGCAGTTGCTGACGCGCTGGGTGCGCATCTCGATGGGATGTCGTGCGAGTCGGTGAGTAGGGTGCTCAACGAGTTGCGCCGCATGAACGAAGCCAGCGTGTCGGGGATGTTTGACACGCCAGCGCGGGTATCTCCCTCAATACCTGCGCAAGAGGAGAGCTCCGACGTGAGAAGGCCGCCTCAGGGGCGGCCCGTAGACGACCTGCTGTCTGCTCAGGCGATTACTTCAACTGAACATTCAGCGCAGGTCGAAGGTGCTGAATCAGCATCCGCTCCAACAGAAGCCGGTCGCTTTCCTGCGAAACGATCCGTGCATGGATGTGAGTCGCTCCATGTTGGAGCGCCTTCTGGAGCTTTTCATGAGACGGAAGACGAGCGGAAAAGTCGTCTGTCTGCCCAACGTACAGCGGATGCCACAAGCCGTTTGCTGCCCGGTAAGTGAAGATGTAAAGACCCGCAACCGCATACCAACCTTCGTTGCGGCTGTATGGGTTGTACCAAGTCATCGGACTGCTCTTCTTGATCGAAAATGCAACAAGGGTAGCATGCTGCGCGTGACGACATGCGGCGCCTGTGGCTGGTGGCTGGCGAGCTGACGTTCAAGTGGAAGAGGCGGTGACGCTGGGGGCGATTCAGGGGGCGCGGTCGATTTCCTTGTGCGTCCCGATCTTGCGCAGCACAGCGCAGTCCCCCTCGAGCGCGAAGCTGAGCTTGTGGGAGTGGTTGCGCGTGACGTGGATTGTCCAGTAGTCCGCTGTCTGCTTTTCCAGCCTGTACTTTTTGGGGTGAGGGTCGGCAACGAGGTCTTTCACGGCCTGCCTTGCCGCCTCCTGGATCTCGGGCGGGAGCTTTCGGAGCATCTCGCCAAACGCGGTCGTGGCACGAATGCGCTTGATGGGATGCGGACGGGTCATCGGCCCAGGAGGTCGTCGAACAGCGCGTCTATGTCTTCGGCCGCGTAGACGGGGCCTTTGGGCTGCGGGGTTGCGTCGATGTCGTGTTCGCCGATGTTCCAGCGCAGGGCGTTGATGGCATTGTGAAGGTCCGCTGCTTGTGCGATCGCCTCGGTATACGCAGCTTCGATGCCGTCATCTTCGGTGAGGCGGCGATCATCGCGCCCGGCTTGACGCTTGTCGATCAGGATGTCGTACAGCGCCTTGACTTCACGCTGCGCGTTTTCGAGATCGTCTTGAATGGCGTCGTCCGGGTCGATGGGGCAAGATATGGCCTCAAGGTCTGCGTTGGCCGACTCGGCGAACTCAGCATCGGCACGCAGCATGCCTGTCAGCCTGTTGAGCCAAGCCAGTGTGATTTCGATGTCGCGGAGAAGGTCGAGCGAGCGCGCAGCGCCTGCGGTTACGCTGGCGCTGAAGGCCTGTAGCTCGCGGCGCTCTCGGGTAAGCGTGGTCAACGTTTGCTCCTCATGTGCAAAAAGCCGCTTCGGCTGGCGGCTTTCATTCGACAAGCCGACTCTATCACCGTTCCGGCAATCCGGCTGTGGATAAGCTATTGCATATGGCTATCAGGAGGCTATTGCGATGACGTGCTCGGCAGCCTCGGGTTTGCTAACGGCTGGCAGTACGTCGGTGCCATCCTCTCTCGCCTCTTGCTGCAGCCCGGGGTTGCGATCGTGTCGGAGGCGCACTGGGTGGCGCGCCTGCGCTAAAAGAAAACCCGCCATGGGGGCGGGCGTCCATCATTCAGCCGCGGCGTCCTGCCCTTGTGGTGGGGCTAGGCTGATCAGCGGGATCATCGTTACCGGCAGCCCCATTCGCAGCAGCGTGTTGTGGCAGTACTCTCGCCAGTACGGCCATGTGTGAAGCAGCACGTTGTTGCTGGCCCAGTGATGCAGCGTTTCCGCATCGGGGAGGGCGTCGCCGCTAAGGTTGTAGACAGCGGCGATTTCTGCCGTGATTGAGGCGAGTCGGTGTGTCTCGATCTCGTCTTCCTCGTGTTGGGAGCCGTCTTCCTTCGGTCGCACGTACACGAACTGAAACCGTGAAATGAACTGGCACCAGTGCAACGTCTGCTCTGCACCGTCTTCCGCTTGAAGCTGCGTCGTGTTGCAGCTGCACTTGCAGTCTGCAGTTCTGAACAAGGGTAGCATCCTAATGCCGGGCAGATTCGGATGGAAGCCCTCGTTCATCTCCATCGCCCCCCCCCGCAGGTAGATCGACTGCAGTGAGAGCATTGGCGTGGGGCCTTCGGTCTTAGCCACGGGCGGCCTCTCTCGGACCTTGATCAATACGTTGCCAGCCCGGAAGCGTTGGGTTAACGGGCCCGGCCGCAGTCAGCGGTTTCACGATGGCGATGTGGTTGCCGTTGATCGCTTTCCATTCACCGTTGCTATGCACCTTGCGCAGGCCGCGAAACTGCGCAAGATCTTCTTCGCGCGAAACGACCTCAAGCCGCTCGCGGCGGAGGTTGACCGCATCCATGATGCCTTCGCTGAAGGGCACGAAGGCCACCTTCAGGTGCACGTCGAAGGCTTCGGAAAGCTTGCGCAGTGTTTTCACCGTCCAGGCGTCGTAGTCGACGTTCTCGAGCGTGCTGATGCGTTCCTGCTTCATTCCCGCGAGTTGGGCCAGCGCTTCCTGAGACAGCCCGCGCTGCTCACGCAGCGCCTTGATCTGAGCGGCGATCACGACGTTGCCGTGATCCTGCATGTAGCCGTGGGCAAACTCCTTGTCGGCAAAATCGTCGACGAGTCGATCAGCGAATGTGCTCATGTTCTTTCCTCCTGTTTGCAGGGTCGGCCTTGACCGCCTGCCTTATGTCGCCCGCGAGCGCATCTGCTTGACGCGGTACGAGCTTGCCGCCGACCTCCTTGGCGCCAAGCAATAGCGTGAACTCTTCGCTCATGTCGATCGGCCCCCTGCACAGCATGGGGCGCAACTGGACATTGCCGCGCACGCGCAACTTCAGGATTCCCGGGGTGTCGGTTCCGGTCAGTACTTCCGGAAGAAGCGCCAGCCCAAGTTGGTGCAACTTGTCCAGCCTGTTGGCCAGCTTGGCTCGATCCCGCGTCTGTAGGTCTCGCGTCCATGCAGCGATCTCGTTCTCACCGTGGGCGTTCACATGGTCATACAGAGCGAAGGGCATCGTATAATAAAATTGTTATAACGTGTGAACTCGTCGACACCGTACCCTAGATTGCCGAGATGTCGAGCAGGGTGCGCACGCGCTTCTGTTGGTCGGTGCTGTCGTCGTAGAACACCGTCTCCGAATACACGATGTGGCAAGGCTTGCCGAAAAACGTGGTGACCTTGGCTTCCAGTTCCTTCGGCGCAATGCCGGTGACCAGGGCGGCGCCCGACAGTGGGCGTACAGCTAGCTTCTGTACCGCATGCAGGAAGGCGCCGAGGTGCATGGCACTGGCACGGTGGCCAGAATATTCAAAGTAGCCGACCGCTCTCGGGCATCGGCTCTATGCGTTCGACGTACATCAGGCGAGGGTGGCCGTCGCGGTCAGTCTCGTACTTTCCTGTCACCCGGAATGGGCGGCCCAACATGATTCTGGCTTGCTCGGTGTGCAGCGCCGGCAGCACGCAACGCACCACGCCTTCGGGCGTTCGAAGGTGAAACCGCGTCTTGTCGAGATCGGCCTCGCGCACTTCGCCTTGTAGCGCGCCCTCGCGCAAACGCCCGGGCAAAGGATGACGTAACGCTTCCTGCAAGACGACGCGCTCGCGTTGCGACAGGGTGGCGCTGCCGTACTCGCGCGACGAGATGCCCAGCGTGTGGATGCCGCGCTTTCCGGTGGGGGCGAAGGCCAGCAGCGACAAGAGCGCGGCGTCGCGCTGCGCCGGGTCGGGCTCCGCTTCGTGCAAGCCGGGGCGCAGCGTTTCGTCGTCGATGAAGCGCGCGAGCATGGGCAGGCGCGCCGCGGTGTCGGCCAAGCGCTCGCCCAACTGGCCATCTGCGGGCAGCAGTGGGGAGTCGGGCAGCATCAGCTTGAGCCCGATCCATATGCTGCCCGGCGCGACGCCGGAGAGACGCAGATCCGCCTCGCGCGAAATGCGCTTGCCGTCGACGCCCATCAGGTCGAGGGTGGATCTGATTAGGGCGCGCATGTTCTTGTTGGCCGTCCCGGTTAGCCAATTGAACGCGGACAGCCATGGTAGCGCGTGCTCGGCCCCCGGCCCCTCGGCGTGCAATACGAGGTCCGAATTCTCCACGACCTGGAATAGCGGGTAGGACTCGCGCGCGATCTTGTCGAGCTGATCAATAACCCCGCCGACCAACTCTGCCGGATCGACAGCCACCCCGTGCTCTTTGGCGAGCAGACCAATGCCGACGCTGTGCTCGAGGAACACGCGCATTGCGTCTTTTGGGGATCCGTCCCAGAGTGGGCGGCGGTCGGTCATGGAACGATCCTGAGAATGCCTTTCGGGTGGGTGCGGGCGAGCTGCAATTCGGCCGCTGCTTTGTCGCCGACGTACTGGAAGAATGCTGCCAGGTCGTTCGGGAGGGCAGGGTGGCGAGGCCATACGTCGACATGATAGTTCGCTTTCAGCGCTGCGCGCTCGATCTGACAGCGCAACATGAAGATTACGGCCTGCTCGAGGGGGGCATGCGGGGCCAGATCGAACACGGCGTCGATGTCTTCCGGGTCTGGCTTGCGCCGCACGAAGCTGCCGTCAACGAGCACGGCCCCCTGCAGGTTCTGCGGTATCCACCATTCGGCCAGCAGTCGCTGCAGCCCGTTCAGCAGTTCTGCGCGCCGCGGCGTCCAGCAGAAGCGCCTCTCGATCTCCGCTGGTGAGGCGTCGTGGATGCCGGGAGGCAACAGTCCGTGTTCGTCGTGGTCAGGGATCATGGGCGAGGGCCAAGGATTCTCAGAATGGCGTCGGCGACGGCGCGGCCTGTGGCTTCGTCGGGCGTGGTCACATACTCCGCCATCAACTCGGCGATCGCGCGCTTGACTGCTTCCGGTTGCGTGGAGATCTCGGCACGCAAGCGCTCCAGCAGATCGGCGACGGTCGGCTCAGGACTTGCGGGATGCTCGGAAGTTACGCCATTAGGCGACGGCAATAGATCGTCGGCGTACTCAGGCGCAGCGCGGACAATCTCGCGCATGAGCGCATCGGGCAGCGGAGCGTCACCACGGAGCTGGCTTTCCGTCAGATTGTACGCGCCAGCCCACTTGCGCACCGTGGTCGATCGCGGGTCGCCGTGCTTCCCGGTCAAGAAACGGTTGATGGTCGCCTGCGGCACGCCACTGCGCTCTTCGAGCGCGTAAGCGTTCTCGTCTCGCAGTGCCATCAGGGCTTTCAGTAGGGAGCGCATGTCCATGGACGGACGATACGACGGCGTATGAGGCCGGGCAAACACGGGAACGTATTGACGAGGATACGATCGCGTATCACAATGAGGCATGGACATTAAATCCTCCCTCCAAGAGATTTCCGCGGCAGGCATGAGCGACGCGGAAATCGGCGCAGTCATCGGCGCGCCTCAGTCGATCGTTACGCGACTTCGTAACGGCGTTCACAAGACAACCTCCTGGGAGCGCGGACAGGCAATCGTCGCGCTCGCGGAGAGGCTGCGAAAAGCGTCTCCGGCCGAGCCTTCTAGCCAGGAGGCCGCGTGATGCGAATGCTTTTGATCGCCTGGGGCTGGCTGATGTCGGTCGTTGTTGCCCGGCCCGTGCTCGCCTTTGCCAAGTGGGAGCAGGACCGGGAAGGCGGGGCGGCTACTTCGGAGCGGGAATCGTGAAGACGCTCAGCTCTCCGCAGTTCTCGCACTTGAAGATGGCCTCCTTGACGCCGGGCAGCTTGCGGTGTTTTCGACTTCCGGTTCTGGTTAGCCGCGGCGATGCGCAGTGGTCGCAAACGTTGCCTGCTGCGCCGTTCGCAAGCGCCGCTTCCAGCATCTCGATGCGCGCCTCCATCTCTGGGATCTTCTGCGCCGCAGCCTGCATGGCTTTCCACTCGCTGCGCTCTTTGATGATGTCCCAAGCGTCCTTTATCAAGCTCATGAGCAGCCCCTTTGGAATCAATGGTGTGTGGAAGCTTCATTGTATCCAATGTGGGTTGCTCCCTAATCGCGAATGCAGCCAGGAGGCCGCGTGATGCGCTCAACCCCGCCCATCCTCCCGCACAGAGAACCCGCACCCATGACAGACCAGACGGAAGGCCGGCTCGCAGTGGAGCAGAGCGTCAAGTTCGCATTTGAGGCGATGCAGGTTGGCGCGCAAATCGCAAACTCCCGCAAGGAGCAGGAAATGAACGAAGCAAAGCTCGGCTGGTTCGACCGGCTGCTGATCAAGATCGCCTTGGCGAAGGCAGTGGCGCGCGGGCGCAGTGTGGTCGATATCACTGGCCTCGCGCTCAGCCTGAAGGAGGCGTTTGCGGTTACCCGCGCGCCCTGAGGTTGTACATGTCGATCAGCCCATCGCGCAGCCCTTTGATGAACTCGGCCGTCTGCCGGCCAGATTCTTCGTGCGTTCCACCTTCCTGCGTCTTTATCAGTTCTGGCTGGTGCTGAATCAGCAGCGCGAGAAGGTTGTCGGCGCTCTGCGCGGCCTTGTCGATATCGGTCATGGCTTTCCCTTTGTAGAGGAAGTGTTGGTGGAACTTCACATTCTATCCGCATTGGGGAAGCCACCAATAAACCACCAATGGTTGAAGGCTTTGCAGTGACTGACATCAGTTTTTCACGATCGGGGACGTCGCACTTCGGGAAGCTGACCGCAGAGGTCAAGACGCGCCTGTCGGAGGACGAAAAAGCCGACCTGATGCGCGCTTCGCACATCGTGGGCATGTCGGAGAGCGAGTTCGTGCGCGAGATCATCAGGATTCGCCTCTACGGCCTGGAGCATGTCCAAAGGATAGCCGCCGAGCGCCTCGAGGCCGTGGCCGGAAAAGGGGCACGGCAGGGACGGCAAGGGGGCGGCGATGATGCGTGACGACTTCACGTTCGCGCTGCTGCCCAACGAGCAGATCGTCGATAACTTCGCCGGCGGTGGTGGCACCAGCAGTGGCCTCGAGATGGCGTTCGGGCGCCCGGTCGACGTCGCTATCAACCACGACCCGGTCGCGCTGGCGATGCACCGCGCGAACCATCCGAACACGCGTCATTTGTGCGAGAGCGTGTGGGATGTCGATCCTCGATCAATCAAGGGGGCGGTGGGCTTGGTGTGGCTGTCTCCCGACTGCAAGCACTTCAGCAAAGCGAAAGGCGGGGCCCCGGTCGAGAAAAGGATTCGCGGCCTTGCCTGGGTGGCCCTGCGCTGGGCGGCGATCAAGCGCCCCCGCGTGATCATGCTCGAGAACGTCGAGGAGTTCGTCACATGGGGCCCCGTGGTGCGCCATGAAGACGGCGGGCACCGGCCTTGCCCGCGGCGCAAGGGCCGCGAGTTCAATGCGTTCGTGAATGCGCTGCGCCGACAGGGTTACGCGGTGGACTGGCGCGAGCTGCGCGCGTGCGACTACGGGGCGCCGACGATCCGAAAGCGCTTCTTCATGATCGCGAGGCGCGATGGGCTGCCGATCTGCTGGCCGGAGCCGACGCACGGCGACCCGCGCAGGCGCGACGTGATCTCGGGCCGTCTGCTGCCGTGGCGCACGGCCGCCGAGTGCATTGACTGGTCGCTGCCGTGCCCGAGCATCTTCCTGAGCAAGGAGGAGGGGCGGGCGCTTGGTGTGCGCCGGCCGCTGGCCGATGCCACGCTGCGCCGTGTGGCGAAGGGCGTGATGCGCTATGTCGTCGATGCGGCGGAGCCGTTCATCGTCGGACTGGCGAATGGGGAGTACTCCGAACGCGCCGGCAGCCGCGCCACTGGCATCAAGCAGCCGCTTGGGACGGTCGTGGCGGGAGGTGGCAAGCATGCACTCGTCTCCGCCTTCCTCGCGAAGCACTACGGCGGCGTGGTCGGTTATGCCCTGCACGGCGAGCCGCTGCACACGGTCACCAGTTCGGACCATCACAGCTTGGTGACTTGCCACCTGATGACCAACACGACGGGCCATGCCGGCGCCTCAATGTCCGCGCCGGCACCGACGATTACCACCGGTGGGCACCACGCTGCAGTCCAGGCCTTCCTGGTGAAGTATTACGGCAGCGACCAGTATCCGCGCCTGCAGGAACCCATGCACACCGTGACGACGCGCGATCGGTTCGCTCTGGTGACGGTCGCAGGCGAGCAGTACGCGATCGCGGACATCGGGCTTCGCATGCTTGCTCCCCGGGAGCTCTTCCGGGCTCAAGGGTTCGCCGACGATTACATCATCGATCGCGGCATCGACGAAGACGGCCGGGAGATCCGGCTCACGAAGACCGAGCAGGTCCGCATGTGCGGCAACAGCGTTTGCCCGCCTGTTGCCCGCGCGCTGGTCGAGGCGAACTTCCAGCATGAGAAGGCGTGGAGGGTTGCATAGTGGCCCGCATCCGCACCGTGAAGCCCGAGTTCTGGACCGCTGAACAGGTCATGGAGCTGTCACCGATGGCTCGCCTCCTGTTCATCGGCCTGTGGAACTTCTGTGACGACCGGGGCGTGCATCCGGTCGCGTACAAGACCCTGAAAGCCGAGGTATTCCCGGCTGACGACTTTCTTTCATCCGACGTCGAGCGCCTTGTAGGCGAGCTGATCGCTCAGGGATTGCTCAGTGAGTTCGAGGCCGAAGGCAGGCGCTGGTGGTTCGTCACCGGCTGGCATCACCAAGTCATCAACCGCCCATCCAAGTCCCGCTACCCGGAGCCGCCGCGCAATGCGCCGCTTCCCTCCGCCGCCGGACAGGGCGATGACGATGCTTCCGATCGTGACGATTCACGCACAGGCCCACCTGCTGGCGATGAGCCATCGGTGACGGATCACGGAGGACTCACGGAGGACTCACGGACGGAAGGGAAGGGAGGGGAAGGGAAGGGAAAGGAAGGGAACATCTCTCTTTCCTCTGCGCGCGAACCCCTGACCCGAAAAGGTGACGTCTGCCGACGTCTCCGTCACGAGGCTGCGATTGCCAGCGCCGCCCCCCACCAACTGCCCGACGAGACCTGGGCGCAGATCCTCGCCAAGCGCACCGACGAGGAAATCGTCGAGTTCGCCAAAGCGAAGGCCGCCGAGAAGCCTGGCGTCGGCCTGCGCTACCTCGCACCGGGCTTGCTGGATGACCCGAAGCCGATCACCAACGGAGCCAACCATGGCAAACCCCACCGACGCACCGCTGCTGACCAGCGCGCAGACACCATTGCAGAGCTCACCGGGCGCAACCGGCGCGGGACTGACGACGGCGATTCGCGAGCTCTCCCCGGAGAAGCGCGAATTGTGGGTTGAGCGGATCTTCTCGCGCATGTCGGCGATGTACGGCCGCCTGTTCGCCGATATGTGGGCGGGGTCTGACCTGCATGAGGTGAAATCCGCTTGGGCGGACGACCTCGGTGCGTTCTGCGGGCAGCAGATCGCTTGGGCGATGGAGCAGTGCAAGTCGCGCGAGCTGCCGCCAACCCTGCCGGCGTTCCGCAACCTCTGCCAGCAGGCGCCGAGGCCCGAGGTCCTCGCATTGCCTCCGCCTCGCGTGCCGCGTGAGGTGGCTCAGGAGCGAGCGCAGCAACTGCGCAAGACCGCCGAGCAGGCCAGTCGACGCCAAGCCGGCGACACGTCTTGGGCAAGGACTCCGCCGGCCGATGGCGCCCGTGGCTCGCTGTGGGAGCGCCGCATCATCGAGCTCGCCGAGGCCGGTGACCCTCGCTTCCTGCAGCAGCTCGCCGAGCACGTTGAGCGTGGCGTGATCGTGTCGGCGCGCGCATCGGCCGTGCTGAATGCCGCTGAATCCCATGCTCTTGCCTGACATCCCTCGAGGATCGACATGGACCACCGAATACCTGCAAGCCTGCCTCGCCCGGCACGTAGCGCGCCTTCCGCGGATCGACCGAATGCGCTTCTTCGAGGCCTGGGAGCGCCGGCACGGACGAGCGTCGGCGGCAAAGCTGAACGAGGCGGCCAAGGCAGCCCATCGCCAGCTGTCGAGTGGTTCTAGGAGCGCGCAGCCGTGATCGAGTTCGAGAGCGGTGAGCGCCGGATTCACGCGGAGTCGATGGCGCTGCGCGAGGTGGTCGAGCACATGGGCAAGGCTGCTGGGCGCGAGGCGTATGACCACATGAACGCGCGGAGGAAAATAGTGTGATCGAATTCATCATCGTAACCGGTTGGTATTTCACGTTCCGCTGCCTATTCCGCGTGGTCGATATCACCGATCCCAGCGCCCCGCTGAGCACGAAAGGCCCGATGGCCTGGGCAGGGCTGGCGTCTGACTTCGCTTTGTCCGCGTGGGCAATGTTGGCTATCAGGGGGGGCGCATGAAGGCTCGCATCCTTGCCCTTGGCCGGCTCAAGGCCGGCCAGCGCAACAAAACCGAGACCAGCTACGAGGCATTGCTGACCGCGCGCCAGTATGCCGGCGAGGTTGCGTGGTTTCGCTTCGAGGGTCTGAAGCTGCGCTTGGCAGACAACACGTTCTACACCCCGGACTTTGCGGTGATGCTGGCTGGCGGGCAGATCGAGTGCCACGAGGTCAAGGGCCATTGGCTCGACGACGCGCGGGCAAAAATCAAGATCGCTGCCGAGATGTACCCCTTCCGCTTCCTGGCTGTGCGCCCCAAGGCCAAGCGGGAGGGCGGCGGGTGGGACGTGGAGGTTTTCGAGTGATCTGCGCCAACTGCAAACGGCCGATCAAGCAGATCGCCGCACAAGTCGGCCGGATGCGATTCGGCCGCATTTGCGCGCAGCGGCGGGGCCTGGTGCCCAGCCCCGAGCCGCGCGGCCTTTTCGCCGGCATGAACCCGCCCGCGAAACGGGACCCATTCACGCAAGACCTGTTCGCAGAGGAAGTCGCAGCATGAACGTGACGACGGAAACCGTGCTCGATGCCATCCGGGCCTACGAGGGCGAGATCAAGGACGCTGAAGGGGTGAGCGTCTTCACCACGACCGACATCGCGGCGGTGATGGGCTGCGATGAGTACCCGGTGCGCGCGGCGTGCTCCTGGCTGCGCAGGTTCCGCCTGATCGAGGCCGTGGAGGGCACAGCATGCATGCGCCGGACGCGAAAGACCGGCGAGCGCTATACGGCGTGCTTCTACCGGCTCAAGCCGCAGGCGCGGCCGGCGGACTTCGATGCGCTCTACCAGGTGTTCGGGCTGGGGACGAGGTGATGGGTCGAAAAGGACTCACGCCCAAGCAGTCGCGCTTCGTCAAGGAATACCTTATCGACCTGAACGCGACTCAGGCTGCGATTCGAGCTGGGTACAGTTCGCACCGCGCGAATGCGATCGGGTATGAAAACCTGACAAAACCAGATGTTGCCGCTGCGGTGCAGCGGGAAATGAAGGCGAGGGCAGAGCGTACCGAGATCACGCAGGACATGGTGTTGCGCGAGCTGGCGAAGATCGGGTTCGCAGACATCCGCAGGGCTGTGACTTGGGGAGACACAGAACTGCGCGTGGCAGATGGCGAGGACGGTGCCGCCGTGCCGTATCACGGCCTGGCGCTCAAGGCGTCGGACGAGATTGACGACGATACGGCTGCAGCAATCTCCGAGGTGGCGCAAACGAAAGAGGGGCTGCGTGTAAAGTTCCACGACAAGCGCGCGGCGCTGGTCGACGTGGGTCGCCATTTAGGAATGTTCAAGGACAAGGTGGAGCACACCGGCAAGGACGGTGGGCCGATCCAGTCGGAGTCTGTCACGAAGGTGGTGATCGTGCCTGCGAAGATCCCCGCGGTCGTGGAGACGAAGCCACTTCAGCGGGACGACCAAGACTGAGATGGGCGCGCAAGAGGAAATCTGGAGGCCGACCGAGCGACAGTCGGCCTTCCTGTCCTGCGACGATTTCGAGGTGCTGTACGGCGGAGCGGCTGGTGGGGGAAAGTCCGATGCGTTGTTGATCGACGCGCTGTGCCTGCAGCACGAGGGGCCGGACAACCCGCACCACCGTGCCATCCTCTTTCGGCGGTCGTTTCCGGAACTGCGCGACCTGATTGACAGGTCGCGGGAAATCTATCCGCTCATTGTGCCTGGGGCGACGTACCACACCGGTGACAAGATCTGGACGTTCCCGAGTGGCGCGAAGATCGAATTCGGCTACCTGCAAAACGACAGCGACCGGTTGAAGTATCGCGGACGAGCCTGGAACTACATCGGCTTCGACGAGCTGACGCTATGGGCCACGCCGGTTTGCTACCTCTACCTGTTCTCGCGCTGCCGCAGCACCGACAAGACGCTGCCGCGCTACATCCGGGCCACAACGAACCCCGATGGGCCGGGGCAGAAGTGGGTGATGGAGCGCTGGGGCATCCAGCAGGATGGACGGGAGACGAACATCCCCGTCGATGTGGTCGATGACGAAGTCGGCGTAATCACGACCCTGCGCCGTCGGTTCATTCCGGCGAGGCTATCCGACAACCCGCACTTGGCTGGCACAGGCTACCGTGAGGCGCTGCTGCAGATGGAGCCCGAAGAGCGCGAAGCGCTGCTGAAAGGGCTGTGGAAAGGCAGCAAGGTCAAGGGGGCTTACTACCTCAACGAGATGCAGAAGCTGAGGGCGAACGGGCGCATTCGCCGCGTGCCGTATCAGCCGGGCGTGCCGGTGAACACCTTCTGGGATCTGGGGCGGAACGACACGACCGCGATCTGGTTTCACCAGTTTGTGGCTGGCGAGCATCGCTTCATCCATGCCTACGAGAACAGCGGCGAGGCGTTGGACCACTATGCGAGCTACCTGCTCAGCCGCGGCTACGTCTATGGAACGCACCATCTCCCGCACGACGCAGGCTATGAGCGGCTGACCAAGGCCACGGAAGATGCCGTGACGTTCGAGCAGATGCTGTCCGAGCTCCTGCCTAGCCATCGGTTCAATGTCATTCCCCGGATCGTGGATGTGAACGTCGGCATTCAGCAGACCCGGATGAAGATGGCCGGCCACGTCTATATCGATGAGACCGAGTGCGCGGACGGCATTGCGGCTCTGGACAACTACAAGAAGCGGTACAGCGAGAAGCTTGACGTGTTCCTGGATGAGCCATTGCACGACCGATATTCGAACTACGCCGATGCGTGGAGGCAGTGGGGGCAGCTCGATCAGCCGGCTGCGCGCGGCAGTTCGCCGAATAGGCGGCGTTCCAGCGGGAACTGGCGCACGGCCTGAAATGCTGGCTGGCCGAACACAATCGCCCCTGTCTGCAACAACAAGGGGCTGCTATGTCGGTCATGATCGGGGGCGCCAAGGCCTGGAGGGTGCGCCAGCACGGCGACATCGGCGTGTCGTTTCAGTGGGTCAACGAAGAGCCTGCGATGGTGCTCTTTCCCGCGCGGCGAGCGATCGCCAGGGCGGGCGCCTACGTCATCTGCCTGTCCGCCGCATTCCGCTACGCCGACTCCACGACCGGCGCCCCGACCCCGTACCTCGTCCGCCAGGCTGCTGCCGCGGCGCTGCAGCTCGGGTTCGCGCGGACCGACACGTTCGCCGCTCGCAAGATCGCCGAGGTGATCGTCGACAGCCTCCCCGACCTGATTGCGATGCCGCCTGAGCCGACCGGGCTGAATGCGCAGGAGCAGGCCACCGTCGGTGAGCTCGCGATCAAGCTGGACGGGCAGACGATCGCCGAGCATGAGGTCTCTGCCCCGACGATGGACGAGCTGGTGACCCTGCAATGAACGGGTTCGAGAACGCCCGGTCGTTGAGCCCATTCGATGATCCCTCGCGGATGGGCGGCACGGTCAAGCCGCTCGTGCAGAAGCCGAAGCGCCGCCACAACCTCGACAGCGAGGAAATGAGGGCGCGCTTCACGAAGCTGCGCGAGTGGTTCGACCAGGAGAGCCAGCGCCAGGCGGCGAACCGCTTCCAGATGGCGCTGGACTGCGACTACTACGACGGCCTGCAGTGGTCCGAGGACGACGCGCAGGTGCTGCTGGACCGCAATCAGGCGCCGCTCGTCTTCAACGAGATCAAGCCGACCATCGACTGGATGATCGGCACCGAGCGCCGCACGCGGATCGACTACAAGGTGCTCGGGCGCGAGAAGAGCGACACGGATTCGGCGCTCGCCAAGACCCAGTTGCTCAAGTACCTGGATGACACGAACAAGGCACGCTTCCACCGCTCGCACGCGTTCGGCGATGCGGTGCGCGCTGGTGTTGGCTGGCTCGAGATCGGTCTGCGCGGCGATCCGACCGAGGAGCTGCTGTTCGTGCGGTCCGAGTCGTGGCGCAACATGCTCTACGACAGCAATGACCCCTCCCTCGATCTGACCGAGGCCCGGTACGTCTTCCGCTGGAAGTGGCTCGACGAAGACGTGGCCGAGACCTACTTCCCGGACCGCAAGCACATCATCCGCCAGGCGGTCACCGACGGGCTCTCGATCACCGACGAGGACGACGAGGACGTCTGGTACCTGGGGGCACGCGTTACGGCGCCCGGACAGGACTTCGCCGGCGTGAGCGTCGGGCGGTACGCGCCGATCGATCATGCTGCGTTGGCGTGGTCGCGCCGCGCTCGGGTCAAGATGATCGAGTGCTGGTACCGGCAGCCGGTGATGCGCCGCAAGTTCTCAGCCGGCGATTTCATCGGGGAGGTGTTCGACAGCGCCAACCCCGAGCACGTCGCGGCACTGCAGGCCGGCTACTCCGTTTTCGACAAGCTGGAGATGGAGATCCGCTGCGCCGTCTTCACCTCAGCCGGAATGGTGTGGGAGGGGCCGTCGCCGTTCCGCCATGGCCGCTTCCCCTTCGTGCCGGTGTGGTGCTACCGCCGCCAACGGGACAATGCCCCCTACGGAGCAATCCGCCAGCTCCGCGACCCGCAGGACGACATGAACAAGCGCCATTCGAAGGCGCAGTGGATTCTGTCGACCAACCAGGTCGAGATGGAGGAGGGCGCCGTCGATGACATCGAGGAGCTGCGAGCCGAGGTTGCGCGGCCCGACGGCATCATCATCAAGAACCGCGGCAAGGACCTGAAGATCAACCGCGACGCACAGCTTGCCGAGGAACAGCTGCTGCTGATGGATCGCGATGCGGCGCACATTCGCAACGCGGCGGGCGTCACCGCGGAGAACCTGGGGCGCGAGACCAACGCCAACAGCGGCAAGGCGATCCTCGCCAAGCAGGAGCAGGGCAGCGTCGTCACCGCGGAGGTGTTCGACAACCTTCGACTGGCGATGCAGCTCGCCGGGGAGATCGAGCTCGCGTGCATCGAGCAGTTCTACTCGGCGCCGAAGGTGATCCGCATCCTGGGCGAGCGTGGCGCGGCGAAGTACGAGCAGATCAACCGATTCGACCCCGACACCGGGCAGATCCTGAACGACGTGACCGCCACGCATGCGGACTTCGTCATCAGCGAGCAGGACTACCGATCGTCGCTGCGCGAGGCCATGTTCGAGAGCCTCTTCGACATCGTGGGCCGGCTCGCGCAGATGAACCCGCAGGTGGCGCTCAACCTACTGGACCTCGTGGTCGAGATGGCCGATCTGCCCGGGCGCGACGAGCTCGTGGCGCGGATCCGGAAGATCAACGGTCAGCGCGACCCGGATGCCGACCCCACGCCGGAGGAGATGCAGGCCGACCAGCAAGCTGCAGCGCAGCAGGCTGAGGCGAAACAGCTCGAGCTTGATCGCGCACGCGCCGAGCTCGACCAGATCAAGGCCAAGACCCGCGACATCGTCGCTGCGGCGCTGGAGAAGGGCATAAAGGCGGGCTACGCCTCGATGCAGGCCGGTCAGGTGGTGGCCACCATGCCCGCCGTGGCACCAATCGCGGATGAACTGATGCGCGCCTTCGGCTATCAGCCGCCGACGCCTGCGGGCCATGACCCGAATTTCCCTGTTCCCGCCGGCGCGACCGCGCCGCAGGTCGAGTTCCCGACCAACACCAGCCCGATGCTCCCGGCTGCGCCATCGTCTCCCGGCGTGGACGCCATGGAGGGCATTGAGACCCAGCGCGCCGACGGCGTGCAACCGATGCAGTAACCCCCTCAACTCGAAAGGAGCAAGAGCACCATGCCCCCCAAGCACGATTTTGAAGATGACGAACTGGTCGGCCTGTCGGATGACGAGCGTGCGGCGCTCGAAGACGACGAGGCCGATGCCGCGCCGCCGACCGGCGAGGATGACGAGGACGCCGACGGCGACGACGAGCAGGACGACGAGGCTTCTACAGGTGAAGACGACGAGGACGACGAGGGCGAAGGCGACGAGGTGGACGCCGCCGGCGCGGAGGGTGACGCCGATCCGGGGGTGACCCCGCCGGCCGCGCCGCGCGAAGAGGCGCCCTCCGAGTTCCAGCCACAGTTCACGGCCGCGGTTCCCGAGGATCTTGCCGCGCGACTCGAAGGCGTGAGTCAGCGTTTCGGTGAGCTGCAGCAGAAGCTGGAGGACGGCGAGATCTCGGTCGCCGACTACGTCGTGCAGAACCAGGCGCTGGTCGACGAGCGCATGGCGCTGAAGCTGGCCGAGGAGCAGGCGAAGTGGGCTGATGCTCAGAACAAAAACGTGGAGGCCCAGCGCTGGAAGTGGGATGTTGATCGCTTCTACGAAAGCGAGGCGGCGAAGATCTACAAGGATCCCATCCTTGGCGGGGCGCTCGATATGGCCTTGCGGCAACTTGTTTCGGAACCGGCCAATGAAAAGCGCTCGGGAGCCTGGCTCCTTGCAGAGGCTGATCGCTTGGTGCGCGAGCGCATGAGCCTCGGATCAACGCAGCGGCCGAACCGGGCGCGCAAAGACGACAGGCATCCCGACCTGTCGAGTGTGCCCAAAACGCTGGCCAACCTGCCGGCTGCCGAGCTCGCAGAGACTGGGGCCGACGAGTTCGCCTACCTCGACAAGCTGACGGGCATGGCGCTTGAAGATGCCGTCTCGCGAATGTCCGAAGAGCAGAAAGAACGGTGGGAGCGTGCTTGATGAACCGTCCCGCTGATGGCATGCCCTTCGGCATGGCGATCGAGGCGCTGAAGATCGGCAAGAAGGTGGCCCGTACTAGCTGGAACGGGAAGGGAATGTTCCTCTTCCTTGTGCCGGGGTCGACTTTCAAGGTCAATCGCCCGCCGCTGCTGGGCATTTACCCCGAAGGCACCGAGATCAACTACTGCCCGCACATCGACATGAAGACCGCAGACGGCAAGGTCGTGCCGTGGCTTGCCTCGCAGACCGACATGCTTGCCGAGGATTGGGGCATCGTCGAATGAGCATGAAAGTCGACCTCCGCGTGGGCGAGGCGCTGCGCCTCGATGGTGGCCGCATTGTCGTCACGCTGCTGGAGAAGTCGGGCCAGCGGGCGCGCATCAGCGTGGAGGCCGACGATTCGGTGAAGATCCAATTGCCACGGAGTGCGCGGGCCTGTGGGCTCGAAGGCGCCCGCGGGCCTGAAATGCTGGCTGGCACGATATAACCAGCCTGCAGGCCTGCAGCGTCAGGCCTCGTAGAAACGGGTGCGCAAGAGTGCGCCTTGGATTGAGGTGTTTCCAAGGAGATTCTGATGCCTCGTACTGTCGTGGGTGCTGGCGACCCGAAAGCCGTCAAGAAGTACTCCGCCTTCCTGGCGGTCGACACCAGCCGCAAGAGCTATTTCAACAAGAAGTTCATGGGCGTGGGCGAGGAAGCCCAGACGCCCCTGCAGACCCTGCCGCACCTCGAGAACGACGCCGGCGACCAGATCAGCTACGACCTGGTGATGCAGCTCAAGATGAAGCCGGTCCAGGGCGACAACATCCTGCGCGGCAAGGAAGAGGATCTGAAGTTCTACACGGACTCCCTCTACATCGACCAGCTGCGCGGCGGCGTGAACACCGGCGGCAAGATGTCCCGCAAGCGCACCATTCACGATCTGCGCAAGATCGCCCGGGTGCGCCAGTCCGACTGGTGGGCGCGCCTCTTCGACGAGACCCTGTTCATCTACCTGTCGGGCGCCCGCGGCATCAACCCGGACTACATCGAAGACACCGATTTCGCCGGCTACGCGGGCAACCCGCTGGTCGCTCCGGACGCGCAGCACCTGCTGTACGGCGGTGACGCGAACAGCAAGGGCTCGCTCGATGCTGGCGACAAGATGACGCTCAAGCTCATCGACCGCGCCGTGGCGCGCGCCGAGGTCATGGGCGGCGGCACGACCGGCATTCCCGCGATCCAGCCCGTGATGATCGACGGCGAAGAGCACTTCGTGCTCGTCATGCACCCCTGGTGCGAGTTCGACCTGCGTACCGACACCGGTACCGGCGGATGGCTCGACATCCAGAAGGCGCTGGCCACCGCCGACGGCAAGGCCTCGCCCATCTGCAAAGGTGGCCTTGGCATGCACAACAACGTGATCCTGCACAAGCACAAGGGGGTGATCCGCTTCTCGGACTACGGGGTGGGCTCCGTAGCTGCCGCTCGGAACCTGTTCATGGGCCGCCAAGCTGGAGTAGTGGCCTTCGGTTCGCCCGGGACTGGACTGCGCTTCGACTGGAACGAGGAAGTCGAAGACCGCGGCAACCAAGTCGTCATCACCACGGCCAGCATTTTCGGCGTGAAGAAGTCGCGCTTCACGATCGAGGGCAACAGCTACGACTTCGGTGCGATGGCGCTCGACGTCGCGTGCGCGGATCCCAGCTAACCCGGCCCAGACCTGAAGGAGAAACGAGATGGCCCTGAAGCAATCCGCTCACGCCCGTGGCGTGATCCCCACCCCGGTGGCGACTGCCTGCGAAGTGGTCGCCTGCCGCGCGTCTTTCACCCTGACCGGCGACCTGGCCGTCGGCGACATCGTCGAGATGATGAGCCTGCCGGCTGGCCACGTGCCGGTCGACATCCTCTTCGACGGCGATGCGATGGGCGCGGGCACGGTCTCGGTCGGCCTGCTGAACGTCGACAAGAGCGATCTGGATACCGCTGCTTCCGGCGGCGCTGCATGGCTCACCGGCGGCGCCGTGACCGCCGCGGCCGGGCTGCGTGCCGACTCGGCGGGTCTGCGCGCCATGTCGCGCTGCGCCCCGAGCCAGGCGGCGAACCGTCCGATCGGCATCAAGATCGCGACCGACACCACCGCGACCAGCGGCACGATCGGTCTGACCCTGCTGTACCGCTCGGCGTAATGCCGTGAGAAGCCCGCCCCTGCGCTGACGCCGGGGGCGGGCTTTGTTCGTGCGAGGACACCATGAAAATCCGCTGCATCATCCGCCGGAAAGCGGGCTCCAGCCAGACGATCGATGGCGTGACGTACCGCTGGAACGACCAGAACGATCACGTCTGCGAGGTTGCCCGCGAGGCGCACGCCGAGAAGCTCCTCGCGCACCCCGAGAGCTGGGTTGTCGAGGGGGCGCCCGAGATGGGCGAGGAGGGCGCGCAGACCGGTGAGAAGCCGGCTCGTGGCCGCCGTCGCAAGCAGGAAACCGAGATGGGCGAGGAGGGCGCGCAGTAATGCAGCTCGAAGAGCTCATCCGACGCGGCCGGCTCGTGACGCATGACCTGGTTGTGCCGTACTTCGCCTCCGATGACGACTGGCGCGACTGGCTCAACGAGGCGCAGGAAGAGGCTGCGATTCGCGGACGCCTGATCGAAGACGAGGCCATCGAGGTCGATGTCGCCGCAGGCGAGCCGCTGGCCGAGTATCCGGCCTACCTCTGGGCTGTGCAGCGGGTGTTCTTCGGTGGCCGTCGGCTGCAGCTCGTCGATCGCGAGATGCTGGACGCCGGCGAGGGCGAGCAGTGGGAGTCCGCGACTGGGCAGCCGATCGCCTGCTACGAGGTCTCCGGGAAGCTGCGCCTCTACCCGATCCCGAACTCGAGCGGCACTGCGCGTGTGGCGGGCTTCTGTGTGCCGCGCCATCCGATGGCGGCAGGCTCCGACGAGCCCGGACTGCCGGCGCGCGCGCGCCTGAAGCTCCTGAACTTCGCGCTCTCCCAGTATTACGGCCGGCAGGACGCCGAAACGTTCGACCCGAACAAGGCCGCGCAGTATGCCGCGGCGTTCGAGGCCGACTTCGGCCCGCCAGTCGACGAGAAAGCCATGCGCAGGAAGCGCATCAACGTGCGGCGCTTCGTCGCGGGAGCGTGGTTCTGATGCCTGAATCCGATATCAACGTCGTCATCACGCGCCTGGGCCTTCTTTCCGAAGATGTCGGAGAGCTGAAAGAGACCTTGCGCCAGATCGCGTCCGCAGTCACCCGCCTCGCCCTCGTGGAAGAGCGCCAGATGCAGACCAACGAAGCTCTGAGCCGGGCGTTCAAGCAGATCGACAAGCTCGACCTGAAGCTGACCGGCATCGAACAGCGCCTCGGCACGCTGGAGCGCATGCAGCCGTTGCAACAGCAAACGAACGGGTGGGTGATGACGTCGGTGTGGATCGCCGCAGGGGCTGCGGTGATGTTCGTCGCAAAGAAAACGGGGATTCTGTCGTGAACTTTGAGCGCGCATTCGAGAAGCTGATGGGCCATGAAGGCGGCTTCGTCGATCACCCGAAAGATCCTGGGAGCGCCACGCGCTACGGCATCACGCAGCGCGTGGCGCGCGCCAACGGCTACGAAGGCGACATGCGCAACCTGCCGCTCTCCGAGGCCAAGCGAATCGCCCGGAAAAACTATTGGGACGCGGTGCGCGCCGACGACATGCCGGATGCGGTGCGTTTCGACCTGTTCGATGCGGCGTACAACTCCGGCGTGGAGCAGGCGACGAAGTGGCTTCAGCGAGCGGCAAGGGCTGACGACGACGGCGTCATCGGCCCGAAAACGATCCTCGCGGTTCGCATGGCCGACCCGCACAAGCTCGCCGCTCGCTTCAACGGGCACCGCTTGCGCTTCCTGACTGACCTCAAGACGTGGCCCGTCTTCGGGCGCGGCTGGGCGCGTCGCATCGCTGACAACTTGATGGGGGCGTGAAATGGCCTGGGAAGAGCTCGGTTCCACCGTCGCAAAGTCGGCCCCGGCGCTCGGCGCAGCGCTTGGCGGCCCGGCGGGTGCCGCAGTGGGCGGATTGATCGCTGCCGCCTTCGGCGTGGATCGTAACGCCGCCGCGGTGGCCGAGGCCGTTGCAAACGACCCGGAAGCTGCGGTGAAACTGCGCGAGGTGGAACTGAGGCACGCCGAAGTCCTGGCCGAGCTGATGACCCAACGTTACCTGGGCGAGCTGGCCGACGTGCAGCACGCTCGCACGACGCACCGGGACAGCCAGATGCCCGCCGTTCTCACGATTGCGCTGTTCCTTCTGGTCGTGGGCCTGATCGCCGCGCTGATGTACCAGCCGACGCCCGAGAGCAATAGCGAGGTGATCTACCTCGTGACCGGCCAGATCATCGGCGCTTTCGCCACCGCGATTGCCTATTGGCTCGGGTCCAGTCGTGGTAGCGCCGAGAAACAACGCGCGCTGGAAACTCGGCAATGAGCTACCAGGAACTCCCGATGGCATGCCGCCAGTGCGCGCACCGGCACAGCCAGTACATCTACCCGGCGTGGTCCCACAAGTGCCTGAAGACGAAACCAATGGTCGAGGGTTGCAACTGGAAGCAGGCCCGCCACCTGAATTTCACGGAGAACGAACGTGCTCGCACCGGTGACTGACCTTGCCCGCTGGAAGGCGGCGCACTCCCGCCCGTTGGTGATCGACTACTGCCGCTGGAACCAGGCGGTCGAGGTCGCCATGCGCGCGAACCTCAATGCATGGGTCACGCCGGCGTTCGTCTGGCCGCGCGTGATGCTGCGGACCTGCTTCGGGGTGTGACGTGACCGATATCGCGATCGTCAAGGGCAGTACCTACCGCGACGTGCTCCGCTGGGCCACGGCCGAATGCGTGTTCGTACAGGCGACGCTCGTGCCGGGAGCGCCTGTACGACTGAGCGCGACCGCTCACGGCATCCCAGACGGCTGGCCGCTTGTGCACGTCGAGGGCTCGACCAACATCGAACCTACCCGCGCACAGGCCGTGCGGGTCGTGAATGCCGACACCCTGGAGATCCCCTGCCTGAACGGCACGAAGTTCAAGGCCGGGTCGGTCGTACTCCGGGTGTTCAAGCCGGTCGAGCTCGCTGGGTATCAGGCACGCATGCAGATCCGCGACCGCATCGGCGGCACGGTGCTGCTGGAGCTCTCCAGCTTCGCCATCCCGGGTGACCCGCGGATCATTCTGGACGACGTCGCCAAGACCATCACGCGCGAGATCCCCGCGGCCGTGACCGCCGACCTGAGCTGGAAGCGCGGGGTGTTCGATCTGGAAATGGTCATCGGCACCGATGTGACGAAGATCGAATCGGGCGCAGCGACGACGCAGGACGAGGTGACGAAGTGACCATCGCGAAGCAGCAGGCTCTTGTCGTGAGCGAAAAGCGCCTGCAGCACGAGGTGATCGTCGCAGAGCCGCCGCAGCGCGCCATTTTGGCCGCTGGCCAGCAGGGACCGCGCGGCCCGGCCAGCCCCTATCACCGCCACGACCAGGTCACCTCCACCGATACCTGGACCGTGAATCACAACTTCAACAGCCGCCCGCTGGTGAGCGTGTTCGGCACGGGGGGGCGCGAAATGTGGGCCGAGGTCGTCCATGCGTCGGACAACCAGGCCCTGATCTACTTCGACGCCCCGACCGCGGGCTACGCCATCTGCACATAAGGAGCCCCACCCATGGCACTCGATGTTCAACGCTCTCTCGATTTCGGCAACGCCCGGAAGATCCTCAACCTGCCGGACCCGACCGGCGCGCAGGACGCCGCGACCAAGGGGTACGTCGACTCCGCCGTCGAAGGGCTTGCCTGGAAAGACTCGTGCCGCGTTTCGACGCAGGGCAACATGAACCTGCTGTCGCCGGGCGCGACGATCGACGGCGTGACCATGGCGGCTGGCGATCGTGTGCTGGTGCGCGCGCAATCGGCCGGCGCCGAGAATGGCATCTACGTGTGGAACGGTGCGGCGGTCACGATGACGCGCGCCCTGGACGCCAGCACCGCCGCCGAGCTCGAGCAAGCGATCACCACGATCGAGGAGGGCACGTCGGCCGGCGCTTCGTTCCGCCAATCGGTCGTGAATGCGACGCTGGGCACCACCTCGCTGTCGTGGGCGACCTTCGGCGCATCCGTGCCGCCTGCCACCACCAGCACCGCCGGCACCGTGACGCTCGCCACCCAGGCTGAGGTCGATGCGGGCGCGAGCGCGTCCAAGGCCCTGACGCCTGCAACGCTGGCCGGCTCGCCGTGGGCCACGAAGAAGTTCAGCGCGAACATCGGCGACGGCGCGGCGACCAGCTACACCGTGACCCACAACCTGAACACCCGCGACGTGACCGTCGAGGTCTTCCGCAACAGCGGAAACTACGACTCGGTGCTGGTCGAGGTGCAGCGCACGAGCGTGAACGCGGTCGCCATCCTCTTCGACACGGCGCCTGCGGCAAACGGCTATCGGGTGTTGGTGAGGGCCTAAGCGATGGCGATCGAGGTTCTGAGAGATGTGCTCCGCGGTGGTAAGTCGGCGTTCGATGAGACGGTGACGAAGGCTGCGGTGGATGCAGCGCTGGGCGTCAACCCGCTGGAGTATGTGCAGTCGCGCGGGCTGAACCTAGTCACGAACGGGACGGGGCTGCTCAGGGACAACACGAATTTTTCATTATGCGTCTTTGATGCTTCAGAAGCGTTTAGCGCAGCAGGGTCATTTCTGTCCTACGGTAAGACTCAGTCGATTCGATCTGACGAATTCATTCCAATCAGTGCGGCCGATCGTTATGAGCTTTCCGCGCATTTGAAGTGGAGCGGCGATCAGCAGCCACGGCATTATGTTGGCCTGGAGTTCTATGACGTCGATAGAAAATCAATAAATCCGTATTCTTATAGCTATCATGCCGGGTCGAAAACAACGCTCGCGCAGCCGCTCAAACCCGGAGACACAAAAGTCTACCTGACCAGTTCGCTGAATTGGGATGCCGGCTCGAACAGCACGTTTCGCATCCTTGCGATTTACGGGTACAAGAACGCAGGTGGGTACATTTATCCAGGTTGGTCTTACACGCAACGATTTGTGCTGAATGCGTGGGCAGAAAATGGGATCGACTTTGTGAATCATGTGGTCAATCTGAACGCCCCCCTGCCGGCGGGCGCAGGCAATCCCGACGCGCCTGATGGCGCGTGGCCGGTCGGCCATCCCGTGGCAAATAATAAAGGAGGGCTTTCATATAAGTATGTGGCATCTAGTAATGGGCTGACCCCCTCCGACTGGGCGCTTTACAAAGGGGCGATTGAAGGCATCGATCTTTCCGGTAGCAATCTTCCCGCTATGTTCCCGCCAGGAACCGCATTTGCAAAAATCGTCTTCCTGTTGAACCGAGAGACAGTTAACAGTCAAACAACCCGTATCTCCAACGTCGATCTGCGGCTGGCGCCCCGCTACAACAAGATCACCATCAATCATGAAGACCAGAGCCCAATAACGGCGCTTGCCGTCAACGGCGATGCCGCTCCGTACAGCGACGATGGCGGCAACTGCGGCGTTGCGAGTCGGCGCTGGTCCCAGGTCTATTCGATGGCTGGCACCATCAACACCTCCGACGCTCGGCTCAAGACCACGGTGCGACCACTGGAGGAGGGCGAGCTCGACGCTGCGATGGCGCTGTCGCGGGAGATCGGTATCTTCCAGTGGCTCGACTCGCTCGCGCACAAGGGCGATGGCGCGCGTCTGCATACCGGCGTGACCGTCCAGCGCGTGATCGAGATCCTGCGCGCCAACGGGCTCGATCCGATGCGCTACGGCATGGTGTGCTACGACCAGTGGGATGAGCGGACCATCGAGCATCCAGCCGAGATCGAGGTGGGCGACGACGGACGCGAGATTGAGCTTGCCCCTGCGAGAACCGAGGTCGTGCGGGAGGCGGGTGACCGCTACAGCCTTCGCTACGATCAACTGCTGGCCTTTGCCGTTCGCGGGCTCGCCGAGCGCGTCGCGCAAATGGAAATGAAGAAGAGCTCATGGTGACGCTTGTTTGCTGCTCTTGAGTGCGTTCTCACAGACAAAGTGTGGTGGTCATCGCTGCAATGATTGCCGCTTGGTGCGATCGGGCTGGTTATGCTGTATAAGTTATTGGAGGGTTCACTTTTCTTCGAGACGACCAACATGCGAGAGGCGCAAACACATTCTGAGCTTTGGGGGCACCTGACGGAGCAGCTTGGGTTCTTGAGACGCTCGTGCGCGGATTTTGACGATGGGTACCTTGAGGAGGCGAAGCGCATGGCGTTGACTGTGCGCACCCTTCTTGTTCATGACCCAAGCGGGAAGGACCGAAGCTCAAGAGGACTGCTGTGGCAGCTTCGGCTGCTGCCTAAGATGGGCTTTATCGACTCGGTTCCCCGATTGCCGAAGGGCTACACGTTTCCGGTCGGTGATGCCGGGCTCCTTACAGTCCAAATATGCGTGAAAGAAGATGGAAAGGGGAGCGTGAAATTCTCACCACGATGTCAATCCCCGGAAGATGCTCCGTTTTCTAAAGAGAGAATTGCATTGTTTCAGGATTGGTGGAGCGCGCCAGTAATCATAACGCGACAAGTTGAAGTGAGTCGCCAAAAACTCGTTCGCTTCTTGGCGAATGAGTATGGAGGCGCTCATGTCGATCCGAAAATAAATAAAGAGATGGCCGATTTGATACGAAAAAATCCTTTCCAAATTGAGTATCAGATCAACGGAGTGGAGGTGGTTTCTCCAAGCGGAGTCGAGCTATATTCGATGCGTCAAATAGCTCACGAGGTCATTCTCTCGATAGAGAGAAAATTGAAGGTCGGCTAATATCGGCCTGCACCCGATGAAGTAAAATTGCTGTTCGCCAGACGGCGAGATTTAACCCCCGGCGCGCAGGAGTGCGCCATGACACTAGGAGCATCAAGTCATGGCAAACACCCTGTTCGACGCCGCGCGTCAGCGCTTCCTCGAAGGCCAGTTCAACTGGCTGACCGACACCATCAAGGTGATCTTGGTCGATACCGGCGCCTACACGCCGCAGACGGCCATCCATCAGTACCTCGCCGACATTCCGCTGTCCGCGCGCATCGCCGGCCCGGTCACGCTGACCAGCAAAGCCACGGTCGGCGGCGCGGCGGATGGTGCTGACGTCACGTTCACCAGCGTTTCCGGCCCGACCATCGAGGCGATCGTGATTTACCGGGATACCGGCACCGAGGCCACCAGCCCGCTGATCGCGTACATCGATACCGCTACGGGTCTGCCGATCACGCCGAACGGCGGGGACATCATCGTGACTTGGGACAATGGCGCCAACAAAATCTTCAAGGTGTAAGCCATGGAGAAGCCGCCCACGATCCGCGTCGGCGTCGAAGGCATCGCCCCGGCTCCGACGCCAGATCGCGCCGAGCGCATCGATTGGACGCGCCTGATCGGACTTCCGCCGTTCCAGCTGTACGCGGCCGAGCGCGGCGGGCTGCCGGCCGACCACACCCTGGCACGCGTCGGCGAGTGGGTCCGCACGCAGGAAGAACGAGCGCTCTACGCCGACTACTGTCGCTGGCACGCCAGCAAAGGCTGCTGGCCGGGCGAGACGCCGATGGGCGAAGTGATGGAGTAACGCCACATGGCAAACGAGATCAAGCTGATCTACGGCACGGCTAGGGTACTTGAAGATGCTGGCGGAGCAATCGCGTCGGGCGCCTTTGCCCAAGCCGCGGACGCCTCCGTAAGCGAGACCGATTCACTCGACTGGCCGGATGCCGACTTCGTGCTCTCGTGCACGTTCTCGACGGCCCCGGCAGCTGGAAGGGCGATTGCGATCTACGCGCAGCCGCTGGACGTCGATGGCACCGAAGACTCGCCGCCTCCGAGCTCGAACTTTCGGCGCCACTACATCGGCGCCTTCGCGCCCAACAACGTCACGACCTTGCAGACGCTCTGGCTTCGCGCCTACGATCTGCCTCGCCGGTACGCCTGCTGGCTCGAGAATAGCGCCGGCCAGCCGATCGCCGCCGGCTGGTCCCTGAAGATCATCCCGCGCACGACGGGCACGGTGTAACCCATGGCGTTCCTGCTGCGCCGCGAGCGGTGGCGCTCTGCGCCAAGCGGGCCGGTCGAGATCGACTACTCGCATCCGCTTGCCCGCGGTCTCGCGTGGTTCCAGATTGCAGGCGAGTCCAACCGACTCGCGCCCCTGCTGGTGGGCTCCGCCGCCCCCTCGCCGACATCAAGCGGCATGGGGGTTCGAATGCAGGGCTACGGCAACTACGTCGACCTGCGTGAGAACCTGTCGGCGCCGACGGAGCAGGCGTCCGGCCTCTTCATCGCGGCCATCCACGACTTCAGCACGGAAACGGCGATCTTCACGACTGCGGGCGCCGGGCTGAACAGCGCCTACTATGCGGGCCATCACGTCACCGCCGGAACGAGCTTTGCCGCTCACTACGGATCGGGGTCGAGCGACGGCCCCGATGGGCGCCGTTCGGTCGGGGCGCCCGCCCTCGTTGTGCTGGACAGGCCGCATACCTTCGGCTTTTCGTGTCACGGGCCGACCGACTGGCGACTCCTGTTTGACAACGCCTTCGTCTCGCCGTCCTACTCGGGCTATGCAGGGTCATACGGTCCCGGGCAGGCGAGCTGGCATGCGTCGATCGGTCTCCGAAAGCTCTGGAGCGTATCTGGCCATCATACCTTTCTGCTCGGCGCGTTCTGGCACCGGGCACTGAGCGACGGCGAGCTCCAGGCCATTTCCGAGGCGCCGTACCAGATTCTTCGCCCGCGGAATCGGCGCATCGTCCTCCTTTCGCCGAGCTTCGATGCGCTTGTCTTCACCGCGGGGCCGGATGCTGCGGCGTTCGGTGCTGCATCCCTGCGGAACCAGCGCGAATACTTGGCCCCGACGGGCGCCGCCGCGCCGCCGACATCTTCTGCGGCCTGGGTGTCTCACCTGCATCGGCATCTGCACCCGGCCGGGCCGGATGTACTCGTGCCCGGCCAGCCGACGGCGATCAACAAGAATCGGAAGATTCTCGCGGGTGGCATCGTTGCGCCGACATGGGCAGGCGAGCATACCGTCGAGCACTACGGGCGGATCCTCACGCCCTCTGGCTTCGTTGCGAACCTCTTCGGCCAGTCCCTTGTCTCCGACGCCGAGCGCTTCATCGGCGTTGGCCAGGGGGTTGCCGCGCCAGGTATCGGCCAGCCCTGGGCGAGCCACAGCCCGCGATGGCTTCAGCCGGACGGCGTCCTGACCGATGCGCCCGGGTGGCCTCGCGTCGGAGGCACGCTGCACCTCGCTCCGAGCGGCTGGGACGCCAGCGGGTTCGGCGAGCGAATCATCCCCGAAGTGCAGCGTGCCTATCCGAGCGGCCCGCGCGAGGAGTGGGGCGACGCCAGCGTGATGAACCGTTTGGTCGTCGTGTCCACGCCGGGCTTTCAGAGCACGATCCAGGAGCAGTACCGTTTCGGCCGCGCGCACGCCTGGAACTTGCGGCAGTACGTGACCCAGCAGTTCGATCCGGCCGACGCCCTGAACCCGCCGCCATGGCCACAGTGGACGGCGATCGAGAACCGCAATCGGGTGATTGCTGCGATCGGCGCGCCGCCGCCGCGGCCGCCGCGCCCCGAGGTCTTCAACAACGCGCGCGCGCTGGAGCCATACGGGATGGATCCGCCTGGGCATCCCGGCACAGCGCGCTCGGGGATGGTGAGCTACGCGACACGCAGCATCGCTACCGAGGGCGTTGAGTCCGTGCCGATGTCAGGGTGGTCCGCAGTCTTCAACAACGCCCGCGTCATCGAGGCGTGGGGTGCAGATGCGGCGCTGCTTGGGCGAGCGAGCGTCGAGAACACCAGGCGCTATTTCGGTAGGATCGGCAACATCGAGCCCCCGGCGATCAGCGTCGAGGCCTTCATCTCGCACGCAATCCGAAGCGTAGCGATCGAGTCGCGCTACGCGATTGCACCGCTGGACATCCGGCTGCCCGAGGTGAAGCTGCACACTCGCTACATCGACTCGATCGGATTCGGGACAGAGCGAGCCGGCGTGCCTGATCTCGCGATTCACCGCAGCCTCGTGTCGCCTCGTTGGCCGTATCGCGACCATGTTGGCGAGCCCTGGTTGCGCAATCTGACGCCCGAGCTCGCAACCTATGGCGCATGCGCGGAAGCGTTTGGCACAGCCGCGGTGCGGCTGCAATTCAGGACCGTGAGCGCCCACGGTGCCGATGCAGCGATCCTGCCGAAGCCCGTCATTGCTGACAGCCTGCAGAGGATCTACGTGGGCGGCATGCACTTGCTGCGCGTTTCGGACAAGCTCGGCATCACCCGCATGGGGGGGGATCCATACTTCCCGCAGAACGTCATCGTGGGGAGCGTGAGTGAGGGAGCCGCGTTCGGCAAGCCTGCACTCAACGAGCAACGCGTGAAACCGGACGGTATCGTACCGCCGAATGGGCAGATCGGCCTGCATTGGGCTGCGCTGAGTGGCGGCCGGCTCAACGGATTCATCGCGACAGGGTTCGGCGACACGTTCGTATCCCTGTTTCACCGCGAGATTCGTATCGAGGCAGGCATCCTGCTGGACACCGAGCAGCGCGTGGCGAAGCCACGCCTGAGCCCGCACACAGTCTGGGCGGTGAAAGAGGCGACCGATCAGGCGAAGGACAACCACCCACCGCAGGTTCTGCACTACGTCGGCGAGACATCGACCTACCCTCCGGGTGAGCGGTTCGGGTCGGCGAGGATCGGCAACCGCTCGAGCAAGATCGGCCCCATTGGCTCAGGCGTGCACTCGGCTCTTGGCGTGCCGGAGATCGGGTTGCGCCGGCAGTATCTGGCGGTGAGCGGGTTCCGGCCGTTCCGTATGGGCTGGGTCCGCGTGAGCGATGGCCGAGACGAGATTGTGCAGTTCGGCAGCCACGACTCTGCCGAGTTTGGCGAGGCGGCCGTTCGGTACGCGCCCTATCTCGGGCCTCAGTCCGTTTTCGCGCCAGGGGTGGAGGCGCCTGACTTGCCCGCGGCGCACTGGATCGCCAACTTCAACCGCACGCTGGAGCCTGTCGGCGGGTTCGATGCGCTCCGGATGGGCTCGTCGCGCGAAGACGGCGCCTACCAGTGGCAGTCCCTGCACGTCGGCGAGCCGCTTCCGACCGTTCCCAATGGCTTCAACGGTGAGGCGCATGGCCTGACCTGGGTGTCGTTGCGGGTGCGCGAGGTGCGCCCGGCCGGCTTCGACAATCTGCTTTCCGACTATGCGTCCGAAGATTTCCTCCTGCGAATGAGGGTGCGGCGGGGCGCATCGGTGGCGCCCACCATCCAACGGCAGGACGTCGCGGCTGTTGGCGTGCCGGCTGCGCCCGTTGGGGCGCCGAACATCCACCTGCACACGCAGTACATTCGCCCCGACGGCAACGCCGAGCAATTCCGCAAAGGAGCCTTCTGATGGAAATCTCTCTCCTGCCCATGGCGGGCATCAACAACGTGGCCGAGGACGCGGCGCTCCAACGCGGCGGTGATGCGCCGCAGCTCTATGTGCGAGACGCGGTCAACGTGGACATCACCGAAACCGGCCTGGCGCAGCTACGCTCAGGCGTGCGCCCGGTCACAACGGCCGCGTATCGCAACCTGTGGCAGAGCCCGCTCCATGGCGACGTGTTCGGCACCCTGGGCAATCAGTGGGTGCGGGTCGATCCGACCAGCTGGACGCACGAGGCGCTCGCGACAATCGGCGAAGGTGACGACGTGTCGCACGAGGTTCTGAACAACCGGGTGGTCGTGTCTGGTCCGGCCGGGCTCTTCGTCTTCGATGGCAGCAGCGCGCAGCGCCTGACCTTCGACAGCGCGGCGCCGCCGATGGTCGCCGCGCTGGGTGGCGGGTCGCTCGCCGCCGGCACATACGGAGCGGCCGTGGCGTGGCTGCGAGGTGATCTTGAGTCGCAGACTTCCGAGGCGACTTTCGTTGAGGTGGGCGAGAGCGGGCTGCTGCGCGTGGCGTTCCCGCTGTGCATGGATCCGAGCGTTACCGGCGTGCGGCTGTACCTGACCCGCCAGGACGGCGGCGAGCTCGCGCGCGCTGGCGACTACCCGGCAAACGCAGCACCGGTGGACGTGCCACTGCTGCCCGAGCTGGGGCGGCCGGCGCAGTTCCGCCACCTGTCGCCGATGCCGGCGGGGGCGTTCTTGCGCTACTGGCGCGGCCGGCTGCTGACCGTCCGGCTCAACGTGCTGCGCTGGTCCGAAGCGATGGGCTACCACCTGCATGACGAGCGTCACGGCTTCCTGCAGATGCCGCAGCGGATCACTTTCATCGAGCCGGTGGAGGGCGGGATCTGGATCGGGCAAGTCGATCACGTGGCATTCCTCGAGGGCGCCGCGCCTGAAGGGTTCTCGGCGCGCCGGCTGGCGTCGCGCGCGCCAGTCCCACGCTCCTCGATCCGGTTGCCGGCCGAAGCCGTCGGCGCGGCGGCCGAGGGCGGGCGTGAAGTTGCGGTGTGGCTGGCCGAGAACGGCTACGTGCTGGGCACGGCCAGCGGCACGCTGATCGAGGTCCAGGCCGGAACCCTGAAGGGGCTCACCTCCCTCTACGGCTCGTCCGTGCTGGCTGGCCGACGTATCATCACCGCCGTATCAAGCTGAATCCCCATCCGCTGCGCAGGAGTGCGGCATAGGACCGAAGGAGCACCCTATGAGCAACCTCCGCAACGAACTCGCGCTCGCGCTCGATCGCGAGCAGTACGACCTCACCGACGAGGGCGTCTACTTCCCGCGCCAGGGCGTGCTGGCGGCCGGCGAATACTTCGACCGCATCAACGGCGGCGAGTGGCAGCGCACCAAGAACCTGATCCCGACCGAAGGGCTCGCGCACATCCTGAACGTGGCGATGGGCTCGACCGCGAAGCCCGCGGGCTACTTCCTCGCGCTCTTCTCCGGCGCAGCAGCCCCGGCGGCGAACTGGACCGCAGCGAGCTTTGCCGCGGCGGCCAGCGAGATCGTGAGCCTCACCGAAGGCTATACGAGCGCAACTCGCCCGGCCTGGACGCCGACCAATACGTCCACCGGCTCGATCGACAACATGGCGAGCGTCGCCAGTGTCACGATCGCCACCAGCTCGCAGCTGAACGTGACCGGCGCGGCGATGCTGACTAACAGCGCCCGCGGCGGCACGACCGGCGTGCTCGTGTCGGCGACCAAGTACGCCGCGGCCCGCGTTTTCCAGAGTGGTGACACCTACGAGGTGGGCTATCGCCTGAGCCTCACGGTGTAAGCCGCAATGCACGCTGCGCGCCCGTATGGACGATTCCCCGCGGGATCGGATCTCTCCGAGGATGACGCGCGCGCAGTCGAGCATCTGGCGAGGAATCTGACCAACGTCAAGCAAGCGTCCGCACTGGACAGCTTGAAGCAGGTGATGACGCTGCCCAGCGGGCGGCAGGCCATTGCAGTCGACATGGGCGGCACGTTCCGGATCTTCATCGACGAGCCGCGCCCAGTCCGCAGGGATTTCGACGGCCGCGCGGCGGTGAGCACGATCCCGATGCTGTACTCGGGCGCCATCACCAAGGCGCGCGTTCGCGAAGGGGAGGGGGTGGGCATCCGCTTGACCGAGCAGGCGCGCCGTCGCATCGCCGATTACAACCCCGAGGCGCTGCCGCCGAAGAATGTAGAGCTCCAGCGCTTCCGCATCGAGTACCCGTTGGATTTCTCCTACTTCCGGCCCGAGCCGCCCGGGATCTACACCTGGACGCAGTACCTGAAGCTGCGCCCGACGTGGTACAGCGGGACGATGGCAGCGGTCGTGCAGATCGTTGCTGGCTATGGGCGGCAACGCTTGGAAGAGCTTCCGGAAAATCCGGTCGAGCGCGCTGCGCTGAAGATCCCCGAGCCGGTCCGGCAGAAGATCCTGATCGAGCTCAAGCACTCGCGCCTTCCAGGCTATACCGGCGAGCCGGACGAGGACGGGTGGATCCGCTACGACTACCGCTTCTTCCGGTGCAACGGGGTGGCCTTCGATTCGTCCGGGGCGCCATGGCTGCTGCAGGTCAAGTCGGCAGGCGTTTTTGCCATGCCGCTGCCCACGATCCCGGCGACGACGACGAAGGCCTTTCGGGCGTGGATCGAGGAAAAGGGGGATCAGGAGATCCTGTCGATTCTCGACACCTTCGGTGGCATGCCCACGGGGGAGAGCTTCCCGGTTCTCGGCGAAGACTTCGAGGCCTGGCGGCGGGCGGGCGCCATCATCAAGGTGTGCGATACGGCCGACTTCTACGAGTTCGAGCAGTATTACATCGCTTGCGGGTGGTCGTTCAACAGCCGCGGCACCGAGGCGTTCAACACCTGCCGCACCTACACGCCACAGGACATGCTCGAAGGCTACGCCTACAAGATGAGCCTGCGTCTGGGGCCAGCCCAGCGCCGCGGCCTGGTGCAGCCGCAATGGCACATTGACCAGCTTCTGACCCGCAGTGATTGGGCGCGAATCGACGCCTACATGAGCTCGCTCTACAGCGCCATCACCGAGAATTCGCCACGGAATCTGGCGATCAAGTACAAGGTGGCGCGCCAGTCCGGCGCCACGATCCTGGAGCGCGCCGATGGCAGGCGCAAGGGGTCGGACGACGTCGAATACTGGAATGGCTTGGAGGCCGAGCCCATCGCCGCGCATTCGGGCAACGTGCGCCGCGTTGGCAAGGGTCCGCTCTACTGGCCTGAGAAGCATCCGCATGCGATGGGCAAACTCAAGTTTCCCGAGCTCTCCGGCCAAGGCTGCGAGTCGTTTCCGATGAATCAGCCCTACACAGGCCCTGCGGTGCGGTCGGACACGATCGTCTTCGGGTGCTATGTCGAGGACCAGCTCAAGGTCGTCAAGTGGTTCTACGACCCGAGCAAGTACAAGCAGCAGGACGCCAGCACGTTCGAAGACTTGATGATCGTCGGGCAATGGGAGCAGACCATCACGATGGGCGACAGCCGTATCGCTGGGCACTTCTACACGACGGACTTCGATGACCGCAGCCAGCTCGCCCCGACCGAGGTGCACACCGAGGTTGTCGGGCGCGACCTGGGCTACGGGAACCCGCGCTACCACTCTCCGCCACTGCTGCACAAGGCCGGCTGGATCACCCGATCGCGCTACTACACGCACGAGACGACCACGTCGGTGGTGAACGGCCCGTGGCTCGACATCGCAGTCTGCGTGCCCGTCTTCGAGCGGGATGGTTTTCTGTACGCCTACGAAGGGGGCTCTACGAGCACATGGAACACCGCAGTGGGCGAACGCCATTCGATGGAGGATCCAAACTCCTATGGCGTGTGGACGTTCGACTTCATCTTCCACTACATCGGCAGTTCTGGAAAAACCGGGGGCGGGCCGGACCCGAAGAACGGCATCCCGGTCTATCTGGACGAGCACTACTACGCGCCCAGCGACATCAACAGCTATGCCGATAGCGGGAACTGGTGGCCGTTCAATGGCGTGGAGGACGTGACGCACCTGTTTGGGCGCTACACGCAGCGAGGCTCGAGCTATCAAGCGGGCGGCTACGTATGGGGCGGCGAGGCGCCCGGGTACCAGGAGTACCGCGCCGGGACGTCGACAGAGAGCACCGTGAAAGGGCGGCTGCACGCCGGCATCAGCGGTGCTGCAGCAGTGCAGGTGCACGAAAGCCGGCCTCACGGCTGGTACTTCTCCTTTTCGCCATACGACGACTTCTATTTCTACCGGGACGCCTGCCGAATCGCGTTTGGCGACGCGAACTACACGGCAATTTCAGAGCAGCGTGACGACGGGGCGCAGTGTCGATGGGGGCATTCCTCGCTCGCAGAGCCCACGACATCGCAATACTTCATCGGAGTGATTCATGAGTAACTACCGGGACGACTCCGTCGACCTCGCCGTGGCGAGCGATTCGACGTGGCTGGGCCTGAGCGCCATCACCGAGAGCACCGCCAGGATCGCCGCCGTACTGTTGGTCGCGGTCGGCGTGCTGCACACGGACGGTGCAGCCGCGGCAGAAGAGGTGATTGATCGGCGGACCTACACCATCGAGGACGTAGCGCAGGCTACGGACGAGGCGCCGGGACGGATGCGCGCCGCGGTGCTGCTGGTCGATAGCGCGCGCGTAACCGACAGTTTGAGCGGGGTGCGTGCGTTGCTGCACGAGGACTCGGCTCAGGCCGTCGAACAGGTCTCGCACACGATCGGCGCGGTGCTGGAGGATGGCGCGAGCGCGGCCGAAGCGATCCAGGATGCGCGCACAAGCCGCGTGACCACTGAAGATGCGGTTCGGGTCTCTGACGACGCGGTCTATCGCGTGCGCGAGAGCGTCGCGGACACGGCGGCCGCTGGCGATGCAGCGCTGGGGCGGTTGTCCGGGTTCAGCCTGACGACCGACGCGGCCACGATCGCGGAGACCGTGGAAGACGATCGAAGCGCTGCGGCGATGTTGGCGATCGACGGCGCCCGCGGCGCAAGTCTGGTGAGTGACCGCCTGCACGCTGCGGATCTGGTTGCCGACCTCGCGCTGGCCGATGCGCTCATGGTGGGCGAGGTGGGCATCGGGCAGGCATGGACCGCAGGCGTCGATGGTTGGGCGATGACCCGGTATGCCCCCTATGCGTTCCAGCAGCTCGCCGTCATCGATGGCGTCGCCTATGGCGTGACCGAGGCGGGCGTATTCGCGCTCGACGGCGGCGCGGGAGAGATCGAGGCCATCGTCACGACCGGGAAGCTCGACATCGGGCGCGGCGTACTCGCGCACCCGATCGCGCTCTACGCTCAGGGCGAGCTCGATGGCGCCGCGGAGGTTGCGGTGACGACGACGCAGCGCGGCACGACCGAGCAGTACGACTACCCGCTCCAGATGCGGCCAGGACCGGAAATGACCGCGGGCCGCGCCGTATTCGGCCGTGGGCTGCGCGGGGCGCGCTTTGCGTTCGAGCTTCGCGTGTCCGGCGAGCGCGCCCTGTTCAACGACTTGCGCATCGAGGCGATGCCGACCAAACGGAGGATGTGATGAGCGACTACTACGCTGAAGGCAGCGTGATGGACACGGCGGTGTCGAACGTTAGCGAGCAAATCGCCAGACTCAACGAGATGGCATCAGACTATCAGGCCCAACTCGGCGATGCGTTGGTCGGTATTTCGGATGCGGCCGTTTTCACGACTCCGGAGGCCCCCTCGATCACCGCGCCAATCCTGACGGCACCGACCTTCAGCATGACGGCATCGGCGCCGATGTCGCTCCCAGATATCGACCTTGGCTCGCTGGATATCAATCTGCCGCCCATGCCGGAAGCGGGGACGAGCAGCGTGGACATCCCTGCTGCGCCGACGCTGCCGACGATCAATGTGCCAGCTCCGCCCGGCATGAGCACGATCGCGCTACCACAGAGCCCAGCGATCGACACCGCCATCACGATGCCGAGCGCGCCAAATCTCGTGTTGCCGGAGATGGAAGCCCTTGATGCAATCACGCTCCCAGCCTTCACCTATCCTGATCTGCCGACGTTTGACGGGACGCCGCCTGATCCTGATTCGATCAAGGCGCCGGGCGTATTCGTGAACTGGCATGAGCCGGAATACCGCTCCGAGGTGCTGGACGAGATTCTGCCCCAAGTGCGGGCGATGCTTCAGGGCGGCACCGGCATCCCGCCGGCGGTCGAGGAAGCGCTGTTCGCGCGTACTCGTGAGCGCAGCCGCGCCGAGACCGAGCGCGAGGTGCAAGGCGCTACCGATACTTGGGCGGCGCGCGGCTTCTCGATGCCGCCGGGCATGCTGGCAAAGCAGGCTGCGGTGCTCCGCGAGCAGGGGCGACTCCAGGCTGCGGAACTGAACCGCGACATCATGGTGCAGGCGGCGACCTGGGAGATCGAGAACCTCCGTTTCGCAGTTCAGCAGGGGATCGCGCTGGAACAGCTCACGCAGAACCTGTTCGGCAACATGGTGCAGCGGCTTTTCGAGGCAGCCCGCTTTCAGGTCGAGAGCGAGATCACCGTTTTCAATGCTCATGTGGGCCTATTCAACGCAAAAAATCAGGCGTTCGCCACCTACGCCGACGCCTATCGGATCAAACTCGAGCACGCGCTTGGCAAGTTGCAGGCGTACAAGACCGCGGTGGATGCGCAGGTAGCGGCCGGGCAGATCAACCAACAGCGCGTCGAGGTTTTCAAGGGCAAGGTCGACGCGGTCTTGGCTCACGTCGAGATCTACAAGGCAATGGTCCAAGGCGAGGCGGCTAAGACTGAGGTGATTAAGGGTCAGTTCGACGCCTACCGCGCCGAGGTGGCCGCCTACGGAGAGCAGATCAGCGCTGAGAAGGTGAAGTTTGACGCCTACGCAGCACAGGTCCAGGGAGTGACGGCGCAAGCCAACGTTTTCGAGGCACAGGCGCGCGCATACGCCTCGCGGGTGCAAGGTGCCGTTGCGCAGGCCGACGTCCAGGCCAAGAATGCGCAAATCCGCATCGAGTCGATCCGGGCACAGGCCCAGGTTGCCGAGGCGCAGGTGGGCGCGTACAAGGCCAAGGCCGACTTTGCGATGACCAAGATCTCCCGGGCGCTGGCGGCGATTCAGGCGCAGTCCGAGGCGGCGCGCGCGCAGGCCAACGCGGATGCGGCGATTGCCGAAGCCACTTCGCGGATCTCGGACATGGCTTCGCGCACGCAGATCGCCTACGGTGAGGCGCTGGTCGCGCGCTACCAAGCGGCTTCCAGCGCCTCCATCCAGAAAGCGGGGATTGCCGTAGAGGCAGCAAAGGCGATTGGCCAGTACAGCGCGCAGCTCGCGGCCGGCGCCATGTCGGCGGCGCACGTCTCAGCGAGCATTAGCGCGAGTGGCAGCGGAAGCAGCAGCTACTCTCGCAGCGAGAGCACCTCGACCAGCCACAACTACAACTACTGACTCGCCGGCGGTCAATGCTGGCTTGCCGCCTATCATCCGCCAGACAACATTCAAGGAGTCGAGATGGCGACAACTCGTGATGATGAGCGGCGGCGCCTCCCCGGTCTTTTCGATGTCGGAACGACGGGGGAGTCATCCGTGTTTGCGCGGCGCGTGATCGACCCGGTGGCGAGCTATTTCGCAGACGCTGCATCGGCGGCGCGCGGTCAAGGGGAGTTCGAGCAGCTGCGATCTGCACGTGCGCCGGCAGCTCCACAACCAGCGCCCGCGGTTGCGTCGGCTCGCCCGCCGGCCGGTTCGATTTCCGGGGGCGTTGCAGAGCAGATTCCGACGGTGCCTGCCGTCCCGCAGATCGGTACGGAGCTGGCGTTTCGTCGTTCAGCGTTCGGCCCAGCCATCCAGAACCAGGGTCAAACCGCAGGAGACCAGCTCGCCGACATGGGCTATGCGACACGCCCGGTTCAGGGGGCTCCAGGCGTCTCGAAGGTGACCGGTAACGGACGGACGATCTACACCGACAGTCAGGCGAACACTGCGGACTGGATCGGCGGGGGGATGCGGCCCGGCGTCAATACGATTCCAGCCTCCAGGCCGGCGGCCGGCGGCGGACAACGCATAGGCGCTCCCGCTGCAGATCAAGCGCTGGCAGGCCAGCAGGGCCCGGCTGTGGGCTTCATCGGCAATAGCGACGCGGCACGCCGAGAGCGCGAGGCGCTGGTTCGCGCTGCCAGCACACCGTATCGAGGCGCTCAGAACGGGCAACTCACCGCCAACCAGCTTCGTACCCTGGCCGGACTCCAGGAGGTGGATCAGCGCGCCGCAACCGAAGCCGCGAATCAGCAGGCGGCCACTCAGCGTGCCGCGATTCAGGAGTCAGGCGAGAACGCACGATTCGCTGCGCAGTACGGGCTCGACAGCCAACGTGCAGGGGCCGATGTGCAGCGTGCACAGGGCGAGCTCGAGCAGCAGGGGCGAATCCGCACCCTGCAGGATCTGCTGATTGCCGAACAGGATCCCGCCAAGCGTGCTCAGTTCGAGCGGACGCTCGGCATCATTTCCGGTCGAGGCGCCGATACCAGCGGGCGAGATCGCTTCATGACCGTGCAGGGCGGGCAGGTTTCAACACCCGACGGCATGGGGGTGATGACCGCGCCGAGCCGAGTTTTCGACACCCAGACGCAACGTTACGTCGACGCGCAGCCTGTCGCCGGTGGGAACGGCCGCACGGCACCCAGCTATGAGCAGTTCAAGGCGCAGATTCGCGCCAAGAATCCTGGCGCGACGGTCGACGATCGCACGCTCTCCGAGGCCTACATGCGGCAGTTTGGCCCGTAAGGGGTAAATGCTGGCTAGCGCCATATCCTCGCCCGAGTTGTCACGCGGAGCGAAGAATGGCGCTTGATCTCACCTACGACCCGGATTGGAAGCCCGCGCGCCCGCAAGGGGCGGCGGATCCGGCCGTGGCACTCGACCTTACCTACGACCCCGCCTGGACGCCGTCGAAGCGGAACACTGGCCTGGCGAGTGATCTCGCGACGGACCTCAAGCGGGGCGCGCAGAAGCTGCCCGGTGCGCTCACGGGTCTTGCGGACATCCCTGTCGCAGCCCTGACCGGAGAGCGCTATGTCTCGCGCGCTGCGGATGCGCTGGGAGAGGCGACGGGCTTCCAGCCCGGCAAATGGGCGGACGCGGCAGCGGACGAGTACAGCCCCCAGCGCAAAGCAGGCGCCGCCGCGATCGAGCGCGCTTGGCAGCACGGCAGCGCCGGAGATATCGCCGGCGCCTATCTGCGTAATCCGGGCAATGTGGCGGGCCTCGTTGCGGAGTCGATTCCCTCGATGCTCGCGGGCGGCCTGGTCGGCCGTGCTGCGCTCGCCGGAGCTGCACGCCTCGCCCCGGCGGCCGCCTCCGCTCCGATTGCGCCTGTCGTTGCGGGCGCCGCCGGCGAAGGAGCGATGATCGCCGGCCAGACCATGGAGAGCATCAGCGACGACGTCGATCCGCGGCGTGCTGCAGCGGCAGCAGCGGCGGCCGGCCTCGCCGGCAGTGCGCTCGGGGTGGCGGGGGGTGCGTTTGCGCGCCGTCTTGGGGTGATCGACCCGGAGACCGCGCTTGCCGGTGGCGTTGCGGCGACTGGGCGCGCCCCCATGGGCCTCACGCGCCGACTGGCCGGCGGGGCAACCGCCGAAGGGCTGCTGCAGGAGATGCCGCAGAGCGTCACCGAGCAGGCGCTGCAGAACTGGGCCGAGGAAAAGCCGCTCGGCGAAGGTGTGGCACGCGCGGCCGTCGAAGGCACGATGGCTGGCGGGCTGATCGGCGCGGGTGCGAACGTGATGCCGGTTCGTGGGCAGCAAACGCCGCCGCCTCCTGCCATCGACCCGACCGCCGGCCCGCTGTCCAAGGCAGCGAGAATGGCGCAGCAGGCCAACGCTTCCGCCCTTGCGCAACAGCAGCAGCTTGCCGACGAAGAAGGCGGGCAGATCGCAGGCGAAGACCCGCGCATTGCTGCAGCACAACAAGCGAAGTCGCTACAGGCTCGCGCACAGGCCGATGCGCTCGCCGCAGAGCGCGCACGCACGGCGGAACAAGCCGCGATGCAAGACGCTGCTGCCGACGAGATTGCCGGCGCTACGGGCTTCGAGGATCAGGCGGAAACGGCGGACTTCAATCGCTTCGTCGGACAGGAAGCGCAAGACCTAACCGAGCGTCGCGCGCGTGCTGCCGACAACGCCCGCCTGGAGCGGGCTGGTGTGCGCGAGGAGATGCGTACCGCCCGTGATCAGCTCACGGCTGAGGGGGCGTTCGAAGCCGAGCAGCGAGCTCGTGACCGTCAGCGCTACGACGCTGCCGCCATGCCCTTCGAGCGCATCCTGCCCGAAGACTTCGACACCCTGAATCCGATCCGCGCAGGACAGGGTGAAGTGCTGGATGCAGAACGCCCGCCCGCGCGCGGCTTGCCGCCACCTGAGCAGCAGGGCGCGCTTCCGCCACCAGAGGATCGCGGCGCCGGTTCGCTGGAGTACCGGCCGCAACCCTCGAAACCGCTACGCGCCACGGCAGATGGGCAGGTGGGCACGCCGCAGCAGTTCGAGGAGCTCGACGCAACCCGCGCGGGGCGTCGCGAACAGATGCGCGTGGCCCGCGAGCGTGCGCGGTTCGTCAGCGCCGATGCTGAGGCCCGGGCTGCGCGGACCGTGCCCTACACGGAGCAGACCGCACAGCGCGAGGCCGAGCGCCTGTCGAAAGCTCGGCAGGAGTCCTTCACGGTGGTCCCGCATCCAGTGCGTGAGGATCGCTTTGCAGCCGTCCCCGCACGCTCGATCGCCAAGGTGCCCCAGGACGCTGCCGAACCTGCGCAAAGGGTCGCGCCGCGCGGACAGGAAGGCGAGCGGACATTCGCCCCAGAGACAGGCACGCTCGGCATCCCGCGGGCAGAGATGCCGCAAGTCCCTTCCAGGTCCCACGGCGGACTGGTGAAGCACCTGAACGCCCAGGGCATCGCACACGAAACGACGAACGTCGACGCAGCTTCGCTCAAGCCGACGCAGGCCGAGTACTCGCCGGAGAAAGTGGAGGCCGCGAAGACTGCCGCAGGCGACAGAGCAGTGATCGTCTCCAACGACGGTCACATCGTCGACAGACACCATCAAGCCATGGCTGCCGCCGAAGAAGGCAAGCAGATCAAGGCCATCGTGCTCGACGCGCCGATCGATCAGGCTCTGGAGGCGGTGAAGAACTCGCCGAGCGCTCAGGCTGAAACGTCGGCCGTCGCCGAGAGGGCTTCTGCGCCAACCAAGTCGGCCGCCGAGCCCCCCAAAGCCGGAGAGGGAAAGGAGGCAGGGTCAGGCAATGTCATCGACGACCTGATGGCGATGGAGAAGGGCGCAGGGCAGGGCTTCAAGTCGAACGATCGCGCCATTGAAGTCATCCGTCGTGCAACGCAAGGAATGGATGCGCAGAGCAAGGCCAAGGTTTCGCGCACGATCAGCAAATTCACTGCTGTCGAGCGCGACGGCACGCGCCTTATCAAGCCCGGATTCTATGAAGCCGTCGCCGAGGACTTTGCCTACGTCAACTACATGCTGCGCGACGCGATGCAGGACGCTCCTGAGTTCACGACACTCAAGGACCGCAGCGGCAACTCCGTCACGGTGCGCACCGCCGACCTGTCGGGCGCCCGCGAGCGCATGCCGATGTTCACGAAGGACGGCAAGCGTAAGGCAACCTGGATTCACCGCGACAATCTGGATCCGACCGGCGAGAAGCAGTCCAAGAGCGCCAAGGAGATGGCGGACAATCCGCTGTTCAACGTCATCACGACGAAGGGCGGCAAGGCGTTTGCCATCAAGGCGGCTGCATCGCGCGAACTCAACGCGCGCGGGCTGGCTGAGACGCACGAGGTTGTGCCGGCTGGAGACGTGCAGGCCGGGATGAAGGGCTACGTGGTGCGCAAGAAAGCCGACGTTTCGACTGCGCAGGGGCAGAGCGAATCCGAGCGCCAGAGCTCAGCACTTCCGGACTTCAGTGTCTTCTACAACGACGAAAACGGCGTCATGTGGGGCATCCCGTATGCCATGCGCCAAGGCCAGCAGCCGAAAGACATCAAGCCTGAGTTCCGGGGCGACTGGGTGCGTCTGAGCGGTGCAGCGTGGACGGGAAACCGTGAGCTGATGCCTGCTGAGCAGCAGGCAATGAGCGAACGTCTGCAGCCCGGCGAGTGGGTTGATGTTGCTCAGCCGGCCGCTGCGGCAACCGAGGGCGACACGCAGATGGCAGAGGGCGGGACTGGAGCAACAGGAGATCAGGACGCCCGTCAGCCCGAAGCGTTCGTTTCAGCCCCTGACGGCTCCATCGACTTCGGCGAGATCACGCCGGAGATGGCGCAGGAGATGCGCCGGCAGGAGGGGAAGATCAGGCTTCAGAATGGCGTGCAGAACGCCAACGGAACAGGGTGGGGGCTCGCTCACATCGAGGCTCGACATGGTCGCGAAATTCGGTCAGCCGGATTCGAGTCCGTGGCTGCGTTCATCTCCGATGCTGTGAGCCATGTCGATGCCGTTTGGAAGCCTGGCGCGACATCGCAGGTTGTCGCCGTTCAGGCGGGCAACAAAGGGAAGGTGGTGTTCCTCGAACTGCAGGCGTCCCAAGACGAGACGGGCGACTTCTACCGGGTGAATAGTGCGTTCCCGGCGCCCGACAACTACGTCGAGCGGAAGCAGCGGAAGGAAGGATGGAGAAGGCTCTGGAGCAGATACCCCGTTTCTGCTGACGCGTCCGGCGCGTCGGGCTTTGCAGACCAATCTCCTGATGCCGGTGAGACGGCCCCCACGGTAAGCCCCCAGAGCAGGTTCAGTGTAGCGCCGGCAAGCCAGAAAGCCAAGGCGCAGGAGATCGCTGATTTCGGCGAGAAGATCGGCGGTGCGCGCAAGGACGTGTGGGCAGGCTTCCAAGAGAAGCTGTCCGAAGTTTCTGACGATGACATCGCGAATCAGCCGCTATCGAAGTCCTGGCCGCAGCCGGACTATCAGGCTCTGATCGACGCAGGTGTTGATCCGTGGGTGGCCGCCTTCATCCGTGCCGCACGCGACGAGATCCCTGCCAAGCCCCGTCAGTCGTGGAAGCTCAAGCGTTGGTCCGACCAGGTGCGCGAGCTGCGTTCGCTGGCCCAGTCCGTCATGGCCGACGTGAGCCTGAAGGGACGCGCTCGAGAACTCTTCGAGAAGAATCAGGCGCTCGTGCCAGTGCGTGGTCGCGTCGATCTGTACATGGCGGTCGGTCACGGCAAATCGCTCGAGGGCGTGCGTTTCGGACACCGCCACTACACGCTCTACAAGGGGCGCGAGAACGTTTCGATTTGGGTGGTCGAACAGGCCACCAAGGCCACCGCCTTCAGCAACTGGCCCCGCGAGCTGGCGACGGGCGACACGAAGGAGGATGCGCTTGCTACGTTCAAGGCGAAGTACGACAGCCTGAATATCAACGAGCCGGCCGCCCGGCAGGTGAGCTTCGACATCTACTCCAAGCACGGCGTGGATGGGTACTTCATCGGCAAGAAAATCGGTCGCAACCACTTCGATCTTGCCGGCCCGTTCAAGACGGTGAAGGAAGCGCGCGAGCACAAGGCGACCCAGCACGAGGCGCTGCTCGACCGCCTCGAGAAGGTGAAGGAGATCCCGCGCGAGCGCCGCGACACGAACGAGCCGCGCGTCGGTGAGGACATGCGCAACGGGCAGGATGTGACGCCCGAGATGTTCTCGGATGCCTTCGGGTTCCGCGGTGTCGAGTTCGGCAACTGGGTGGAGCAGGGGCGTCGTCAGAAGGATCTGAACGATGCCTACGATGCGCTGATGGACATGGCGGCAGTGCTCGGCATTCCGCCCAAGGCCGTATCCCTGAATGGAGAGCTTGGCCTGGCGTTCGGTGCTCGCGGAAGCGGCGGGAAGGGGGTTGCAGCGGCGCACTACGAGCCTGGAAAGGTCGTCATCAACCTGACGAAAAAGGAAGGCGCCGGCAGCTTGGGCCACGAGTGGTGGCACGCGCTCGACAACTACTTCTCTCGCATGCGAAACAGCGGCGGCTACATGACCGACGCGCTCGACGTGTCGCTCGCTGATCGCGGCTCTGACTTCGTAGCGAACACGAAGGTGCGCCACGAGATGATCGAGGCCTTCGGCGAGGTCATGCGTGCGATCAGGTCGACCGCGCTCAAGGCACGATCGCAGAAGCTCGATGAGCGGCGCACGAAGGAGTACTGGACGACCAAGCCCGAGATGTCGGCGCGGGCGTTCGAGTCCTATCTCATCTCGAGGCTGCAAGACCACGGCGCGTCGAACGACTACCTAGCGAACATCGTCAGCGAGAAGACATGGCAGGCCGCCGAGGCGATGGGCTTCGAGCTGGACAGCAGTTACCCGTACCCTACTGCCGGAGAGATTCCGCGCATTCGTGCCGCGTTCGACAGCTTCTTCACGACGATCCAGTCGAAGGAGACGGACAAGGGTGTGATGCTATTCAGCCGCGGCGAAGGCGGCGTCGGCCTCACCCGCGACGCCCTCCGGCAGTCCATCGTTGATCGCTTCCCGCGACTCGCCAAGTCGATTGACGCCATGCTCAAGCGCGGCGACGAAGGCACGCGCGGTGGCGTGGTCGTGGTCGAGCGCGCACGCGACCTGGCTGGCACATTTGCAAGCAAAACCGGGCGCACGATGGAAGAAGCGCTGGACTTGCTGCAGATGAGCCAGGGAGCGCAAGCGGCGCCTGCATCGCTCGCGGAGGTCGAGGCGCTGTGGGACGCGCGCGGTATCGATAACGCCATTAGCGAAAAGAACGGGATCATCACCCTGCACAAGATCATTGTGCAGGCTGGTCAGCGGGAGAGTGGGGTCGGGACTCAGGCGATGCGCGAGCTTATTGCTTATGCAGATCGGACTGGGCAGCAAATCGCGCTCACGCCTTCGAGCGACTTTGGCGGCAACAAGAGACGCCTGGAGGGGTTCTACCGTAGGCTTGGGTTCCGAACCTATAAGGGATTCGCTGTTCGTGAGAAGCGGATTCGAGATCCCGAGGTTCTCCAAAGCCAGAATGGCGACATTCAAGGCTTCTTCGATCCGAAGTCTGGCCTGACCTTCATGGTGGCGCCGAACCTCACCGCGGAAACCGCGCCTGCCGTCTTGTTTCACGAGGCCATGCACGGCAAGCAGCGCGAGGAGATCGATCGGAAAGCGCTGCAGATGATCGAGAACCGCGGCACGCGAGCCAAGCCGCTGCGCGAGTTCCTGTTGCGTGTTGCGCAGCGCATGGAGGATGCAGGCGAGTTCGGCAACTCGGCCGAGGCCGCTTCCTATATCGTGGAGCAGGCGGTCACCGAAGGGCGCCAGGCGGGATTCAGTGCGATCGACGGGAAGCTCCTCAACTGGATCGACGCCACCATCGGCAAGCCGGTGGGCGATCTGGTTCGGGGCTTCGTGGCGATGGTGCGTGCTTGGGCGTTGCGCAAGGGGTTCAACTTCGAACCGTCTGTCGACGACCTGGTGGCGATCGCTCGGTCGAACCTTCAGCAAATGGCGCGAGGTGATGCGACGGGCGGCGAACGCGTTCAGGCAAGCCGGCTCGCCCGCTCGCCCAGCACGATCACGGCTGCATGGGAGTCGCCCGAACCGTCCAAACTCGACAGCCTGATCTACACCCTGCAGAACAAGCAGGTCGATATGAAGCGCGTGGTCGACGCGGTGAAGGAGCAGGTCGGGGAGATCGAGGACCAGTGGAACCCGTACCTACAGGAGGAGCTCTTCCATGGTCGCAGCGCCAAGGGCGTGCGCGATTTCCTGGCACATGAGATGCGCCCGCTGCTGGCGGAGATGCGCCGCAGCGGCGTCGAGATGGCCGAGCTCGAGAAGTTCTTGCACTCGCGCCACGCACCTGAAGCGAACGCGCACATCGCCAAGATCAACCCGAACGAACCGGACTTGCAGGACGGCGGTTCCGGCATGACCAACAAGGAAGCCGCTGACCATCTGGCAAGTATCGCCCCGGATCGTCGGCGCACGCTTGATGCACTCGCCAAGCAGATCGACACGATCAACGCGAGTACGCGCAAGCTGATGGTCGATTCCGGGCTTGAGACTGCCGAGACAATCAAGGCATGGGAGGCTGCATACAAGAACTATGTGCCGCTACAGCGCGAGGACGTGGAAGCTGGCGGGCTGGGCATCGGGCAAGGATTCTCGGTGCGCGGCCCTGCATCGAAGCGGCGGACGGGTAGCAAGAAAGCTGTCATCGACGTCCTGGCGAACATCGCCCTGCAGCGTGAGAAGACCATCGTTCGCGCCGAGAAGAACCGCGTTGCGCAAGCGAACTACGCCCTGGCGATCAAGGCGCCGAATCCTGACTTCTGGATGCCGGTCAATCCTGACGAGGCGAAAGCCTTCACGCCCGCGCAGCAAGCCAAGATGGCTTCCGAGCTGGTGAGCATGGGCCTTGACCCTGCGGACGCGCAGAACTTCGTGAAGGAGCCGGTTCAGCGGTACGTCGATCCGCGCACCGGGCTGGTCGCCGAGCGCATCAACCCGGTTCTTCGCGGTGCTGACAACGTGCTCGCGCTGCGAATCGAGGGCAAGGACCGGTTCGTGTTCTTCAACCGGAAGGACGATCGCGCGCAGCGCATGGTGCACGCGCTCAAGAACCTGGACGCCGACCAGCTGGGGCACGTCTTCGGCGTGCTGGCAAAGCTGACGCGCTTCTTTGCCGCGGTGAACACGCAATGGAACCCCATCTTCGGGGTGGTGAACCTGACTCGTGACACGCAGGCCGCGCTTCTTCAACTCTCGACCACGCCGATCCGCGGATCCGAAAAAGCGGTGCTGAAGAACGTGCTGCCGGCGATGCGCGGCATCTACGCGGCGCTGCGCGCCGAACGGGAAGGGGAGGCGCTACCCAACTCGCCGTGGGCGAAGGCCTTCGACGAGTTCCGCAACGAGGGCGGGCAGACTGGTTACCGGGATATGTTCTCGAACAGCCAGGAGCGCGCCGATGCCCTCGCCAAGGAGTTGAACCCCGAAGGCTGGATGGACAGCCCGCTGGGCAAGGTCTTCACCGCGAACGGCGTGCTGCGCGTGCCGATGGCGCGGGCCCAGAGGATGGCGGGCGGGCTCTTCAACTGGCTGACCGACTACAACGACACGCTGGAAAACGCGGTGCGCCTCTCGGCCTACATGGAGGCGAAGGCGAAAGGGCTGTCGAGCCAGGAGGCCGCCAGCGTCGCCAAGAACCTGACGGTGAACTTCAACCGCAAGGGCCAGATCGCCACGCAGGCGGGCGCGCTGTACGCCTTCTTCAACGCTGCGATGCAGGGCACAACCCGGATGCTGCAGACCCTGAAGGGCCCGGCGGGTCGCAAGATCATCCTCGGCGGGCTGACACTGGGGGCGCTGCAGGCGGTTACCTTGGCCGCTGCCGGGTTCGATGACGAGGAGCCGCCTGAGTTTGTGCGCGAGCGCTCGATCGTGATCCCGCTTGGCGATGGCAAGTACGCGTCGATCCCGATGCCACTCGGCTTTCATGTGATCCCGAGCACGAGCCGCATCCTCACCGAGTGGGCGCTCTCGGGGTTCCGCGACACGACCAAGCGGTTCGGCGATTTCGTTGCGCTCTTTGCGGACACCTTCAACCCGATCGGGAACGCTGGCTGGAGCATGCAGACCCTGGCGCCGACGGCGCTCGATCCAGTTGCTGCGCTGGCGGAGAACCGGGACTGGACCGGTAAGCCGATCGCACAGCAGGACTTCAACAGCCTGCGGCCGACGCCTGGGTATGCTCGTGCTCGAGACACGGCGAGCGAGCTGTCGAAGGCGCTCGCGTACTGGATCAACCTCTCCACGGGCGGCACCGACTACAAGCCGGGCTTGATCAGCCCGACACCCGACCAGATCGACTACCTCATCGGCCAGATCACGGGCGGCGTCGGTCGTGAGTACCTGAAGGCCGAGCAGACGGCGACAAGCCTCTGGACGGGCGAAGAGCTCCCGCCGCACAAGATCCCGCTGCTGGGGCGCTTCTACGGCGACGCCACCGGGCAGTCGAGCGAGGCGACACGCTTCTACAACAACCTCCGCGACATCAACCTGCACCGGGCAGAGATCGAGGGGCGCCGGAAGGATGGCGGGGATGTGCAGGGGTACTTGCAGGACAACCCAGCCGCACGCATCGGGATGGCCGGCCCGATCCAGGTCGAGGGCCAGGTGCGAAAGCTGCGGGAGGCGAAGCGGATCGCGGTCGAGCGGGGGGATGCTGCGCGCGTGCGCGCGATCGATGGGCAGATCACGACGGCCATGCGTCGATTCAACGAGCGGGTGTCGGCGGCGGCGCAGTGAGGCCTATCGAAAGAATCCCGAGACGAGCGCCCACAGGACCGAGAGCGCCATGCATGCCCACACGAGGGCGAGCAGGGTCTGAATGCCCTCCCACGGCAGATAGATGATCAGCGCGAAGAAGGCGATGAGGAGGAGGGCGAGGAGGAGGGCCATCCCTGCCTTGTAGCAGCAGCGGAGCGCGCGAATGTATTGCGTTCGAGGGTGCGGTTCGAGCCGGAAGCAACAATGGAAGAATTGTAGAACGAAGCCGGTTTTGTAGAACAAAGGCCCCTGTGGATCACTCCACAGGGGCCTTGCTGTATTTGGGGCGACATACCGGAATCGAACCGGTGACACCTGGAGCCACAATCCAGTGCTCTACCAACTGAGCTAATGCCGCCACTGTGGAACCCCGGAAATCCGGAATCCCGAAAAAAACCGTCCTGGCCTGCCCGGCAGGAATCGAACCTGCAACCGCCGGCTTAGAAGGCCGGTGCTCTATCCAATTGAGCTACGGGCAGCTTCCGACGGGCAGTCGGGGTGTGAGCTGGTCGGGGTGGAGGGATTCGAACCCCCGACATCTTGCTCCCAAAGCAAGCGCGCTACCGGACTGCGCTACACCCCGAGAGCCGCGAACTATACAGATGCCTTTTTGCTTCGTCAAACAAAATTTGCGCGCTGCGAAAAAACCCTGGAATCACGTGCTGGCGTGGCTTCCGGGGCGCGGTACGGCGGCCTTCGCTGCGTCGCGGCGGGCACGCACCACGCGCAGCAGGTTGGCGAAGAGCCAGCCGAATTCGACCGCCAGCACGATGCCGGCGAGCGGGGCGAGGATCGGGACGAAGACCGCCAGGCAGAGCGTGGCGAGGCTGGCGGTGCGCACGCGCAACTGGCGGCGGATCGGCGTGTCCGGGAGCAGCTTCTTCATGTTCGGCGCCTTGATCCCGGCCTGGGTCAGGTGCAGCCAGGCGAGGAAGGGCACGATCTTGTAGAGCATCGCGGTGATCGTCCCCCCGAAGCCGCCGTGCAGGATCAGCACGCCGGCGAGGATCGGCCACCAGTCGGCGTCCGACCACAGCGAGATCACCAGCACCAGGACGCCTGCGAGCGCCGCGTACATGGCCTCGCGGAAGGCGAGGAAGGGCGTGTCGGGCTTGCTGCGCCGCGAGTGCGCCTGCAGGTACAGCGTGGTGCCTGCGTAGCCGGCGCCGAGCAGGCCGAGTGCGATGATGGCGATGAAGCGCGCGGTGTCGATCGCGAAGTATTCGGCGAGGGTCCACAGCACGAGCGTGGCGGTGACCGCCGGCGCCCACAGCGTGGTGAAGCGTTGCGGATAGGCCGCGGTGATCTGGAACATCGGCACCACGACCCAGCTCGCGGCGGCCAGCAGCACCGCGGCCCAGCCCATCCAGCCCCAGCCGGCGTGCAGGTTGACCACGGTCGGCAGCGCGACCGGGAGCGCGAGGCCGCGGGTGAGCACGAGCACCAGGCTGAAGCCGAGCACGGCGGTGACGACCAGGCCGGCGAAGGCCATGCGCAGGTCGCGCGGGGTGCGGGTGTTGTTGCCGGTGCGGTTGCCCCGGCTGAGGCCCAGCGCGGCGGCGGAGAGGAAGACGAAGAGTCCGCCCACGAGCAGCACGGCGCCGCCGAGCAGGACATCGGGCGCGCCGGCGCCCAGCCCGAAGGCGAGCCCCGCGGTGCCGAGCGTCATCGCCACGTGGGTGACGCCGGCGATGCGCAGCGGGGCGGGCATGCTCGCGCCCGCCACCACCGGCATGACCTGCAGCAGCGCACCGAGCATCACCTGCAACATGAAGCCGGCGGCGAAGAGGTGCGTGATGGCGAGCGCGCCGGGCGTCCACCGTGAGACGAGGATCTCGCCGCCGAAGAGCAGCGTCAGCCCCGCCACCACCCCGAACAGCGGGGCGGTGAGGAAGAAGCGCAGCGGTGCGGAAAACGGCGGGGTGTCGTCGTAGGAGAGGCCCGGCCCCATCATCGCTGGCGAATCCGGATCTCGACCGCGCCGTCGTCGCGGAGGGCTTCCGCGTGGCGGTAGCCGTCGCGATCGAGGATGCGCAGCAGCGGGTGCGGCATGCGATCCAGGATGAGCAGCATCTCTTCGTCCTTGCCGAGGGCCATCAGGCCCTCCATGGCGCGCTCGAAGGGTTCGGGCGGCTCGAGACCGCGGGCGTCGACTACACGGCCGCTCATGCGCGGGCCTCCGTGAGATGTTTGCCGACCGAGTCGGAGAGGCGCCGCTGTTCGTCGCCGGGCAGGCGGCTGTCGAGCATCGGGTAGATCACGCTCTCTTCTTTCATGTTGTGCTGCTGCATCATGATCAGGAGGGTTTCGGCCTCGCCGGCGAAGTCGTCGGCGTCCTGCTTGTCGAGGGCGTACTGGAGGGCGGCCAGGGTGTCGCGCATGTTCTGGTGTTCGTGGCGCATCACCATGGTGGGACCCTGCGTCATGCCGGTCGCCTGCTCGAAGGCGGGGAAGAGGGTGCTCTCCTCGGCGTCGAAGTGGGCGTTGAGTGCATCCGCGAATTTCTTCAGCGCCTCGGCTGCGTCGGCCCAGTCGCCGTCGGAGGCGAGCTCCTCGGCGCGGGCGAAGATGCCGTCACAGTCGCGGTGGTCGTGGGTCATGAGTTCGGAAATGGTATTCATCGGAGTCTCCTCTCTGGCGGGTGTTCCGAATTCTCCGCAGGGGGCGGCAAAGGGCATTGATGCAGGTCAAGGGCATCCGGGCAGGATTTGGAATGCAACAGTTTGGATTGCATTGGATTTGCATCGCTTGGGTGCAGCGGTGCTTGCGGGCACAATGCACGCCTTTTTGCCGGGGGTTGGGAGTGGTCGAGACGACGCGTTCGGACAGTGGCGAACTCGGCCCGATGAGCGGCTGGGCAAGGCTGTTCCTGCCGTTTGCCCTCGGCTATTACCTTTCCTACCTGCTGCGTACGGTCAATGCGGTGATCTCGCCGCTCCTCACCGACGAGCTCGGCCTGTCGGCGGCGAGCCTGGGCTTGCTCACGAGCGCGTATTTCCTGGCCTTTGGTGCGGCCCAGATTCCGGTCGGCATCGCGCTCGACCGTTTCGGACCGCGTCGGGTGGAAGCTTCGCTGCTGCTGCTTGCGGCGCTCGGCAGCGCGCTTTTCGCGACGGCAGATTCGCTCGCTGGGCTCGCCGGCGCGCGCGCGCTGGTGGGCCTGGGCGTCTCGGCCTGCCTGATGGGAGCGCTGAAGGGCTTTGCGCTGTGGTATCCGCTCGAGCGCCAAAGTTCGATGATCGGCTTCATCATGGCAGCGGGTTCGCTCGGCGCGCTTACCGCCAGCGTGCCGCTCGAGGCGGTGCTCCCGGTGCTGGGCTGGCGCGGTGCGTTCTGGATCATTGCCGCGGTCTGCCTGCTCGCGGCGGTGCTCGTGCTTCGTGCGCTGCCCGACTCGCCTGCAGTGGCGGGAGAGGCCTCGCTCGTTGCGGCCTTGCGCGTGGTCGCGGGCATCTTCACCACGCCAGCTTTCCTGCGCCACGCCCCGGCGTCGGCGTTCTTCGTCGGCGGCTTCATGGCGCTGCAAAGCCTCTGGGTGGTGCCCTGGGTCATGAACGTCGACCGGCTCGATCTTGCCGGCGCCGCGACCGTACTGGTTGCGCTCAATCTGGGCAACCTCGCAGGCCAGCTCACGGTGGGGGTGTTCGGCGTGCGCCTGGCGCGCGCCGGTATCGAGCCGATCGGTTTGTTGCGGATCGGCTATGGGGCGATGCTCGTGGTGCAGGGGCTGATCCTGTGGTCGGGGCTGCCTGCATTGTTGCTGTGGGGGGTCTTCGGTCTGCTTACGGCCGCCAATTCGCAGATCTACCTGTCCGCGGCGCGTGCCTTTCCTCCCGCGCTGTTCGGCCGCGTCAGCACCGCGCTCAACCTGATGGCGTTTGTGGGCGCCTTTGTCGTGCAGTGGGGCTTCGGCATCGGTCTCGACCTCATGCGCGGCGTGGGCGCGGAGATGCCGCAGGCGCTGGCCTGGGGCTTCGGCGGGCTGCTCGCGCTGCAGGCCCTGGCCTATCTGCCTCTGCTCGGCCGCCGGCCTGCGCGTTCGAGCAAAGGCGCGGAGTGAGTGCATGCATGGAGCGTCTCACGATGTTGCATGTGCACACCTACCTTACCCGAGCGTCCCAAAGCGGCGCAAAATAGCGGTTTGCCCGCGACCGGCGCTTGTCATGCGGGCTTCCGCCGCATGATGCCTGGGCAGTTTCGGCGAAGAATTCATCCTGATGGAGTGTCTCATGTCTGATATCGCGACCGACTCGACCGTGCAGCCGCCCCGGCGCAAGGGGCTGCGTCGGACGTTGTGGACGGTCGCGATCCTGCTCGCGCTCTCGGCAGCCGCCTATCTCGCCGTGCCGCCGGTGGCGCGGCATTACGCACAGAAGCTGCTCGGCGAGACGCTTGGGCGCGAGGTCGTCGTCGAGCGCGTGCTGATCAACCCCTTCCGACTCACCGCCGAGGTGGGCGGGCTGCGCATCATGGAGGCAGACGGCAGTGCCGAGGCGCTCGGTTTCGAGTCGCTGCGCGCGAACCTCGAGCTCGAGTCGCTGGTGCGCAAGGGCATCGTCCTGCACGAACTTGCGCTGGACAAGCCACGCGTCCATCTCGCGCTGGAAGGCGGGGGCCGTCACAACTGGACGGACGTGCTCGAGCGCATTGCCGCGCTTGGCGGCAAGGAGTCCGCCGAGGACGCACCGCCCGCGCTGTTCTCGATTGGCAACATCCGCATCAGCGATGGCCTCGTCCGCGTCGACGACCGCGTGCGCGGCATCCGCCACGAGCTCTCCGAACTGGGTGTGGGCGTGCCCTTCGTGTCCAACCTGCCGGTACGGGTGGACGTTTTCGTGCAGCCCTCGCTGTCGGCCAAGCTCAACGGCGACGCGCTGCTGCTCAACGCGCGCACCAAGCCCTTCGCCGAATCACAAGAGACCATCCTCGACGTTTCGCTGAAGGCGTTCGATCTCACCCCTTGGGTGGCTTATCTCCCGATCGAGCCGCGCTTCCGCCTGCCCTCGGCGCTGCTGACAACCAATCTGGAGCTCTCCTTCAGCCAGCCGGCCGAGGGGGCACCGGTACTCTCGTTGCGCGGTCCGCTGCAGCTCGACAAGCTGGTGCTGCAGGATCGCGAGGGCGCGCCCGTCGCCACCGCGGAAGAGGTGGAGCTCGAATTCGCCGACGTGCAGCCGCTGATCGGGCGCTGGCACTTCACCAGGCTGCGCCTCGCACGTCCGGAGGTCGACCTCGTGCGGCTGAAGGACGGGGGGCTCAACGTGCTGGGGTTGATACCGCCGCCGGCAGCCGAGGGGCCGAAGAAGGCGAAGGGCAAGGCCGCGAAGGCGTCCGCGGAGAAAGCTGCCGCGCCGGTGGTGCAGCCCGGCGTGCCGGCCGTGGCTGCCGCCCAGGCGGGCGAGGGCGGCGCGGTGCCGGCCGCCACGGCGGACGGCATGGCGGCCGTCGATGCGGGTGCCGCCGCGGTCCCGACCGGGCCGGATTTCCTGCTCGCGCTCACGCGCATCCGCGACGGCGTGCTCCGCTTCGAGGACCGCAGCCTGGCCGAGCCCTTCCGCGCCCGCATCGAGGCGATCAACCTCGACATGCGCGATCTCGCCACCGAGGGCGAGCTGCCGGCCGAGATCCGCCTCGACTACATGAGCGACGCTGGCGAGAAACTCACTCACGAGGACGTCCTGCGCCTGGCGCCGTTCGAGTACTCGGGTAGCCTGCAGTTCGATTCGATCCGCCTGCCGCGCTATGCCCCCTACCTGGCGACCGTGATGCCGGGCGCCTCGATCGGCGACGGTAGCCTGAGCGGGGGCGCGCAATACCGCGTTACGCTCGGCAAGGACGGCGCTCCGGCGGTGGAGGTCAGCTCCGAAGCTTTGGCGCTGCGCGACTTCGCGCTGCTGATCAAGGGCGCGAAGACGCCGGCGCTGAGCCTGCCGGCGCTCGACGTGCGCAGCGCCACGGTTGACCTGGCCGGGCGCAGCGTGCGCATCGGTGGTGTCGAACTCAAGGGTGCGGCGGTCTCGGCGGTCCGCGCCAAGGACGGCGAGTTCGACCTGGTGAAGGCGCTGGTGCCTCCGCCGTCCAAGCTGGCCGCGCCTGCGCCTGCGCCTGTGGCGAAGGGCAAGGCGGAACCGGACTGGGTGGTCGCGGTGGACAAGCTTGCGCTGCGCGGCGCCTCGGTGCGCCTGGACGACCGCAGCGTGGCGCGGCCGGTGGTGACTACGCTGGAAGGCATCGACTTCGAGCTCGACGGCTTCTCGACCGAGAAGGGCGACGCCGTCCAGTTCAAGCTCGACTCCATGCTCAACAAGCGCGGCAAGGTGGCGGCCTCGGGGCCGCTCACCATGGCGCCGCTCAAGGCCGATCTCGCGCTCGATCTGCGCAACGTCGACCTGCTGCCGCTGCAGCCCTACGTGCTCGAGCAGACCAAGATCGCGATCTCGCGCGGCAACCTCACCACCAAGGGGCGTCTCAAACTCGACACCGATCGCCGCGGCAAGCTGCTCGCGAGCTTTCGTGGCGACCTCGGGGTGGCGAACTTCGCCTCGGTCGACCGCTTGAACGCAACCGACTTCCTGCGCTGGCGCACGCTCGCCATCGGCGGCATCGACGCGCGCCTGGAGCCGTTCTCGCTCGGCGTCCGGCGCATCGCGCTCGACGACTTCTACACCCGCCTCATCCTCGACAACCAGGGTCGCCTGAACCTGCGCGAGATCGGCGGGGGCAAGGGCGAGCCCGAGCCGGCCGCGAAGCCCGCCGCCGCGGTGGCCCGGACGACGGAGTTCGAGCACGGCGGGGTGCAGGGCGAAGTCCCCGCCGAAGGCCAGCGCACCGCCCCGGTCGCGCCCCCGGGCCCGCCGCCTCCGCCGGTGCGCATCGACCGCATCGAGCTCAAGCGCGGCAACGTCGCCTTCAGCGACCGCTTCATCCGCCCCAACTACGACGCCAACCTGACCGGGCTCGCCGGCACGATCACCGGCTTTTCCACCACCTCGGACGCGCTCGCCAAGGTGGACATCACCGGCAAGGTCGACAAGAGCGCGCCGCTGTCGATCACCGGCGAGCTCAACCCCTTCCGCCAGGACGCCCACCTCGACATCCTCGCCTCGGTGAAGGACTTCGAGCTCACCGGGCTGTCGAGCTACGCGGGCAAGTACGTCGGCTACGGCATCGCCAGGGGCAAGCTGTCGGCCGAGCTCAATTACAAGATCATCGAGCGCCAGCTCACCGCGACCAACCGCATCTTCCTCGACCAGCTGACCTTCGGCGACGCGGTGGAGAGCCCGGACGCGGTGAACCTGCCGGTGCAGCTGGCGGTGTCGCTGCTCAAGAACAGCCGCGGAGAGATCGACCTGAACCTGCCGGTGAGCGGCACGCTCGACGACCCGCAGTTCAGCGTCTTCGGTCTGGTGATGAAGATGCTGTTCAACCTGATCGGCAAGGCGATCACCTCGCCCTTTGCGCTGCTCGGCTCGGCGCTCGGCGGCGGCGAGGAGCTCTCGCAGCTCGACCTCGCCGCGGGCACGGCCTCCCTGGGCGAGGCGGAGCAGGGCCGGCTGAAGACGCTCGCACAGGCGCTGGTCGATCGTCCGGCGCTGCGGCTGGACATCGTCGGCCGTGCCGACCCCGCCACCGACCTCGACGGCCTGCGCCAGGCCGCGTTGGTCGACGCGGTGCGCGCCCAGAAGCTCAAGGCGATGATCGCCAAGGGTCAGGCCGCGCCTTCGCTCGAGGAGGTCGAGGTGGGCGAGGCGGAGTACGCCGAACTGCTGAAGAAGGCCTACCGCGCCGCGGACTTCAAGAAGGAGCGCAACCTGGTCGGCATGGTCAAGGACATCCCGGTGCCCGAGATGGAAGCGCTGTTGCGCGCCAACGCGCACGTCGGCGAGGCCGACCTGGTGACGCTCGCCCGCGCGCGTGCGCAGTCCGTGCGCGAGTGGCTCGCGGGCGAGGGCGGCGTGCCCGGCGAGCGCGTCTTCGTGCTCGAGCCCAAGGTCGAGGCGCTGGGTGAAGGCGGGGAGGTGCAGTTCTCGCTGCGCTGAGCGTCGGCGGCATTCGCGCCTTGCGGCGCTCCTACGGAAACCGCCGCGTTTTCGGAGGCGCGTATGAACCGCCGCGTTTTCGGAGGCGCGTACGAACCTCGGTGCGTTTGGAGGTGCGCACGAACCGTCGCGCTTTCGGAGGTGCGCACGAACCGCCGCGCTTTCGGCGGCGCGCATGAACCGCCGCGTTTTCGGAGGTGCGCACGAACCTCCGCGCGTTCGGAGGCGCGCATGAACCGGTTCGCTTGCGGGCTCCTGTAGGAGCGGCGCAAGCCGCGAATTGGGCGCCTGAATTGCGCGGCGCCGCCGATCCCCGGCTTGAGCCCCTCAGAACATCCCCATCTCCAGCCGCGCCGCCTCGCTCATCATCTCGCGGCTCCACGGCGGATCCCACACCAGCGTGACCTCGGCCTCGGCGACGCCGGGGATCCCCAGCAACTTCTCGCGCGCCTCGTCGGCGATCAGGGTGCCCATGCCGCAGCCGGGCGCGGTGAGGGTCATCGCCGCGGCGATGCGGAACTTGCCGTCGGGCAGCGCCTCTGCGGTGCACGCATACACCAGGCCGAGATTGACGATGTCGATCGGGATCTCGGGGTCGTAGCAGGTGGCGAGTTGCGCCCAGGCCGCCTGTTCGATGCTGTCGAGCGTCTGCTCGCCGTCCGCTGCGACAGGAGGGGCGGCGGCAAGCTGCGGCTCGAGGCCGAGTGCGTCGGCGTTGCGCTCGTCGATGCGATACAGGTTGCCCCCGCACATCACCGTGATCGAGCCGCCGAGGCGCTGCGTCACCAGCGCGAAGGCGCCTTCGGGGAGCGTCTCCGCCTTGCCCCAGGGTACGCTCACCGCCGCGCAGTCGCGCCGCAGCACGCGGGAATCGGTTTCGCCGTAGTGGTCGCCCATGATCTGGTCCTCGCGGTCTTATTCGGTGTGTGCGGTCTCGTGCTCGCCGACGAGCGCGTTGTGCAGAGTGTGCCAGGCAAGCGTGGCGCACTTGACCCGTGCGGGGAACTCCTTGACGCCGGAGAGCACCTCCAGCTTGCCGAAGTCGCGTGCGGGGTCGGCGGCCTCGCGGCCCTCGGTGAGCAGCGCATGCACGTCGCGGAACAGCGCCTCGACCTCCGCGACCGGCTTGCCCTTGACCGACTCGGTCATCAGCGAGGCCGAGGCGGTGGAGATGGCGCAGCCGTGGCCGACGAAGCTCGCCTCGCGCACGATGCCGTCCTCGACCTGCAGGTACACCGTGAGCTGGTCGCCGCACAGCGGGTTGTGTCCGTCGGCGTGGTGGCTGGCGGCGGGCAGCGGGCGGTAGTTCCGCGGGTTGCGGTTGTGATCGAAGATCACCTCCTGGTACAGCTCGCGCAGCGAATCCTGCATGTCGGTCATGTGGCTCTCCCGGTGGCGCGGGTCCCGAAAAGGTTCTGCGCCTTGTGGATCGAGGCGACCAATGCGTCGAGGTCGGCGAAGCCGTTGTAGAGGCCGAGCGAGGCGCGCGCGGTGCCCGGGATGCCGAAGCGCGTCATCAGGGGCATCGCGCAGTGGTGCCCGGCGCGGATCGCCACGCCCTCCGAGTCGAGGATGGTGCCGAGATCGTGCGGGTGAATGCCGTCGACCAGGAAGGAAAGGATGCCCGCCTTCTCGCGCGCGGTGCCGACCAGGCGCACGCCGGGAATGTCCTGCAGCGCGCGCGTGCCGTATTCCAGCAGCGCCTGCTCGTGGGCATGGATGCGCGCCAGGCCGACGCCCTGCACGTAGTCGATCGCCGCGGCCAGGGCGATCGCGCCGGCGATGTTCGGCGTGCCGGCCTCGAAGCGCTGCGGCGGTGGGGCGAAGGTGGTGTTGTCGAAGGCGACGGTGCGGATCATGTCGCCACCGCCCTGCCAGGGCGGCATGTGGCGCAGCAGCTCGGCGCGGCCGTAGAGCGCACCGATGCCGGTGGGGCCGTAGAGCTTGTGGCCGGAGAAGGCGTAGAAGTCGCAATCGATGGCCTGTACATCCACCGCCTGGTGGGCTACGGCCTGCGCGCCGTCGACCAGCACGAGCGCGCCGGCCTCGTGGGCGCGCCGCGTCATCTCGGCCAGCGGGTTGACCGTGCCGAGCGCGTTCGACACATGGGTGATCGCCAGCAGCCGGGTGCGCTCGCCGAGCAGGCCCTCGAAGGCCGCCATGTCGAGCTCGCCGTCGTCCTGCACCGGGATCACCTTGAGCACTGCGCCGGTCTGCTCGCAAGCCAGCTGCCAGGGCACGATGTTGGAGTGGTGCTCCATCGTGCTGAGCAGGATCTCGTCGCCTGCGGCCAGGCGCGGCCGGCCCCAGCTCTGCGCCACCAGGTTGATCGCCTCGGTGGTGCCGCGGGTGAACACGATCTCGTCTGCACTGGCGGCGTTGAGGAAGCGCTGCACCGTGGCGCGTGCGCCGTCGTAGAGCTCGGTGGCGTGCTGCGACAGCCAGTGCACGCCGCGGTGGATGTTGGCGTTGGACTCGCGGTAGAAGCGCGCCTCGGCCTCGATCACCGCGGCCGGCTTCTGCGTGGTGGCGCCGTTGTCGAGGTAGGCCAGGCGCCGGCCATGCACCGGCCGCGCCAGGATGGGGAAGTCGGCGGCGAGGTCCAGGATGGGCGCCTGCGCGCCGGGATCGCGCGGAGCGTTCACAGCAGTTCCTCCAGTCGGGCGCCGTCGGGCAGGCGTTCGCGCAGCGCGGCGCGGCCGAGCGCGCGCAGCGGCGCGTGGGCGATGCGCTCGAGCACCTCGGCGGCGAAGGCGTAGGTCAGCAGCTGGCGCGCGTGCACCGCATCGACGCCGCGGCTGCGCAGGTAGAAGAGGGCGTCCTCGTCGAGCTGGCCGACGGTTGCGCCGTGCGCGCACTTGACGTCGTCGGCGTAGATCTCCAGCTCCGGGCGGGCGTCGGCCTCGGCCAGGCGGGACAGCAGCAGGTTGTCGCAGCGCTGCATGGCGTCGGTGCGCTGGGCGTCCTGGGCGACCAGGATGCGGCCGGTGAACACGCCGCACGCGCTGCCGTCGAGCAGGCCGCGGTAAAACTCGCGGCTGGTGCCCTGCGGGCGGGCGTGGTCGATGCGGGTGTGGTGATCGACATGGCGGCGGCCGTCGGCGTGGTAGAGGCCGTTCAACAGCGCCTCGGCGCCCTCGCCGGCGAGCCGGGTGCGGATGTCGTTGCGTGCCAGGCGCGCGCCGAAGGACAGCGAGTGCGAGGCGAACACCGCGCCGCGCGCCTGCTCGGCCTCGATCGTCGCCAGGTGGATCGCCTCGGGCGCCTCCTGCTGCAGCTTGAGGTGCGTGACGTGGCTGTCCTGCGCGGCGAGCACGCGGGTGACGGCGGTGGTCAGCGTGCTCCCCGCGGCGCCGGCCGGGTAGTGCTCGACGATGGTCGCCTGCGCGCCCGCCTCGGCGATGACGAGGTTGCGCAGGTGCTGGTCGGCGGCGGTGGCGGTGAGGAAGACGAGGTGGATCGGTGCTTCGACCACGCTGCCGCGCGCCAGGCGGATCCACGCGCCGTCGGCGGCCAGCGCGGCGTTGAGCGCGGCGGGCGCCTCGCCGTCGCCGGCCTGGCCGAAGGCGGCCTCGACCTTCTCGGGGGTCTGGGCGAGCGCGTCCGCGAGGCTGCCGATGCGCACGCCGCCGGGAAGCCCGCCGATGGCGGACAGCGCGGGGGCGAAGTGCCCATCCACGAAGACCACCCAGTGGCCGTCGTTATGGGCCGATTCCGGGGCCGATTGCGGAGCCGACTCAGCGCCCTGCTGTGCGGCGTCTTGCGCTGCGCCCCGTGCCGCCCGGTAGCGTGCGCGCAGCGCCGCCACGACCGCCTCGGGGGCTGCCGCCTGGCGCACCGCGAGCGCCTGCTGCGCCATGAAGGCGAGCGAGGTGTGGCGCCAGTTCTCGCGCCGTGTCGTCGGCCAGCCTTCGTCGGCGAAGCGGTCGATCGCGTCCTCACGCAGGCGGGCGAGCCAGGGCAGGTCTGCGCCGGGCAGCCCGGCGGCGGCATCGCGATGGCGTCCGAGCCAGAAGTCGATCGCGCTCATGGCCGTGCTCCCGCGGACGCGCCGCCGGCCTTGCCGCCCTGCGCCGCGTCGATCCAGCCGTAGCCGTGCTCTTCCAGCTCGAGCGCGAGCTCGCGCCCGCCCGAGCGCACGATGCGGCCCTGCGACAGCACGTGCACCTTGTCGGGCACGATGTAGTCGAGCAGGCGCTGGTAGTGGGTGATCACGATCATCGAGCGCTCGGGCGAGCGCAGGCGGTTGACGCCCTCGGCGACGATCTTCAGCGCGTCGATGTCCAGCCCCGAGTCGGTCTCGTCCAGCACCGCGAGCCTGGGCTCGAGCAGCGCCATCTGCAGCACCTCGTTGCGCTTCTTCTCGCCGCCCGAGAAGCCTTCGTTCACCGAGCGGTAGAGGAACTCTTCCTTCATGCCGACCGCCTTCATCTCGGCCTTCACCCGCGCGAGGAAGTCCATCGCGTCGTATTCCGGCAAGCCGCGGTGGCGGCGCACGGCGTTGACCGCGGCCTTGAGGAAGTAGGCGTTGGACACGCCCGGGATCTCGACCGGGTACTGGAAGGCGAGGAAGAGCCCGGCGCGCGCGCGCTCCTCGGCGGGCAGGGCGAGCAGGTCGGTGCCGTCCCAGTCGACGCTGCCGTCGGTGACGGTGAAGGTCTCGCGCCCGGCCAGTACCTGGGCGAGCGTGCTCTTGCCCGAGCCGTTGGGGCCCATGATGGCGTGCACCTCGCCGTCGGCGACCTCGAGGTCGAGGCCCTTGAGGATGTCCTTGCCGTCGATCGCGGCGTGCAGATTGTTGATTTTCAGCATCTCGATTCTCCTGTGGGTCCTTAGCCGACGCTGCCTTCGAGGCTCACGCCCAGCAATTTCTGTGCTTCCACCGCGAACTCCATCGGCAGTTCCTTGAACACCTCGCGGCAGAAGCCATTGACGATCATCGACACCGCGTCCTCGGCGCTGATGCCGCGCTGCATCGCGTAGAAGAGCTGGTCCTCGCCGATGCGCGAGGTGGTGGCCTCGTGCTCGACGTGGGCGGTCGGGTGGCGCACCTCGATGGTGGGGAAGGTGTGCGCCGCGCAGCGATCGCCGATCAGCAGTGAGTCGCACTGCGTGTAGTTGCGCGCGCCCTCGGCCTTGGGCGTGACCTTGACCAGGCCGCGGAAGGTGTTGCTGCCGCGCCCGGCCGAGATGCCCTTGCTGAGGATCGTGCTGCGCGTGTTGCGCCCCATGTGGATCATCTTGGTGCCGGTGTCGGCCTGCTGCAGGTTGTTGGTCAGTGCCACCGAGTGGAAGTCGCCCACCGAGTCGTCGCCGCGCAGGATCACGCTGGGGTACTTCCAGGTGATCGCCGAGCCGGTCTCGACCTGCGTCCAGGAGATGTGCGAACGCGCGCCGCGGCAGTCGCCACGTTTGGTGACGAAGTTGTAGATGCCGCCCTTGCCGTCCTTGTCGCCCGGGTACCAGTTCTGCACGGTGGAATACTTGATCTTGGCGTCGTCGAGCGCGATCAGCTCGACCACCGCGGCGTGGAGCTGGTTCTCGTCGCGCATCGGCGCGGTACAGCCCTCGAGGTAGCTCACCGATGCGCCTTCCTCGGCGATGATCAGTGTGCGCTCGAACTGGCCGGTGTCGCGGGCATTGATGCGGAAGTAGGTGGACAGCTCCATCGGACACTTCACGCCCTTGGGAATGAAGACGAAGGAGCCGTCGGAGAACACCGCGGAATTCAGCGCTGCATAGAAGTTGTCGCCCGGCGGCACCACGGTGCCGAGGTACTTGCGCACCAGTTCCGGGTGCTCCTTCACCGCTTCCGAGAACGAACAGAAGATCACGCCATGCGCGCCCAGCTCCTTCTTGAAGGTGGTCGCCACGCTCACCGAGTCGAACACCGCATCGACGGCCACGCCGGCCAGGCGCGCGCGCTCGTGCAGCGGCACGCCGAGCTTCTCGAAGGTGCGCAGCAACTCGGGATCGACCTCGTCCAGGCTCTTGGGGCCGTCCTTCTTCGACTTGGGCGCGGAGTAATAGACGATGTCCTGGAAGTCCACCGGCGGGAACTGCACCGCGGCCCAGACCGGCGGCGTCATCGTCAGCCAGTGGCGGTAGGCCTCGAGGCGCCAGTCGAGCAGCCAGTCGGGCTCGCCCTTGCGCGCCGAGATCATGCGGATGACGCTCTCCGACAGGCCCTTGGGGACGGTGTCGGTCTCGAGCATCGTCTCGAAGCCGGCGGCGTATTCCTGTTCCAGGAAGGCGCCGATGGCATCGCCGCGGGAGGTGGGGGCGGGCGAGGTTGCGGCGGCCGAGGTGGGGGCGTTCATCTTCAGATCTCCTGTTCGTCTGCGCGTGCGGCGGGGAGGCAGGCGGCGGCGCTGCGTGCCGGGCCGTGCATGCGGTGCTCGGTGGCGTGCGGGGCGGGGAAGGCAGGGCCATGACCAGGGTGGACCATGTCGGCGATGTTGACCGCCTGCAGCGCCTGGCGCACCACGGTGTTGATCCGCATCCAGTTCTCGCGGATGCGGCAGTCGGATTCGATCGCGCACACGCCGCTGCTCGAACTGCACTCGGTGAGCCCGAAGGCCTGCTCCTCGAGCGCGTCGATCACGTCTGCCACGGTGATGCGGTTCGGCGGGCGGGCGAGCGTGTAGCCGCCATGCGCACCGCGTTGGCTGCTCACGAGTTCGTGGCGGCCGAGGGTCTTGAGCACTTTGCTGACCGTGGGCAGGCCCAGGCCGAGTGCCTCGGCGAGGCCGGCCGCACTGTGCACGCGATCGGGGTGCCCGGCCATGTGGGTCAGGATCAGGGTGCCGTAGTCGGTGAGTTTGCTGATGCGCAGCATGGTGATGTGCTCGCAGGGGTTGGCTCGGAATTAAAAGTACCAAAACGGTACTGTATAGTCAAGTCGCGGAGCAGCCGCGACCTGCCGCTGCGCCTCCATGAACCGCCGAGCGTCCGGAGCGCCGCATTCGCGCCTTGCGGCGCTCCTACATGGGACCGCCGCGCTTCCCGCAATCGCTGCGAATTCGGCGTCTGGAATAGGCGCCGCCATTCCGTGGCGTCGCGGCTATGATTCGATCAGGACGCGCGATCGGCGTCGGTCCGACGATCGAGAGGATTTGAACGGCATGGAACCCGTCAGTGGCTGCAGCTATGTCATCCGCCTGTGCAGCGGCGAACAGCGCCGTTGGCGCTTCGAGGGCGTGGATGGGCGCGGATTCGGCTGGTGGCTGGACGAGGAGACCGGCTTCGGCTTCTCCGATGCGAGCCTGATGTACGCCTGGGAAATCGTGGAGCGTGCCGACGATGGCTGAGCCCTGGACGCTGCGCGTCGCGCTCGCCTATCCGGCCTCGCTGGCGGTGCCATGCGCGGGGCTGGTGGTGCTGGCGTTGAGCTGGCCAGCGCAGGCGACTGCGGGCCGGGGGCTCGTCTACGTGCTCGTCGGCCTTGCGGGGGTGGCCCTGTGGACGCTGACCGAGTACGTCCTCCACCGCTGGATGCTGCATGGGTTGGAACCTTTCCGGCGCTGGCACCTGGTCCATCACCGCCACGCCGGGGTGGCGATCCGCGTGCCGGTGCTGTTCAGCGTGCTGCTGGTGCTGGCGGTGGTCGGCTTGCCTGCGCTGCTCTCCGGCGGCAGCGCGTTCGCCGTGCCGCTGTCGGCGGGCATGCTGCTCGGCAACCTGCTGCAGGAGGCGGTGCACCACCGCCTGCACGACACCCGTCCGCTTGGCAACTGGCTGGAGGCGAGGCGGCGGCTGCACGGTTTCCATCATTTCCGCGACGAGCGCCGCGGCTACGGCACGCTGACCGATTTCTGGGACCGCGTCTTCGGAACGCTGCCGCCACGCGCTTGAACGCGATGCGCCCTCAGTCGCGCGGGCGCGCCGTTCGCCAGGCCAGCACCAGCCAGCCGGCGATCATCAGGCTGCCGCCGATCGGGGTGATGGCCCCCAGCCAGCGCGGCGCGCCGAGCGCCATCAGGTAGAGCGTGGCGCAAAAAACCAGGGTGCCGACCGAGAGCAGCAGGGCCGCAAGGCGGCTTTCCGGCAGGCGCGCCGCGCCGATCGTCAGCAGCCCGAGCGCGTGCCACATCTGGTACTGCACGGCGGTCTGCCACCAGCCCTGGGCGGTGGCGTCGAGGGCGCCGCGCAGCGCATGTGCGCCGAAGGCGCCAAGCGCAACGCCGAGGGCGGCAAGCAGCGCGCCGGCGAGGAGGGGGAGGCGGGAGGCGGGGTTGGTCATGGAGCCGGGGCGGGGTTGTGGTAGCCGTGGCGGTCGTCAAGCGACGCGAGGGCGCGAGGGTGGCATTCGCGCCTTGCGGCGCTCCTACGGCGACATCGCGGCGTTGGCCCCTGCAGGAGCGGCGGCGGCCATGAATGACCGAGCCGCCGGAGACGCCTCACCCCCCGTCCCTCAGGCCAGTCCTTCCGCCTTCAGGGCTGCCTGCACCGCCGGGCGAGCCGCCACGCGCGCCTGGAACGCGCTCAGGTTGGGCCACTGCTCCAGGTCGATGCCGACGAACTTCATCCAGCTCAGCACGGTAAACAGATAGCCGTCGGCGACGCTGAAGTCCTCGCCCATGAGGTAGGGCTTGCCTTCGAGCGCCTCGTTCACATAGCCGAGGCGGCGCTCGAGGTTGGCGCCGGCGATCTCCTTCCACTCCTTGCCCGAGGCCGGGTTGAAGAAGGGGCTGCAGGACTTGTGCAGTTCCGAACCGATGAAATTGAGCCAGGACTGCAGGCGATAACGCTCGATCGTGCCGTTGGCCGGCGCGAGCTTCTTGCCCGGCGCCTGGTCGGCGATGTACTGCACGATCGCCGCGCCTTCGGTGAGCAGCTCGCCGCTGTCGAGCAGCAGCGCCGGGACGTAGCCCTTGGGGTTGCTCTTCCAGAAGTCGGCGCCGCTCGCGGTCACCTTGGTCTTGAGGTCGACCGCCTCGGTCTCGTAGGGCAGGCCGGCTTCTTCCAGCGCGATGTGCGGCGAGAGCGAGCAGGCGCCGGGTTTGAGGTAGAGCTTCATGTTGTCTCCTGGGTCGAGGGGTTGGGAGAGGTGATTATGCCCCGCCGCGTCATTGAACATTCACCCTGTGTTCGGGGCTCTGTAGGAGCGCCGCGAGGCGCGAACGCGGCGGTCGATTGATTGCGGGTGCATCGGCTCCCCGACCGCCGAGATTCGCGGCTTGCGCCGCTCCTACACAAAACCTCGGGCGTTGTCGGTTCCGGTCCGGGGGGTGCGCAGCGGCACTGTGACCGGGCCGTCGTTGATGAGTTGCACCTTCATGTCGGCGGCGAAGCGTCCGGTCTCCACCTTCGGGTGGGCGGTGCGCGCGCGGGCGACGAGGTGCTCGTAGAGCGCCTGGCCGGTCTGCGGGTCGGCGGCGTTGGTGAAGCTCGGCCGGTTGCCACCCGAGGTGTCGGCGGCGAGGGTGAACTGGCTCACCAGCAGCAGCCCGCCTTCGATGTCCTGCACCGAGCGGTTCATCTTGCCGGCCTCGTCTGCAAAGATGCGCAGCTTGAGCATCTTCGCGAGCAGCCGGTCGGCCTCGGCAGGCGTATCGCCGCGCTCGGCGCACACCAGCGCGAGCAGGCCGGGGCCGATCGCGCCGATGGTTTCACCGTCGACGATCACGCGAGCTTCGGAGACGCGCTGCAGGAGTGCGAGCATCGGGGTTCCTCGTGAGAATCGCGGCCTGTCGCCTGTCGTGCGTCTGGTGGTGCTGCTGACAGGGGTATCGACGGGTAATCGACGCGACCGTCCCGCGTCCGCCCGATGGACCCGCCGGCATGGCAGGGGACGGGAAGCGATGCTGCAGCAGCCTCGCGATCTATCCCCCGCAGATGCCGCGACGATCCGATCAGACCGCCGCCAGCGCCTGCTCCAGGTCGGCGATGATGTCGTCGATGTGCTCGATGCCGATCGACAGGCGCACCATGTCGGGCGACACGCCGGCCTTGGCGAGTTCTGCCGGCGACAGCTGGCGATGCGTGGTCGAGGCCGGGTGGCAGGCGAGCGACTTGGCGTCGCCGATATTGACCAGGCGGGTGATGAGCTTCAGCGCGTCCTGGAAGCGGCCGCCGGCCTCCAGACCACCCTTCACTCCGAACGACAGGATGCCCGAGGCGCGGCCACCCATGTACTTCTGCACCAGGCCGTGGTCGGCGTGGTCGGCCAGGCCGGCGTAGTTCACCCACTCCACCTTGGCGTGCTTCTTCAGATACTCGGCGACCTTGATCGTGTTGGTGCAGATGCGGTCCATGCGCAGCGCCAGGGTCTCGATGCCTTGCAGGATCAGGAAGCTGTTGAAGGGCGAGATCGCCGCGCCGGTGTTGCGCAGCGGCACCACGCGCGCGCGGCCGATGAAGGCGGCAGCGCCGAGGGCCTCGGTGTAGACCACGCCGTGGTACGAGACATCGGGTTCGTTCAGGCGCTTGAAGCGCGCCTTGTGCTCTGCCCACGGGAACTTGCCCGAATCGACGATGATGCCGCCGATCGAGTTGCCGTGGCCACCGAGGTACTTGGTGAGCGCGTGCACCACGATGTCCGCGCCGTGCTCGAAGGGACGGCACAGGTAGGGCGAGGGCACGGTGTTGTCCACGATCAGCGGCACGCCGGCCTTGTGCGCGATCTCGGCGAGGCGGCCGATGTCGGTGACGTTGCCCAGCGGGTTGCCCACCGATTCGCAGTAGATCGCCTTGGTGCGCGCGTCGATGAGCGCAGCGAAGCTCTCCGGGTCGCGGTAGTCGGCGAAGCGCACCTCGATGCCGAACTGCGGCAGGGTGTGGGCGAACAGGTTGTAGGTACCGCCATACAGGGTCGAGGCCGAGATGATGTTGTCGCCGGCCTCGGCGATGGTCTGGATGGCGTAGGTGATCGCCGACATGCCCGAGGCCACGGCGAGCGCGCCGATGCCGCCTTCCAGCTCCGCGACGCGCTGCTCGAGCACCGCGGTGGTCGGGTTCATGATGCGGGTGTAGATGTTGCCCTGCACCTTGAGGTCGAAGAGGTCCGCGCCGTGCTGGGTGTCGTCGAAGGCGTACGAGGTGGTCTGGTAGATCGGCACCGCGACGGCCTTGGTGGTCGGATCGGGCGAGTAGCCGCCGTGCACGGCGATGGTCTCGAGCTTCATGGTTCAGGTCTCCCCTTGGGTGAAAGTGGCGGGGAGTATAGCCAGCGCGGGCGGAATACCGGAACCGCCGCGTGCGTGGGGCACTCCCGTGCACTTCACTCCGTGGCGCTTCCTGCCACACAGACCCGGTTGCGGCCGCTGCGCTTGGCGCGGTAGAGCGCCGCATCGGCGTCGGCAAGGACGCGTGCTGGATCCCTGCCGAAAACACCGGAGAGCCCCAGGCTGACGGTGAGTGCCACCGGTCCGGCGGTGGTGGCTGCGGGCGTGTCCGCGACGGTGTGGCGCAGGCGTTCGGCCAGGGCGAGTGCCGTGTCGGGGGTGACGTCGTCGAGCAGCACGGCGAACTCTTCGCCGCCGAGGCGGCCCGCCCGGTCGTGCTGGCGCAGGCTGCCGCGGATCAGGCGCGCTGCGTGCTGCAGGACCTCGTCGCCGACCGGATGGCCGTGCGTGTCATTGACGTGCTTGAAGTTGTCGATGTCGATCATCAGCAGCGTACTCCCGCGTGTCGGGTCACGCTGGGTGTCGTCGAGCGCGGCGTCGAGGCATGCGAGGAAGCTGCGCCGGTTTGGCAGCCCCGTCAGCGGGTCGGTGGCGGCAAGCTCCGCAAGCCGGCGTTCGCGCTCCTTGCGTTCGGTGACGTCGCGCACCAGCCACACGCGACCGAGGCGCCGCCCGCCGTGCTCGATGGGCAGCCAGTCGATCTCCAGCGTGTGGCCCTTGACGCCCTCCACCTCGACGGTGGCGCGCTTTTCCGTCGCGTGATCGGAATCGGGCCGATGCAGCCATGCAGTGCGTTCCGTGCCGAGCCGTTCGCACAACGCCGCGTGCGAGAGGCCGATCAATGCGTCTGGGGCGCCCGGAATGTCGAGCAACTCGCAGAGGCCGCGGTTGACCGAGGTGATCAAGCCGTCCTGGTCCTCCATGAGCACGCCGCCCGGAAAGCGCTCGAGCACGGTCTTCAGGCGCAGGCGCTCGGTGGCGAGCGCCATCCGCGTCCGGTGCTTGTCGGAGATGTCGACCAGGGTCCAGACGGTATCGCTTCCGGGATCCTCCGGATCCAGCATCACGGCATGCGCGTCGAACCAGCGCATCTTGCCCTGGTTGTCGCGCAGCGGCAGTTCGATGTTCAACTGTCCGCTCGCCCGCAATGTCGCGTGGTGCTGCGGAATGAAGCGGGCCTGGTCCTTGTGCAGCGGGAGGTCGGTCAGCTTGAGGCCGGTGATCGAGGTCGACGGTGGGGCGAAGATCTCCTCGGCGCGGCTGTTGGCCTCGAGGATCTTGAGCTTGGCGTCGATCATGGCGATCGCGGCCACGCTGTGGTCGAGCAGCGCGCGACGCAGCTGCGTGGCGGCGACGCGCGCCGTCACGTCGGAGAAGGTGCCCACGAGGCGTCGTGGCCGCCCCTGCGCGTCCGCTTCGACGACGCTGCCGCGCGCGTGGATCCAGACCCAGCGTCCGGAAGCGGTTCCCAGCCGGAAATCGCCCGCCACGGGGAGGTCGGGATCCGTGCTCGCCGCGGCCCGAAGCGCCTTGTCCTGGCGTTGGCGATCGGCGGGATGGACCAGTACGCGGAATTCCTCATAGCTCATCTCCGAGCCCAGCTCGGGTCGATCCAGCATGTCGAGGATGCGCTCGTCGAGCGCGATGCGGTCGCGGGCGAGGTCCCACGACCACAGCCCGTCGCGGACCGCGTCGACCGCCTGGCGGAGGCGCGCCTCGCTCTCGCGAAGCTTCTGCGCGGCCACCTGCCGGTCCGTGATGTCGTGCACATAGCCGTGCCAGAGGGTGTCGCCCTCGGGCGTGCGCTCGGGGTTGGCTTCGCCGAGCAGCCAGCGCAACCGGTCGCCGGCGCCCCGGACGCGGAACTCGCATCGCCACGGCGCGAGCTGCGCGGCCGAGGTCCGGATGCTTTCGCACAGCCGCTCCAGGTCGTCGGCGTGGACGCGCTCGAAGATGCTCATGGCCGAGTCCTGGAGCCCTTCCGGCCCCACACCGTAGAATTCGCGCACGCCAGGGCTGCAGTAGGGCATGGAGGTGCTGCCGTCCGCACGCAGCAGGAACTGGTAGGCCATGCCCGGAAAGTGACCGACCAGCTTTTCCAGCCGCTCGCCGGCACGCTCGAGTTCTTCCTCCTGGCGGGCGTGGCGGCGCCAGAGCTGGCTGATCAGCAAGGCGGCGCCGAGCAGCACCAGCGAGCCCAGCCCGCTCCGGATACGGCTGTCGCGGATGGTGCTGCGCACCGGAACGAGTGCTTCGTCCTTGCTCAGCCCGAGCGCGGCGACGACCGGAAAGCCGGGAACCCGGTGCCAGGCGTAATAGCGCTCGACGCCGTCGATTGGCGCGGTCGCATCGAAGCTGCCCTGCTGGCGCTCGCGATCGATCAGGTAGGGGCGGTCGGCTGGCACCGAGCGGCCCATTGCTTCCTCCATCCGGCTGGAGTGGGCGAGGAAGCGGCCATCGTCGAGTATGAGCGCCGCCACGTCCGAGATCCCCGGATAGAGCTCCTGGAGTGCCTTGGTGAGATGGGCGACCGAAACCGACATCACGATCACGCCTTTAAGCCGACCCTCTTCGACGAGCGCACGGGAGAAGGGCACGATCCACTTGCCGGTCATGCGCCCGCGGTAGGGCTGGGCGATGAAGAGGCCTCTGACACCGTCCAGATGGACGCGGAAGTGCTCGAAGTCCGCGATGCCGTAGCGCTCGAGTTCGAGCGGCAGCTTCTCGCCGACGGTGGAGTAGAGTAGCCGCCCCTCGGCGTCGGCGATGTCGATTCCGATCAGGGCGTCGTTGGGAAGCGCGAGGTGCGCGCGCACGAGCGCGTCACGTGATCCCTGCGAGCCTTCCTTGAGCCAGTGCTCCCCCAGGTGCAGGGAAAGGTAGTCGAGCTTGCGGAAAAGCGCCCCGGTGTGCAGCGCCAACGCGTGCGCGGTTTGCAGGGCACGCAGCCGGGTGAGGTTTTCGGCCTGGGAGACGAGCGCGGCATGCGAGAGATCGAGCTGGATCCAGTACCCGCCCAGCACGACTGCGAGTGCCATCCAGGCGCCGACGAGCCGTCCTACGACACGGTCGCCGCGGAAAATGGCAGTAACGTCCGCACTCGGACGAGCCAGGAGCATGGGGAGGGGCAAGTCGGTTTCGCCGATCTGTAATCGTTAAAGTCTATCAATTTGCGAGGAAATGCGAGGAGACGATTGTTACGGGGCATGATCGGGTTCCCCATCCTGGGCGCCTCGGCGCTCCGATCCAAGCGCTCGACGATCCGGCTCGGGTGGCGCGCGGGAATCGCGCCGGATGCCTCCGAGGGGCGCCCGCCCATCTCGCCCCGCACGCGGAACCCGGGTGGAACTCCGCCGAATGCTTTCGTGCCGGATCGTCTTGCCTCAGGCATCATGGCGCGCTTCACAACGCGACCGGCAGGCGAATCTCCATGTATCCCATCCACGACACCGATGCGCAGTTGCTGCTGGCGACCCTGATTGCCGCCAAGAGGCGACCTGCCGCGCTGGCGGATATCGTCGCCGCCGCCGAGTTCATGGGCTTTCCGGTCACGGCGCCCGGAGCGTGGGCGACAGCCTTCGAGCGCTTTGTCACCCACGGCCTGTTGATTTCGCACGGCGAGGGCTATGCCCTGACACCGGTTGCCGTGCAACTGGTCGAGGGCCTGCCGAAGAAGGCCGAGGCCGACGAGCGCGTGTTCCTCGTGCGTGAGCGCCTGTCGGCGTACAAGCCGGTCGGCGAGCACGCCGGAATCGGGATCGGGGCGGAGCAGTTCGAGGCGGCACTGCGGGATCATGCCAGGCTGGCCCAGCAGGGCGGCAAGAACCTGCTGATGCCCAAGCCCAAGCGCGACGATGAGGACGAGCGCAGGCGTCCGTACGGTGGCCGCCCCGGCGGCGGTCGCCTTGGCAATACCCGGCGCCGTCCGTGATGGCGTAGCGCGCGAGCGCGCGTCTCGTCGCGGTGTTCTGCCCTTATCCGAAGCGGGTCGGCGGCACCGCCTTGCCCACGCTGTCGTGCTCGATCTCCGGTGCGCCCGTCACCGTGCGGAGCGGGATCACCCCCGCCCACACCGGCCACTGCAGGTCTTCCTCGTCGTCCTTGACGCCCCAGCCGCGCACCTTGGCCGAGGCCTCTTCGAGCGCGATCCGCAGCACGCTGGTGGCGGCGAGTTCCTTGTCGCTGATCGGGCGCAGTGTGTCCCAGCGTCCAGGGTAGAGCCCGTCGATGAAGGCGCGCAGGCCCGCGAGCTTGTCTTCGGGCGCGGTCACCGCCTCGAAGCGGCCGTAGACCACCACCGAGCGGTAGTTCATCGAGTGATGCAAGGCCGAGCGCGCCAGCACCAGGCCGTCGGCGAGCGCGATCGTCACGCAGGCCTCGCCGTCCGTCAGCGCCTTCAGCATGCGCGAGCCCTTGGCGCCGTGGAGGTAGAGGTGGTTGCCCTCGCGCCAGTGGATCGTCGGGATCGCGTGCACCATGCCGTCGATCTGGAAGGCGACGGCGCACAGCGTCGCCGCGTCGACGATGGCGGCGATGCTGTCGGCGTCGTAGTGCGCGCGCTCGGGCAGGCGACGGACGCGGGTGCGCGGGGAGGGGGCGGTGGTGTGGGGCATGGCTTCAAGGCTCCGAGGGTTTCGACCGCACCATCCTAGGTTCGTGGTGGTACCTTGCGTAGTGCCACAGAAACCCGCACGAATGGAGCCACGATGGAGCTCGACTGGCTGCTCGCGTCACCCCTGCCCGCCGCCGTGCCGCGCCAGCGCGTGCTCTACCTGCGCCTGCGCGAGGCCATCCTGAGCGGTCGGCTGCCCGCCGACACCTGCCTGCCCGCGAGCCGCAGCCTCGCGGCGACGCTCGGCATCGCGCGCAACACGGTGCTGTTCGCCTACGAGCAGCTCGTCGCCGAGGGCTGCCTGGTCGCGGACCGCCAGGGCACGCGCGTGGCGCTGCTGCCCGCCGCGGCGTGCGCCGCGCAGCCCGCGTCGCCTGTGCGGGAGGCCTCGCCGACCCTGTCCGCACGCGCCGCGGCGGCGCTGCAGCGCGAGCCGGCGCGCGACGCCGAGGCGCTGCCGTTCTCGCCCGGCGTGCCGGATTTCGGCGCCTTTCCCTTCCGCGCCTGGCGTGCCTGCCTCGAACGCGCCTGGCGCGACGCAGGCTGGCGGCAGCTCGGCTATGCGGCGCACGGCGGCGACCCCGCCCTGCGCGCCGCGCTCGCCGGCCACCTGACCAGCGTGCGCGGCCTGGCGGTGGACCCCACGCAGATCCTCGTCACCAGCGGCACGCAGGCGGCGCTCGACCTGTGCGCGCGCCTGCTCGCCGACCACGGCGACACGGTGTGGGTCGAGAACCCGGGCTACCTCGCCGCGCGCGTCGCCTTCGGGCTGGCCGGCCTGCAGGTGCACGACGTCGCCGTCGACGCCGAGGGCCTGGCCCCCGCGTCCGACGACTGGCAGCACCGGCGGCCGCGGCTGATCATGGTCACCCCCTCGCACCAGTACCCCACCGGGCGGGTGATGTCGCTGCCGCGCCGGCTCGCGCTCATCGAGCGCGCCCGAGCGGCCGGCGCCTGGATCGTCGAGGACGACTACGACAGCGAGTTCCGCCGCGCCGGCCCGGCGCCGCCCGCGCTGTTCGGCCTGCACGCCGACGCCCCGGTGGTCTATGCCGGCACCTTCAGCAAGACGCTGTATCCGGGCCTGCGCCTGGGCTACCTGGTGCTGCCGCGCACGGTCGCGGACGACTTCATCCACGCCGCGGCGCGCGCCACCCGCGCCGGGCAGGGCATCGAGCAGCGCGCGCTCGCCGACTTCATCGCGCGCGGCCACTACACCACCCACGTCCGCCGCATGCGTGCGCGCTACAGCGCCCGCCAGGCCGCGCTGCGCGCCGCCCTGCAGCAGGCCTTCGGCCCCGGGCTGGTGCTGTCGGGCGGCGAGGCCGGGCTGCATCTGGTGATGTGGCTGCCCGCTGCGCTCCCCGATGTCGCGGTGGCGCAGCGCGCCGCGCAGCTCGGGCTGGGCGTGCGCGCCCTGTCGGCTTACGCCCGCCTGCCGGTGCGCTGCAACGGGCTGGTGCTCGGCTACGGGAACCTCGACGAGGGCGTGGTCGAGGGCGCGGTGGCGCGGCTGAAGCGGGCGGTGGCGGGGTGATTCCTGTGCCGAGCTTGTCCGGTCGGTGCCTCCCGAGGTCAAACCCGAACCGCTTTTCAGCATCGAGTCCCGGCACTGGCCTTGGGCATGGCGATCCGCAGCCGTTACACTCCGCGCCCTGACTCCCCCGCAATCTCCGGAACCCCCATGGCCCAACTCGTCCTCCATCCCGGCAAGGAACGCTCGCTGTTCCGCCGCCACCCCTGGATCTTCGCCGGCTCGGTGGATCGCCTCGATGGCCGCGCGCGGCCGGGCGACACGGTGACCGTCGTCACGGCCGAGGGCAAGGCGCTGGCGCGCGCGGCGTGGTCGCCGTCCTCGCAGATCCGCGCGCGGGTGTGGAGCTTCGATGCCGAGGCGGCGATCGACCATGCCTTCTTCAAGCGCGCGGTGGCGGCCTCCGTGGCGCGGCGGGCGGCGATCCCGGCGCTGCGCGGGCAGGAGGGCGTGCGCCTGATCCACGGCGAGTCCGACGGCCTGCCCGGCGTGATCGCTGACCGCTACGGCGACGTGGTGGTGCTGCAGCTCACCAGCGCGGGCGCGGACAAGTGGCGCGAGGCCATCGTCGCCGGCCTGGTGCAGGCCACCGGCTGCGCGGCGGTGTATGAACGTTCGGACTCCGAGGTGCGCGGGCTGGAAGGCCTGGAGTCGCGCACCGGCTGCGCGCACGGCGAGCTGCCGGCGGGCGGGCTCACCATTGTCGAGAACGAGGTGCGCATGGAGGTGGACGTGGAAGGCGGGCACAAGACCGGCTTCTACCTCGACCAGCGCGACAACCGGCTACTGACCGGCCAGCTCGCCGGCGGGCGCGCGGTGCTCAACTGCTTCTGCTACACCGGCGGCTTCTCGCTGCAGGCGCTTGCGGGCGGCGCGGCCTCGGTACTGTCGATCGACTCGTCCGGCCCGGCGCTGGAGTCGGCCCGGCGCAACCTCGCGCTCAACCCCCGGCTCGACGCCAGCCGCGCCGAGTGGCAGGAGGCGGACGTGTTCAAGGCCCTGCGCGCGCTGAAGGACGAGGGCCGCAAGTTCGACCTGATCGTGCTCGACCCGCCCAAGTTCGCGCCCTCGGCCGCACACGCCGAGCGCGCCGCGCGCGCCTACAAGGACATCAACCTGTTCGGTTTCCGCCTGCTCAACCCGGGCGGCATTCTGATGACCTATTCCTGCTCGGGCGGCATCGGCCAGGAGCTGTTCCAGAAGATCGTCGCCGGCGCGGCGATCGACGCCGGGGTGGATGCGCGCATCCTGTACCGGCTGTCGGCCGCGCCTGACCACCCGATCGGGCTGGCGGTGCCGGAAGGCGAGTACCTCAAGGGGCTCGCCTGCCAGGTGGGGTAAAGAGGCGTCTTGCGGTCATCCCGCATTCGCGCCAACCGCGGCACCCGGGGTGTGGATCACGCGGCACGAGTCACGAGCTGCAGGGTCTCGTCCGCCTCGAGGGTCTCGACCCGGTTGCGCCCATTGTGTTTGGCTGCGTACATCGCCTGGTCGGCGCGGTCGAGCACGGACTCGATCGTGTCGTTGCGCCGGCTGATGGCCACGCCGACGCTGACGGTCAGCTGGATCGAGACGTCTTTCTCCATCTGCAGCCGCCTGGCCGCGACCGCCGCCCGGACGCGCTCTGCGGTGGCGAGCGCCTCGGCGCGTCCGGCACCGCTCAAGAGAATCGCGAACTCCTCCCCGCCGACGCGGCCGATCACGTCTTCGTTGCGCAGACTGGCCAGCGCGGTATGGACGAAGTGTCGCAAGGCTTCGTCGCCTCCCTTGTGCCCCAGGGTGTCGTTGATCGACTTGAAATGGTCCAGATCGAGTAGCAACACAGCCGACGGGAGGCCGCTGCGCTGGCCCCGGCTGAGTGCCTTGCCGAGCAGATCGATGAAGCAGCGCCGGTTGAAGACTCCGGTCAGCGAGTCGCGTTCGGCGAGACGGCGCAACTCGCTGGTGCTGTGCTCGTTGGCCAGCATCAATGCCCCGAACGCGAGCAGGATCAGCGCGACGATCGACTCCAGCACCACGAACTCGGAGATGGCAAGGGCATGGTTTGCGTCGAAGAGCCCCCGGCTCCCCGGCGCGAAAAGCAAGGGGCGTACCAGCAGGAAGCTCCCGTGCAGGGTGCTTGCAAGTGCGAACAGGTAGCGTGCAGGGTAGGTGCGCAGGGCGCCGACTGCGAGCGTTCGCGCACCCAGCAGGAAGAGGATGCCGGTCGCGAAGCTGGTGGCGGCGAACCGTATCCCGGGATGCGGATGAGTGAGAGTGAAGTGGAGGCAGAACGCGACCAGCACCAGCGCGGCAGTGATCACATGGGCTGTTCCGAGGGGTCTTCGCCCGACGTAGGCCCGCGCGCCGGCGACGTTGAGATAGGCTACGAGGAAGGAGAGCAACTGCGTGGCGACGACCTGGCTCGCAGTCGGCAGGTACTGGTTGGAAAGAAGCACGACGCAAAGCGCAAAGCCGCTCAGATAGGTCAAGGCCCAGTTGCCTAGTCCGGGGATGTGGCGGTTGAAATGCCAGGTCGAGGCGAGCACGGTCGTCACGATGAACATCAGGATCGTGGCCGTGATCAGCAGGGTATGACTGTGCATGGGGCTTCCTTTCTTGTCCCTGTCTCGCCGCGCGGCCGGATTCGCACTGATCTGATCCCCGCCGAGTGGCGATGCCCGGTCCTCGCGCTCCGGGGGGGCGGAACGGGCCTGCATTCAAGTCGCGCGCGCAGTTCCGAAAATATATTCCAGATTCGACAAAAACAGAAAAAGTATAAAAAAATCTGGATGGAAAACGTTAAATGATTCATGGAGGCGGCAAGTCTGTCGCTCGGGAGGCGAGGTGCTTCCCCGCCGCTTTTCTGGACAGAGTGACCGGCTCGCCGACCGGCCTCGGTGGGGCACGATGACTCGAACGGATGGTTTCGAACGAAAGGCGAATCGCCGATTCCGCACGGGTAGGGGCAAAGTGGAACAAGGATTTTCAGCTTGTGTTCAGCATGGACTGCGACAATCCCCCCAGCACCGTCGCTCTGGAGCATGAACCATGAAAATGCCTCTCCGCCCCGTTTTGCTCGGCGTCGCCGTGGGCGCCACCTTCCTTGCGTTCGGTGCGGCAGCGGGGGAGCGGCCTCGCCTGGAGGAGATCCGTCAGCTGCGCGAGAGCGGCCGCATCATGGCTGCCGAGGACATCCTCGCGCGCAGCCGCGCCATCCAGCCCGGCCAGGTCGTGGGCCTCGAGCTCGAGCGCGATGACGGGCGCTGGATCTACGAGGTCAAGCTGATCGACGAGCGCAACCGGGTGCACGAGCTCGAGCTCGACGCCGCGAGCGGTGCAGTGCTCGAACGCGAGGAGAAGTGAGCGATGCGCGTGCTCGTGGTCGAGGACGATGCGGCGCTGGGCGAGCGCCTGCGCACCCGGCTGGTCGCCGAAGGCTACGCGGTCGACCTCGCGCGCGACGGCATCGACGGCGCCCATCTCGGGGCGACCGAGCCCTACGACGCGGTGGTCCTCGACCTTGGCCTGCCCGGCAAGCCGGGGCTCGCGGTGCTGCGCGAGTGGCGCGCGGCGGCGAACCGCGTGCCGGTGCTGATCCTCACCGCGCGTGACGGCTGGGCCGAGCGCGTCGAGGGCCTGCAGGCCGGCGCCGACGACTATCTCGGCAAGCCCTTCCACGTCGAGGAGCTCCTCGCCCGCATCCAGGCTTTGCTGCGCCGCGCCGCGCCGGTGCCCGACACCGAGCTGCGCGCCGGCGACTGGCGGCTGGACGAGGCGCGCCAGTGCCTGGTCGATCGCGCCGGCAACGAGCAGGCGCTGACCGCCACCGAGTTCCGCCTGCTGCGCTACTTCATGCGCCACCCCGACGAGGTGCTGTCGAAGACGCGGCTCTCCGAGCATGTCTATGACTACGACGCCGAGCGCGACAGCAACGTCATCGAGGTCTACGTCCGCCGCCTGCGCGGCCTGCTCGGCAACGAGCGCATCGAGACCCGGCGCGGGCAGGGCTATGTGTTCCGCAGCGGCGACTGAGGCGCGTGCGCGGGGGCCGGCCGCAAGATGAACTCGATCCGCCGCCGCCTCTCGCTCACGCTCGCCCTGGTGCTGCTCGCCGCGGGCGTGCTGCTGGCCTTCGCGCTGCGCGACTTTCCGCGCCGCATGGTCGAGGAGCACGTGCTCGCCCGCCTCGATCACGACGCCGATCTGCTCTACGTGCATCTGCTCGACGCGCTCGCACGCCCGGACGGCGAGGCGGGAATGGACAGCGCGCTGATGGGCGCGGCTGGGCCGGCCTACGACCTGCCGCTGTCCGGGCATTACATCGTGGTGCGCCTCGGCGAGCGGCAGTGGCGTTCGCGCTCGACCTGGGATGCGGACCTCGACCTGCTGGGTGGCATCGAGGATGGCACGCCGCGGCGGCTCGCCGGCCCCGCGGGGCAGGCGCTGCTGGTGGTCGCGAAGCGCTTCCCCGACAGCGTCGATGGCCGCCCGGTGAGCATCGCGCTCGCCGAGGACGTGGCCGCGATCGACGCCGCGATTGCGGCCTTCCGCGTGCAGGCGCTTACCGTGCTCGGGCTGGCGCTGCTCGTACTGCTGGTGCTGCAGCGGCGGGTGCTGGTGCGCGGGCTGGCGCCGCTGGACGAGGCGGTGGAGGCCTGCCGGCGCCTGGAGCGCGGCGAGGCGGTGCAGTTCGAGGCCGACGCGCCCGCCGAGGTGCGGCCGCTGCTCGCCGCGGTCGAGCGCCTGTCGCGCCATCAGGCCCAGCGCCTCGGGCGTATCCGCCACGCCGCGGGCAACCTCTCCCACGCCCTCAAGACGCCGCTCGCAGTGCTCGGCCAGAGCGCGGATGCGCTCGCCGCGCGCGGCGACGCGGAGGGCGCCGACGCGATCCGCGCCCAGCTCGAGACCATGCGCGCGACCATCGAGCGCGAGCTGCGCCGGGCCCGCCTCGCCGGCGGCGGCGCGGGCGGCGCCGGCTTCGCGCTGCGCGTCCAGCTCGGCGCGCTCGTCGAGGTGCTGCAGCGCCTGCACGCCGGGCGCGGCCTGCGCATCGAGCTGGAGGCGGACGAGCGCGCCTGGCCGGTGGACCGCGAGGACATGCTGGAGCTCTTCGGCAACCTGCTCGACAACGCCTGCAAGTGGGCGCGTGCGCGCGTGCGGGTGACGGTGGTGCCCGATGCCGAGACGGCGCGGCTCGCCTTCAGCGTGGAGGACGACGGGCCCGGTGTGCCGCCCGAGCTGCTCGAGCGCCTCGGCACCGCCGGCCTGCGCGCCGACGAGTCCCGCCCCGGCCATGGCATTGGCCTGGCGATCGTCGGCGACATCGTCGCCCAGTACGGCGGCACGATCCGCTTCGGGCGCGGCAGCGCGCTCGGCGGCCTGCGCGTGGACGTCGAGCTGCCGCTGCGCGGTTGAGTGCGGCGGCGCGCGGCTGCAGCCGCGGTGGTGGCCCGGCGCAGCGGGCTTTGCCGGATGGCTCGTCCAGGCTAAGATAGTAAGCAATTACTCACTAAAGCGAGACCCAGCGTGCGTGCCAAACCCCTTCCTGCCGAGACGCGCCGGGCGGTCACCGTCGAGGCGGTGATCGAGCTGGCGGCCGAGCGTGACCCCGGCGAGATCACCACCGCGGCGATCGCCAGCCACATGAAGCTGACCCAGGGCGCGCTGTTCCGCCACTTTCCCAGCAAGGACGCGATCTGGGAGGCAGTCATGGAGTGGGTGGCCGAGCGCCTGCTGGCCCGCGTCGACCGCGCGGCGGCGCAGGCGGCCTCGCCGCTCGGGGCGCTGCAGGCGGTCTTCCATACCCATGTGGATTTCGTGACCGAGCATCCGGGGGTCCCGCGCATGCTGTTCGGCGAGCTGCAGCGCGCCGAGGCCACGCCGGCGAAACGGCTCGCGCGCACCCTGCTCGAGCGCTACGGCGAGCGCATCCGCCGCCTGCTCGAAGCCGGCAAGGCTGCCGGCGAGGTGTCCGTTGCGTTGGACATCGACGCGGCGGCGACGCTCTTCGTCGGCACCCTGCAGGGGCTCATCATGCAGTCCATGCTCGCAGGCGAGCTCGCGCGCATCCGGCGGGACGCGCCGCGCGTCTTCGCCATCTACCTGGCCGGCATCCGGAGCGCGACATGAGCCTGCTCAAGACCAAGGCGCGCACGCTCGCGCTGATCGCGGTGATCGTCCCGCTGCTGGCGGTGTTCGCGAATGTGGCGATGCGCTCGGGCCCGCTCGCCCCGGTCAAGGTGACGGTGATCCGGGTGGAGGAGGGCGTGGTGGCGCCTGCGCTGTTCGGCATCGGCACGGTGGAGGCGCGCCACGCCTACCGCATCGGCCCCACCGCGGCGGGGCGGGTGAAGCACGTAGACGTGCAGGTGGGCGAGCGCGTGCGCGCCGGGCAGCTGCTCGCCGAGATGGAGGCGGTGGACCTCGCCGATCGCATCCGTGCCCAGGAGGCCGCGCTCGGGCGGGCCGAGGCGGCGGTGCGCGAGGCCGAGGCGCGCCAGGGTTTTGCGCGCGCGCAGGCGCGGCGCTACGACCAGCTCGGCAGCCTGCAGGCGGCGAGCGCGGAGCTCGCGCTTACCCGCCGCCAGGAGCTCGAGGTCGCCGAAGCCGGCCTCGCCGCCGCGCGCGAGGAGCGCACGCGCGCCCGCGCCGAGGGCGCCGCGCTGCAGGCCCAGCTCGCCAACCTGCGCCTGCTCGCGCCGGTCGATGGCGTGGTCGTGCTGCGCGAGGTGGAGCCGGGCACCACGGTCGTGGCCGGCCAGGCGGTGGTGGAGGTGGTCGACCCGGCGACGCTGTGGGTCGACCTGCGCCTCGATCAGGTCAACGCGGGCGGCCTCGCCGCCGGCCTGCCGGCCCGCGTCGTGCTGCGCTCGCGCAGCGGCGAGGCGCTCGCCGGCCGGGTGCTGCGCGTGGAGCCGAAGGCGGACGCGGTGACCGAGGAGCTGCTCGCCAAGGTGGTCTTCGACCGCCTCCCCGAACCGATGCCGCCGCTCGGCGAGCTGGCCGAGGTCAGCTTGGCGCTGCCGCCGCTGCCGGCCGCGGCGGTGATCCCCAATGCCGCGGTGCGGCGCGAGGCCGGCGTGGTCGGCGTGTGGCAGGTGAGCGGGGAGGGCGAGCTGCGCTTCGTGCCGCTGCAGCTGGGCGCGAGCGACCTCGACGGGCGCGTGCAGGTGCGCGCGGGCCTGGCGGCGGGCGACGAGATCGTCGTCTACAGCGAAGGCGCGCTGCGCGCCGGGCGCCGCATCGAGGTCGTCGCCGCGCTGGACGGAGGCGCCAGATGATCAGCCTCGCCGGGCGCGACATCCTGCACGGCTGGGGCAAGTTCGTGTTTACCGGCATCGGCCTGGGGCTGCTGATCGGCGTCACCCTGGTGATGGCGGGCGTGTATCGCGGCATGGTCGACGACGGCAAGGCCTTGCTCGACAACAGCGGCGCCGACCTCTGGGTGGTGCAGCGCGACACGCTCGGCCCCTATGCGGAGTCCTCCAGCGTCCAGGACGACCTCTGGCGCAGCCTGCTCGGCCAGCGCGGCGTGGCGGCCGCGGCCAACATCACCTACCTGACCATGCAGGTGCGCAAGGGCAGCGCGGACGTGCGCGCGATGGTGGTCGGCATCACCGCCGGCCAGGCGGGATCGACGCCGGGCTGGCCGCCCTACCTGGTCGCCGGGCGGCAGATCACCCGCGGCCACTACGAGGCGGTGGCCGACGTCGCCAGCGGCCTGCGCCTCGGCGAGCGCGTGGGCATCCGGCGCAACCAGTACACCGTCGTCGGCCTCACGCGGCGCATGGTGTCCTCGGCCGGCGACCCGATGGTGTTCATCCCGCTCAAGGACGCGCAGGAGGCCCAGTTCCTCAAGGACAACGACGCCATCCTGCAGGGCCGCCGCCGCACCGAGGCCAACCCGGCGCTCAACCGCCCCGGCGTGCCCGGCCTGCTCGACGCGGTGCTCGCCTCGCAGAGCACCAACCCCTATGTGAATGCCGTGCTGGTCACGCTCGCTCCCGGCCACGCGCCCGACGAGGTGGCCGAATCCATCCGGCGCTGGCAGCGCCACACCGTATATACCCGCGCGCAGATGGAGGGCATCCTGGTCGGCAAGCTGATCGCCACCTCGGCGCGCCAGATCGGCATGTTCCTCGTCATCCTCGCGGTGGTGAGCGCGGCGATCGTCGCCTTCATCATCTACACGCTGACCATGGACAAGATCCGCGAGATCGCGGTGCTCAAGCTCATCGGCACGCGCAACCGCACGATCGCCGCGATGATCCTGCAGCAGGCGGTGGCGCTCGGGCTCATCGGCTTCGTGGTCGGCAAGATCGCCGCCACCTGGTCGGCGCCCTTCTTCCCCAAGTACGTGCTGCTGGTGCCCGCAGACACGGTGGCGGGCTTCGCGGCGGTGATGGCGATCTGCGTGCTCGCCAGCCTGGTGTCGATCCGGCTCGCGCTGCGCGTCGATCCGGCCGAAGCGATCGGAGGCTGACATGGACCGCGCGACGCGCGCCGGCAAGGGCATCCTGATCGAAGGCCTCACCAAGCGCTACGGCAAGGGCGACACCGCGGTGGATGCGTTGAAGGGCGTGGACATGCGCGTCGCCCCGGGCGAGGTCGTCGGCCTGATCGGCCCCTCGGGCTCGGGCAAGAGCACGCTGCTGAAGTGCCTCGGCGCGGTCATCGACCCCAGCGCGGGGCGCATGACCCTGGGCGAGGAGTGCATCTTCGACGCGGGCTGGAAGGTGCGCGACCTGCGCGCCCTGCGCCGCGACAAGATCGGCTTCGTGTTCCAGGCGCCCTACCTGATCCCCTTCCTCGACGTCACCGACAACGTCGCCCTGCTGCCGATGCTCGCCGGGGTGCCGAACGCCGAGGCGCGCGCGCGGGCGCGGGCGCTGCTGGGCGCGCTCGACATCTCGCACCGCGCCGCGGCCATGCCCTCGCAGCTGTCGGGCGGCGAGCAGCAGCGCGTCGCCATCGCCCGCGGGCTGGTCAACCGTCCGCCGGTGATCCTCGCCGACGAGCCCACCGCGCCGCTCGACAGCGTGCGCGCGATGGCGGTGGTGCGCATCCTCAACGACATGGCTGCGCAGTTCCAGACCGCGATCATCGTGGTGACCCACGACGAGAAGATCATCCCCACGTTCAAGCGCATCTACCACATCCGCGACGGGGTGACGCACGAGGAGGCGGGCGAGGGGCGGCTGGTGCGCGCGGCCGGGTGAAGGCCGCTCGTGCGGGGCGGTCCGCGGGCTCCGCGATGCCGCGCGCGACCGGCGGTGCGGCGCGGAAGGTTTTTGCCTCGGGGCATGGAACATTTTGCGCGGCGCTTCGTTTCATTGTGCAGGAAGGCGATTCCGCCCCCTGAACCCACGACGAAAGGACCTCTTCGACATGCAATCCCGTTCCTCCTCCCGCCTGCTGGCCTGCGGCGCGGTCGCGATCTTCGCCGGCCTGCTGTCCATCACCCCGGCCGTGGCGGCCGACAGCCATCGCCACGACACCCACGCCGCGGTCCTCCAGCTCGACCACGGCGCCAGATGGCAGACCGACGCCGCGCTGCGGACCGGCATGGAGGCGATCCGCGACGCGCTCGCGCGGGCCATCCCGCAGGTGCACGCCGGGCGCTTCGATGCCGCGCAATATCGTGCGCTGGCCGAAGGGGTCGAAGGGCAGGTCGCCTACATCGTGCAGAACTGCAAGCTGAAGCCCGAGGCGGACGAGGTGCTGCACGCGATCATCGGCAGGCTCGGCGAGGGCGTCGAGGTGATCGGCGGCCACGCCGCCGGAACGAAGCCGGAGGAGGGCGTCGTCCACCTCGCGCAGACCCTCGACGACTACGCCGCGCACTTCGACCACCCGGGCTGGAAAGGGCTGGAGACGGGACACTGATTCGACAGCGGCAGCGGAGGACGGCCGGGTGACGGATCTCCCGCGCGCATGATCGGCGAGCGCCCGAGCAGCGGGGCGGACGCGGGTGCGGACACGGGCGAGGCGCGCGAGCTCGCCCGCGCCCGCGCCGGCGACGTGGCCGCCTTCGGCGCGCTCGTCCGCCGCCATCAGGAGCGCGTGTTCCGCTTCCTCCACCGCATGCTCGATGCCCGCGAGGAGGCGATGGAGCTGAGCCAGGACGTCTTCGTCAAGGCCTGGCAGGCCTTGCCCGGCTGGCGCCCCGAGGCGGCCTTCTCCACCTGGCTGCTGCAGATCGCGCGCAACGCGGCGCTCGACCACTTGCGTCGCCGGCAGGTGGTGCGCTTCGCGCCGCTGGAGGAAGGGCTGGAGGTCGCCGACGAGGCCCCGGGGCCGGAGGCCCGCTATGCCAGCCGACAACGCCAGGCCCAGCTCGAGCGCGCGCTGCGGCGGCTCGCCGCCGAGCACCGCGAGATCCTGCTGCTGCGCGAGGTCGAGGGCCTGGCCTACGGCGAGCTGGCCAGCGTCCTCGGCATCGCCGAGGGCACGGTGAAATCCCGCCTCGCACGCGCACGCAGCGCCTTGCTCGAACACTTCGACCCGCACACCGGAGCCTCCCATGAATAGCTCTTGCCCCACAGGGTCCTGCCCTCCCGGGCCGTGCCCCGCCGACGAAGCGCTGTCGGCCCTCGTCGACGCGGCCCTGCCCTCCGGGGCCGGCGCCGGACTGATCGCGCACTGCGCGGGCTGCCCGCGCTGCACGCGCCGGCTCGCCGAACTGCGCGCCCTGCGCGACGCCTTCGCGGCGCTCCCCGCCATCCGCCTCGAGGTCGATCTGGCCGCACAGCTGGTCGACCGCCTGCAGGCGGGCGCGACGCCGGCCGCGCGCAAGCGCAGGCAGAGCCCCTGGTGGGTGCGCTGGGTGGATCGACTCCGTCCGCCGACGCCCTGGCGCTTCGGCCTCTCGCCGTTCGCCGGTTCCGTCGCGGCCGTCGGGCTCGGGCTGTGGCTGGGCGGGCTGCTGATGGAGCTCGAAGTGCCGCGGTCGCCGCCTGCAGCGAACACGACGCTGGCCGCCATGAGCGTGTTCGGCTCCGTCCCACCGGGAAATCTCTGTCCGCGGGCCGGGGCCTGCGGCGCAAGCGGGAGCGCGCGATGAAAACCACCAAGCCAGGAATGGCGCTGCTGCTGTCGGTCGCGCTCAACCTCGGCGTGCTCGGCGCCGTGCTGCTGGATCGGCTCGGGCCGGGTGCGTCCGCCACGCCGGCGCCGCCTCTTCATCGGATATTGGCGCTCGACGAGGCGCAGCGCGCGCGCTGGGAGGCGGTCGAAGCGCCCTTCCTGCAGCAGTTCGAGGCGGCCGCCGTCCGCCTGGAGCGTCACCGCCACGCCCTCGTCGAAGCGCTCTTCGCCGAGTCGATCGACCCGCTGCGCATCGAAGCCGAGCGTGCGGCGATCGCCGAGCTGCAGCAGGCCCAGCAGCGCCTGATCATCGAGCAGCTGATCGCCGAGCGCGCGATCCTCGACGTGCGCCAGCGCGAGCAGCTGCTCGGCCTGCTCCTTGCCCAGCCGCCGGCACGCACCACGGTCGAGGACCTGCACGCGCGCCCGACGCGCTAGCGCATCTCGAACGCCTCCTGGTGGAAGCGCGCGCCGCCCATGCCGAGGCCGCGCAGGCCCTTGCGCAGGCTGGTGGCGAGGCCGCGCGGCCCGCAGAACCAGATCTCCGGCGCCGCGCCCGCGCGCGGGCGGTCGCGCAGCGTCGCCGCGGTGAGGCGCTCGTTGCGGGCGCCGCTGATCACGTGCAGGCGCACCGCGGGCAGGTTTGCGCACAAGGCCTGGAGGCGGGCGACGAAGGGGTCGGTCGCGTGCTCGCGCACGCTGTAGTAGAAATCGACGTCGGGCGCCTGCTCCGGCCTCGCCTGCAGCGCCTCGAGCCAGGCGAGGAAGGGCGTCACGCCGATGCCGCCGGCGATCCAGATCTGCTCCCGCCCGTCCAGCGACAGCGGCAGATCGAAGCATCCATAGGGGCCTTCGACCTGCATGGGCCGACCCGGCTGCAGGCGCTGCGCGAGGCCGCGGGTGTAGTCCCCCAGGGCCTTGATCTGGAAGCGCACCCGACGGTCGCCGCGGTCGGCGCCGGCGATCGTGAAGGGATGCGCGCCCTCCAGGCGATCGAAGGTCGCGAAGGCGAACTGCCCCGGCCGGTGTCCGCGCCAGCCCTCGTCGAGCCGGCAGACCACCTCGGTGACGCCCGCGCCGGCGTCGCGGACCGACTCCACCACGCCGCCGACGCGGCGGTCCTGGCCGATGCGCCCGGCCAGCACCCGCACGCTGGCGACGCTGCCGGCGGCGATCAGGCTCGCCAGCAGCACGCCGACCGGTTGCGTCCAGTAGTCGAGCGGCGCCAGGAAGGCGGCATGGAAGGCGAGTGCCAGGTACAGGACCGGCATCCCCTTGTGAACGTAACGCCAGATCCGGAACGGGAAGCGCTTCCACAGCGTCAGCACCAGCATCGCCAGCAGCGCGTAGATCGCGAACTCGCCCAGCTCCTCGGCGACGTCGCGCATGGCTTCGAGCAGGCCGCCGCCGTGATCCTTGGGCAGGCGCCCCGCGCGCCCCCACAGCGTCTTGATGAGGTCGTCGGAAAGCTCGACCAGCCAGTGCAGCGCCGCGAAGCCGACCGCGAGGATGCCGGCCCATTTGTGCACCCGGTAGATGCGGTCCATGCCGCCGAAGAAACGCTCCAGCCGGGCCGGACGGGTGGCGAGCACCATCGCCAGCGACATCAGCGCGAAGGACCCCAGGCCGGTGAGCGTCAGCGCGTGCTCGCGCACCGCCCAGGGATTGCCCGGCGCGCTGGCGACGGCGCCCGTCGCCGACAGCGTTTCCACGCCCCAGGCCAGGCCGACCAGGGCGATGAAGGCGGACAGAAAGCGTTTCATGATCCGGTCCCTCCTTCAGTCGTCCTCGAAGTAGCCCTTCGCGGCGTCGATGTGGCACGCGGTGCAGTTGGCCTTGCTGCCGACGTCCTTGCGGGTCCACTCGGAGCGCGGGACCTCGTCGTGCTCGTGCACCCATTTCGGCAGTTCGGTGATGCGCAGGGGGGCATCGCCGGGGCGCAGGCCGCGCAGCAGCTTGCCCGGCTGCGCGCGCGCGTCGCCGGCGTGATCGACGAGGTAGCGGGTGATCGCGGCGGTGGTGTCGGCATCGACGCTGGCGTCGTCGCCGAAATGATTCTCCAGTTCGCCCATCATGCGTCTCCACGACGCCGCGGGCAGCATCGACGCCGGAAAGGCGATGTGGCAGCTCGCGCACTCCTGCACGGTGAGCGGGTCGGTGACCGGCGGATAGAAGTCGTCGTCGCCGGCCTGGGCGCGGCCGAGCAGCATGAGGGTCACGGCGATCGCGGCGGCACCGACGGCGAGGGGGCGAAGGGCGGGGGTCTTCATGGCGGGTCTCCGGGGCGGCGTTATTGGGTGCTCATCCAGGCGAGCCAGTCGCCCTTCTCGCGTGCGCTGCACTCGCGGCCGAGCACCTCGTTGCAGTTGCGCTTGAACCATTTTTCGACCTTCGCCGGATCGCCGTAGCGCGTGGCCGACACCGACACCGCCATCGGCTCGATGGCCTTGCCGGTGCGGGTCTGGCCGGCGGCGCGCGCGTTCTCGCCATGGCAGGAGGTGCAGGCGGGCGTGTCGGGCTTGCCGAGGCCGTGGCGGGTGCGGTGCAGGGCTTCGCCGCGTGCAGCGGAAAAACCCGCAAAGGCGGGGTCGGCGGCGCGCGCCTCGGCGGCGTAGCGCTCCAGTAGGGCGGCGCTCGGGGCGGCGAGCGCCCCGGCACTGGCGGCGAGGCCGCACAGCAGCGCAAACGCGCGGAATTGGCTGTTCATGGTTCGTTCCTTGATCCGGGCTGAGGACTCGACCGGACGGGCATCGCGGATGCCAGTCGTCCGGAATCGCGAGCCCAGTGTGCAAGTGCGCCACTGAATCGAACCTGAACGGAGAAAGAGCGTGCGCCAAGGAGCGGCGGGGACGGGCGCCGATGCGCCCGCGCGCCGCCCGCGCTCAGCGCATGTCGAAGAGTTCCTGGTGGAAGTCGGCCGCCGGCAGGCCCCGGGCGACGAAGCCCTCGCGCAGGGCCTGGCCGAAGCCGCCCGGCCCGCAGAACCAGACATCCGCCTCGGCCCAGCCCGGCACCGTGTCGCAGATGCGCGCCGTGTCGAGGCGGCCGTCGCGCGCGCTCACCAGCACGTGCAGCCTCACGCCCGCCGCCTGCGCATCGCGCTGCAGGCGGGCGATGAACTCCTGGTCGGGTTCGGCCGTGCTGTAGAACAGATCGACCTCGCGCCCGTCGGGCGCCACCGCGAGCGCCTTCATGCGGGCGATGAAGGGCGTGATGCCGATGCCGCCGCCGACCCAGATCTGCCGGCGCTTGCCGCCGACGCTGCCGCTGGCGAAATCGAAGCGGCCATAGGGGCCTTCGACGGTGACGAGGTCGCCGACGCGGAGCAGTTCGGGCAGGCGGGCGGTGTAGTCGCCGATGCCCTTGATCAGGAAGAACAGGCGGCCGTCCCCCTTCCAGCCCGAGGAGATGGTGAAGGGGTGCGCGCCTTCGTCCGTCGAAAAGGTGACGAAGGCGAACTGCCCGGCTTCGTGCCCCGGCCAGCGGTCCTTGAAGCGGATCGCCACCTTGAGCACGCGGTTGTCGGGGAAGGGCACCAGCTCCTCGATCTCGCCCACCGCCTTGCGCCGATGGCCGACGCGTCCGGACAGGGACACCACGGCGGCGACGCTGCCGCCGGCCATCAGCACGGCGAGCACGATGCCCATCGGCTGCGCCCAGTAGGAAAAGGGCGTCAGCAGCACCGAGTGGAAGACCAGCGCGAGGTAGGCGAGGGCCAGCAGGCGGTGGGTCTTGAAGAACAGGCGGTACGGAAAGCGCTTGGCGAGCGCGATCACGATCAGCGCCACCGCCGCGTAGAAGGCCCACTCGCCGACCGATTCCGCCAGGCCGCGCTGGGCGCGGAAGAAGCTCTCGACGGGGTCGGTGAGCGTCGGCTTCGGCCCCCGCTCGGGCTTCACCAGCCAGCCCCAGCCCACCGCCCACTTGGTGCCCTGCGCCCACAGCCAGTGGATCACCGCGAACACCAGGCCGGTGATGCCCAGCCACTTGTGCAGGCGATAGGTCTTGTCGAGCCCGTCGAGCAGCGGCTCGACCCGCATCGGGCGCAGCGCCAGGATCATCCCCACGCTCATGACGCCGATGCCGATCACGCCGGTGTAGTTGATCGCCACCGTGCGCAGGGCGAAGTATTCGTAGCCGTTGGGCAGCAGCGGATCGGCCATCCACCACAGCAGGCTGAGCAGCAGCAGGAGCGCCGCGTACGCAAACCGGATGTTCTTCATCATGCTCTCCGTTCGATCACATTTCGGCGCCCGCGCCGAGGCGCGGCCAGCGTGCCTCGTCGAGCGCTACCTCCCGGTAGTATCCGCGCCGAACCCGCCGCCGGTCTTGTCGCCGGACAAGGCCGGTGCGTATCGCATGGCGACGCCGTCCCGGGGCCGGCCGTTCAGGTCCGCTTAAGGATCGCGGCCGCATGCTGCAGGTTGTCCCGACCACGGAGCCTTTCCAATGATGACCAAGAGCTTGATTTCGACGCTGCTGCTGGCGCTTGCCGCCGGGATCGCCACCCACGCCCGCGCCGCCGGGGACGAACCGACGGCGCTGTCGCCGCAGGCCTGCCAGGCGCTGCACCAGGAACTCGATGCCGTGGAGGTCCACGTGCGCGAGGCGCGCGCGAGCAGCGCTGCACAGGCGAACGCGCCCGCGCCCTACCAGACTCTGGCGCGGGCGCTGGAGGCCCACCTCGATACCCTGCAGGCCGGCCTGCCGACGTCGGCGACGCAGCGCGCGCAGGCCAGCGCGCTGGTGAGCGACATGCGCGACGCGCTGGTCCTGGTGCGCGGCGCCACCCACCTCGAAGCCCGCCTGCTCGCGGTGCAGCGTCTCGAAGACGATCGACGGCTCTACAATCGCGTCCTGGAGACCCTGGGGTGCTCCGCCAGCCGACCCACCGCCCTGTGAACCGATGACCTCCATCACGCCGCGCCAGGCCCTGCTGCTCTCGCTCGCCGCCGCGCTCAGCACCATCGCAATGAAGACCGGCGCCTGGTGGCTGACCGGCTCGATCGGCTACCTGTCCGACGCGCTCGAGTCGGTGGTCAACCTGGCCGGCGCCGGTTTTGCGTTGTGGATGGTGTCCTACGCGCAGCGCCCCGCCGACGAGGATCACCAGTACGGCCATGGCAAGGCCGAATACTTCTCCGCCGCGTTCGAGGGCGGGCTGATCTTCATCGCCGCGCTGATCATCCTGCTCACCGCCGGTGAGCGCCTGCTCAATCCGCAGCCGATCGGCGCACTGGGGCTCGGCACCCTGCTGTCGGTCGGCGCGAGCCTGATCAACTTCCTCGTCGCGCGCGTGCTGCTGCAGGTCGGCCGCGCGCACCGCTCGCTCGCCCTCGAGGCCGACGCGCGCCACCTGATGGCCGACGTGTGGACCACCGCCGGCGTGGTGTGCGGCGTCGGCCTGGCGGTCGTCACCGGCTGGAGCTGGCTCGACCCGGTGGTCGCCGGCGCGGTCGCGCTCAACATCCTGCGCGAGGGCTGGGAGCTGATGCGGCGCTCGATCGACGGCCTCATGGACCGCGCCCTGTCCGAGGCCGAAGTGGCGGCGATCGAGCGCACGCTGGCCGAGGCCTCGCCCCCGGGATGCTTCCACGGCAAGCTCACCACACGCGCCGCGGGCGCGCTGCACTTCGCCCACATCGAGCTGTGCGTGCCCGGGGAGTGGACCGTGGCCGAGGCCCACGCCGTGGCCGACGCGCTCGAACGCGTCGTGCTGGAGCGCACCGGCACCCGGCTCGCGACCCACCTCGAGCCCATCCCGCCGACCGTCCCGCAGGGCGGGGAAGGGCACCCGGACCGCGCGGCCGCCGCACGGCCCTAGACCAGACCCCATCCTCCCGATGCACCTGCTCATCGTCGAAGACGACCGCACCATCGCCGAGAACCTCTACGACTACCTCGAGGCGCGTGGCCACCAGTGCGACTACGCCGACTCGATCGCGGCGGCCTCGGCGCTGCTCGCGCGCAGCGCGTTCGACGCCCTGGTGCTCGACCGCAACCTGCCCGACGGCGACGGCCTCGCGCTCGCGCGCCGGCTGCGCAGCGAGGGCCGCGCCACGCCGATTCTGGTGCTGACCGCGCGCGACACGCTGGAAGACAAGCTGCTCGGCTTCGAGGCCGGTAGCGACGACTACCTGGTGAAGCCCTTCGCGCTGCAGGAGCTCGAGGTGCGCCTGCTGGCGCTGGCGCGGCGTAGCGCCGTGCGGGCGGCCGACCCGGTGCTGCGCTACGGCGCGCTCGAGTTCCGGGCCGCGACCCAGGCGTTGTGCCTGCACGGCCGCCCGCTCACGCTGCCGCCGAAGCCCCTGCGCCTGGTCGCCGAGCTGCTCGCCCAGCCCGAGCGCGTGTTCTCGCGCCGCGAGCTCGAGATCGCGGTGTGGGGCCACGAGCAGGACAGCAGCGACAACCTGCGCAGCGTGCTGCACACCCTGCGTCGCGCCCTCGGCGACGACGCGCCCATCCAGGTGGTGAATGTCCATGGCCTCGGCTACAAGCTCGTCGGCCGCTGAGAGCGGTGCGCGCCGCGGTGGCCGGCGCTGGCTGCCGGGCGGCATGCGCTTTCGCATCGCGGTGTCGGTCACGGCCGTGCTGGTCGTGCTCATCGTGGCGCAGTCGCTCGCGCTGGTGCGGCTCAACGAAGAGATGGAGGAGGAGTTCATCGACGGCACGCTCGACGAGCAGCTGCACTACAGCATCGAGCACAGCCGCCGTCTCGGCACCCTGATCGGGCCGCAGACGCCGAACATGACGCTCTACCGCTTCGCCCCCGGCGAGACGCCGCCGCAAGGGCTCCGCCCCGAGCTGGCCGCGCTCGCGGTGGGCGACCATGAGGACTGGTCCGCCGGGCGCGAGCTGCACGTCGCGGTGCGCGAGGCCGACGGCCAGCGCTACGTGCTGATCTACGACGAATCCGAACATCGCGAGCGGGAGTCGGCCGTGGTCGCCACGGTGGTGATCGGCGGCCTGGTGCTGACCGCCTTGTCCTTCCTCCTCGTGTACGCCATCGCCGCACGGCTCACGCGCGGGCTGGAGACGCTGGCCGAACGTGTCGAGGAGGGGCGCGATGGCGAGCCCTTCGCCGAGGACGGGCTCGACGCCGAGCTTCTGGTGGTGGCGCGCGCGCTCGACCGCGCCGAAGCGCGCCAGGCCGCCGTGCTGGCGCGCGAGCGCGATTTCAACGCCAACCTGTCGCACGAGCTGCGCACGCCGCTCGCCGGCATCCGCAGCGACGCCGAGATGCTGCTGATCGATCCGACGCTCCCCGACAAGGCCCGCCGCCGCGCCGAGCGCATCATCGCCACCACCGACCGCACCACCACGCTCGCCCACAGCCTGCTGCTGCTCGCCCGCGAGGCGCGGCCGCTGGCGCTCGAGCCGATCGACCTGGGCGCGGCGGTGCGCGACGCCTGGGCCCGCTTGCACCCGCCCGCGGCCGAGGCCGAGGCGCCCAGCATCCGCATCGAGCCCGGGGCCGAGGTTGTCGCCGACCCCGGCCTGCTGGCGCTGGTGCTGCGCAACCTGCTGGAGAACGCCCTGCGCCATGGCGAGGGGCGCGCGATCGAGGTGGTGCTGGAGGGGCGTCGGCTCGAGGTGCGCGACCGCGGACCCGGCTTCGGCGCGGAAGACCCGATGCGCAGCTTCGAGCGTTTCCGCCGCGGCGGCAGCAAGCCGGGCCATGGACTCGGCCTCGCGCTGGTGCGGCACATCTGCACCGCCTGCGGGTGGACGGTGCGCGCCGCCAACCGGGCGGACGGCGGCGCCTGCCTGACGCTCGACTTCGGTGCCGGTCCCGGCTCCGGTTCCGGTTCCGCAGCGGCCTAGCGCGCCAGCGCCCGGCGTCGCGGGCGCGCTCACACTTTCCTCACACCCGCATCACGCTTTCCTCACGCGCGCCTGCGTAGATTGCGCCGATCCTCCCCAGGCTCTGCGCAACCATGTCCGAATCGCGTCTGTCCATCGTCCCGCCCCGCGCGCCCTCTGCCGCCGCCCCGACGTCCGTCGGCGGCGGCGCGCAGGGGGCTTCGCCGTTCGCTTCCGCCTGGGCCGCCGCGCGACGCTGGCGCCCGCAGCTGTCGATCGAGGGCCTGCTGATCGGCCTCGGCCTCTACTTTGCGCTCGCCTGCAACACCCCGTTCTGGCGCGCCCTGCTCGCCAGCCGCGGCGGCGAGGGCGGCGGCCTTTTCTACGTGCTCGCGCTCGGCGTGGCGCTCGCCGCGCTCAACGTCGTGCTGCTCGCGCCGCTGCTCAACCGCTGGACGACCAAGCCGCTGCTGGGCGGGTTGATCCTCGTGGCCGCGGTGTCGAGCTACTACGCCGGTCACTTCGGCGTGTATTTCGATCCCAGCATGCTGCGCAACGTGTTGCGCACCGACCTCGCCGAGGCGCGCGAGCTGCTCACCCCCGGCTTCTTCCTGCAGGTGGCCGCGCTGGCGCTGCCGCCGCTCTTCGTGCTGCAGCGCGCCCGCCTGCGCCGGCGACCGCTCAAGCGTGCGCTGGCGATCCGCGCCGCGTCCGTCGTGCTCGCGCTGATCGTGGCCGCAGGCGCGCTCGGCAGCGTGTTCAAGGACTTCTCCGCGCAGATGCGCAACCACAAGGAGCTGCGCTACCTGATCACCCCGGCTGCCCCGCTGTGGTCGTTGGCGCGCGTGTTGAGCCGCGACGCCCAGGCGGCCAATCTGCCGCGCCAGCCCATCGGCGCCGATGCCCGCCTGGGGGCGAGCTGGGCCGCGGCGAAGAAGCCGGCGCTGTTCGTGATCGTGGTCGGCGAGACCGCGCGCGCCGCCAACTGGGGGCTGGACCGCGGAGCGGGGCCTTCGCCCATCCGCAACACCACGCCCGAGCTCGCCCGCCGCGCGGTCATCAACTTCCCGGACGTGACTAGCTGCGGCACCAACACCGAGGTGTCGGTGCCGTGCATGTTCTCGCTGCAGGGGCGGCGCCACTACGACGAGGACGCGATCCGCGGCAGCGAGTCCCTGCTCGACACGCTGCGCCACGCCGGCCTGCGCGTGGTGTGGAACGACAACCAGTCGGGCTGCAAGGGCGTGTGCGCCGGCGTCGAAAGCATGCGCCCCGATCCCGCCGCGCTGCCGCAACTGTGCGACGGCGAGCGCTGCCTCGACGAGGCCCTGCTCGAGAGCAGCCGCAGCCTGCTGCGCGACGCCCAGGGCAACCTGGTGCTCGTGCTGCACCAGCTCGGCAACCACGGCCCGGCCTACTTCCGCCGCTACCCGGACGCCTTCCGCCGCTTCACGCCGACCTGCGACGACGAGGACCTGTCGAAGTGCAGCCGCGAGCAGGTCGCCAACAGCTACGACAACGCCCTGCTGTACACCGACCACGTGCTCGCGCGCAGCATCGACATGCTGCAGGAACTGGCGCCGCGCTACGACACCGCGCTGCTGTACGTCTCCGACCACGGCGAATCGCTCGGCGAGAACGGCCTCTACCTGCACGGCCTGCCCTACTCGATCGCGCCCGCCGAGCAGACCCGGGTGCCGATGGTGATGTGGATCTCGAGCGGCTTCGCCGCGCGCACCCGGCTCGATCCCGCCTGCCTGCGCACGCAGGCCGACAAGCCCGCCGCGCACGACAACCTCTTCCACACCGTGCTCGGCCTGCTCGACGTACGCACCGAAGTGCGCGACGACGCGCTCGACCTCACCGCCACCTGCCGGAGCTGAGACCATGCCCACGACCGAACTCGCCAGCCCGCTGCCCGCACCCGCCACGCCCACGCTCGATGCCTCGCGCCGCTGGCTGCTGGCACAGTCCGCGCTGCTCGCGCTGAGCGCGTCGCTGCTTTACTGGATCTTCGAGGGCACCGACCTCGACCGCAGGCTGGCGCACACGCTCTTCGATGCGGAACTCGGCCTCTTCCCCTTGCGGCACAACTGGTTCCTCGAGGCGGTGATGCACAAGACGGCCAAGCAGGTCACCTACGTGCTGGTGGCGGCCAGCCTGTGGCTGTGCTGGCAGGGCTGGAAGGGCCGGCTGAGCTGGCTGCCGCCGCGCAATGCGCTGCTCGCCGCGCTCGGCATGGTGGCGATCCCGCTCGCGACCTCGACCGCCAAGCTGCTGACCGCGCGCTACTGCCCGTGGGACATCATCGACTTCGGCGGCTATGCGCCCTATCTCGGCCTGTTCGAAGCTGCGCCGGCGGGGATCAAGGCCGGGCAGTGCTTCCCGGCGGGGCATGCATCGACCGGCTTCCTGTGGATCGTGTGGGCGGTGGCGCTGCGGCCGGCCGGGCTGCGCGCGGCGCGCGGCGCCCTCGCGGTGGGCCTGCTCGCCGGCGCCCTACTCGGCACGGCGCGCATGCTGCAGGGTGCGCATTTCCTCTCGCACACGCTGTGGACGCTGTGGCTGGCGTGGGCGGCGAGCTTGATCCTGGCGGTGGCCGTGCGCGCCGAGCTCGGCTTCGGCGATCGGCGCCGCGTGTGATGCGATCGGGCTGCGCCGGAGCGCAGCCCCTGTCCTTCAGCGCGCGTCGACGCGGCCGTTCCGCGTGCGCTTGATCCCGGTGATCATCGCCCCGACCAGGTTGACCCGCTCCAGGCGCCCGATGACGATGGCCGCCGCGGCATGGATGCCAGCGAGCGCGATCAGGGTGGTGGCGAGGCCCGCGTGCAGCTCTTCCAGCCACTCCTCGCCCCAGAACAGGTCCGTGGTCTGCAGGAAGCCGGTCAGGCCCAGTGCGAGGACGAGCGTCATCAGCGCGAGCATCATCAGCGCGCCCAGGGGATTGTGGCCGGGCTGGAAGTCATGCCTGCCGGCGCGGATCGCCGCCAGGTGGGCGCGCAGCCGCGCCGGCGTCGGGAAAAAATCGGCGAAGCGCGCGTGTGCGCTGCCGACGAAGCCCCAGACGAGGCGGGCGACGACGAGCGCCGAGGCGGTGTAGCCGACCAACTGGTGCAGCGTCTCGCCGTCATCGACGACGAAGAAGTTCACGAGGACGCAGCTCAACAGGCTCCAGTGGAAGACGCGCACGAACGGGTCCCAGACCCGCAGGGCAAGATCGGAATCGGGCGGGGGCATGGCAGGCGCTCCTGTGGGGGTGGAGGAGGGCGGCGCACGATCGCGCGCCGCCTTCCGATGGCGACTCACTTGCGTTCGAGTTCGGCGCCGGTCTCGGGGTTGAAGTAGATCTCCACCTTCTTTCCGTCCTTGTCGAAGCCGTAGATCTCGTAGCAGTCGTTCTTGGTGACCTTGAAGGTCTTGATCCTGTAGCCCTGGGCTTTGACCTTGGCCTTGAAGTCGGCCTCCTTCATCCACTTCTCCTTGGGGGCAGTGCAGGTGGGGCCGGCGAGGGCCGAGGTGGAAACGAGCGCGGCGGCGGCGAGGGCGAGAATGCGGTTCATGATTGTTCTCCTGTCTGTAGGTCGGACGCGTTCCGATCCGGAACACGGGCGCAATCTAAGCCGCTGCACATGAAGGGAAGCTGAACTCGCGGGTGCACGAAGAGGCGTGCCTGCGGGCGAGATCGGTCACATTCGCACCTTGCGGGGCTCCTACAGAAACCGATGCGCATCTCGACTCCGTGCAGGAGCGGCGGCAGCCGCGAACGGGCGGCCCGGCGATTGACGCGCGTGCCGACCACCACCGCCGCATTCGCGCCTGGCGGCGCTCCTACGGAAACCGTCGCCGATTCAGCGCGGGTTCAGGGTGGCGCGCGCAGAGTGGGTTCCGTCGCCAACCAACCGGAGATGATCATGACGACCCGACTCATCCGCAATACGGTTTCCCTGGCCGCGCTGCTGGCCTTGTTCACGATCCAGGCCCACGCTGCCGAATCCGGTACCGGGGCCCCGGCCGCCGCGCCCATGCAGGCCGGCGCATCCGCCGGTGCGGACCCGTGTGCGCAGCTGCGTGCGCAGATCGCAGCGCAGACGGAGATCCTGCCGCGCCCCAACGTCGAGCTGCTCGGCAAGGTCGGCGCCAACGAGCAGTGCCATTTCACCTCGGCCGAGACCTATCGCGCCGCGTGGGGCGCAAAGCCGCTGAACCTGCCCGAGCCGCGCGGCGGGGCGCGCGACGAGGACGACTGATCGCCTTGGGAGGCGGCGCCGCGCGCGGTCGGCGTCGCCTTAAGCTGCGCTTAAGCCAGTGCGTGCAGGATCCGGTCCAGTTCTCATCAACGGACCCGGATACACATGGATCTCCCATGGCTCGATCACCCTGTCAGCCCGGCCGCCGGTGCACCGCCCGCGGCCCGCAGCCTTCGCCTGCTGGCGGTCGATGACGCCCGCCGCGCCGCGGTGGAAGACTTCGTCCGCGCACGCTTCGCCGCGCATTACCGGGCGCAGGTGCGGCACTTCATGCCCCGGCTGTTCGCGCTCGAAGCCGCCGACGGCAGCCTCCACGGCGCGGTCGGCTGTCGCGGCGCCGCGGAGCAGGGGCTCTTTCTCGAACGTTATCTCGACGAGCCGGTCGAGCGCGTCATCGCGCGACGGACGGGAACGCGGGTCGATCGCGACGGGATCGTCGAGGTGGGCAATCTCGCCGCCCACGGGGCCGGCACCGCGCGCCTGCTGATCATCGCGCTCACCCGCATCCTCGCCGCTGAGGGCCTGCGCTGGGTGTGCTTCACCGGCACGCCGGCGCTGATCAACAGCTTTCGCCGCCTCGGTCTCGATCCGCTCACGCTCGGTCCAGCCGATCCGCGCCGCATGGGGGCGGAGCTGCCGGAGTGGGGAAGCTACTACGATGCCGGCCCGCTGGTGATGGCGGGGGAGATCCCGCGTGGGGACCGCGCCCTCGCGGGCGCGGGGCGCTACTTTCAGCCCGAGCGCGAGGAGCCGGCCCGTGTCCGATGCCTTTGACGCCCTGCGGAGCACGCTTTTGCGCCACGGGGCGCGCCCCGCGCTTCGTGGCGAGGGCGAGGAGATCTCGTACGCTCGACTGCTCGAAGCGATCGCCGAGCGTCGGGGCGTGCTCGAAGCGGTGGGTGCGCGGCGCGTGGCGCTCGCGCTCGACAACGGCCCGCAGTGGGCGCTCTGGGATCTCGCGCTGCTTGCCGGCGGGCAGGTCTGTGTGCCCTTGCCCGGCTTCTTCTCGCCGACTCAGCAGATGCACGTGCTCGACAGCGCCGGCATCGACACGCTGATCGTCGATCCGGCGGCCGCAAGTGCGACGCCTTTTGCGGGCTTCGTGCCGGTAGCGCCCGGGATCCTGCAGCGCACGCCGCCGCAGCTGCCGGCGCTGCCCGCGGGCACGGCGAAGATCACCTACACCTCCGGCAGCACCGGCCAGCCCAAGGGGGTGTGCCTGAGCGCGGCTGCGCAGCTCGCCGTGGCGCACAGCGTCGCGCAGATCGGCGAGGGTGGCGCGGTCGAGCGCCATCTGGGCGTGCTGCCGCTGGCGACGCTGCTCGAGAACATCGCCGGGCTGTACGCCGGCCTGCTGGCCGGTGCGTGTGTGGAGCTGCTGGCGATGCGCACGATCGGCTTCAGCGGGGGCGGCGGCTTCGATCCGGCGCGCTTCCTGCAGACCCTGCTTGCGCATCGGCCGCAAAGCCTGATCCTGTTGCCGCAGATGTTGCTCGCGCTCGTCGGGGCTGCCGAACTCGGCCGGGCGCTGCCCGCCGGGCTGCGCTTCGTCGCGGTGGGCGGCGGGCAGGTGTCGCCGCGGCTGCTGCAGCGTGCCGAAGCGCTCGGGCTGCCGGTGTACGAGGGCTACGGCCTGTCCGAGTGCGCCTCGGTGGTGTGTCTCAACACCCCGTCGGCGCGCCGCCTCGGCACGGTGGGGCGACCCTTGCCGCACGCCGCGGTGCGCATCGGCGAGGACGGCGAGGTGCAGGTGCGTGGCGCGCGCATGCTGGGCTACCTCGGCGAGGCGCCGCTGGCCGACGAGCTCGCGACAGACGGTGTGGTGGCGGACGGCTGGCTGGGCACCGGCGACCTGGGCCATCTGGATGACGGCTTCCTGGTCCTGCATGGGCGCAAGAAGCACCAGTTCGTCACCGCCTACGGCCGCAACGTGAACCCCGAATGGGTCGAGGCCGAACTCGTCCAGCAGGGGCCGATCGCCCAGGCCTGGGTGCATGGCGAGGCGCTCGCCGAGAACTTCGCCGTGATCGTGCCGCGCCGCGCCGATTGCAGCGACGCCGAGCTCGAGGCGGCGGTGGCCGCCGCCAACGCGGGCCTGCCCGACTACGCGCGCGCGCACCGCTGGCTGCGCGCCGAGGCGCCCTTCACCCCAGGCAACGGCTTTCTCACCGCCAACGGGCGCCTGCGCCGCGCGGCCCTCGCGGCGCACTACCTGCCGCGCATCGGCGCCGACGGCGGCGCCCCGGGCGCCCACTTCACCGCCTTCAGCGACGAGATCAACCACAGCGACGAGAGCGACACATGAGCTTTTTCCAGCAACTCCAGCAACAGACCGCGGCCGAGCGAGAGACGCTGTTCGCCGCGCCGATCATCCAGCAGGCGCTCGCCGGCAAGGTCGCGCTGCCGAGCTACATCGCCTTCCTCACCGAGGCCTATCACCACGTCAGCCACACCGTGCCGCTGCTGATGGCCTGCGGCGCGCGCCTGCCGGCACGGCTCGAATGGCTGCGCGGCGCGATCGCCGAATACATCGACGAGGAGTATGGCCACCAGGAGTGGATCCTGAACGACCTCGCCGCCTGCGGCGCCGACCCCGAGGCGGTGCGCCGCAGCCAGCCGGCGCTGCCCACCGAGCTGATGGTGGCCTATGTCTACGACCGCATCGCGCGCCATAACCCGGTGAGCTTCTTCGGCATGGTCAACGTGCTCGAAGGCACCAGCATCGCGCTCACCATCCGCGCGGCGGGGTCGATCCGCAGCAGCCTGGGGTTGCCGCCCGAGGCCTTCAGCTACCTGAACTCGCACGGCAGCCTCGACCTCGAGCACATGGACTTCTTCGCGACGCTGATGAACCGGCTCGACGAGGACGACGACCGTGCCGCGGTGGTGCACACCGCGCGCGTCGTGTATCGCCTGTACGGCGACATTTTCCGCGGCCTGCCGCTGGCGGCCTGAGGAGCGCCGCGATGGAACTGAACGGAAGCCGCGTGCTGGTCACCGGCGCGAGCGGGGGCATCGGCGACGCGCTGGTCGAGCAGCTTTGCAAGGCGGGCGCGCAGGTGCTGGCGGTCGGTCGCGACGCCGACAAGCTCGCGGCCGCGCAGGGGCGCTTTCCGCACGCGCTGCGCGCGCTCGCAGCCGATCTCGCCACCCCCGCCGGCGTCGATGCGGTGGCTGCCGCGGCGCGGGATTTCGGCGGCGTCGACTGCGTGGTCCAGGCCGCCGGCCTCAACCGCTTCGGCCTCGTCGAGCAGCAGGACGACGCGGCCATCGCGGCCCAGGTCGCGCTCAACCTGGTGGCGCCGATGCTGCTCACCCGGCGCCTGCTGCCCTTGCTGCGCGAGCGCCCGCGCGCGCTGGTGCTGTTCGTCGGCTCGACCTTCGGCGCGATCGGCTATCCCGGCTTCGCGCCCTACAGCGCCACCAAGTTCGGTCTGCGCGGCTTCGCCGAGGCGTTGCGCCGCGAGCTCGCCGACGGCCCGGTGCGCGTGCTCTACCTGGCGCCGCGCGCCACCCGCACCGCGATGAATGCCGGCGCGGTGGTCGAGATGAACCGCGCGCTCCGCGTGGCGATGGACCCGCCGGCGCAGGTCGCCGCCGCGATCGTGCAGGCGCTGCGCGACGAGTCGCCCGAGCGCCATCTCGGCTGGCCGGAGCGCTTCTTCGCCCGCCTCAACCGGCTGCTGCCGCGCGTGGTCGATCGCGCCCTGCGCGGACAGCTGGCCACCATCCAGCGTTTCGCCCATTCCGAACCGGAGGAAAACCGCCCATGAACCTGCCCGACCACAAACCGTTCGCCACCGCGACACTCCGGCTCGCCCGCCGCGTCGCGCTCCCGCTCGCCTTTCCGCTCCTTTCCCTGCTGGCCGCGCCGGCCGCCTTCGCGCTCGCCGACACCGGCAAGGCCGAGCTCCAGGCCGTGCAGGGCCGCTGGGCCGACATCCACTACGGCCTGCCCGAGAAGCAGCGCGAGGCGGCCTTCGCCGAGCTCGCCGAGCGCGCCGCGAGGGCGGTCGCCGTCGAGCCCGAGGCGGCCGAGCTGCGCATCTGGCACGCCATCGTCCTGAGTACCTGGGCAGGGGCGAAGGGCGGGCTCGGCGCGCTCGGCCTCGTCAAGGAGGCCAAGGCCGAGCTCGAGACCGCCCTGCGGCTCGACCCGCGCGCGCTCGACGGCTCGGCCTACACCAGCCTCGGCAGCCTCTACTATCAGGTGCCCGGATGGCCGCTGGGCTTCGGCGACGACGCGCAGGCCGAGAAGCTGCTGAAGCAGGCCTTGGCGATCAATCCCGGCGGCATCGATCCCAATTACTTCTACGGCGACTTCCTCTCGCGGCAGAAGCGCTACGCCGAAGCGCGCACGGCGCTGGAGAAGGCGCTCGCCGCCCCCGACCGCCCCGGGCGCGCGAGCGCCGACGCCGGCCGGCGCGCCGAAGCGCGGCGCCTGCTCGAGCAGGTGGTCGCGAAGCTGGCGCAAGGCGCGCAGTAAGGGTCCAATATGCGGATCAACGCAGCGCCCATGAATGCAGGGAACACAAGGGAGGGAAGGGATGCGCATCCTGCTCGTCGAGGATGATGCCGCGCTCGGCGAGGGGATCCGCGTCGCGCTCAAGCCGGAGGCGTACACGGTCGATTGGGTGCAGGACGGCGCGAGCGCGCTGCACGCGCTCACCCACGAGGACTTCGCGCTCGCCGTGCTCGACCTCGGCCTGCCGCGCATGGACGGGCTGGAGGTGCTGCAGCGCCTGCGCGCCACCGCCAACGCGGTGCCGGTGCTGGTGCTGACTGCGCGCGACGCCACCAGCGACCGCATCGCCGGGCTGGACGCGGGCGCGGACGACTACCTGGTCAAGCCCTTCGACGTCGACGAGCTCAAGGCCCGCATTCGCGCGCTGCTGCGCCGCAGCGCCAATCGCGCGCAGCCGGTGCTGCACCACGGCGACGTGCTCCTCGACCCGGTGAACCAGCAGGTGAGCTACCGTGGTCAGCCGGTGCTCCTGCAGCGCAAGGAGTTCCTGCTGCTGCACGAGCTGCTCGCCCAGCCCGGCCGCGTGCTGACCCGCGACCGCCTGCAGCAGGCCTTGTACGGTTGGGGTGAGGAGGCCGAGAGCAATACGCTCGAGGTGCATATCCACCATCTGCGGCGCAAGCTCTTTCCCGAGCTGATCCGCACCGTGCGCGGGGTAGGCTATCTGGTGGACAAGGTCTGATGGGCTCGATCCGTCGCCGCACCTTGCTGCTCGTGCTCGGCCTGCTCGGCATCGCGCTCGGCGGAATCTCCTTCCTCGGCTATCGCGACGCCCGCCACGAGATCCAGGAGCTCTTCGATGCCCGCCTCACCCAGCAGGCGCGCCTGCTTGCGGGGATGATCCCGGGCGGGATGTCGCCGGACGCGCGCAACGCGCTGCAGGAAGCGCTCGATGCAGGGGGCCTCGGTGCCGCGGCGGGGAAGGAGACGGGCGCCGAGCGCGAGGATGGCGACGAGGCGCTCGCCCTGGGTCACGAGTACGAGGGCAAGCTCGGCTTCGTGGTGGTGGACGAGCAGGGGCGGGTCCTGCTGCAGTCCGCGGCGGCGCCGCTCGGGGCGCTCGACATGCTGCTTGCCGCACGCTCCGGGGGCACCGCGCCGCGGCGGCTCGCCGAGGCGGGGGAGGCGCTTGCGGGCTATCACACGGTGAGCCTGCACGATGGCGCCTGGCGGCTGTTCCTGCTCCGGGATGTGCGCGACCGCCAGTGGATCCTGGTCGGCGAGCGCGAGGACGTGCGTGGCGAGCTCGTCGGCAAGGTCACCTTGCGCAGCCTGCTGCCCGATCTCGTGGGGCTGCCGCTGGTCGCCCTGCTGGTGTGGCTGGCGATCGGTTGGGGACTGCGCCCGCTCGCGCGCATCGCCGAGTCGCTGCAGGCGCGCGGCCCGGACGACCTCTCGGCGCTCGCGCTGCGGGATGTGCCGCAGGAGCTCGATCCGGTGGTGGCCTCGCTCGACCGCCTGCTGCAGCAGGTCAACGCGCTGCTCGAACGCGAGCGCCGCTTCCTCGCCTACGCCGCGCACGAGCTGCGCACACCGCTGGCCGTGCTGCGCATTCATGCGCAGAACGCGCTGCAGGCGCCCGATCCGGCGGATCGCGACGAGGCGCTTCGACTGATGGGTACGGGCATCGAACGGGCCACCCGGGTGGTGGCGCAGTTGCTCACACTGGCACGCCTTGAACCCGACGCGAGCCGGCCGAAGAGGCTGGTGATCGACCTGCTCGCGCTTGTCCGCGAGCAACTCGCCGAGCTCACCCCGCTCGCCGACGAACATGGTCAGGACCTCGCCCTCGAGGCGGACGAGGGGGGCAACTTCCACCTCGAGGGCGACGCCGGCAGCCTGGGCATCCTGATGCAGAACCTGGTGGGCAACGCGGTGCAGCACACGCCGCCCGACGGCTGCATCCGCGTGCTGCTGGAGGCCTCGCCTGCGGCCATCGTGCTGCGCGTGCAGGACAGCGGTCACGGCGTGCCGCCGGAACTGCGCGAGAAGGTCTTCGAGCGCTTCTTCCGCGCTGGTGGCGGGGAAGGCGCGGGCCTCGGCCTGGCGATCGTCGCGCGCATCGTCGAGTTGCATGGTGGCACGATCGTGCTCGACGACTGTGCGCTCGGCGGCCTGGAGGTCCGCGTCGTGCTGCCGCGTTCGCCTGCCGCGCCGGTTGCTGCGGGGCTACAGGCCGATACTGAAAACCGCGCCGTGGCGGGCTAGATTGGAATCAGGCCGTGGTGCCCCGTCGAGGCTGGTGGCGCGGGGGGCATGACGGGATCGCTTCACCATCGTCAAGGAGGTCGCCATGAACAATCGCATCTTGATCGCCAGCACGCTCGCGTTGTTGATTTCCGGTGCAGTGCAGGCGCAGAGCCCTGCCGCGCCGGACGACACGCCGGTCTTCGGCGCCCAGATCATGACCGAGCAGGAGCGCGCCGAGCACCGCGAGCGCATGCGTGCGGCGGGCACGCCCGAGGAGCGCGAGCAGGTCCGCCTGGAGCATCACAAGCAGATGGTCGATCGCGCCCGCGAGCGCGGCGTGACCCTGCCCGAGGAGCCGCCGATGCGCGGGGGCATGGGGCCGGGGGCAGGAAAAGGTCTCGGCGCCGGCATGGGGCCGGGCGCAGGCCGCGGACCGGGAGCCGGAATGGGGAGCGGCGCAGGCATGGGGAGCGGTGCGGGCATGGGCTCGGGCATGGGCATGGGGCCGGGCTCCGGCATGGGGCCCGGTGGCGGCCTGGGCCCGCAGACCGGTGAAGGGGCGCGTGGCGGTTCCGGTCCTGGCGGAGCGCGTTGAGTCGCGCTGCGGACCCTCGTAGCACCGGTCGCCGAAAGCTTGCGGGGGCGCCATGGCGCCTCCCGCGCTCGTGCGATCACTTCTTGTCGCGTTTGACTTCGACCTCCAGGATCTCGCCGCTGCGGGTGTCGACCTTGGCCGCGACGCGGCGGCCTTGTGGATCGATGGCTTTCACCTCGTACTTGTCGCGCTCGCGCTCGATCTTCTCGAAGTCGTGATAGCCGTCGGCTTCCAGCCGGGCCTGGACCTGCTGCATGCTCAGGGTTCCGGCTTCGGCCGGAGCCGTGGTTTGCGTTGCCGCGGGGGCCTTGTCTTGCGCGAAGGCGTGGACGAGCAGCGCGCCGCCGCCGAACAGGCCGGCTCCGAGGGCGAGGGTGGCGATGAGGGTGTTCGTGCGCATGATGTTTCTCCTTGGGGCTCGTGCGGTCGCGCTTCGACCGTGGGTGCATCCTGCGCCCGGGCCGCTGAAGCCTTGCTGAAGAGGGTTTTCAGCGCTGTTTCAGCGGCGCCGGGTGGGTGACGCGGCTCGACCGCAGCGTTCGCGCCTTGCGGCGCTCCTACGGAACCGCCGCGGCTTCCGTCTCGTGTAGGCGCGCCGCAAGGCGCGAACGCGGCGCATCCGCCTCGTGTAGGAGCGTCGCAAGCGCGAACGCGGCGCATCCGTCTCGTGTAGGAGCGCCGCAAGGCGCGAACGCGGCGCATCCGTCTCGTGTAGGAGCGGCGCAAGGCGCGAATGGGCAGGGTGCGAGCAGAACGGGTAAAGTCCGACCTCCACCACGAATCAGCATTCACCGATGAAGAAGAACCTCTGGCTGCTGGCGATCGCGCAGGGCCTGTTCCTGACCAACAACGTGGTGTTCATCGCCATCAACGGCCTGGTGGGCTTCAGCCTCGCACCGGTGGGCTGGATGGCAACGCTGCCGGTGATGGGCTATGTGGTGGGCGGGGCACTTTCGACCGGGCTGGTGGCGCGCAGCCAGCGGCGCTGGGGGCGGCAGGTGTCTTTCCAGCTCGGCTTGCTGGTGGCCTTCCTCACCGCGCTGCTGTGCGCCTTCGCGCTGTCGATCGGCAGCTTCTGGCTGCTCGTGGCGGGCACTGTGATCGCCGGCTACTACAGCGCCAACGGCCAGCTCTACCGCTTCGCGGCCGGCGAGCTGGCGCCGCCGTCCTTCCGCGAGAAGGCGGTGTCGCTGGTGCTGGCGGGCGGGCTCATCGGTGCGGTGATCGGGCCCAACCTGGCCAACCACACGCGCGAGGCGCTCGGCGCGCCCTTCCTCGGCTCCTATCTCGCGCTCGCGGTGGTGGCGCTAGTGTCGATGGCGGTGATGGCGGGCATCCGCTTTCCGTCCGAGCCGGCTAAGAAGCCGGGCGCCGACGGCGGGCGGGCGCTGGGCGAGATCGTGCGCCAGCCGGTGTTCATCGTGTCCGCGCTGGCCGCGGCGATGAGCTACGGCGTGATGAACCTGCTGATGGCGGCCACCCCGCTGGCGATGGACGTGTGCGGCATGCCCTTCTCGGACGCGGCGCTGGTGCTGGAGTGGCACGTGATCGGCATGTTCGCCCCCGGCTTCTTCACCGGCCACCTGATCAAGCGCTTCGGCGTGCTGCAGGTCATGGGCGTGGGCGTGGCGCTGAACTTCGCCTGCGTGGCGGTGGCGCTCTCGGGGCAGGACCTGCACCAGTTCCTGGTCGCGCTCTTCCTGCTCGGCGTGGGCTGGAACTTCCTGTTCACCGGCGCGACGACGCTGTCGATGGAAGCCTATCGCCCGGAGGAGAAGGACAAGGCGCAGGCGGCGATCAACTTCGTGGTGTTCGCGGTGATGGCCTTCACCTCCTTCGCTTCCGGCGCGCTGGTGACGACGCAGGGCTGGGACCTGCTCAACCTCGGCTCGATCGTGCCGCTCACGCTCACCGCGGCCGCGCTGGTGTGGCTGGCGCTGCTGCGGCGGCGTGCGGCGGCCGGGCAGGGCGCATGAATTTCCTCGCCCACGCCTGGCTCGCCGGAGAGTCGCCCGCGCTGGTGGTGGGCGGGGTCTTCGGCGACTGGGTCAAGGGACCGCTGCCGGGCACGCTGCCCGCCGACCTCGCGCGCGGAGTGGCGCTGCACCGCGCGATCGACGCCTTCGCCGAGACCCACCCGGCCTTCCGCGCCAGCCGCGCGCGCATGTCGGTGGCGCGGCGGCGCTACGCCGGGGTGCTGGTCGACATCTTCTGGGACCACCTGCTGGCGCGCGACTGGGCGTTGCACGGGGAGGGGGCGCTGGCGCCCTATTGCGCCGGCGTGTACCGGCAGCTCGCGGCGCGCCGGGCGGACCTGCCCGCGTCGGCCCACCTCGCGCTCGAACTCATGGCGCGCGAG
>ENA-UOUJ01000059-UOUJ01000059.1-activated-sludge-metagenome-genome-assembly--contig:-NODE-59-length-102535-cov-8.179752_pt1 | contig 102535 bp, 84 predicted proteins | sample MGYA00249839_ERZ747224 | MGnify/ENA primary metagenome ERZ747224 (study PRJEB28782, sample SAMN03220277) | activated sludge metagenome | biome: wastewater; feature: sewage sludge; material...
CAGCACGATCACGGCCGGCGTGTACCACCTCGAGAAGCGGTCGATGAAGGCCTGGGTCCTCGCCTTGGCGTCCTGGGCCTCCTCCACGCGGTGGATGATACGGGCCAGGGTGGTGTCCGCGCCGATGCCCGTGGCCAGCACCTGCAGGAAGCCGCCGCGGGAGACGGTGCCCGCGAAGACCTGGTCCGCCTTGGCCTTCTCCACGGGGATCGACTCACCGGTGATGGAGGCCTCGTCGATGGCGCCCGTGCCGGAGACGACCTGGCCGTCCACCGGGACCTTCGCCCCGTTCTTCACCAGCACGATCTCGCCCATCCTCACCTGGTGGGCCGGGACCTCGACCTGTTCACCGTCCCGCATCACGATCGCCGTGTCCGGGGCGACGGCGATCAGTTCGGTCAGCGCCGAACGCGTCTTGTTCAGCGTGGCCGCCTCGAGGGCGTGGCCGACGGCGAACAGGAAGGTGACGGCCGCGGCCTCCCAGAAGTTGCCGATGAGGACGGCGCCGAGGGCCGCGATCGACACCAGCAGGTCGATCCCGATGACCCTGACCCTCAGCGCGCGGACCGCAGTGCGCACGATCCCGTAACCGGCGACGAGGGCCGCGGCCAGCATCACGAGGGTGGCGAGGGTGAAGACTGTGCCGGAGCCGTGCGCGTGCTCGCCGGTGTCGATCCACCACTGCGGCCCGATGGCGGCGTTCCATGCGCCGCCGCCGAGCTGTTCGATGCCGAAGGAGAGGAGGATGAGCAGGCCCGAGATGATGGGGACGGACCAGCTGCTGTGGAGCCATGTCTGGAGCCTGTTCACGGCGAGTGCGACCTTTCCGGGTGGATGCGAGGGGTGCGTGTGAGGGGGCTAAGGCGAGGGGGCTGGTCCGTGCGGTGACGGCGACGACCCCCCACTGCCCGTGACCGCCGCGGGTCACGGGCGGGAGGCCGGATCAGAAGGCCGAGGGGGTGGCCGTGTAACCGGCCTTGGCGATGGCGGCGACGATGTCCTCGACGGAGGTCGTGGTCGCGTCGTGGTCGACCTCGATGCGGGCGGAGGCGAAGTGGACCGTCACGTTCTGCACGCCCTGGAGCCGGCCGACCTGCTTCTCGATCTTGCCCACGCAGGACGGGCAGGAGAAGCCCTCGGCGCGGAAGATGGTGTGGGCGGTGGTCGCGGTGGTCATCTGAGACTCCCTTCGTTCGTCGTGTCTGGTGCTGACACCGTCAACGTACGAGGGAATGGCGGGCCGATCCTTGACCTGGGTCAAGTTCGACGAACTGTCTTCGCGCAGGTCAGGAGGCAGGAGGCAGTGGCGCAGGACGCAGGACGACCCGGCGCCGGAGGGTGTCCGGGGCCGGGCCGGGGCTGGAAGGCGACGGCGGCGCCGTCGGGCCTTGCGGGGTGGTCAGTAGTTCTGCGGCGGATCCGAGGCGGGGAAGGAGGCCTTGCCCCAGTCATCGGCCTTGGCGTCGTCGTGCTCGTACCTGACCTGCTGCTGGGTGGCGTCGTGGACGAGCTGCTGTGCCAGGTCGGCGGCGTCCGTGGTGGTCACCGTCTTCGTGACCGTCACCGTCTCGGTCGTCGTCTGCGGCTCGTGGGTGGCTTCGCTCATGACGTCTCCTCTCGGTTGTCTCCATTATCGGCTTCCTCCCGTGTCAATGCACGGTTACACCGGCCCTGGGGATGTTCAATCGCGGTGTTGTTCAGTCCCGGAGCTCGATCGGCAACCGGTCCCGGTCGTCGGTGATGTCCGTGTAACCGTGCGGGGCGGGCTTGCCGTCCTCGCCGAGCGAGACGAACACCATCCTCTCGATCGTCAGGATGACGTGGCGGGTGATCATGTTGCGGACCTCCGCGCGCATGGTGAGGGAGGTGCGGCCGAAGTGGGTGGCCTTCAGGCCCATCTCGATCATGTCCCCTTGGCGGGCCGAGGACACGAAGTTGATCTCGGAGATGAACTTGGTGACCACGCGGTGGGTGCCCAGCTGGATGCTCGCGTAGATGGCGGCCTGCTCGTCGATCCAGAGCAGCAGCGACCCGCCGAAGAGCGTGCCGTTGGCGTTGAGGTCCTCGGGCTTGACCCACTTGCGGGTGTGGAAGCTGACGGGGTCAGCGCCGGCCCGCGCGGTGCCGTCCGGTCCGGGGACGGGCAGGGCGGAGGTGCGGTCGGCGGGCTCGTTCGGGGGCTGGATGGTCATGGGGGGAGCGTAACCCGGGGCGTGGCTGCGGGGCAGGGTGGAGGGTATCGACATACCTATGCGTATAGGTATATGGTCGGTGACGAAGCAGGTGTGGGGCAGATCACTCCCTGCTCGCAGAACCCCCTCCGCAGGACCATCCGAGAGGACCGAACCGATGTCTGAAACCGTTGTGACCACCAAGTCCCTGCAGGACGTGCTGGACGAGTCCGGCAACGTCGTCGAGCGCCTGCGCAATGCGCAGATCGGCGCGTACATCTACCCCGTCGTGGCCCCCGAGTTCTCGAACTGGCGCTCCGAGCAGCGCGCCTGGCGGGACTCCGCGGTGCTCTTCGACCAGTCCCACCACATGGACAACCTGATCCTGCGCGGCCCGGACGCCATCAACCTCATCTCGGACACCGCCATCAACTCCGTGGCCAACTTCGCCGTGGACAAGGCCAAGCAGTATGTCCCGGTCACCCCGGCCGGTCACGTCATCGGTGACGGCATCATGTTCCGCCAGGCCGAGGAGGAGATCGTCTACGTCGGCCGCGCTCCGTCCACCAACTGGCTGCTGTTCAATGCCGAGAAGAACGGCTACCAGAACCTGGAGATCGTCGAGGACCGCCGCTCGCCCTCCCGCCCCATGGGCAAGCCGGTGCAGCGCGAGTACTACCGTTTCCAGATCCAGGGCCCGCGCGCCTGGGAGATCATCGAGAAGCTGCACGGCGGCTCCCTCGAGAAGCTGAAGTTCTTCAACATGTCCTGGATGAACATCGAGGGCACCCAGGTCCGCACCCTGCGCCACGGCATGTCCGGCGCCCCGGGCCTGGAGATCTGGGGCCCCTACGCCGACTACGACCGCATGCGCGACGCCATCCTGGCCGCCGGTGAGGAGTTCGGCATGCTTGCCGTGGGCTCCCGGGCCTACCCCTCCAACACCCTGGAGTCCGGCTGGATCCCGTCCCCGCTGCCGGCCATCTACACCGGCGAGGGCCTGCTGGCCGAGTACCGCCAGTGGCTGGGCGCCGACTCCTACGAGGCCAACAACGCCGTGGCCGGATCGTTCGTCTCGGACAACATCGAGGACTACTACCACACCCCCTGGGAGCTCGGTTACGGGTCCTTCGTGAAGTTCGACCACGACTTCATCGGCCGCGACGCCCTGGAGAAGATGGACCCCGCCGCCCAGCGCAAGAAGGTCACCCTGGCGTGGGACGCCGAGGACATCCAGCGCATCCAGGCCTCGCTGTACGACACGGAGGGCACCCCCTTCAAGTACTTCGACCTGCCGCTGGCCAACTATGGCTCGTCCAACTTCGACAAGGTGATCGACGACGACGGCACCGTGGTGGGCGTGTCCATGTTCACCGGCTACTCGGCGAACGAGAAGCGCGCGCTGTCCCTGGCCACCATCAACCCGGACGTGCCCGAGGGCGCCCGGCTGAAGGTCGTCTGGGGCGAGGAGGACGGTGGTACGAAGAAGACCACCGTCGAGCCGCACCAGCAGACCGAGGTCAACGCCACCGTCTCCCCGGTGCCGTACTCCGCCGTGGCGCGTGAGTCCTACCAGGAAGGCTGGCGCACCGGCTACAAGGCCTGAGTCCGGCCCGCTGTCCGGATCCGGACGGGTGGCCCGTGATGGGTAGTCCCTCGCGGGCGGCCCGTGACGGGTCGCTGGCCCCATCTTGACCCGGCCCGAGCGCGCGGCGCCCCATCTCCTCGGAGGTGGGGCGCCGTCGTCGTGGGTGAGTCGGCCGGGAATCATGCCGGGGCGGACAGATCCCCGGTTCCTGCCGGACTGAATGGTCCATTGGAGCATGGTTGACCGGCGGCGGGTCATTCCACAGCTCGCCTCCCGGAGTCATCCGGCCGGGTTGTCCACACGCTCGGCCACCGGGGCAGCACGGCGACCGCGTTCCGCGATGTGCTGGACCGATGACGCTCACGACATCCCCATCCCGTGCAGGTGTGCCAGGACTCTACGCGCACCATCCCGTGCTCATGCAGGCGGACGGAACCCTGCGCGCCTGGACCATCCCGATGATCCTGGCGGACCCATCGGGCGCCTCTGCGCAGGACCCCCGACGACTGTCGAGGGCCGTGGAGCGTGGTGACCTCATCCGGATCCGTCCGGGTGCCTACGCCGAGCGCGCGGGATGGAACGACGCCTTTCCGATGAGCCGGTACATGGCCACCGTGCTCGCCATCGCCGCCTCCCGGCGGGCGGGTGACGCGGTGTTCTGCCGGGAGACGGCGCTGGCCCTCCACGGGATCAGCCTGTGGTCGTTACCGCGAGAGGTCAGTGTCCGGACGGCCCGCGCCGGATCGACGGGAGCCAGGAGGCCGGCTCGCATGCCCGGCGCCCAGCACGCGCCGTTCGCGGAGCGGCACCGGATGTGGCCGCAGGCGTGGCGATCACTCCGGGACGTGGACCGGGGTGGCACACCCTCCGAGAAGCTGGTGCTGGCCGGAGTCTCCCTCCGGGTCGAGTCCCTGGACCGGGCGCTGGCCGACACCGTCCCCCGCATGGACCCCGCGGAGGCCGCCACGGTGCTGGACGCCCTCCTGGCCGGCCGGCCTGCCGGACTCAAGAACACGAGGGCGTCCACGCCGACGCCCTGGTCCAGGGAGGAAATCCTGGGCCTGCAGGAGCTCTGCACCTCGGCGGCCGCGAGGGAGCGGATGTTGACTCGCGCACGATTCGCCACGGGTGAGACCGAGTCGCCGGGAGAATCCGTCAGCCGAGTGGTGATCCGCGACCTCGGATTCGCCCTGCCGGACATGCAGCATCGGGTGCACGACGAGAACGGCGCGCTGCTGGGCATCACGGACTTCTGGTGGGAGGGCGCCGGCACGGTGGGGGAGTTCGACGGCCTGGCGAAGTATCTGGGCCGGCGCAGTTACTCCGGGCTCTCCGCGGAGCAGGTCATCGCCGAAGAGAGGCGCCGTGAGGATGCCATCTGCGACCGGGGGCTGCGCATGGTGCGGTGGTTGGCGGAAGACCTGCGCAACCCGGCCAGACTGGAGGCGAAGTTGCGGCGAGCGGGTGTGCCTCGGCGGAGGTGACCGGAATGTCAGGTGATGGGCTACCGAAATGTCAGGCCAGAATGGACATCTCCCGAGGTCCTCCCGGCCTGATTCGTCCATCCGAGGATGATTAGCGCCTGGGATTATTAGCGGTCGTGATGATTGGCGCACGTGATGACCGCTGCCCGTGACGCGGGGCGTTTGGGCCTCAGCCTCGAGCGTTGTCACCGGCCTGGGAGCCGATCAACCGGCCACCGCTGTTGAGCTGGAGGGCGCACAGCACCTGGCGGTCGCCCTCGGACCAGGACCCCGAGGACGGGGTGTACATGGTGTACCCGAGATCGGAGTCCTCCGGGGCCGTGCCCGTGAAGGCGGTGAACTCCGCGCGGCAGCCGGCGTCGGCAAGCCCGTGCACCCGCTCGTCGCCCGGCCAGGACGGCTCGTCGAGCTGGAACAGGGCGTAGGCCTCGAGGTCATGGGCCACGGTGCAGGGCACCACCGCGACCGCGTAGAGGCCGTCCGCGGTCGGCCGGTCGTAGCACTGGCCCGGGGACAGTTCGAAGATGCTCGTCTCCACCGCGGAGACGGCGGGCGTCGGGGTGGACGTCCCGACCACCTCCTCCGTGGCTCCCGGACCGCCGCACCCGGTGAGCAGGGCCGCGAGGGCGAGTGCCGCCGTCGGGGCGGACAGGGCGCGCGCAGGCCGGGGACGACTCATGTCCTCCACTCTACGGAGGCGACCGCGCGTGTCTGTGTCCTCGCGGCCGCCACCGCAGTCCTCACGGAGTGGCTGCGACCCCTGGCCCCGCACCCCCCCGCCACACAGCGCTGCCGAAGTCCCTCGCCACGCAGGGCTGCCGCCGCCGGGATCCCGACGACGGCAGCGCGGTTTGGCGGCGATGGGGAGGGGGTCAGTGCTTGCGCTGGTACTCCTCGATCCACTCGGCGGTCGCGCGCATGCCACCGAAGGTGTAGAAGTGCAGCTTCACGTCGCCGTGGTCCTCGGTCATGGCCGCGTCCAGGGCGGAGATCAGCTTGTCGGGACCGGCGGTGCCGAGCAGGTTGGTCAGGGAGAAGCCGTACTTCTTGGCGATGCCGGCGGAGGTGGAGACACCGAAGCGGCTGGCGTAGGTCAGCAGGCGCTTGATGCCGGCGGGGCCGGGCACGCCCACGCGGATCGGCAGCTGGATGCCGCGGCGGCGGACCTCCTCGATCCAGTGCACGATCGGGTCCACGTCGAAGCCGAACTGGGTGAGGATCGTGCCGTTGAGGCCCTGCTCCTGCAGGGAGGCGTTCTTGCGCTCGAGGGCGTCCCAGAGCTGGGCGTCGGTGATGTCCGGGTGGCCCTCGGGGTAGCCGGCGATCGAGATGTCCGTGAACCCGTGCTCCTTGAACAGGCCGGACTCGATGACCTCGAGCGAGGAGGCGTACGGCCCCATCGGCTCGGACGGGTCCCCGCCGACGGCGAAGGCGTGGGTGGTGCCGACCTGCTCCCGCAGCGCGGTGAGGAACTCGACGAGCTCCGTCTGCGAGGTCAGCCGGCGGGCCGAGATGTGGGGGACCGGGACGAAGCCGAGGTCCCGGGCGGCGGTGGAGGCCTTGACGCGCATGGACAGGTCCTCGTTGCCGAGGAAGGTGACGTTGATGCGGGTGCCCTGCGGGATGACGGAGGCGGCATCGCGCAGGGACTCGATGTCCTTGTCCTTGCCGGTCATCTCCAGCGAGGGCTCGGTCATGACGGTCTGGCGGCCGGTGGCGGGGGTGGCGTTCATGGCATTTCCTCGGCGGTTCTCGGGTCGGCGGGCCCGATGGTGGCGCCCCGACGGTGGTCTCGATCACACTGCTGGAACCGACACTAATATAACTATGGCGATAGGTATAGAGGTGGGGCTCAGTCGGCGGCCTTGATGCCCCGGTCCGCATAGGGCGCACTCCATCGGCGGCGCAGGGACGCGACCCGGACGGCGAACACGGCGACCATGATCAGGGCCAGCGACAGCCAGTTGAACCAATGCAGCCACCACAGCAGCGCGGTCAGCGCGGCCCCGAACAGCGCAGGCACCGCGTAGAGACCCCGCGGGTTGAAGATCTCGGGCACCTCGTTGGCCGTGACGTCGCGCAGCAACCCACCGACCACGGCGGTGGTCACGCCCAGCACGATCGCCATGACCGGGGTGATCCCGGCCGCCAGCGCGGTCCGGGTGCCGGTGACGCAGAACAGGGCGAGTCCGGCGGCGTCGAACACCAGCAGGCCGCGGCGCATCCGGTCCTGCCGGATGAAGCGGACGTAGACCAGGCCCGCGGCGAGCAGCGGCGGGAGCAGGTAGAGCGGGTTGGAGAAGGAGTTCGGCACGCCCTCGTTGATGATGAGGTCCCGCACCACGCCGCCGCCCAGGCCGGCGAAGAACGCCAGGAACACCGACCCGATGATGTCGAAGTGGCGCCGGGCCGCCAGCAGGGACCCGGACACCGCGAAGAAGAACACCCCGAGCAGGTCCAGGACCAGCAGCAGGGTGGGCAGCGCGGACTCCAGCTGCTCGACCAGCGGGTCCAGCTCGTTCGAGGGTGACGGGATCTCCGGTTCCACGCCCGCCCGCCACAGCGTCAGCGTGATCATCGCTGTCCCCGGCGCGGGCTCAGACGCCCTGCGCCAGCTCCTCGGCCAGCCCGGTGTAGGAGGCGGGGGTGAGCGCCATCAGGCGGGCCTCGGCGTCGGGCCCCAGGCCCAGGCCGGCCACGAACTCGCGCATCCGCGCCCCGTCCACCCGCTGGCCGCGGGTGAGGTCCTTGAGCCGCTCGTAGGGGTTGTCCATGCCCTCGACACCGGCGATCGCCTGGGCGCGCATCACGGTCTGCACGGCCTCGCCGAGCACCTCCCAGTTCTCGTCCAGGTCCCCGGCGAGCACCTGCTCGGCGACCTTGAGCTGCTTCATGCCCTTGGTGACGTTGGACAGGGCCAGCACCGAGTGGCCCAGGGCCACCCCGATGTTGCGCTGCGAGGTGGAGTCGGTGAGGTCGCGCTGCCAGCGGGACTCCACCAGGGTCGCGCCCAGGGAGTCCAGCAGCGCGTTGGAGAGCTCGAGATTGGCCTCGGCGTTCTCGAAGCGGATCGGGTTGACCTTGTGCGGCATCGTCGAGGAACCGGTGGCGCCGGCCACCGGGATCTGGGCGAAGTAGCCGATCGAGATGTAGCTCCACACGTCCACGCAGAACCCGTGCAGGATCCGGTTGAACCGGGCGACGTCCGCGTACAGTTCCGCCTGCCAGTCGTGCGACTCGATCTGGGTGGTCAGCGGGTTCCAGGTCAGTCCGAGGTGCTCCACGAACGTGCGGGAGACCTCCTGCCAGTCGGCGCCCGGCGCGGCGGCCAGGTGTGCGGCGTAGGTGCCGGTGGCGCCGTTGATCTTGCCCAGGTACTCCTGCTGCTCGATCCGCCGCAGCTGCCGCTCCAGCCGGAACACGAACACGGCCATCTCCTTGCCCAGCGTGGTGGGCGTGGCCGGCTGGCCGTGGGTGCGGGAGAGCATGGGCACGCCCGCCGCGCTCGCGGCCAGCTCGCGGATGGTCCCGACGGCGGTGCGGGCACCCGGGAGCCAGACGTCCAGCACCGCGTCGCGCACGCCCACGGCGTAGGAGAGGTTGTTGATGTCCTCGGAGGTGCAGGCGAAGTGCACCAGCGGCGTCAGATGGGCCAGCCTGAGGCCCTCGAGCCGGCGGCCGATGTAGTACTCCACGGCCTTGACGTCGTGCACGGTCTTGGCCTCGATCGAGCCCAGCTCGTCCACGCCCTCGGGGCCGAAGTCCGTGACGACGGCCCGCAGTCCCGCCTCCTGCTCCGGCGTCAGCGGGGACAGTCCGGGCAGGACCTGGCGGTTGGCCAGGTGGATGAACCACTCCACCTCCACGTGGATGCGGTTGCGGTTCAGCGCGGCCTCGGACAGGTGGTCCGCCAGCGGCGCGACGGCGGCGCGGTACCGTCCGTCGAGCGGGCCCAGCGGGATGCCGGCGTCGGCCAGGGACTGGCGGGCCGGCGTCGGGCCCTGCGACGCGGGGGCGGCGGCCGACGCTGCGGGCGAACCCGCGGCGGAACCGGTGGCGGAGGCGGACTGCGGCGTGGAGGACTCAGGCATGGCCCATATTCTCCCACGCGCCGCGACGCCGACATGCTGACTGCTTCACGCGTGGGATCGGCCATGCTGTGGACATGGCGAAGAGATCGAGGTTCGGGTGGCCGTGGAGGCGCACGGCTGGGAGCGGGACGGCTGGGACGGAGCCTGTGGACGAGTTCCCGGACGGGTCGCGCTGGGCCGAGGTGCGGGGGCTGAGGCTGCACTACCGCGTGGTCGGCCGCCCCGGCGGCACTCCGCTCGTGATGCTCCACGGACTCCTGGGCCATGCCCGGGAGTGGGACCCGGCCGTGGCGGAACTGGCGGTGACCCACCAGGTCTGGGTGCTGGACCAGCGCGGGCACGGACTGAGCGACTGGGCCGGGGACTACGCACGGTCCACCATGGCCGAGGACCTGATCGCGTGGCTGGAGGCGGTCGGCCTGGACCGCCCCGTCGTGATCGGGCACTCGATGGGAGCCACCGTGGCCCTGCTGGCCGCGGCGCGGCGGCCCGACCTGTTCGGGAGGCTGGTCATCGCCGACACCGCGCCGAAGACCGCCGACGGCCAGCTCCAGGCCTGGTTGCGCGAGTACCTGCAGGAGCTCGGAGCCGCGTCCCACGGCACCGTGGCCGAGGCGCTCGCCCTGCGCTCCGGTGGTCCCCGGGCCCGTCCCGACCTCGTCCGCCGGTCGGTCGAGCAGAGCCTGGTGCGAGGCGACGACGGCCGGTACCGCTGGCGCTTCGACGCCCGGGGGCTGGTCGGCTCGCTCGACAGCGTGGACCCGGCCGTGCTGTGGGACGCCATCGACGCGATCTCCTGCCCGGTGCTGCTGCTGCGCGGTGAGCACAGCCTCGAGCTGTCACCGGAACTGTCCGGGGAGATGGCGCGGCGCCTCGGGGACGCCCGGCTGGGCACGATCGCCGGCGCCGGCCACGATCTCGCGCTCGAGAACCCCGAGGGGGTGGCGCGGGCCGTGTTGGACTACCTGGCCGGGGACTGAGTGGTGGTCGTCGATATGCAGGTTCCCGCCAGCGTTCTCTGATAGACCATCAATCACGGCGTCTTCCCCCGGCGTCGGCGTTTCCTCGAAGGAGAGAGTTTCATGACTGTGACTGCAGAGACCACGACCGCCACGTTCGCCGGGCAGCCGGTGGACACCCAGTTCATCGCCGGTGAGTGGCGGGCGGGGCATTCGGAGAAGGTGAACACGGACACCAACCCGTTCAACGACCAGGTGGTGGCGCGGATCCGGCAGGCCTCGGGAGAGGACCTGGACGAGGCCTACCGTGCGGCCGAGGCCGCCCAGCCCGGCTGGGCCGCGATGGCCCCGGGCGAGCGGGCCAGGATCATCCGCCGGGCCGGGGAGATCCTGGAGGAGCGCCGCGAGGAGATCGTGTCCTGGCTGGTCGCCGAGGGCGGGGCGACCATGCTCAAGGCCAACATCGAGGTGTCCCTGGCCGCGGGCATCACGGCCGAGTCCGCCTCGTTCCCGACCCGGGTGCACGGGACCATTCATCCCTCGAACACCCCGGACCGGGAGATGCGGGTCTACCGCAAGCCCGTGGGGGTGGTGGGGGTGATCAGCCCGTGGAACTTCCCGCTGCACCTGTCCCAGCGCTCGGTGGCCCCGGCCCTGGCGGTGGGCAACGCCGTGGTGATCAAGCCGGCCTCGGACACCCCGGTGACCGGCGGGTTGCTGCTGGCCAGGGTCTTCGAGGAGGCCGGGCTGCCGGCCGGAGTGCTCTCGGTGGTGGTGGGTGCCGGTTCGGAGATCGGGGACGCGTTCGTGGCGCACCCGGTGCCGCGGTTGATCTCCTTCACCGGGTCCACCCCGGTGGGCCAGAACGTGGGCACCGTGGCCACCAGTGGGGAGCACCTGAAGAAGGTCTCCCTGGAACTGGGTGGCAACGCCCCGCTGGTGGTGCTGGACGACGCGGACCTGGACGCCGCCGTCGGCCAGGCCATTCCTGGTACTTTCCTGCACTCGGGCCAGATCTGCATGTCCGTGAACCGGATCATCGTCCAGGCCCCGGTCTATGACGAGTTCGTGGCCAAGTTCACCGCCGCGGCCCAGTCGGTGAAGTTCGGGGACCCGGCCGCCGAGGGCACCCTGGTCGGCCCGGTGGTCAACGACTCCCAGCTCGAGGGACTCAAGAAGAAGATCGACGGGGCCCGTGCGGCGGGGGCGACGGTCGCGGTCGAGGGCGAGATCACCGGCCGCGTCGTGCCCCCGCACGTGTTCACCGACGTGAGCCCGGAGATGGAGATCGCCCGCGAGGAGATCTTCGGCCCCATGGTCGCGGTGCTCAAGGCCGAGGACGAGGACCACGCCCTTCAGCTGGCCAATGACCACGTCTACGGGTTGTCCTCGGCGGTGTTCACCCAGGACCTGGACCGCGGGGTGCGGTTCGCCCAGCGGGTCAAGGCCGGGATGACGTTCGTCAACGAGATGACCGTCCAGGACGAGGCCCACGTGGCCTTCGGCGGCGAGCGCAACTCCGGGCTGGGCCGGTTCAACGGTGAATGGGCCATCGAGGAGTTCACCACCGCCCACACCATCGGCGTCAAGCGCCTCTGAATGGCCGGACCGGCCGCGGGGGATCGTCCCTGAACCCCGCCGCCTGACATCAGGAGTGGGATTCGTCGGCCATGAGGGCATCCTTGGCCGACGAATCCCACACCTGATGCGTCCGAGGCCTTCCGGCCCCCGGCGTCATCCCCTCCGGCGGCGGCGTCGCACCATCCCGGTGCGACGCCGCCGTCGTTCGTGCGCGGATCGTCATGGACTACGCGCGGAAAGGCAATCGACGTGGCCCCGGGCCTGCCTACGGTGACGCCTATCACCGTGTCCCGGGCGGTGCCGCAGTGGCCTGCCCGGGGCACGGCCAAGAGCACTGACCGACCCGGAACGGAGCGCCTCGATGCCCGAGACCACCCCCACAGAACCCACTGACTTCCTGGTGATCGGAGCCGGTTCCGCCGGTTGCGTCATCGCCCGCCGGCTCCTGGACGCCGGGCACACGGTCACCCTCGCGGAGGCGGGAGACCACGACATCAACCCGGACATCGACGACGTCTCCCGGCTGGGCTACCTGTGGGGCTCGGACGTGGACTGGAACTACTTCACCGAGCCCCAGCCCGAACTCAACGATCGCCGCGTCCACCTCCCCCGGGGCAAGGTGCTCGGCGGTTCGCACGCCCTGAACGCGACCATCTGGGTCCGGGGCGACCGGGCCGACTTCGACGGCTGGGCCCAGGACGGCTGCACCGGCTGGTCCTGGGACGAGGTGCTCCCGTACTTCCGGGCCATCGAGGCCTACGCGGACGGCGAGCCCGGGGTCCGCGGCCAGGACGGCCCGCTGGACGTCACCACGGACTACCCGCGCCACCCCGTCCAGCAGGCCATGCACGACGCCACCGTCCAGGAGGGCGTGCCCCGGAACGCCGACTACAACGCCGGCTCGGTGGAGGGCGTGGGGTGGATGCAGCTGAACCTGCGGGACCACAAGCGCTTCAACACCTGGCGGGCCTACCTCAAGCCGATCGCCGACCATCCGAGGCTCACCCTCGTCACGGGCGCTCACGCCCGGCGACTGCTCATCCAGGACGGCGCGGTGACGGGTGCGGAGTTCGCGCGCGGGCAGGAGCGGTTCACGGTCGAGGCGGGGGAGGTGGTCCTCACCGGCGGGGCGATCGGTTCGCCGGAACTGCTCCTGCGCTCGGGCGTGGGCCCCGCCGAGCACCTGCGCGAGGTGGGTGTGGACGTGGTGCTGGACCTGCCCGGCGTCGGGCGCAACCTGCACGACCACCTGCTGGTGCCGGTGGTCTGCACCACCGAACAGCCCCAGCCGGCGCCCGAGGTGGCGGTGGCCCAGGTGCACTACTGGGCCAAGTCCTCACCGGTGATGGACGTGCCGGACACCCAGCCGATCTTCTTCTCGGTGCCCATGTACACCAACACCGCCGGCGAGCTCATGGAGGGGCCCGAGGAGGGGTTCTCCCTGCTGGCGGGGATCGTGCGGCCGGCCTCCCGGGGCAGCCTGACGCTGTCCGGGCCCGAGGCGGAGGACCCGGTGCGCATCGACCTGGGCGCGTACACCGCACCCGAGGACCTGGAAGCGATGCTGTTCTCGCTGCGCCAGTGCCGGTCCATCGCGGCCCGGCCCGCCCTGCAGGAGCTCGGCGCGCAGGAGGTCTTCCCCGGCCCGGCCGTGGGTGACTCGGACGATGAGCTGATCGCGTACATCCGCAACACCACCACGACCTACCACCACCAGGTCGGCACGTGCGCGATGGGCACCGGGGCACAGTCCGTGGTGGATCCCGAGACCTTCCGGGTGCACGGCCTGCGGGGGCTGCGGGTGGCGGACGCCTCGATCATGCCCCGGGTGACGACCGGCAACACCAACGCCCCCTCCGTGCTGATCGGGGAGAAGGCCGCCGCGGCGATCACCGGCGTCACCCCGTTCTGAGCCGGCGCTTCCGGGTCACCTCTTCGGCCCACCCACGACGGCGGCGCCGCACCCTGCGCAGGTGCGGCGCCGTCATCGTCCGGTGGCTGGAATCGTCCCTCCCAGCACCGTTCAGGGGGACAGGACCAGCCACCGGGCTGGTCCCGGTGAGTCTCAGTCGCGGGGTGCGCCGGCCGCGACGGGCTCCTCGTCCTGCGCGGCGGTGTGGACGGGACGCCCCGCGAACCAGGTCTGCAGCACCCGGGTCCGGTGGATGTCCTCCGGATCCACCGTGAACACGTCCTGGTCCACCACGATGAAGTCGGCCGCCAGACCCCGGGCGAGTCGGCCCGTCACGTCACCGAGGCCCATGGCGCGGGCCGGTTCCCGGGTGAACGCGGCCACGGCCTCCTCCACTGTCAGGGCCTGGTCGGCGTTCAGGGCACCGGGCATGGACCCGTCCGGGCTGCGGCGTGTGACCATGGTCTGCAGCCCCACCCAGGGGTCCGGGCTGGGCAGGGCACACGGCCAGTCCGAACCGGCCGCCACCACGGCCCCGGAATCCACGAGATCCCGCATCGGCCAGCTCTGCTCGAACACCTCCTCGCTGACCTGCTGGGAGATGGAGGACTGGATGACCGAGGGGTACCAGATGTAGGGGGACGCGTCCGCCACGACGTCCAGCTCGGCGAACCGGGGCAGGTCCTCGTGCGCGATGTACTCGGCGTGCGCCACGTGGAACCGCGGCTGCCCGCCGTGGGTGCGGCGGACGTGCTCCACGGCGTCGAGGACGATCCGCACGGCGGCGTCGCCGGTGGCGTGCAGCTTGGCGCTGAGGCCCCGCCCGACGGTGTCCGCCAGCGAAGCGCGGAGCTCCTCGGGATCCCAGATCAGGTGCCCGCGGTCCTCGGGGGAGTGATGGTCGGCGCAGCAGCGGTAGGGGCCCAGCATGGCCGAGGTGCGGGTCATCGGGACCCCGTCCAGGACGTACTTGGCGAAGTCGGGACGGACGTGGGTGCTGCGGTACTGCTCGGCGGCCTCGAACAGCTCCGGTCCCACGGCTCCGGGTTCCAGGAACTGCTGGGCCGGCATGGAGGCCACCACCCACGCGGTCAGTTCACCTGCGGTGTCCATCTGGTGCAGCGCCCGGAGGGTGGGTTCCATCGTGGCCGCCTCCTGCACCGAGGTGATGCCGAAGGAGTGCGCCGCGCGCAGGCCCTCCTGCAGGGCGCGGCGGAGGTAGGCGTCCAGGTCCTGGATGCTGTCGGCCACCGTCGCCTCGGCCACCTGGGAGGCCATCTCCCACAGCACACCGGTCAGCCGGCCCTCGTGGTCACGGACATAGGTGCCGTCCTGGGGATCGGGCGTGTCCGGGCCGACCCCCATCAGCTCCAAGGCCCGCGAGTTCACCCACCGGTTGTGCATGGAGTCGTCCCGCAGCATCACCGGGCGCCCGCCCGAGGCCTCGTCCAGGGCCGCCAGCATCCCGACGTCGGTGAGGGTGTCCATCACGGTGGACCCCACGATCCCACCGACGACCCAGTCGTCCGGCTGCAGGGCGGTGCTCCACTCCCGCACCTTGGCGAGGATCCCCTCGACGGTGTCCGTCGGAAGCACCGGCAGTTCCCAGGCGAGCTGGCGGCCGCCGAGGCCGAGGTGGATGTGCACGTCGCAGAAGCCCGGCATCACGAGCGCGCCCTGCAGGTCGACGAGTTCGGCGTCCGGTCCCGCCGCTTGCCGGGCCTCGGCCAGCGAGCCGGCCACGAGGATGCGCCCCCCGGCCACGGCCAGGGCCTCCACCCAGGGGTGGTCGCGGTCGGCGGTGAAGATGCGGGATCCGGTCAGCACCAGCGGTCCGTCGGAGCCCGACGCCGGCCCGGCCGGTTCCCGGGCGGGCGCGCCACCCGGCGTCGAATCGCCGGAGGGGGAGGGGAAGGGGGAGGGTGAGGGTGAGGACATGTGCGTTCCCTTCATCGTGTGGTTCATGGAGTCAGCAGGTGAGGTGACGGTCGGCGGGTGACTCTCGGGTGACGCTCAGCGGGTCACGCTCGGGCCACTGTCGGCTCACGGCCGGGTTGCGGCGGTGCCGGGACGGGGGCCGCCCGGGCGGCGGGTCCGCAGGGCCAGGGCGCAGGCGAAGCAGACCGCGACCTCCAGGGCGACGATGGCCAGCATGAGCGACGTTCCCGCGCCGGCCCCAGGCTCGACGACCGCCGTCGCCGTGAAACCCGTCGTGGCGGGCGTCGCGGTGCCGGCGCCCGCTCCGTGGGCTCCGTGGTGGCCGCCACCGAGCGCCCCGGTCAGCAGCACCACGTGCAGCAGGGCCATCACCCCGGCCATCACCCAGAGGTGCCGCAGCGCCCGGATCCGGTGACAGGCCGTGCCCGCCGTCCGGGTGTCACCCCGGCGGACCGCGCCGACCGCGCACCACAGGCACCACAGGGCCATGGCGCCCATCAGCAGGGACAGGACCACGCCGTGGGAGTGGGCCACCAGCATCCAGCCGTGCAGCGGCACGGAGGCCGCGGCCAGGCCGGCCGCCACCAGGGTGGCCGGGCCCGCCAGGGTCACCGGCCCCGCCAGGCGCGAGGGGACACCGGTCCGGTCCGCGCCCGGCGGCAGGGCGACCCCGGCGGGACCCGGTGTATGGACCCTTCGGTGCGGCATCGCGGGAGTGCGGTGCCGCCGCCCCGGTCCGCCGGCCCGGCCGGATGCGGTGGTCTCAGTGGCCGCTACAGCAGCCATGACCTTCTCCGGCCGGGGCCTCGGTGCCGCCCTCACCCGGGGTGCAGCAGTGGCCGGATCGAGGAGCAGGGACGTCCAGGACGGGGGAGCGGTCGAAGAACCCCTCGGGCCGCAGACGGAAACCGACGTGGTCCACGGGCATGATCGGCCAGTCCTCCGGGCGCGGGAAGTGGGTCAGCCCGAAGGTGTGCCACACGACCAGCTCCTCGCCGTCCACGGTCCGGTCGGCCTGCGTCCAGTCCGGCAGGCCGCCGTCGCCAGCGTGCTGGTTCGGGAAGTCACCGGTGGGGTAGCGCTCGTCCTGGTGGTACGGGGAGACCCACAGGGCCTTGGAGGCGAAGGTGGCCCGGCGGTGGATGGAGGACCCCTCCGCCGCCAGCAGCGTGGGCGTCCCCTCGGGGTGCAGCTTGTACGCCACCGGCTGGCCGAGCCGGTTGGTGGACTCGGTGCTGGAGACCACCCAGGTGCGGCCCACGGACTGGTCGGCGTCCCGCTGGGCCTGCTGCTCGGTCGCCAGCACGGTGCGCTTGCGGGTGAAGGCGTTGCCGCGGGGGTTGTCCTCCGAGATCGGCAGGCGCACCGCGTCCTCCTCCTCGACCCGGCAGGCGCCGCCGTCGAGGGCGAAGTCGAGGCGGGCGGAGAACAGGTGCTGGTGGAAGGGGGCACCGAGACCAGGGGCCATCTCCGAGGCGAAGTCGGTGGGCCCGTCCGGCACCGCGGAGGTGAAGACGATGCCGGTGGCCTTGGCCTCGAACTCGATGGTGCCGTCCAGGTAGAGGTACCAGTAGAAGCCGTAGTCGTAGTTGCCGACCGTGGTGAAGAACGAGATCACCAGGCGCCGGTTGCGCCGCGTGTAGGCGATCCCGGACCACAGGTCGGTGTGCTTGGACAGGATGGACCAGTCCTCCTCGTGCATGCAGATGCCGTTCTTCACCTGCCGCGGCTCACCCACGTTGTTGACGACCCAGGGGGAGAGGTAGGTGATGTCGCCCAGGCAGTCGCAGCCCAGCTCCAGCGAGTTGGCCCACTGGCCCACGAGGTACTCGCCGGTGTCGAAGTAGTTCTGCCAGGACCGCACGGGGGAGGGATCGCCGTAGGGCACCACCATCTCCGCGATCACGGCCCGGTCCAGGATCCGGCGGGTGCGCTCGCCGTCCTGGAAGGAGATGTTGTGCAGCACCAGGCCCTCGCGCATGTCGAAGCCGACGTCCAGGGACCACTTCTCCCACTCCACGTGGTTGCCCCCGGTCACGGTGAAGGACGGGCCCTCGGGCTGGGTGATCTCGATCGGCTTCTGGGTGGTGCGGATCGGACCGGTCAGCTCCGGGTCGGTGTAGTTTCCGTGCTCGGCCGGCACCGGCATCACGCCGAGGTCGATCACCTGGTCGACGCTCCGGGCGGCCACGTCCACGTAGGCGACCAGGCCGTCGATCGGGTGGGCCCAGGCGGAATCGGTCTCGTGCTGCTGGTGGAAGGCCAGCCCGCGCAGGATGCGCCGGCCCCTCTCCTCCGGGTACTCGAACACGCCGGCGGACAGCGGGGCCACGCGGACCTCCTCGACCGGGATCCCGCGCTTGTCCAGCGCCTCGAGCCACCGCGGGTCCTCGGCGAGCACCGACTCCACGACCTCGAACTCCTCCTCCAGCACGGGCAGCTCGCCACTGGCCTCGGTGTCCAGCACCGTGTCCGACTCCACCCGGCGGTGCGTGGCGGAGACGACGACGTCGTGGGAACGGCCGTGCTCGGTGTTCAGCAGGAAGACGCGGAAGCGGCGGTCGACCGGGGCGTCGGCGGGAGTGCCGCGGGCCGGGTCGAGGAGGCCGAGGTACCCCATGCGCATGGACTCGGAGAAGAGCCCGGCCTCGGCGAGGACCTCGCGCACGATCGCGATCTCCTCGGGCGTCTGCAGGGCGTAGGCGCCGGGGGCGGAGTCCGCGGAGAGCACGGTGTCGTCGCGAGTACCGGAATTGGTGGTGGTCATGTCCGGACCTTTCGGGGAGGAGAGCCTGGGGTCGACGTCACAGTGAAGTGCGTCACGTTTCCATCTACAGTTGTAGAGAATAAGCTCGGGATGGCCCCGAGGGCAAGGGGTGTGTCGTCGCCGAGATCGCGCCCCGGGCGGGAGCGGCGCGGTGGCACAATGATCCCGACGACGGCGGGCCGGTCCCGCGGCGCGCTGCGGGGCGCGGGAGAGGGGGATGGCGATGCCGAAGGTGGTAGACCACGGGCAGCGCCGGCAGGAGCTGGTCGAGGCCACGTGGCGGATCATCGCCCGGCATGGCCTCTCCGGGGCCACCATGCGCCAGATCGCGGCCGAGGCCGGTTTCGCCAACGGCGCCCTCAAGCCCTACTTCCCCACCAAGGGCGAGCTGATCGAGGCGACCTACGCCTTCGTCTTCGACCGGACGAACCGTCGCGTCGAGGTGGCGACCCGCGACCTGGGCGGGCTGGCGGCGCTGGAGGCCTTCTGTCGCGAGGTGCTGCCCCTGGACGCCGAGCGGCTGGACGAGGCCCGCGTGGTGATCTCCTTCTGGCAGGAGGCCGCCCACGATCCGCGCGGAGCGGACCTCAACAACGCCTCGATGGCGCAGTGGCGGCGGTCCATGACCGGCTGGATGGAGCAGGCGCGCGCAACCGGCGAGCTGGAGCCGGGCGTGGACATCCCCGGGGTCGGCGACGTGCTGCTGAACTTCCTCCTCGGTAGCCAGATCTCCGCCGTCATCGACCGGTCGGCGACCGCGCCCGCCGACCTCGAGCGGCAACTGGCGGCCCAGCTGGAGCGGTTGCGCGCGCGGCGCTGACCCCACGCGCCCGGCGCTGACTCCACGCGCCCGGCGCTGACTCCACGCTCCCGGCACTGATCTCCGGTTGTCACCGCAGCGCCCCGGGTGCACCGGCGCCTGAGGTTTTCCTCCCAGTGGAGAGAAAACCGTGACGGGCGCCGTCCTGCCGCCTACAGTGGTCCTCACGGTGACCTGCGCCACACCCCCGATGGCGTGGTCAGCCACCGGAGCCGGCCCCGGCCCGCCCGGGTGCCCCGCTCGTCTCTCCAGGAGGATCACCATGTACCAGCAGGACACCGCCTCGGACTTCGTCCAGTGGCGCCGGCTCGTCTCCGAGTCGTTCGTGCCGCTCGCCGCCGAACAGGTGCGCCCGGGCCCGTTCACGGGGCACCTCGCCGGCAGGCACCTGCGGGAACTGGCGATCATGCGCGTCCAGGCCGGGTCCCATGCCGTACTCCGCACTCCGGACCTGATCGGCCAGGCCGGGCCGGGGTACTACAAGCTCAACCTACAGGTCAGCGGTCACGGGCTTCTGGTCCAGGACGGGCGCGAGACCCTGCTGCAGCCGGGGGACCTGGCGATCTACGACACCGAGCGTCCCTACTCGCTGTCGTTCGACGAGGAGTTCTCGACCCTCGTGCTGATGTTCCCCCGCCAGCTCGCCGGCCTGTCCACCGATGACGTCCGGGAGCTCACGGCGACCACGATGGGCGCCGGCCACCGGCTCGGGCAGGCCGTCGCCCCCTTCATCACGCAGATCGGTGCGATGCTGCCGACCCTGGACGGGCCGATCGGTCACCGGCTGGCCCTCAACGTCGTGGACCTGCTGGCCACCGTGATGGCGGACGAGCTCTACTCGCGTCAGGAGGCGGACAGCACCCAGCAGTCGCGACTGCTGCGCCGGATCCACCACTTCATCGAGTCCCAGCTGGCCAACCCGGACCTGGGACCGGACATGATCGCGGCGGCGCACTACATCTCCACCCGGGCCCTGCATCAGCTCTTCGCCACCACCGACCACACGGTGGCCCGGTGGATCAGGGAACGGCGGCTGGAACAGTGCCGCCGGGACCTGCAGGACCCGCTGCACCGGGACGTGCCCGTGGCAGCCGTCGGCGCCCGCTGGGGCCTCGCGGACCCGGCGCACTTCTCGCGGGTGTTCCGCGCCGAGTTCGGCCAGTCCCCGGCCCAGTACCGCCGCGACCACCTCTGAACCGGCCGGAGTCGACCCTGACGACCGCAACCAGTGCCGTCCGGCCCGCAGCCGGTGACGGCCAAGCCCGCGACCGGTGCCTGTCGCGCCCGCGGCCGGGCCGCCGTCGGGACCCTCACCACGGCCGCGCCGTGCACGAATCGTCAAGTGTCCTGCCCCCACGGCCAAGACCCGGCGCGTGCGGCACGGCATGCTGGGTGACCATCCTCGCTGATGTCTCATCAGCCCCGGCACCCGTTCCGGATCCCCCCGGATGACCCCAGGAGACGACATGTCCCAGTCCACCACCACCCGGAAGCACGGGGACTCCGTGCACCCCGGTCCCGAGACGCAGCCGGCCGACGACGGCCGCCTCGGCGCCCGCCGGATCGGCATCCCGGCGCTGGTCTTCATGATCATCGCCGCCTCGGCGCCGCTGACGGTCATGGCCGGCGGCGTGCCCAGCAACTTCGCGGTCACCTCGCTGGTCGGGATCCCGTTGTCCTTCCTGGTGCTCGGCGTCGTGCTGGTGCTGTTCTCCATCGGTTACGCCGCGATGAGCAGCCACGTGCACAACGCCGGTGCCTTCTACGCCTACATCGCCAAGGGCCTGGGCAAGCCCGTGGGCGTGGGGGCCTCGCTGGTGGCGGTGGTCGCCTACAACTGCATGCAGATCGGCATCGCCGGGTTGTTCGGCTTCGCCCTGTCCTCCTTCCTGGAGGGCACGGCCGGGATCTCGCTACCGTGGTGGGTGTGCGCCCTGGCCGCCTGGGTGGTCGTGGGCGTGATGGGCGTCAACCGGGTGGACCTCTCCGCCAAGGTCCTGGGCATCGTGGTGGCCGCCGAATTCCTCGTGGTCATCGTCTACGACGTGCTGGCCCTCGGCACGGCTCCCGAGGGCGTCACCGCCGACGGACTGGTCCCGGACCAGCTGTTCGCCTCCGGCGTCGGCGCCGCCCTGGCGTTCTCGATCGCCGCCTTCATGGGCTTCGAGTCCGGGGCGATCTACAACGAGGAGGTCAAGGACCCCAAGCGCACCGCCGGGATCGCCACGCTGATCGCCATCTCGGTCATCGCCCTGTTCTACGGCTTCTCCGCGTGGGCGATGGTGGTGGGCGAGGGAGCCTCGAATGTCATCGCCCGCTCCCAGGAGTTCGGACCGGACCTGATGTTCGTGTTCCTGGCCGAGCACGCGGGGGAGTGGTTCGTGACGCTGGCCAACCTGATGTTCATCACCAGCCTGTTCGCGGCCCTCGTGGCCTTCCACAACATCGTGGCCCGGTACTTCTTCGCCCTCGGCCGCGAGCGCGTCCTGCCCGGCGCGCTGGAGCACACCGGTGCCCGTTCCGGGGCGCCCGTGGCCGGCTCCCTGACCCAGTCGGCGCTGGCCCTCGTGGTCATCCTCGTCTTCGGTCTGGCCGGTGCCGGCTCCGACGACCCACTGTTCCCCGTGCTGACCCTGTTCACCTGGCTGACCAACATGGGCGCCTTCGGACTGGTGCTGCTGATGGCCCTGGCCTCGATGGCCGTGGTCGGGTACCTGCGGCGCCTGACCGGTGAGTACTCCGTGTGGACCCGGCTCATCGCCCCGGGCCTGGCCGCGATCGGCCTCGTCGTCCTCTTCGTGCTGATCGTGGTGAACTTCAACGTCCTGATCGGCGCCGAGGGCGTCACGGTCCTGAGCTGGCTGCTGCCGGCCATCGTGCTGGTGCCCGGCCTCTTCGGCACCCTGTGGGCCTGGTGGCTGCGGTCCGAGCGGCCGGCGACCTACCGCGGCATCGGGCAGGGCGGTGAGCTGGACTGACCTGACCCCGCAACAGCCTGAACCGCACCATCGCATACCGACCCTGAACTCCCGAGGAAAGGACCTCCCATGACCACCGAGACCACCACCGCCGCCGACCTGACGACCTACGAGAACCTGCTGTCCGCCATCTCCGCACCCGAGGGGCAGGGGGTCCCGATGAAGGACCCGGCCACCGGGGCCGTCGTCGGGCGCGCCCCGCAGCATGCCGAGGCGGACCTGGACGCCGCCGTGGAGATCGCCCGCCAGGCCCAGCCGGAGTGGGCGGCGAGGTCCCACGCCGAGCGCTCGGAGTACCTGAACCGCGCCGCCGACGCCGTGGAGGCCTGCGCGGAGGCACTGGCCGAGCTGCTCTCCCGTGAGCAGGGCAAGCCGCTCAACGGCCCCAACGCCCGGTTCGAGGTCGGGGCCTGCGCCGGGTGGCTGCGCGCCAACGCCGGGTTCGAGATCGAGCCCGAGGTGCTGGTGGAGGACGAGTCCGGCACGGCGGTGCTGGAGTACGTACCGGTGGGCGTGGTCGGGGCGATCGGGCCGTGGAACTGGCCGATGATGATCTCGATCTGGCAGATCGCCCCGTCGCTGCGGATGGGCAACACCGTGGTGCTCAAGCCCAGCGAGTACACCCCGCTGTCCGTGCTGGGCCTGGCCGCGGTGCTGAACCAGGTGCTGCCCGAGGGCGTGCTGCAGGTGGTGCCCGGCGGCGGTGAGCTCGGGGCGGCGCTGACCGCGCACCAGGACATCGACAAGCTGATGTTCACCGGATCGACCTCCACCGGCCAGGCGATCATGCGCTCGGCGGCGGACACCCTGAAGCGGCTGACCCTGGAGCTCGGCGGCAACGACGCCGGGATCGTGCTGCCCGACGCCGACCCCGAGGCGATCGCCGAGGGCCTGTTCTGGGGGGCGTTCATCAACACCGGCCAGACCTGCGCGGCGCTCAAGCGCCTGTACGTGCACGAGTCGCAGTACGAGGCGGTGTGCGAGGCGCTGGTGGACGTGGCCCAGAAGATGCCGATGGGCGTGGGCATGGACGAGCAGAACGTGCTCGGCCCGCTGCAGAACAAGGCCCAGTTCGACATCGTCACCTCGCTGGTCGACCAGGCCCGGGCGTCCGGGGCGCGGATCCTGACCGGCGGGGACCCGGAGGCGGACCAGGCCGGGTACTTCTACCCCACGACGCTGGTGGCGGACATCGACAACGACAACCCCCTGGTGGCCCAGGAGCAGTTCGGCCCGGCGCTGCCGATCGTGAAGTACTCGGACCTGGACGAGGTCATCGACTGGGCCAACGCCCTGGAGGTCGGGCTGGGCTCCTCGGTCTGGGGCACCGACCTGGAGGCGGCCCGTGCGGTGGCCGCCCGGCTGCAGGCCGGCACCACGTGGATCAACAAGCACGGCGCGATCGACCCGCGGGTGCCCTTCGGCGGGGTGAAGAGGTCCGGGTACGGCCTGGAGTTCGGCCTCGAGGGCCTGAAGTCCGTGGCCCTTCCCAAGGTCACCAGCTGGTGAGCTGAGTCCCGCCGGCTGGGCAACCCGGCCGGGCGACACCAGGAGTGGGATTCGTCGGTGAACAGGAGTGCTTTGTGCCGACGATTCCCACTCCTGATGCGTGTCCGCAGGCCGCGACCGCCCTACCGCTTGCGGTACAGCGCCTTGCGCTGGAACCTCGGTTCCGAGGTGACGAGCGCGCCGAGGGAGCGGAAGATGTCCTCGTCCACGGTGCCCAGGATCGTGGTGGTGTGCACGTTGCAGCTGGCGAGGTTGCGCAGCTCGGCCACCGCGCGCCGGGCGTTGTCGTCATCGGCCGCGGAGACGGACAGCGCGATCAGCACCTCGTCCGTGTGCAGGCGCGGGTTGCGCGAGCCCAGGTGCTGGGTCTTGAGCGTCTGGATCGGCTCGATCGCCTGGGGGGAGAGCAGGTGCACCGCGTCGTCGATCCCGGCCAGGTGCTTCAGCGCGTTGAGCAGCATGGCCGCCGAGCAGCCCAGCAGGTCGGAGGTCTTGCCGGTGATGATGGTGCCGTCGGCCAGCTCGATCGCCGAGGCGGGCTCGCCGGTGCGTTCCTCCACGGCCAGGGCGGGCCCGACGACGGCCCGGTCCTCGGTCTTGCACCCCGCCTTGGACATCACCATGGCCACGCGCTGGGAGACGGTGTCGTCCAGGTCGTTGATCCGCTCGTCCACGAGGGCCTTGTAGTAGCGGCGGATGACCTCCTGGCGGGAGGCCTCGCGGCACACGGCATCGTCCACGATGCACTCCCCGGCCAGGTTCACGCCCATGTCCGTGGGGGAGGCATAGGGGGAGGCCCCGGTGAGCTCCTCCAGCAGGGTCTTCATCAGCGGGAAGACCTCGACGTCCCGGTTGTAGCTGGTGACCTGCTCGCCGTAGGCGGCCAGGTGGTAGGGGTCGATCAGGTTGACGTCGTCCAGGTCGGCCGTGGCGGCCTCGTACGCCAGGTTCACGGGGTGTTCCAGCGGCAGGTTCCAGATGGGGAAGGTCTCGAACTTGGCGTAGCCCGAGGAGATGCCCCGGGCGTGGTCGTGGTACACCTGCGACAGGCACGTGGCGAGCTTGCCGGAGCCCGGGCCCGGCGCGGTGACCACGATCAGGTCCCGCGAGGTCTCGGAGTACTCGTTGGCACCGAAGCCCTGCTCGGAGACGATCCGGCGGGTGTCCTGCGGATACCCGGGGATGATGCCGTGCCGGGCGACCTTCAGGCCGAGGCGCTCGAGCCGTTCCCGGAACGCGTGGGCGATGTGGTTCGACTCCTCCAACTGGGTCATCACCACGTGCTCCACCAGGAATCCGCGCTCGCGGAACACGTCGATCAGCCGCAGCACGTCGTCCTCGTAGGGGATGCCGAGGTCGGCCCGGACCTTCTGCCGCTGCAGGTCTTTGGCGTTGATGCAGATGAGGATCTCGACCTCGTCCCGCAGCCGCTCCAGCATCGCGATCTTGTTGTCCGGGGTGAAACCGGGCAGCACGCGGGAGGCGTGCAGGTCGTCGAAGAGCTTGCCGCCCATCTCCAGGTAGAGCTTGCCGCCGATCTGCTGGCGTCGCTCGTGGATGTGGTGGGACTGCAGTTCGATGTACTTCTCGCGGTCGAAGCCCACGGGGCGGGCCGGGCCGGTGCCGGGTACCGCGGGCCGGGACGGGGCGGCGTCGTTCCCGGCCCTGGCAGCCGGATCGGAGGGGTGCGGGGCGGGGCTGGAGGACGAGGCGGTCACGCGGACACGCTAGCACCGGGCGGGTGCGCGTGGAGGGGCGGCGGGCTCAGCCGGCCCTGGGCCGGTCGATCGCGAGCACCTCGCCCAGGGTGCCCCACTCGTTGCGCCCCAACCGGGTCAGCGGGTCCAGCCTGCCGGCCAGCGGCAGGCTGCGGCCCCGGGCATCCGTGCTGAGCGTGTCCGTGTCCACCGAGACGTGGACGACGTTGCCCAGCACCAGGAAGTTCCCGCCCACGGGGATCACCCTGTCCAGGGTGCACTCCATGACCGCCGGGGAACCGGCCACCCGCGGCGGGTCCACCACCACGGAGTCCTCCCGCCCGATGCCCGCCGCCTCGAACTCGCTGACCTCGGGGCCGTAGGGAGCCGAGGTCTGGTTCGCCTGCTCGAACTGGGCCCGGGAGACCAGGGAGATCGTGAACTGGCCGGTGGCCTCGATGTTGTTCAGCGAGTCTTTGCGCGTGGTCGAGGAGAACAGCACGATGGGCGGCTGCTCCGAGGCCATCGTGAAGAACGAGTGCGGGGCCAGGTTGGGGATGCCGTCGGCGGACAGCGACCCGACCCAGGCGATCGGCCGCGGGATGAGGATCGACTTCACCAGCAGGGTCGTCTCCCGGTCACCCAGGGCCGCGGGGTCGAACTCGGTGCGCCGCGGGGCGGGGACGGGGCTCGAGTCGCCGCTCGGTTCAGTGCCCGGGGCGTTGTTCGGTCCGGCGTTCGGTCCGGGGTTCGGCTCGGTGCTCATGGGCCCAGTCTGCCGCACTCCCGGGGGGCCACGGGACCCGGCGGGGAGGGGCTGTGGACGGCTGGTGGCGGTCGGCCGGTGCACCGGCCCGCACTCCACAGCGGGCCGGTGTGCCGGGCCCGTCCCCACGCCCCGGTTCCGCCCACCGCCGACGCCGCCCGGTTCCCTAGCGTCGGAGACGTCACCATCCCGTTCGTCCAGGAGGACAGGCATGAAGACCGGTCACGGTGCCCCGCCGCCGCTCATCGAGATCGTCCAGACGCCGGTGCCGGTGCTGCCCGGCGGCGCGGTCACGCTGCCGGTGCCCGTGCCGAACCAGGAGGCGCTCTGCCACCATGCGGTGCGGGCGGCCGGGTCCATCGTCCCGGACGAGTCCCTGATCTGGTTGCTGGAGACGGCGGTGGCCCAGTTGCACCAGGTGGTGGAGGAGCTGGGCCGGGTCGGGGCCGGCACCCGTCAGGTCGCCGACCGGGTCCAGGCGCTGGAGGCCATCGACTGGGAGTCCCCGGCCGGCGCCGCCTTCGCCGCGCGCAGCCGACGGCTGCGTGTCCGCGCCGAGCACCTCGCCGCCACCGCCGAGGAACAGGTCGTCCTGGGGCGCACGGCGATCGATGACCTGCACCAGCGGATCGGCAGGCTCCGGTCCGAGCTCGCCGCGGCACGCGCCGTGCTCGCCACCGCCACGGCGCTGGGGGTGTGCTGATGGAGCGGCACTCCTCCGGAGTGGGCCGGCCCGGGCTCCTGGAGGGCGTGCGGGACGGGGCCGTGGAGGAGCGCACGGGCCAAGTCCCCGCGCGAACCCCTGCAGGACCCTCGTTCTCCGTCCGGGGCGGCCCCACGAGCATCCACGCGAACCTGGACGAACTGGAGCGGGGCAGCATGCTGCTGGCCGCGGTGGCTGCAGAATCCACGGCACTGGCCATCCGGGCCGCCGGGTGGGGATCGCTGCTGACGGTCGCCGCCCAGCAGAGCCCCCTGGCCGGTGCCCTGGGGGCACGCACGGCCGAACTGTCGTCCGGGCTGCTGGCCGTCGGCGCGGAGGCGGAGGTGCTGGAACACGCGGTCGGATTCTCGGTGCGGTCCTACCGGGAGGCGGAGGAGCGGGCGCTGCGGACGCTCCAGGGTGTCGTGGGCGTGCCGGCCCTGCTCGCGGCCGTGGTCCTGGTCTCCCACGGCAGGCCGGTCCCGGTCCCCGTGACGGAACTGGCGCTGCACGGGCTCACGGAGCTCAGCATGGCCGTGCTCGGGGTGATGAGCCCCGGGGCGGCCGTGGGACTCCGGATCGTCTCGGACGTCACCGGTTCGGTGGCGCGCGACGACGGCGGGGCGGGGCCCCTCACCGCGCCCGAGCGCCTCTATCCGCTGATCACGAGCGCGGGGATCATCACCGGGCTGGTACAGATCGGCCCAGTGACGGTCCGCTCCCTGGGCCCGGAGACGGCCGAGTACAGGATGGACGGGTCCCTTGGCGGTCTCATGGAGCAACTGGACGGGACCCGGGAGGGCGTGGCCGGGCCCGGTGCCATCCGGGTCACCCGCGTCTCCCCGGATGCCGAGGACGCTCCTGACCGGGTCTGGGTGGTCGCCCTCCCCGGAACCCAGGCAGCGCACCACCCGGAGGACGACGGCTGGTCGACCAACCCCTTCGACGTCAGCGGGAACGGCGAGGCCGTCGCCCTGGATTCCCAGCACGTGGCCGCGGCGGTCCACGAGGCGCTGGAGGCCGCGGGCGCGGACCCGGGAGACCCGGTGGTGCTGGCCGGTTACAGCCAGGGCGGGATCCACGCCGCACGGACTGCCGCCGATCCCCGGATCGCCGCAGACTTCGACGTGCAGGGGGTGTTCACCGTCGGCTCGCCGACGGGGGAGATCGCGCTGGACCCGCACGTGGAGGCCCTGCACCTGGAACACCTCGAGGACCCGGTGCCCGCCGTCGACGGTCGCGGCAACCCGCAGGGGGTCAACCGCACCACGGTGACCTTCGCCGGTGACGTGGAGGGGGCCGAACCGGAGGGCGTCACCCTGGTCAGGGCCCACGGCTTCGAGAACTACCGCGCCCACGTCACTCGCCTCGAGGGGCATCCGGACGGCCTGCTGACCGGCCAGGACGGGATTGCTCACCAGGGCGGGACTGCCGAGACGGATGGAAGCCCACCGGTCACCGGGGCAGCCCGACTGGCCCCCGCGCAGGAGCACCTGGCCAGGCTCACGACCGGCACGGCCGTCTCGCGGACGGTGACCCTGGAGCGGACGAGACCCGGCCAGCCCCGCAACCCGCTGGGAGCCGGGCTGGGCCATCAGTTCCGTGCCACGGATCCAGCCCGCGGCGCCGTGGGACGGAACGGTTAGGGCCTCAGTCCCGGCTGCCCGGCGTGAGCATCCCCAGGACGCCGTTGGCCAGCATCGAGACCACCGAGATGATGATCGCGGCGAAGACCGCGGTCCACCAGAAGGAGTCCACGGTGACCTGCATCGGCATGTAGGAGGTGAGCCAGACCGTCAGCATCAGCATGCCGGCGTTGATGATGATCGTGAACAGCCCCAGCGTCAGGCAGGTGATCGGGATCGACAGGAACGAGATGACCGGCTTGACCACCGCGTTCACGGCCCCGAAGACCAGGCCGATCACCAGGTAGGCGATCACCAGGTTCAGGGTGGGGTCACCGGTGTCGGCGAGGGTCCCACCGGGGATGACCTCCATGCCGGGCAGGAGCCAGGTGGCCACCCACAGGGCCAGCGCGTTGACGATGACGCGGAGCAAGAACCTCATGCCCACATCGTCCCATGCCACCCCATGGCCCGGATATGCGCCCGCGTCCTGGGGGCCGATCGGGCCGTGATGCCCTCACCCGAGGGCAATCTGTCCGGGCGCAACGGAACGATCAGGCGATCTGTCGGGACTTCGGGATCATCCGAGGTCCATTCGTCCGCGCCGGGACTAGTCTGGTGATCCATGAACGAACCGCATCCGATCCGCCCGCGTCCGGTCCTGGGCAGGCTCCCCGCCTACGCCGCCGGGAAGCCTCCCGCACCGGTGGAGGGGCTGGTCTCCTACAAGCTCGCCTCCAACGAGAACCCCTACGGGCCCGTTCCCGCGGTGCGCCGGGCCGTCGAGCGGTTCGACGCGATCGCCCGCTATCCGGACCCGCTGTCCACCGCGTTGCGGGAGCGGTTGTCCGGCCACCTCGGCGTGGCCGCCCAGGACATCGTCACGGGCGCCGGTTCCCTCGGCGCGCTGACCCAGATCATCACCACCTTCGCGGGGACCGGTGAGGACGGCACCCCGGACGAGGTGATCTTCGCCTGGCGCTCCTTCGAGGCCTACCCGATCGTGGTCCGCTCCTCCGGGGCGCGGGACGTCCAGGTGCCGCTGACCGCGGACTTCCGCCACGACCTCGAGGCCATGGCCGCGGCCATCACCGAGCACACCCGCGTGGTCCTGCTGTGCACGCCCAACAACCCGACCGGCCCGGTGCTGACCACCCGTGAGGTCGAGGACTTCCTGGCGAAGGTGCCCAGGCACGTGCTCGTGGTCATCGACGAGGCGTACCAGGAGTTCGTCCGCGAGCCGGACGCCGTCGATGGCCTCGACGTGTTCTCCCGGCACTCGAACGTGGCCGTGCTGCGGACCTTCTCCAAGGCCCACGGCCTGGCGAACCTGCGCGTGGGCTACTCCGTGACCCACCCCCACGTCACCCAGTACCTGCGGGTGCTGGCCACCCCGTTCGCGGTCTCGTCGCTGGCCGAGCAGGCCGCGATCGCCTCGCTGGACCACCTCGAGGACGTCATGGAACGCGTGGACATCGTGGTCGCCGAGCGGCAGAGGATGGTGGCCGGGCTGGTCGAGGCCGGCTGGAGCGTGCCGGAGACCCAGGCCAACTTCGTCTGGCTGGACCTGGGGGACCGGACCCCCGGGTTCGTGGAGGCGGCCGCCCGCCAGGCGCTGTCCGTGCGGGGCTTCGGCACCGAGGGCGTGCGTGTCTCCGTCGGCGAGCGGGAGGCCAACGCACGGTTCCTGCAGCTGTGCCGGGAGTTCGGGGCGCCCACGAACGGGCAGTAGCGGACCTTCGCAGAACGCGCGCATATGTCGGTCCGGGTCTAGGCTGGACCGGGACCGACGCCGGGTGCGTCGGCATGGAAGGAGTTCTCCGTGCACCATACGCCGACGTCACCGGCTCCGGCGACCGAGCTGCCGGAAGGAGCCGTCCGCCTGCTGGACGCTGACGGGACCCTGCACGAGGACGCCCGGTTCACGCCCTACCTGGCGGACCTGACCGGGGACACGCTGCAGCGCATGTACCGGTTGATGGCCACCGAGCGCCGCGTGGACCAGGAGGGCACCTCCCTGCAGCGCCAGGGGCAGCTGGCCCTGTGGGTCCCCGCCGTCGGCCAGGAGGGTGCCCAGGCCGGGGCGCTGACCGCACTGCGCGAGGACGACTGGATCTTCCCCACCTACCGCGAGCACCTCTTCGCCCTGGGCCGCGGCGTCACCCCGGGCCAGCTCCTCGCCCTCTTCCGCGGCGTCGCCCACGCCGGCTGGGCCGCCGAGGACCACCGGATGCAGCCCTACACGCTCGTGCTGGCGGCCCAGGCCCTGCACGCCACCGGCTACGCCTGGGGCATCTCCCGGGACCAGGCCGGCTGGGACGCCGAGCGCCGCCGGGCCGAGGGGCAGGTCGTGCTCGCCTGCTACGGGGACGGCGCCTCCTCCGAGGGCGACATCCACGAGTCCATGGTCTTCGCCGCCAGCTACGACCTGCCGGTGGTGTTCTTCTGCCAGAACAACCAGTGGGCCATCTCAGTGCCCGCCGCCACCCAGACCCGGGTGCCGCTGGCCAAGCGCGCCGCCGGCTACGGCTTCGAGGGCGTCACGGTGGACGGCAACGACCCGCTCGCCATGCACGCCGTGACCGCCTGGGCCGCCGAGCAGGCCCGCACCGGGGCCGGTCCCGTGCTCATCGAGGCGCACACCTTCCGCGGCGGCGCCCACACCACCGCGGACGACCCCACGAAGTACCGCACCCGGGCCGAGGAAGAGGCCTGGGCCGCCGTCGACCCGCTGGCCCGGCTCGAGGCGCACCTGCGCGCCACCGGCGCCGCGGGGCCCGACCCGGACCGCTTCTTCGCCGACGTGGCCGCGGAGGGCGAGGAGCTGGCGCGGCGCACCCGCGAGGCCGTGCTGGCGATGACCGGGGACGCCGTCGCCCCCCTGGACACCGTCTTCGAGACCGTCTACGCCGAGGCCCACCCGCTCGTGGCGGAGGAGCTGGCCTGGCACCGGCAGTGGCAGGCCGGCTTCGCGGACACCGAGGCGGAAGGAGACCGCTCATGACCACGGACACCACGACGCCGGCCGGGGCGGTTCCCGGTACGGCCACCGGACCCGCGCCGGTCACCGGGGCCGGGACCGCCCTCGAGACCCTGACCATCGCCAAGGCCATCAACCGGGCCCTGGCCGATGAACTGGCCGCGGACGAGAAGGTCCTGCTGATGGGCGAGGACATCGGCTCGCTCGGCGGGGTCTACCGCGTCACCGAGGGGCTGAAGGCCCGCTTCGGCGCGGACCGGGTGGTGGACTCCCCGCTGGCCGAGTCCGGCATCATCGGCACCTCGATCGGCCTGGCCCTGCGCGGCTACCGACCGGTGGCGGAGATCCAGTTCGACGGCTTCGTCTTCCCGGGCTTCAACCAGATCACCACCCAGCTGGCCAAGATGCACGCCCGCACCCGCGGCGCCGCCACGGTCCCGGTGACGATCCGCATCCCCTACGGCGGCGGCATCGGCTCGATCGAGCACCACTCCGAGTCGCCCGAGGCGCTGTTCGCGCACACCGCGGGGCTTCGGGTCATCACCCCGTCCAACGCCCACGACGCCTACTGGATGACCCGCCAGGGGATCCGCTCCCAGGACCCGGTCATCATCTTCGAGCCCAAGCGCCGGTACTGGCTCAAGGGCGAGGTCGACGTCTCCGCGGACGGCCACCGCGGGGTGTCCGCCTTCCAGGCGCAGGTGGTCCGCGAGGGCACCGACGCCACGATCGCCGCCTGGGGGCCGCTGGTGCCCGTGGCGCTGGCCGCCGCGAACGCGGCCGCCGAGGACGGCCGGTCGATCGAGGTCATCGACCTGCGCTCCCTCTCGCCCGTGGACTTCGACGCCCTGCAGGCCTCGGTGGAGAAGACCGGCCGGATGGTCGTCACGCACGAGGCCCCGACCTTCGGCGGCCTCGGCGGGGAGATCGCCGCCCGGCTGATGGAACGGTCCTTCCTGCACCTCGAGGCCCCGATCCTGCGCGTGGGCGGGTTCCACCTGCCCTATCCGCCCTCACGCGTCGAGGAGCAGTACCTGCCGGACCTGGACCGGATCCTCGACGCCGTGGACCGCACCTTCGCCTACTGACCCCGCGCACCGAGCCTGCCCGCCGCACCCGACCACCGGGCCGCGCGCAGCACCGCGCACCGCCCCGCCTGCCGAACCGAGAGACTGCCGGAGACCACCATGGAGACCTTCAACCTGCCGGACGTCGGCGAGGGACTGACCGAGGCCGAGATCACCGAGTGGAAGGTGGCGGTCGGGGACACCGTGGCGGTCAACGACGTCCTCTGCGAGATCGAGACGGCCAAGTCGCTGGTGGAGCTGCCCAGCCCCTACGCCGGCACGGTGGCCGAGCTGATGGTCCCCGTGGGGGAGACCGTCGCCGTCGGCACCCCGATCATCGGCATCACCACCGGCGGCGAGGCGCCCCCGTCCGGCGGGGACGGCTCCGCCGTGGTGGAGCAGGAGATCCCGGACGCCCGGATGCCCGCGCCCGGTGACGGGGCGGATACCCAGGAGGAGGACGAGGACGGTCCGGCGCCCCGCCCGGGGGTCGGCGAGGAGGCCCCGGTCCCGGCCGACGGCGGCGTCCCGCGTTCCGCGGTCGGCGCCGGCCCGGCCGGGGGATCGGGGGCCGCGCTGACCGGTTCCGGCCCCAAGGCCGACTCCACGCGGCGCCGCCCCCGGACGGGCGCGACGCCGGCCCCGTCCGGCCAGACCGCCACGCCGGCCGCGGCAGGCCAGGCCACCGCGCCGACCACCCCGGCCGCCCTCGGGCACCCGCTGCGCCCGGCGCCGTCCCCCCTGCCGGCGTCCTCGGCCGCACCCTCCCCGCAGCCCGCCCCGGCCCCGCGGCCCGCCGCCCAGGCGGGTCGGGGCCTGAAGCTGCCGGCCGCCGTCGGGAACTGGGTGGCCGCCGGCCGGGAGCGCCAGGCCGAGGCCGCCGGGCTGTTCGAGCGGGTGCTGGCCAAGCCGCCGGTGCGCCGGATCGCCAAGGAGCTCGGCGTGGACCTCACCCAGGTGCGCGCGACCGGCCAGTTCGGGGAGGTGACCCGCACCGACGTGGAGAACTACCTGGCCGAACGCGAGACGAACATCGAGACCTCGGGTTCGTTCTGGATGCCGGACTCCGGGGACAACGAGCGCCGCACCGAGCGGATCCGGGTCAAGGGCGTCCGCAAGGCCACCGCGGCCGCCGTGACCGAGTCCTACCGGGACGCCCCGCACGTGTCCATCTACGTGGACGTGGACGCCAGCCGGACCATGGAGTTCGTCAAGCGGCTCAAGGCCAGCCGTGAGTTCGAGGGCATCAAGGTCACGCCGCTGCTGATCCTGGCCAAGGCCGTCATCTGGGCCGCGGCGCGCAACCCGCACGTCAACGCGTCCTGGACGGACGAGGAGATCCTCGTCAAGCACTACATGAACCTCGGCATCGCCGCCGCCACCCCGCGCGGGCTGCTGGTGCCGAACATCAAGAACGCCAACGAGCTGTCCCTGCGGGAACTGGCGATGGCGCTCACGGAGCTGGCCAAGCGTGCCCGCGACGGCAAGACGCAGCCGGCCGAGATGGCCGACGGGACCATCTCGATCACCAACATCGGAGCCCTGGGCATCGACACCGGCACCCCGATCATCAACCGCGGCGAGGTCGCCATCGTGGCCTTCGGGACCATCCGGCAGAAACCGTGGGTGGTGTCCGGCGAGGTCATCCCGCGCTGGATCACCACCCTGGGCGGTTCCTTCGACCACCGCGTGGTGGACGGGGACCTCTCCGCCCGCTTCATGGCGGACGTCGCCGCCATCATGGAGGAGCCGGCGCTGCTGCTGGAGTGAGCCCCTACTCCCCGGCCTCGAAGGAGTGCGCGAGCACCCAGGACGGGAAGGACGTGATCTTCGCGTCGATCACCAGCGGCCGGTCCCGCGGTCCCTCGGCCCAGGCCCGCACCGGATCCAGGTCCGACTCCTGCCGCACCGTCAGGGCCTGGCAGCCGTAGCCGGCGGCGATCGCGGCGATGTCCGTCTCGGGGAAGACCACGGTGTCCAGTTCGTCGGTCTCGTGGGCGAAGTGGTGGACCTCGGCGCCGTAGGCGTTGTCGTTGTAGACCACCACCACCAGCGGCAGGCCCAGGCGCACGGCCGTGTCCAGCTCCACGAGGGACATCATGAACCCCCCGTCGCCGACGCCGGCGATCGCCACCCGGCCCGGCAGGGCGACGGCGGCTCCGACGGCACTGGACAGGGCCAGGCCGATGGACTGGAACGCCAGCGGCACGCAGTACCCGTCGTTGTCCGGGACCCGCAAGTGCATGGCGGGATAGGCGTTGAAGTTGCCGCCGTCCGGGACGACCACCCGTTCCATCGGCAGCATCCGGTCCAGGGCGTTGGTCAGCGCGCGCGGGTCGATCCGGCCGCTGCCGGGCTCACCCGGGACCACGGGCTCGGAGGTGTCCTCGAAGGGCTGGTCCGACCAGTTCAGCGACTCGGCCACCGTCCGGGCCACCTCGGGCGTGCGGTACCCGACCGCGCCACCCGGTCCCGCCCCGGCCGCGTCACCGCCCGCTCCGGCGCCGTCCGCGCCCCTGCGGAGTGCCTGCAGGGCCGCCGTCGTGGCCTCGGCCGTCAGCGCGGCGTCACCGAGGACGGCGACGTCCACCGGGTGGTGGAACCCGAAGGCCTCGACGCGGTCGTCGACCTGGACGACCGTGGCCTGTCTCAGCAGCTCCCCGCCCCGGGTGGTCCAGCGGTTCAGCGCCGCGCCGAACGCGACCAGGACGTCGGCGCCGGCGATCAGCTCGGCCGCCCCCTCCGTGGCGAACCCGCCCATCACGTCCAGGTGCCACTCGTCCTCGTGGAACAGGCCCCGGCCCACCGCGCTGGTGGTCAGCAGGGCACCGGTTGCCTCGGCGAGCCGGCGGATGGGCCCGACGGCGGCGCGCGCGCCGCGGCCGCCGACGATGACCGGGCGCCGGGCCCCGGCCAGCAGCCCGGCGAGCTGCTCGACGGCCTCCGGGGCCGGTGCCGCACGCAGCGGTCCCGAGGCGGGGACCGCCTGCCCCACGCGCGCGACGTCCCTCTCCGGGATCTCGGCGTTCTGCAGGTCCAGGGGCAGGGAGAGCACGACCGTCCGGCGCTGGTCGACCGCCGTCGTCACCGCCCGGACGACGTCCCGGACGGCGGAGTCCGCTGAGTGCACGCGCTCCGGGACGGCACCCATGCCCTCGGCGACCTTGTCCTGGTCGATCCAGAAATTGCTCTGCCGCTGGTCCCCGGGGATGTCACCGGTGACGACGAGCAGCGGGGTGTGGGCCTTGGCCGCCTCGCCGATGCCGGTCAGGGCGTTGGAGAAGCCGCAGCCCTGGTGGACGGTCAGCACCGCCAGTTCGCCGGTGGCGCGGGAGTAGGCGTCGGCCATGCACGCCGCCCCCATCTCGTGCCGGGAGGCGGTGAACCGCACGCCGGCCCGGACCATCGCGTTGGTCACGCGGAAGTTGCCGCTGCCCACCACGCCGAACATCCTGCGGGCCCCCATCCGGCCGATGACCGTCCCCACTGCCTCGTCTACTCGCATTGCCACTGTCCTTCCTGCAGGTGTCACCGCGCCGGGGTGCCGGCGCCGGTCCGGGTGGTCCGGGGCGGTCCTAGAGCTCGACGAACATGTCCGGGACGGACAGCTCGCCCGTGACGGTCCCGTACCGGCGCGCCGTCTCGGCCAGCTCCTCCTGGGCGGCCATGTCGAACTCGGCGCGGAATCGCGGCAGCTTGATCTCCGCCAGCACCTCCGGCTCGATCGTCGCGTAGGTGCCGGTGATCCGGCGGACCTCGTCCGGATTGTCCTGGGCGTACTCCAGGCCCCTCACGAGCGCCTCCCGGAAGGAGCGCACGAGGTCCGGGTCGTTCTCGAGGGTCTCCTCGCTGGCGAAGTACCCGCCGGTGTCCAGCTCGGGGTTGGCCTCGGCGTACGGCCAGCTGACCGCCACCATCCCCGCCTTCAGCGCCGGGGTGACGAAGGGCTCGACGACGATGCCGGCATCGAGCTGCCCGTTCTCCAGCGCCGCCTGGACGTCCGGGAACGCCATCTCGATGAACTCCAGCGAACCGCCGTCGCCCCCGGCCTTGTCCATGACCTGGCGGCAGGCGGTGTCACCGATGTTCGCGAGCTGGTTGGAGGAGAGCGTCTTGCCCGCCAGGTCGGTCATCGACGTGTACCCGGAGTCCGGGGCGGCGATGAGGGCCACGTTGTCGTTGCCGGGCTCACCCGTGGTGGTGGACCCCGAGCAGAAGAACTTGAGCCCGATGCCCTGTGACCGGGCCACCATCATCGAGACCACGTTGCCGAAGGCGAAGTCGAACTGTCCGGAGGAGACGCCGGGGAACGAGATCGCGCCGCCGGAGGTGGCCTCGATGGCGACGTCGAGGCCGGCCTTCTCGAAGAACCCCTGCTCCTTGGCCAGGTGGAGCGGCGCCACGTCCACGATGGGGATCGCCGCGACCGAGACGGCCCGCAGCCCGCCGTCCCCGGACCCCGTCCCGGAGGCGGCGGCCCCGGACGTGGCGCCGCCGCCGGCGGGCTCGCCCTGGCCGCAGGCCGCGGCGGTGCCGGTCACGAGGGCGGCAGCCCCGGTGAGGAGCAGGTTGCGGCGGGACAGCCACGACCCGGGCCGGTCCGGGGTGCGGGTGGGGTGCGAGGGGGTGCCCATGACGAACTCCTTCGGTCGGGTGGACGTGCCCCCATCGAACCGCACCGCGTCCCGCGGGACCACTGATATCTTCCTGCCCGTCCCATAGACCAGGTCTATGGGAGCGCCTCCCGCGCGCGGAGGGCGTCGGGCCGGCTGCCCTGCAGTGCCGCCGCCGCGCGCTCCACGAACCAGTCCACGGCGGCCGTGGCGCCACCCGCCGTGGCGTGGATGAACACGCTGGTCTCCACGTCCGGCAGGGGCAGCTCCCATGCGTGCAGCGGCCAGCGCGAGGTCCACCCGGGGACCACGATGCCCGGGACGACGGCGAGCAGGCCCGTCCCGGAGACGACCGCCGGGATGCCGGAGAACCCGTCCACGGTGAGCGACCCGGGCGGCGGGGGCGGCAGGCGCGACTCCACGATCGTGTGCCCGGTCGTCCCCCGGACCACGATGCGCGGCAGGCGGGCCAGTGCGTCCAGGGTGGGGGCGGCGTCGAACCGCCCGGTGCGCGAGACCCCCACGTAGCGGTCCCGGGTGATCGGCGTCGAGCGGATCCGGCCCTCCAGGGGGATCGAGGCGATCGCCAGGTCGATGTCCCCGGCCTCCAGGTCGCGGGCGGCGGTGTCCGTGTCCAGGGGCAGGACCTCCAGCCGGGCGTGCGGGGCCGCCCGCTCCAGCATGGAGGACAGGGCGGGCAGGAAGGCGGCCTGTCCCAGGTCGGTCATGGCCGCCCGGAACGTGGGCGCGGCGGTGGAGGGGTCGAAGACGGTGAGCCGGGCGAGGGCGGCGTCGGCGTCCCGGGGCAGGTGCCCCAGTTCGGCGTAGAGCTGCAGCGCCACCCGGGTGGGCCGGACACCGCGTCCCGACCGGCGGAACAGGTCATCGCCCGTGAGGCGCCGGAGCCTGTTCACGGCGTGGGTGATCGAGGGCTGGGTGAGGTTCAGCCGGTCCGCCGCGGCCGTGAGGGTCCCCTCCTCGATCACGGCGGCGAGCACCCGGACCAGGTTCAGGTCGAGCATGACGGGTCCGGGCGCGCCCCGCGGCGGCTCGTGGTGGAGGGCCTGTTCATGGGACCATTCTGCCGACTGCCCGTGCACGGTCCGCGTCACGTCCGTAGGGCCCGCCCCGGGCCGGTGCGAGCCCTCGGCAGACTGCGCCAATCCGTTGGAAGTCAAAACCATTGACACCTTGAACTACCGAGGTCGAGTGTCTAGTCTGGACACAGGCTGTGGGACGCATCACATCGGAGGCCACCGACCTCCCGGAGACCCACGGCATGACAACCCCCTGTCACGAGCGGAGCACCTCGAGCGATGACTGACCAGACGCCAACCGGCGCACCGGGCCCGCGCGGCCCGCACGCGTCCGGGGACCCCCGGCGGGAGACGGAGATCGAGCGGTTGCACCGCCTCGAGGCCGCCGCCCGCCCAGACCAGCGGCGGGGGGACACCCGCCGGCACATCGACGCGGCCACCGTCGCCGCCCTCGACATCCCCACCCGCCCGGATCCGGCCGCACCGCCCACCTCCGTGGCGCAGTCCGGCGCCACCGGGTCCAGGACGAGTTCCGGTCCCGGCCGGGCCCGGCGCCGCGCCCGGCGGGGCTGGGGCACCCGGTTGCTCGGCGTGGCGGGCCTGCTCGGCTTCCTGCTGACGTGGGAACTGCTGTCCCGGACCGGCGTGGTCAACCCGACCTACCTGCCCCCGGCCTCGGCCGCGATCGCGGACCTGTTCCGCAACTTCGGGCTGGCCGCCTTCTGGGAGGCCGTCGGGGACACGATGCTGCAGTGGTTCCTCGGCATGGTCATCGCCGTCACGGCCGCCACGGTGCTCGGGTTCATCATCGGCTCCTCGACGTTCCTGCGCCGGTTCACGAACTCGACCATCGAGTTCCTGCGCCCGGTGCCGTCGGTCGCCCTGATCCCGCTGGCGGTGCTGCTCTACGGCGTGAGCATCCAGTCCGCGCTGCTGCTGATCGTCTATGCCTCCTTCTGGCAGGTCCTCATCCAGGTCCTCTACGGCGTGGCCGACGTGGACAACGTGGCCATGAACACCGCCCGGTCCTACGGCCTGGGCCCGCTGGCCCGCCTGCGGTACGTCATCTTCCCGACCACCCTGCCGTACCTGATGACGGGCGTCCGCCTGGCCGCCGCCGTCGCGCTGATCCTGGCGATCACCGCCCAGCTGATCATCGGCACCCCGGGCCTGGGCGCGGAGATCGCCAAGGCCCAGTCCGGCGGCTCCTACGTGGCCATGTACGCCCTCATCCTGGCGACCGGAATGCTCGGCGTCCTCATCAACATCGTCATGCGCGTGATCGAGCGGCGCGTGCTGTCCTGGCACTCCTCGGTGCGTACGGAGGTCGTCAAGTGAAAACCCTCAAGTCCCTCCTGTACATCGTCGGCCTGCCGGTCATCCTGCTGGTCCTCTGGTATCTCGCCACCGCGTTCGGCGAGAAGAACTTCTTCGTCCCCACCCCGGCCCTGCTGGCCGAGACCTTCGTGGAGACCTGGACCTGGGACCGGATGACCACCGACGTCTTCCCGTCCCTGGTCCGGCTGTTCTGGGGCATCCTCGGCTCGATCGTCATCGGCATGGTCGGCGGACTGCTCATCGGCTCGGTCCGCTGGCTGCGGGCGCTGCTCGAGCCGACCATGGAGTTCTTCCGGGCCATCCCGCCCACGGTCCTGATCCCCGTCCTGATGCTGCTGATCGGCATCGGTGACGACATGAAGGTCGCGGTGATCATCGCCGGCGCCGTCTGGCCGATCCTGCTGAACACGATCGAGGGCGTGCGCGCCATGGACGAGGTCCTCTCGGACACCACGCACACCTACGGCATCAAGGGCTTCAACCGGGTCCGCTACCTGATCCTGCCCTCGGCGATGCCGCAGATCATGGCCGGCATCCGCCAGTCGCTGTCCATCGCGCTGATCCTGATGGTCATCTCCGAGATGTTCGCCGCGTCCTCCGGCCTGGGCTTCACCATCGTGCAGTTCCAGCGGTCCTTCGCGATCCCGGAGATGTGGTCCGGCATCGTGCTGCTGGGCATCATCGGCGTGCTGCTGTCCTTCGTCTTCCAGCTCGTCGAGCGCGTCGTGCTGCGCTGGTACCACGGCCTGAGGGAGATCGAGAATGCAGCCTGATCCGCACTCCGCCGCCGGTGATCACCGCGCTGCCGGCATCCCCGCTTCCGAACCGACCATCCCCACCCAGGAAGGGACCGAGGACATGACCCCGGACCAGATCTCCACCGAAGGCACCGTCTCCTCGCAGGGTGGCGTGGCCGAGACCCCCGACGGCCTGCTCACCGTGGGCAAGACCCTGCCGGACGGCGAGGCCATGCTGGCCGTACGCAACCTGAAGAAGGTCTACCACACCGACGGTGGTGACATCGAGGCCGTCCGGAACCTCACCTTCGACCTGCCCCAGGGCCAGCTGGCCTGCCTGGTCGGCCCCTCCGGATCCGGCAAGACCACGCTGCTCAAGTGCATCTCCGGCCTGCTGGCCCCCACCGCCGGGGAGGTCACCCTGCACGGCAAGAAGGTCACCGGCCCGCCGAAGTCCATGGCCGTGGTGTTCCAGGAGTACGGCCGGTCCCTGTTCCCGTGGATGCGGGTGCGGGACAACGTGGAGCTGCCGCTGAAGAACCAGGGCGTGGACAAGGCCAAGCGGGACGAGCTCGTGGACAACGCACTGGAGGCGGTGGGCCTGGCCCACGTGCCGAAGTCCTACCCGTGGCAGCTCTCCGGCGGCATGCAGCAGCGCGTGGCCATCGCCCGCGCCGTGGCCTACCAGCCCGAGGTGCTGCTGATGGACGAGCCGTTCGCCGCCGTCGACGCCCAGACGCGTGCCGACCTCGAGGACCTGGTCCGCAGCGTGTGGAAGCAGCTGGGCGTCTCGGTCCTGTTCGTCACCCACGACATCGACGAGTCCGTCTACCTGGGCGAGCGCGTCATCATCCTGTCCTCCTCGCCGACCGTGATCCAGCAGGACGTGCTGATCGACCTGCCGGAGGAGCGTGACCAGCTCGAGACCCGGTCCTCGCAGCGCTTCTCCGAACTGCGCCACCACGTCTACGAGCAGATCCAGCTGGCGAAGAAGGGCTTCCGCCCCGAGGACGCCCTCGCCAAGTAGCCGGACCCCGCCGCTCCCGTCGCCGTGCGGGCAGCCCCCCTCGTGCCGCCGGTCGCGGCCTGGGGGAGGCTGCCCGCACGGTCGTCTCCGGGGCAGGCGGCGCGGACGGGGCGGCGGCCGGCCGGGGGGAGGTTCATGCCGTCCACGGTGACGGGGGCACCATAACCGCCGCCGCAGGATATTTCAGGTGAACACTGGGTGAACTGGTACGGCAGATCACGACGGCGTGCGCACCTAGCAGAGCATCCCCACAAGTCAATACTCGATCGGTACGGTCCCTACTGACAGGGCAGGAGGGCCGTCCCGGGAGGCGGTCCGGGCCCTCGCTCCACCGGGACCGAGTAGGGCCTGAGAGTCGGCGCACCCTGGGGCCCCCGGGGACTGGTGGTAACCGGGTGTACCGGAGGCCGGACGGAGACCTTAGCGTGATCTCAAGGATCTCAGCAGCGCGACCTATCCGAAGGTCCCGGTCGCGCCGACGTGATCTGCCATCCGAGTGCAGCCGTCCTGTCTCAGCCCCCCGGTGCCGGAAACATCCTCCGGGCCTCCGGGGGGCCACGGGGGGCAGAGCAGGAAGACCATCCGTGAGCGCAACCGACCGTCCAGACCACGCCGTCCCCGGCATCCCGGCCATCCTCCCGGCCGCGGCCCAGCCCGCCGGCCGGCACGGGGGCACGTCCCACCCCGGGCCGCACCCCGGTTGCACGCCGGCCGGCAGCGCCGCCGTCGCCGCCTTCGGCCGCGTCATCACCACGATGGTCACCCCCTTCGACGCGGCCGGGAAGATGGACGCGACGGCCGCCGAGCAACTGGTGGGCCGGTTGACCCGCGACGGCTGGAACGACGGCGTGCTGGTCAACGGCGCGACCGGCGAGTCCAGTGCCACGGATGACGCTGAGAAGCGGCGCATGATCGTGGCGGCCCGCCGGGCCGTGTCCGGGACCGGCCGGAAGGTCATCGCCGGGGTCGGCTCCGGCAACACCGCCCACAGCGTCCGGCTGGCGGTCGCGGCGTACGAGGCGGGGGCCGACGGACTGCTCGTCGCGGCGCCCTACTACTCGCGCCCCAGCCAGTCCGGGCTGCTCGAGCACTTCCGGGCGATCGCCGATGCCACCCCGCTGCCGGTGATGCTCTACGACAACCCGGGACGCGTGGGGGTGGACCTCGAACCGGAGACCCTCCGGGACGCCGCCCAGCACCCGCAGATCATCGCCGTCATGGACGCCACGGGGGACCTCGGCGCGGCGTCCTCGATCATGCGCACCTCCGGGCTGGCCTTCTACTCCGGGGACGACATGCTCAACCTGCCCTGGCTGTCCGTGGGCGCCACCGGCTTCGTGTCCGTGGCCGGGCACGTGGTGGGCGACCGGTTGCAGACGCTGCTGCGCCTGCACGACGAGGGCCGGAACGCCGAGGCTCTCGCCCTGCACCGCCAGCTGGTGCCGATCTGCGCCGGGATGTTCCGCGCCCCGGCCGCGGCCTCGGCCAAGGCGGCCCTGCGCGCGCTGGGCCTGCCGGGCGGCTCGGTCCGGTTGCCCCTGGTGGACCTGACGGAGGAGCAGTACCGGGACATCCGGCTGGACCTGGTGGCCACGGTCACGGAGCTCGGCGTCCCGGCGCCACGCGCTCCGAAGGACACGCCCCGGCCCGCCCGTGCGGCGAGGGCCGCCGGCGCCCGGAAGGCCTCCCCGGCCCGCCTGGCAGCGCGCTGACGCCCACGGCGGACCCCCGAGGGGGGACGTCGTGACCCACCCCGGCCGCCCCGCCCGGCCCCGCGCCGCCCGGCCCCGCGCCGCCCGGGTCCATAATTGAGCTGTGACGCACGACCCGGTGACCCGCGACGAGGCTGGCCGAGCGCTCTACACCGAGCGCTCGAGGCTCCTGCCCGGCCTCGGACACCCCCCGGCGCCGCCCGGGACCGGCCTCGAGGAACCCGTCCGCGAACGCCGGCGCCGCCTGGCCGGGGAGTCCGTCCCGCTCCCGGACGCCTCCGGAGGTCCCCGCGACCGGGGCCAGGCCCGGGCCTCCCGCCGTGTCCAGCGCTGAGACGCCGCGGGACAGCACCCTGGACCGGCTGATCCGGATCCTCGGTGCCTTCGACGCCGACCGTCCCACCCTCTCCGTCGCCGCCCTGGCCCGCCGGTCGGACATCCCGCTGCCCACCGCCTACCGGTGGGTGGACCGGCTCATCGCGGCGGGACTGCTGGAGCGCGGGGAGGGCGGCGCCGTCGGACCCGGGATGAGGCTGTGGGAGCTGGCCTCCCGGTCCTCCCCGGGCACCTCGCTGCGCCGGGCCGCGATGCCCTACATGGACGACGTCCAGGCGGTGCTGCGCCAGCACACCCAGATCGCCGTCCTGGACCCCGCCGGGGTGCTCGTCCTGGAACGGCTCTCCGCCCGCGGTGCGGTGCCGAACCAGGCCACCATCGCCGGCCGGCTGCCCACCTTCACCACGGCGCTGGGGTTGGTGCTGCTGGCCTTCGCCCGCCGGCACGTCGCCGAGTCGTTCCTGGCCGAGCACGCCGCGGAGCTCGGCCTGCCCCTGGCGGAGACGTGGCACGACGGCGGCGCCTCCTCCGCGGGCCGGCCCGGCCCCGCCGGCGGGACGCTGCGCGGGTCCGCCCGGGGCGTCGTCAACCCCACGGAGCAGGAGTTGCGGGCCCTGCTGGCCGAGGTCCGCCGCCAGGGCTGGGCGTCGGTGGACGGGCAGATCGACTCGGAGGCCACCGGCGTGGCCGTGCCGGTGCTCTCCCCGGAGGGCCAGACGATCGCCGCCCTGGGCGTGGTGGTGCCCCGGAGCTCGGAGTTCCGGCCCGGGCTGGCCCCCATGCTGCTGGCGGCCGCCCGCGGCATCAGCAGGGCGCTGGGTCCACAGGACGACCTGCCCCGGGCGGAGCGGATCCACCCGAACCATCCCCCCGTCGAGGTGCCCCGCGAGTAGCGGGGCCTGTCCGGGGCGCTCGCGGACGGACGCGAGGGGACCGGCCGCCGACGTCATTCTCACCGAGTGAGAATCGACGCGGCGCGGTGGTGTTCGCTCCATCACACTGGAGCCAGACCCGAACGTCCGCACAACGAAGGAGTTGGCATGGCAGAAACCCCCACAGTCACCCGCACCCAGGTCGGTATCGTCGGCGGCGGCCCGGCCGGCCTGCTGCTCTCCCACCTGCTGTCCCAGCAGGGCATCGACAACGTCGTCGTGGAGAAGCGGGACCACGAGACCATCAAGAACACCCACCGCGCCGGCATCCTCGAGCAGCAGGCGGTGCGGATGCTGACGGACACCGGCGTGGACGGCCGCGTCCTCACCGTCGGCGACGAGCACGAGGGCATCGACCTGCGGTTCAACGGCGAGTCCCACCTGCTGAACTTCCCGGACCTGGTGGACGCCACCGTCACCCTGTACGCCCAGAACGAGGTCTTCGTGGACCTGGCCGCGGCGCGGAAGCGCGACGGCGGCGAAGTCCGGTTCGAGGCCGAGGTCATCGAGGTCCTCGACCTGGAGACGGACACCCCGAAGTTCCGCTACAAGGACATCTCCGAGGGCGCGAACCCGGACGAGGTGTTCGAGGTCCAGTGCGACGTCCTCGTGGGCGCGGACGGCTCCCGCTCCTTCTGCCGCCGCGCGGTGGGGGAGGCCCAGGGACACAAGGACTTCAAGATCGAGTACCCCTTCGCCTGGTTCGGCATCCTCACCGAGGCCCCGAAGTCCTCCCCGGAGCTGATCTACGCGAACTCCCCGGACGGCTTCGCCCTCATCTCCCAGCGTTCCGAGACCGTGCAGCGGATGTACTTCCAGTGCGCCCCGGACGAGAACGTGGACGACTGGTCGGACGACCGCATCTGGTCCGAACTGCAGAAGCGCGTGGACGGCCCGGACGGCCTGCAGCTGAAGACCGGCCCGATCTTCGACAAGACCGTGCTGAACTTCCGCTCCTTCGTCCGCGAGCCCATGCGCCACGGCAACATGTTCCTGGCCGGCGACGCCGCGCACACCGTCCCGCCGACCGGCGCCAAGGGCCTGAACCTGGCGTTCGCGGACGTGCAGGTGCTGTTCAACGCGCTGGAGTCCTTCTACTCCTCCGGTTCCCGCGAGCTGCTGGACGCCTACGCGGGCACCGCCCTGAAGCGGGTCTGGAAGGCGCAGAACTTCTCCTACTGGATGACCTCCATGCTGCACACCCGCGCCGACGCCAACCCGTTCGAGGCCAAGCGCGCGCTCGGGGAGCTGGAGACGATCACCTCGTCCCGTTACGGTCAGCAGTACCTCGCCGAGTCCTACACCGGCTGGCCCCACGCCTGACCGGCGCCCCCGGACCGGCCCCCTGAACCACCCCACCTCCACCAACCCCACCCGAAAGGAGCAGCCCGTGAGCCAGGACCAGCATGATCCTGCTGAGGAGAGCTTCAGCAACAGCCACGTGCTCGACCCCGCTGCGACCCAGGACTCCCAGGAGACCATCAACGCGGAGATGCAGGAGATCCACGACGCGGCCTCGGGGGAGACCCAGCCGCGCGTGAACTTCCCGCCGTACCGCAGCTCGCTGTACCGCCACCCCACCAAGTCCATGCACCACGCGGACCCGGAGACCATCGAGCTGTGGTCCCCGGCGTTCGGCAACCGCGACGTGCACACCCTGGAGTCGGACCTGACCGTCCAGGGCCAGGGTGAACCGCTGGGCGAGCGGATCGTCGTGCGCGGCAAGATCCTGGACGGCGACGGCCGCCCGGTGCGCAACCAGCTCGTGGAGATCTGGCAGGCCAACGCCTCCGGCCGCTACGTGCACAAGCGCGACCAGCACCCGGCTCCGCTGGACCCGAACTTCACCGGCGTGGGCCGCACCATCACCGGTGACGACGGCTCCTATGAGTTCACCACCATCAAGCCGGCCCCGTACCCGTGGAAGAACCACCACAACGCCTGGCGCCCGGCCCACATCCACTTCTCGCTGTTCGGCACGGACTTCACCCAGCGGATGATCACCCAGATGTACTTCCCGGGCGACCCGCTGTTCAGCCTGGACCCGATCTACCAGTCGATCACCGACCAGAAGGCCCGCGACCGGCTGGTCGCCACCTACGACCACAACGTCTCCACCCACGAGTGGAACACCGGCTACTACTGGGACATCGTGCTCAGCGGCAGCAACCGAACCTGGATGGAGGGCGACACCGATGCGCATTGATCAGAACCAGCTGGACGCGGCACGCTCGGGCGACGAGAGGCTCGTGCCGACCCCGGGCCAGACCATCGGCCCGTTCTTCGGCTACGCCGACGGCTTCGAGCAGGTCCACCTGCCCTTCCGCGACGGCAACCACCTGGTCAACCCCGCCCGCCCGGACGCCGTGCGCCTGACCGGCACCGTGTACGACGGCAACGGCGACCCGATCCCGGACGCCATGCTGGAGATCTGGCAGGCCGACGCCGAGGGGCAGATCCCGCAGGAGACCGGTTCGCTGGTCCGTGACGGCTGGACCTTCACCGGCTGGGGCCGGGCCACCGTGGACAACGTGGGCACCTACACCTTCTCCACCGTGAACCCGGGACCCACCGAGGAGGGCAAGGCCCCCTTCATCCACCTCGTGGTCTTCGCCCGCGGCCTGCTGAACAAGCTGCACACCCGGATCTACCTGCCGGAGGACACCGCCGCCCTGGAGAAGGACGCCCTGCTGTCCTCCCTGGACGCGGACCGCCGCAGCACCCTGATCGCCGAGCGCCGGGCCGACGGCAGCCTGCTGTTCGACGTGCACCTGCAGGGCGAGAAGGAGACCGTGTTCCTGCAGTTCCCGGGCATCGAGTACCCGGACCACGCCTGAGCACCCCCGTGCTCGGCGCCCGGCTGGGCGGCGGCGTCCGGCATCCCCCCGCACCGGGGTGCCGGACGCTGAGACGTACCGCACAGCCCCGCTGACGACGGGCCCGGTGGCCCGGATGCGCTCCAGGTATTCTGCGGACGCATCCGGGCCACCGGGCCATCGTTGCCGATAGCCTAGGAGGGGCCGGCCCGTTCCGGCCGACCCCCAGGACGCCGTCCGGACTCGCGCCGGACGCCCGTCCGCACCCTCCGCCAGACCCGTCGCCAGACACCCGCCAGACCCAGGAGCCCGCCACCCGATGACCGATCCAGCAGCGTTGACGGAGACCTCCACCGCCGAGCCGGGTCCGAGTGACCGGGCCGTGCCGGCGTCGCAGTCCGTCCGGGACGCCGCGGAGGCGCGCCCGGTCCGGGACCCGGAGTCCGACGTCGGCCTGCTGGATCCGCTCTCCGCCGGGACCATGGTGGCCGCGCAGTCCTCGGACACCGCCTACCTGCGTCACCTGCTCGAGGTCGAGGCCGCCTGGACCGCGGTGCTCGCCGAGGCGGGGATGACCTCCGCCGCCCACGCCCGCGCCGCCCAGGCCTGCGCGGACCCCGCCCAGTACGACCTCGCCGCGCTGGCCCACGCCGGCCAGGACGGCGGCAACCCGCTGATCCCCGTGCTCAAGGCCATGCGGGCCCGCGCCGCCGAGGCCGCCCCGCAGGACGCGGGCGTCACCGGGGCCCTGCACGTCGGCGCCACCAGCCAGGACATCATGGACACCGCCATGATGCGGATGTCCGCCCGCGTCGCGGCGACGATCCTGGCGGACCTGCGCGCCGCCGTCGCCGCCCTCGTGGACCTGGCGCGGACGCACCGGGACACCCCGATGGTGGCCCGATCCCTGGCCCAGCACTCGTTGCCCTCGACCTTCGGGCTGCGCGCCGCCGGCTGGCTGACCGCGCTCACCCAGGCCGGCCGGCGACTGGAGGCCGCCACCACCGCGCTGCCGATCCAGTGGGGCGGCGCCGCCGGCACCATGGCGGCCCTGTCCGGCCGCGTGGCCTCGGCGCACCGCCAGGGGACCCTCGACGCCGGCCTCGGCCCCTTCGAACTCGTCGAGCGCCTCGCGGACCGGCTCGGGCTGGCCGCACCGGCCGGGCCCTGGCACACCAACCGGATGGCGGTCACCGGGATCGCCGCGGCCCTGGCCGAGGTGGTGGCCGCCTGCGGGAAGCTCGCCAATGACGTGCTGGTCTCCGCCCGGATCGAGAACGGGGAGCTCGGTGAACCGCTGGCCGCCGGTCGCGGCGGGTCCTCGGCGATGCCGCACAAGCAGAACCCCGTGCTCTCCGTGATGATCCACTCCGGCGCCCTGTCCGCACCGGGCTCACTGGCCCAGGTGCTCACCGCCGCCGGCGCCGCGAACGAGGAACGCCCGGACGGGGGCTGGCACGCCGAGTGGCCGGCCCTGCGCCACCTGATGCGCCAGGCCGGGGGCGCGGCCGAGCGGACCGCGGAGCTGGTCTCGGGACTGCGGGTGAACACCGCGCGGATGGCGGAGAACCTGAACCGCGTGGGCCCGCTGCTGGTCTCCGAACGACTCATGGCCGAGCTCGCCCCGGTGCTGCAGGAGCAGGCCGGTGGGGAGCCCGGATCCGGCAAGGCCCGGCTCCAGGCGATCGTGGACCGCAGCCTGGGCGGCGGCCCGGACGAACCCGACTTCCGCACCCTGCTGCGCGCCGAGCTGCCGCCGTCCGTCTCCGACGCGCAGCTCGACGGCCTGCTCGACCCGGCGGAGTACACCGGGGAGGCAGGGGTCCTGGTGGACCGGTTCGTGGCCGCGGCCGGCGGGTTCCTGGCGGCCGGCCAGGACTGAGCCTCTCCGAGGACCACGAGCAGCGACCGACCACCGACCACCCCCGCCCAGCCGGATCCGCGTGTGCAGGCCCGGTGGCGGCCGACGAGAACCGACGAACCCCGACGACTGACGACGACGTCAGCAGCCCAAGGAACAAGGAATGGAGCACCAGTGACGACACCAGAGATCACCGCGAGCCGTCTGACCAACGAGGTCGACTCGTTCGGAGAGCCCCAGGACGTCCTGTTCGTGGGCGCCGGCCTGGGCACCGGGGTGCATGCCCTGTGGCAGGACACCGCGAACCTGCTGGAGGAGCGCTTCCAGGTCATCGGCTGGGACCTGCCCGGTCACGGTGAGTCCCCGGCGCACAACGAGCCGACCTCCATCGCCGACCTGGCCAACGCCGTGGCGGACCTGGTCCGGGCCCAGCACGCCAGCGGCACGATCCCGGCCGGCGCCAAGGTCTACTACGCCGGCGTCTCGGTCAACGGCGAGGTGGCCCTGCAGCTGGGCCTGGACCACGGTGACCTGTTCGACGGCATCGCCGTGATCTGCTCGGCCGCGAAGATCGGCGTGCCGGAGGCCTGGCGCGAGCGCGCGGCGTTCGTCGAGAAGGCCGGCACCCCGTCCATGGTCGCCGGTTCGGCGGAGAAGTGGTTCGCCCCGGGCTTCATCGAGAAGCACCCCGCCCGCTCGACCCGCCTGCTGCACACCCTGCAGGAGGCCGACCGGTTCTCCTACGCCCGGATCTGCGAGGCGCTGGCGCAGTTCGACGTGCGCGAGCGCCTGGGCGAGATCACCACGCCGATCCTGGCCGTCAACGGCGCGGTGGACGGGGTCTGCCCGCCGGCGGACGCCGAGCAGATCGCCGCCGGGGTCCAGCACGGCACCGCCGTGGTGCTGGACGGCGTGGCGCACCAGGGGCCCACCGAGGACCCGGAGAACACCGCCCGCATCCTCCGGGAGCACTTCGGGGCCGTCCGCGCCGGCTGAGCCCCACCCGGGACGCCACCCCCGCGCACCGCGGGACGCCGCCCCCGCAGGTGCGGGCCCGCGCGTCGCCCGACCCCGATTCCCCCGCGGCACGAGACCTCACAGAGCAGGAGCTTCCATGAGCGAGAACATCCAGCAGACCGCCCAGCCCATCGGGCACGACATGTCCGCCACGAGCCAGGACGTCCTCGACGCCGGCATGGCCGTGCGCCGCGAGGTCCTGGGCAACGCCCACGTGGACCGCGCGGAGTCGAACAAGGACGAGACCACCGAGGACTTCCAGAACCTCATCACCCGGTACGCGTGGGGGACCATCTGGACCCGCCCGGGCCTGGACCGGCGGATGCGCTCGGCCGTCACCATCTCCGCGATGGTCTCGGGCGGGTACTGGGAGGAGGCCGCCATGCACATCCGGGCGGCGCTGCGCAACGGCCTGAGCCGCGAGGAGATCAAGGAGATCCTGCTGCAGACCGCCATCTACTCCTCCGTGCCCGCCGCCAACATCGCCTTCAAGCTGGCCCAGGAGGTCTTCACCCAGGTGGACGAGGACCTCGCCGCCGGCAAGGAGCTCTAGGGGCGGGCCGGGCCCCCACCCGCACCCCGACCTCCCACCGCAGCCCACCACCGTCGCCGGGCCGGTCGCCCTCCCCGGGCTCCCAGACCGTCCCCGGCCCACCGCAGTAGCCTGTCGTTCGAACAGAGAGAAGGTCATCCCATGACTGCCCAGACTGACGCCTACATCTACGACGCCGTCCGCACCCCCTTCGGCAAGGTCGGCGGCGCGCTGGCCAAGACCCGCCCGGACGACCTGGCCACCGTCGTCGTGCGCGAGTCCGTCAAGCGCGCCCCCAAGCTGGCCGGCCTGCTGCCCGACGCCCCGGACACCCAGGGCACGGGAGCCGGCAGCGACCTGGCGCGGATCGACGAGGTCGTCTTCGGCAACGCCAACGGCGCCGGCGAGGAGAACCGCAACGTGGCCCGCATGGCCACCCTGTTGGCCGGGCTGCCCACCTCCATCCCCGGCACCACCGTGAACCGGCTGTGCGGCTCCTCGCTGGACGCCGCCATCATCGCCTCCCGCCAGATCAACACCGGCGAGGCCGACCTCATGCTCATCGGCGGCGTCGAGTCGATGTCCCGTGCCCCGTGGGTCCTGCCCAAGACCGAGCGTCCCTTCCCGATGCACAACCTGGAGCTGGCCAACACCACCCTCGGCTGGCGCCTGGTCAACCGCAACATGCCCAAGGAGTGGACCGTCTCCCTGGGCGAGGCCACCGAGCAGCTGCGGGAGAAGTACGGCATCGACCGTGAGCGGATGGACGCGTTCGCCGCGAACTCGCACCAGCTCTCCGCCAAGGCCTGGGACGAGGGCAAGTACGACAACCTGACCGTCGCCGTGCCGGACGTGGACCTGGCCCGGGACGAGACCATCCGCCCGGACTCCACCGCCGAGTCCCTGGCCGGGCTGCGCACCGTGTTCCGCAAGGAGAACGGCATGATCACCGCCGGCAACTCCTCGCCCATGAACGACGGCGCCTCCGCCGCCTGGCTCGGCTCGGACAAGGCCGCCGACATCCTGGGCCTGCAGCCGCTGGCCCGGATCGCCGGCCGCGCGACCGCCGCCAACGAGCCGCAGTACTTCGGCTACGCGCCGGTGGACGCGGCCAACAAGGCCCTGGAGCGGGCCGGCATCACCTGGGACGACGTCTCCGCGGTGGAGCTCAACGAGGCCTTCGCCGCCCAGTCCCTGGCCTGCACCGACGCCTGGGGCGTGGACCTGTCCATCGTCAACGCCTGGGGCGGGGCCATCGCCATCGGCCACCCGCTCGGCGCCTCGGGCACCCGCGTGCTCGGCACCCTGGCGCGCCGCCTCGAGGAGTCCGGCGACCGCTGGGGCGTGGCCGCGCTGTGCATCGGCGTCGGCCAGGGCATCGCCGTGGTGCTGGAGAACGTCAACGCCCGCTGACCCCGTCCGGTCCCCGACGCCGGCCGGCGCGTTCGCAGCGCGGGGCGCCGGCCGGCGTCGTGGGCCAGACCCGACCTGACAGACCAACCCTTCCCAAGGAGGAACGATGCTTGAGTTCGTGGACACGGCTGCCGAGGCCGTCTCCCGGATCACCGACGGCGCCACGGTGCTGATCGGTGGATTCGGCAACGCCGGCCAGCCGATGGAGCTGATCGACGCGCTGATGGATTCCGGTGCCACCGGCCTGACCGTGGTGAACAACAACGCCGGGCAGGCCGACGCCGGCCTGGCCCTGCTGATCAAGGAGCGGCGGGTGGCCAAGATCATCTGCTCGTTCCCGCGCCAGTCCGACTCCTGGCACTTCGACGAGGCGTACCGCGCCGGCGAGATCGAGCTGGAGCTCGTGCCGCAGGGCAACCTGGCCGAGCGCATGCGCGCCGCCGGTGCCGGCATCGGCGGCTTCTTCAGCCCCACCGGGTACGGCACCCAGCTGGCTGAGGGCAAGGAGGTCCGCGAGATCGACGGCAAGCACTACGTGCTGGAGTCCCCGATCCGCGGCGACTTCGCCCTGATCAAGGCCTACGCCGCCGACCCGTACGGCAACCTGGTCTACCGCAAGACCGCCCGCAACTTCGGGCCCGTCATGGCCACCGCCGCCGCGCACACCATCGTGCAGGTGGACGAGGTCCTGGACGAGCCGCTGAACCCGGAGCACGTGGTGACCCCGGGGATCTACGTGGACACCGTCGTGGGGATCCCGACCGGTTCCGGCGTGAAGGAGCGCGAGGAGCGCGAGGCCCTGGCCGCCGGGCGGTCCAAGCCCTGCATGGCCACCAAGACCGCGGCCGAGCTGGCCGCCCAGAAGTGAAGGGGACGAGCGAGATGAGCGAGCAGACCACCGAGGCCGCGGACGTCCAGGCGTTCCGCAGCACCGACACCCCGCTGACCCAGGACGAACTGGCCCGGGTCATCGCCGAGGACATCGCGCCGGGCTCCTTCGTGAACCTGGGCATCGGCCAGCCGACCACCGTGTCCAACTACCTCTCCCCGGAGAAGAAGGTCACGCTGCACACCGAGAACGGCATGCTGGGCTTCGGCCCGGAGGCCACCGGTGACCAGGTCGACGAGGACCTGATCAACGCCGGCAAGATCCCGGTGACCGAGCTGCCGGGTGCCTCCTACTTCCACCACGCCGACTCCTTCGCCATGATGCGCGGCGGCCACCTGGACGTCTGCGTGCTGGGCGCCTACCAGGTCTCCGCCACCGGTGACCTGGCCAACTGGTCCACCGGCAAGCCCGGGGCCATCCCCGCCGTGGGCGGTGCCATGGACCTGGCGATCGGCGCCAAGGACACCTACGTGATGATGGACCTGTTCACGAAGAAGGGCGACCGCAAGCTGATGGCCGAGTGCACCTTCCCGCTCACCGGCGTGGGCTGCGTGTCCCGGATCTACTCGGACCGGGCCGTGCTGCTGCTGGACCCCTCCGGCGTGGTGACCGTGCGCGAGCTGCACGGCCTCACCTTCGAGGAGCTGCAGGAGAGGCACCCGGACGTGCGCTTCGAGAAGGCCGGCGCCTGAGCCGCTGAGCCCGCCTCGCGGCCCTGGCCGCGTGCCCTCCCGACGACGGCCGGTCACCTCCCGAGGTGGCCGGCCGTCGTCGTCCGTCCTCCAGCCCCCGGCGTCCGGCACCCGTGCGCAGGCCGATGTCCGTGCGCGGGCCGGCGCCGGGTTCCCGGGGGCCGGTTCCCGGCGTCCGTCATCATCGAGAGGACTCATCCGGCGGGGCACGGCGCGTGACGCGTCTCCTGAACCCGGATCATCACTGTCCACACGCTGTGGACAGCGTCCCCGCGGGCACCTCGGACCAGTCAGCATGGGCGGGTGACGTCCCCTGCGAACGCCGAGCCCCTGCTGATCCGCCCTACCGAGAGCGACGGGGGCCGCTCCGCCCGGATGCTGGCCCGCCGGGCCCAGCGGGGAGAGCTGGTCCGTCTGGCTCCCGGCACGTACGCGTCCACGCGGCGGTGGCTGCTGCTGTCCCGGCAGGACCGTCACCGGGTGGGTGCCGTGGCCTTCGCGGACTCCCGACGCCGGCCGGTCACCTTCTGCGGGGCCACGGCGCTCGGGCTCCTGGGGTACCCGGTGGTCGAGCAGGTCCCCACTCTCCACGTTCGGGCGGTGCACCGCGGTGACTCCGGGACGCGGCGGCAGGTGTCGCCCTACGTCAACGAGCACGAGGTCCTGAAGACCGTCGCCGAGCTCAGTACGCAGGGCCTGATGAACGGGGACGGCCGGGTCCCCGTGCTTCCTCGCGTGCACCGGCACTGGAACGCACCGGGCGGGGAGGCAGCAGGGGCCGGTGCCGGCGCGGCGACGGACGGATCGCCACCGCCGGCCCACACCCGGGTCAGCGTGTGCCTGGAGGACGGTACGGTGCTGGGCCGGGTGCGGGTGGATCCACTGCCGGCGGCGATGGCCCTGGTCTTCGGCAGCGAACCGCTGAGCACGGGGACCGCCGCGGCCGATGCGATTATGCGCGACCACGCCGCTGCCGACCTGATGGCCGGTCGTGCGCGGGAGCTCCTGCCCTCCGCCGCCCAGCGCACCCGGTTCGATGCCCAGTGGGCGTTCGCCGACGCCCGGTCCGAGTCGGTGGGGGAGTCCTTGAGCCGGGCCGTCATCCACGAGGCGGGTTTCGTAGTGCCTGAGCTCCAGTACGCGGTGCTGGACACGGCGGGGACGTTGATCGCCCGGACCGACTTCTACTGGGAGGACATCCGCCTGACCGCCGAGTTCGACGGACTGGTGAAGTACACGGGGCGGCTGGCGCGTCCCGGGGCCGGTGGCCCCGTGGGGCAGGACGCCCTGATCCGGGAGAAGCACCGCGAGGACGCGATCCGCCGGCAGGGGTATGGCATGGCACGGTGGATCTGGCCCGACCTGTTCACCCGGTGCCGGTTCGAGGCCATTCTGGAACAGCACGGCGTCCCTCGGCGGCGAGGGTGATCCACCGGCACCCCCGGCAGCCGTTCATCCTGATCCCCCGGCGTCCTTGGCGGCCGTTCATCCTGATCCCCCGGTGCCCTTGGCGGCCGTTCATCCGGACTCGGAGGACATGTCCGTGGGGTCCCCCGGGGTGACATGTCCTCTCGACCATGATGGGCCGCCCCACCCAGCACTGCCCCTGCCTCGCCCCACCCCGCCTCGCCCCGACCCGCCCCGCGGAGTCGAGGCGACCTGGAATGGCCGTCGACGTCGGAGGGGCTTCACCCGGACGTCACCTCGAGGGCCCCGGATCGTCAACCGGGACGAGAAGGGTGGACGGGCATGGGCCCGGCCGGCCGCGACGGGATGACGCGGGGACCGGCACGGGCCACGACAGGAAGGCATCCTCGTGACCCCCAACCCGACCCAGAACCGCCGCCCGGGCACCCGGCGCCGTTCGTCCGCGGCCACCCTGGCCGTGACCCTGTCCGCCGCGGTCCTCACCGGCGGCGCGCTGTCCGGTCCCGCCGCGGCGGCCCCGGCCCCTCAGGACGCCCCCGTGCTCATCGGGCATCGTGGAGCCGCCGGGACCGCACCGGAGAACACGGTGGCGGCCTTCGAGGACGGCCGCGCGTCCGGAGCGGACTTCTTCGAGATCGACGTGCAGCTCTCCGCGGACGGTGTGCCGTTCCTCTTCCACGACAACACCCCGGCCCGCACCACGAACGTGGAGGAGGTCTTCCCCGGTCGCGAGGACGACCCCATCACGTCCTTCACCTGGGCCGAGCTGCAGCAGCTGGACGCCGGCTCCTACTTCTCGGAGGAGTACACGGGGGAGAGGATCCCGCACTTCGACGCCGCCGCCGAGATCGCCACCCGCAACACCGGCGTGTTCATCGAGATCAAGTCCCCGGTGAACTCCCCGGGCATCGAGAAGGTCGTGGCCGAGGCCCTCGCCGAGGACGAGGAGTGGAACGAGCTGCTGGAGGCGGACAAGATCGAGGTGCTCGGCTTCGACGAGGCCTCCAACCAGCGCTTCGCCGAGATCGCCCCGGACGTGCCGCTGCAGCAGCTGGTGGGCACCGTGCCGGACGCGGCCACCCTGGAGCGCTACGCCACCTTCGCCGACTCCTTCGGCACGAACTACCGCACCCTGGACGAGGACGGGGCCCAGCGGGTCAAGGACGCCGGGCTGGGCCTGGGCGTCTACACCGTGAACTCCACCGAGGCCTACGACGAGGCCGCGGCCCTGGGCGTGGACCGGATCACCGGTGACTTCCCCATCCAGTTCTCCCGCTACGAGCGTGGCCTGAAGGCGTTCCCCCAGAACACCGGCGTGCGGATCGCCGACTCCGTCAACGACGTCCCCGGTGAGGACCTGCAGGCCGAGACCGGCGAGCACGTGGTGCTGGAGAACACCGGCAACCACACCGTGGACGTCTCCGGCTGGCTCCTCCGCGACGCCGCCAACAACGTGCTCGAGGTCGGTGAGGGCTACGAGCTGGAGGCCGGCGAACAGCTGCGCGTCTACACCGGTCCCGGGACGAACGCCCCGGACGACTACTACAACGGCGGCGCCGCCAACGTCCTGAACAACGGCGGCGATTCCGTGGCGCTGTGGACGGACGAGGGCACGCTGCAGGACACCTACGCGAACTGATCCGCACACCGCGTCGGGGGCGATCCTCCCGGGTCCTGGTACCCGGGACCGGGGAGGGCCACCCCCACGTGGTGGTCCGCGGGCCGGGCGGTCAGAACGCGATCCGGGTCAGCAGCTCGCGCAGCTGCTCGCGTTCGGCCGCGGAGAGATTGGCCAGGACCTCCTGGTCGGAGGCCTCGGTCAGTTCATAGCCGAGCTGTTCGACCCGGTGGCCCTCGTCGGTGACGGCGATCATGCGCGAGCGGCGGTCCTTCGGGTCGGTCAGCCGCTCCACGAGGCCGCGCTGCTCGAGCACGTCCACGAGTGCCACCACCTGGCTCGGGTCGAGGTCGAGGAACTCGCTGAGCTCCCGCTGGGTCGGGTTGGTCCCGTGCGCCGCCACGGACAGCACCGAGAAGTGGCTCACCTTCAGCCCGAGCTCCGCCTTGAGCAGGGTGTTGGCGTGACCGGTGCCCCGGGATCGTGCGCGCGCGGTGAGGAACTGGATCTGGTGCGCCAGGCGGGTGGACCGGAGCCGGTCGACGCCGGCAGCCTCGGTGGTCGTGTCAGCGCCGGTACCGGTGTGGTCCAGGCCGGTGGGTGTCGTGGTGGTCATGGTGGTATCCGTCGTGGTCGGGGCGGTCAGTGCCGCCGATGGCCGGTACGGTGCGCCCGGCCGGGGGTCGAGAGGGCGCACCGTACCGGGCCCGGAACTCAGTGCTCGTGGGTGGTCAGGTCGAGGTCCTTGGACTCCCGCGTCAGCACGATCGCGATGACGGAGACGAGCGCCATGCCGGCCAGGAAGCCGATGACCGGGACCACGGAGGTGCCGCCGCCGGGGCCGGCGTAGAGCGTGGCCAGGATGGTCGGGGTGAACCCGGCGCCGATCAGGGTGGCCAGCTGGTAGCCCAGGGAGGCGCCGGTGTAGCGGGCGCCGGTGCCGAACTGCTCGGAGATGAAGGCGGCCAGCGGGCCGTAGAGCATCCCGTGCAGGCCGAGGGCGATGGTGAAGGCCAGGGTCAGCACGAACCAGTTGGTGGACTGCAGCATGGTGAAGAACGGGGTGAGGAACATGACGAACAGCACCAGTCCGGCGATCATCACGGGGCGGCGGCCGAAGCGGTCCGAGACGCGGCCGAAGCCGATCACGAAGGCGATGGAGATGACCGAGGCCACGGCGAAGGCGTAGAGCACGTCTGACCGGGCGTTGCCGGCGTCGGTGGCGTAACCCACGGAGAAGGTGGACAGCAGCACCTGCAGGCCGAACCCGGAGGCACCGCCGAACATCGTCAGCAACAGGGCCTTCGGCCGGCGCAGCACCTGCAGCAGCGGCATCTTCGGCTTGGGGGCGGACGAGGCCTCCTCGGCCTCCGCCTTCGCCAGGGCGGCGGTGAACACGGGGGACTCGCTGACCCGGGCGCGGATCACCATGCCGATGATCAGCAGCACGAAGGACAGCAGGAACGGCACGCGCCAGCCCCAGGCCAGGAACTGCTCCTGCGGGAGGGCTGCGGAGAAGGTGCCGAGGATGAAGGTGCCCAGGGCCGCACCGGTGGGAGCACCGGCATTGGTGAAGGAGGCCGCGAAGCCCCGCTTGCCGGACTCGGAGTGCTCCAGCGCCATCAGCGCCGCGCCTCCCCACTCACCGCCCACCGCGATGCCCTGGCAGACGCGCAGGAACACGAGGATGACCGCGCCCCAGCCGCCGATCTGCGCCGCACCCGGGACCAGGCCGATCAGGGTGGAGGCCACGCCCATGATGAGCATGGACAGCACCAGCATCTTCTTGCGCCCCAGCCTGTCACCGAAGTGGCCGAAGATCGCCCCGCCGAGAGGCCGGGCCAGATAGCCGGCGGCGAACGTGCCGTAGGCGGCGATCGTGCCGGTCAACGGGTCCAGGCCGCTGAAGAACACCGCCGGGAAGACCACGGCCGAGGCGGCGGCGTAGAGCAGGAAGTCGTAGAACTCGATCGTCGAGCCCAGGTAGCTGGACAGGATGACCCGGCGGGCCTCGCGGCGCTTGACCCCCGGATCGAGGGCGTCGAGGTCGGGCGCGGTGTGCTGTGCGGAGACGGTCGTCATGATGCTCTCCAGTCGGGAAGGGGCGGTGTTCAGGGACGGGCGGGGTTCAGGGACGGGCGGGGTTCAGGAACGGGCCGGGGTCAGGAGGCCGGCACCGGCTGGGTGCGCTCCCGGAGGACGTTCTTGCGGATCTTCCCGGTGGAGGTGCGCGGCAGCTCCTCCACCACGAGCACCTCCCGGGGCAGCTTGTAGCGGGCCAGGCGGGCGCTGAGCTGGTCGCGCAGCCCGGGCCCGCCGGGGACGTCGGCCCCGGTGCGCGCCTCCGGGCGCAGCACCACGAAGGCCAGCCCGGTCTCGCCCCAGCGCTCGTCCGGGACCCCGACGACGGCGGCCTCCAGGACCGCGGGCAGGGAGAGCAGGGCGTTCTCCACCTCAGCGGGGTAGACGTTCTCACCGCCGGAGATGTACATGTCCTTGATGCGGTCCTTGATGGTGAAGTACCCCTGGGCATCCCGCACGGCGATGTCCCCGGAGTGGTACCAGCCGTCCGCGAGGGCGGACTCGGTCGCCTCCGGGCGGTTCCAGTAGCCCTTCATGACCTGGGGGCCGCGGACCCAGACCTCACCGGCCCGGTCGGTGCCGACGTCCCCGCCCGTGGCCGGGTCCACGAGCCGGACCTCGGAGAAGAAGTGCGGGCGGCCGGCCGTGCCCGCGTGGGACAGGGCGTCCTGGGCCTCGAGCAGGCAGACGCCGGGGGCGGTCTCGGTCATGCCGAAGCCCTGGACGATCTTGACGTCGCGCTCGGTCCACGTCCGGATGGACCGCTCGCTCAGGGGCGAGCCGCCCACCATGATCGAGCGCAGCGAGGACAGGTCCGTGCCGGCGAAACCGGCGGCCTCGGCCAGCAGGTCGATCATGGCCGGGACCATGAACGTGCCGGTGACCCGGGAGTGCTCGATCTCGGCCAGCACGTCGGCCGGGCGGAACTGCCGGTGGATGATGATCCGCCCGCCCATCATGAAGGTGGGCATCGTGGTCATGTTCATCCCGGCGATGTGGAACAGCGGCGCCACGGACAGCATCACCTCGTCCTGGCGCAGGTCCGTGCCGGTGAACGCGTTGAGGTACTGGTAGGTCAGGTTCCGGTGGGTCAGCATGGCGCCCTTGGGGCGGCCCGTGGTGCCGGAGGTGTACATGAACAGGGCGACGTCGTCATCGTCCACGTCGGCCTCGACCTCGGCGGTGGAGGCCCCCGCGAGCAGGTCCTCGTAGCGCAGCCCGGGTCCCTCCGGGCCCTCGGCCGCCACCAGCGTCAACCGCGGGTGCCGCTCGGCCAGGTGGGCGGCGACGTCGGCCACCTCCCGGCCGTACACGACGGCGTTGGCCTCGGAGTCGGTCACGATGAACTCGACCTCGGTGGGGGACAGCCGGGGATTGACCAGCACCGGGGTGGCGCCGAAGAGGTTGGCGGCGAAGAAGGTCTCCAGCAGGGAGGGGTGGTTGAACCCCACGTAGGCCACGCGCTCGCCGCGCACCACGCCGAGCCCCTGCAGGGCATTGGCCAGGCGGGTGACCCGCTGGCTGAACTCGCCGTAGGTGGTGGTGGCGCCCTCGAACTCGATGGCCACGGCCTCCGGTCGCACGGTGGCCCGACGACGGGGGTAGGTGCCGATGCCGATGTTCATGGGACTCCTTCGCTCTGTGGGCTGGATCACGATAAGACCCATGCAACACTCAAGCGTTGAGAATGTCAACGATTGATATTAGGTCGTAACTGCCCGGTGGGGCCTGCGCCTCGGCCGCTGGCGCGACACGATTCCTTTGCAATGGCGAATTCTTGGTAGGGTGGTTGACATAACGGCACCCGAAGGGGTGCTCCGTCCTCGGCCTTCAGTGCCGCCCTGACCGGGTGGTGGGCCGGGGCGCGACGTGAGGTCGCGGTGTTGAGGCCCGGGCGCCGGTGCGCCCGGAGAGGACTGCCTCCACCCGACCCGTCACCGCAGGAGAGAGACAAAGGCCGTGGGGCCGGAAGGGAAGCTGTGTCCAAACAGCGCATCGCCATCATCGGGGCAGGACCGAGCGGGATTGCCGCGCTGCGGGCCTTCGAGTCCGCCCAGCGCAAGGGAGTGCAGATCCCGGAGGTCGTCTGCTACGAGAAGCAGGACGACTGGGGCGGGCAGTGGAACTACAACTGGCGCACCGGCATCGACAAGTACGGTGAGCCGGTCCACTCCTCCATGTACCGCAACCTCTGGTCGAACGGGCCCAAGGAGGCCCTGGAGTTCGCCGAGTACACGTTCGACGAGCACTTCGGCCGACCGATCTCGTCCTACCCGCCGCGTGAGGCCCTCTGGGACTATATCGACGGCCGGGTCCGGACGTCGGACGTCAAGGAGAAGGTGCAGTTCTCCACCGCCGTGCGCTGGGTCCAGTACAACCGCGAGGATGACAACTTCACCGTCACGGTGGAGAACCTGCGCTCGAAGACGACCTCCTCCTCGGAGTTCGACCGGGTGATCGTGGCCACCGGCCACTTCTCCTTCCCGAACGTCCCGGACATCACGGGGATCGAGACCTTCCCGGGCGCCCTGCACCACGCCCACGACTTCCGCGGTGCGGAGAAGCTGGCGGACAAGCGCGTCCTGCTGATCGGTTCGTCCTACTCCGCCGAGGACATCGGTGTGCAGGCCTTCAAGATGGGCGCGCGCTCGGTCACCATGAGCTACCGGAGCCGCCCCCAGGGCTACGCCTGGCCCGAGGGCATGGAGGAGTTGCCGGGCATCGACCGCGTCGACGGTGAGACGGTCCGCTTCTCGAATGGCGAGACCCGCGAGTTCGACGCGGTGATCCTGTGCACCGGTTACCTCCACAAGTACCCGTTCCTGTCTTCGGACCTGGCCCTGTCCTCGCCGAACACCATCTATCCCGCCGGCCTGTACCGAGGCGTGGTGTGGCAGAAGAATCCCAAGCTGTACTACCTGGGTGCCCAGGACCAGTGGTTCACGTTCAACATGTTCGACGCCCAGGCCTGGTACGTCCGTGACCTGATCATGGGCCGGGCGAAGCTGCCCCCGGCCGAGGAGCGGGCCGCCCACCTGAAGCAGTGGCGCGCGCGCTTCCAGGGACTCGACGGGGACGCTGACGACGTGCGGTTCCAGGCCGACTACATCCGTGACCTCATCGAGGCCACGGACTACCCGATGTTCGACCTGGACGAGGTCGTGCGGATCTTCCTGGCCTGGAAGCAGGACAAGAAGGAGAACATCCTCACCTACCGGGACAAGCCGCACCGCTCGGTGATGACCGGGACCATGGCCTGCGAGCACCACACCCCGTGGTTGCAGGAGCTCGACGACTCCCTGGAGCGCTACCTGTCCACGCCGGAGCGGGCGGGGATGGAGGAGATCCTCACGGGCGGCGGTGCCGTGTCCCCACGCTGACGGCTGGGGGCAGGGGGCTGGCCCCTGGACAACGACGCCGGCCGCGCACCCTGGGTGCGCGGCCGGCGTCGTGGCGTGTGGGGGTGCCGGTGAGGTTAGAAGGCGATCTTCAGCAGCAGGCCGCGCAGTTGCTTCCGCTCCCGGGCGGAGAGGGTGCCGAGGGTGACGTCCTCGGACTCGAGCAGGATCTCCCGGGCCTTCCCGAAGAGCTCCAGGCCGGCGTCGGTGGCGACGATGATCTTGGAGCGCCGGTCCCGGGGGTCCGTCTCGCGCTGGACCGCGCCGAGGGCCTCGAGGGAGTCGACCAGGGCCACGATCTGGCTGGGATCCAGGGCCAGGAACTCACCGAGTTCGCGCTGGGAGGGCTTCAGACCGCTGGCCGCGAGGGACAGCACCGAGTACTGGCGGACCTTGATGCCCAGCGGTGCCAGCATGTGGTTGGCGTGACTTGAGCCACGGCCCCGGGCGCGGGCCGTGAGGAACTGGATCTGCTGGGCCAGCTCACCGGCGAGGAACCGCTCGGTGCCCTGATCCGCCAAGGCGTCCGGGGCGGGCGCGCCCCGGTGGGTGGATGTCGACATAGGGGTCCTCGTGACGTTCGGCCAACCATTGATGTTCTCAAGTGTAGACCCCCTCCCGGTGATGCGCGCTGGCTGGTGAGCCCCGGATCGACCGCCGTCGGGAGGGGTGCTCGGACAGGCGTTCGGCCGGGCGCCGGACCGGAGCGCAGCCCGGCGCTCGATCCGCCGCCGCCCCGTCCGGACCCCTCCGGGTGCGGTCCCCTCAGGCCATGGCGAAATTAGATCATTGACTTTCTCAACGGTATGGGCTGTCATGGTGCCAGCAGCACACCTCGCGAACCTCACCCCACGAACGTCACCCCCGAAGGAGAAGCCATGTCCCTCAACGGCAAGGTTGCCATCGTCACCGGTTCCGGCGCAGGACTCGGCCTGGCCTATGCCCAGGAGCTCGCCCGCCAGGGCGCCGCGGTCATCATCAACGACGTCAACCAGGAGATCGCCGACCAGGCGGTCGCCTCCATCACCGAGGCCGGCGGCCGGGCCGCGGCCGTGGTCGCACCGGTCGGCTCGTCCGAGACCGCCGACCAGCTGGTGAAGACCGCCGTGGACACCTTCGGCGGGCTGGACATCCTCGTCACCAACGCCGGCATCCTGCGGGACAAGTCCCTGCTGAAGATGACCGACGACGACTTCGACGCGGTCATCAACGTCCACCTCAAGGGCACCTTCACCTGCGTGCGCTCCGCCTTCGCGTACTTCAAGGAGAACGGCGTGGCCGGGCGCATCGTCACGATCGGCTCGCCCACCGGCCAGCGCGGCAACTTCGGCCAGACCAACTACGCCGCCGCCAAGGCCGGGATCGTGGGCATGGTCCGCACCTGGGCCCTGGAGATGAAGAAGGCCGGCGTGTCCGTCAACGCCGTCATCCCGGTGGCCGCCACCGCCATGACCAAGACCATCCCGTTCTTCGCCAAGGCCGTCGAGGCCGACGAGCGCGGCGAGGCCATGCCGGAGTTCTTCCGCAAGGACCTCGGCTTCGGTCCCGCCCGGGACGTGGCCGGGCTGGTCGCCTTCCTGTCCTCCGAGGCCGCCGCGGGCATCTCCGGCCAGGCCATCGGCGTGGGTGGGGACCGCCTGCAGGTCTGGTCCCACCCCGAGGCCGTCACCACCGACTACCACGAGGGCGGCTGGGACTACGAGACCATGCTCTCCGAGGGCAAGGCCATCCTCGAGGCCAACCTGCAGTCCGTGGGCGAGCGGATGCCGGAGCTGCCCGCCGAGCTGCGGCCCGAGCCCGCCGGGAAGTAGTCCGCCCGGCACCCACCGGCCGGACACCCGCCGGCCGGGTGCCCGCCGGCCGGGCGCCCGTCGACAAGGCGCCTGCCGACCGGGCGCCACCGCCCGTCATCACCCAGCAATCGCACCCAGGAGGAACCATGGGACAGACCCCCGTGCGCTATGAATGCGCCGTCGACGTGGACGCCATCACCGCCGTGGACATGCACGTCCACCTCGAGGTCGACGACTGCGGCCACGTGGCCATGCCGGACGACATCATGGAGGCCTCGGCGAAGTACTTCAAGGCCGCCGAGCGGACTCCCTCGATCGACTCGATCGCCGAGACCTACCGGGGTCACGGGATGGCCGCGGTGGTCTTCACCGTGGACGCCCGGACCCAGCTGGGACACCTGCCGAATTCCATCGACGACCTCGTGGCGGGCTGCGCGCGGCACAACGACGTGCTCATCCCCTTCGGCAGCGTGGACCCGCGCACCGGTCCGGACGCGATCACCGAGGCCCGTCGCCAGGCCGAGGAACTGGGCGTGCGCGGGTTCAAGTTCCACCCCTCCGTGCAGGGCTTCGACCCCTCGGACGAGCAGTACTTCCCGCTGTGGGCCGAACTGGAGCGCATCGGTCTGCCGTGCATCTTCCACACCGGGCAGAACGGCATGGGCGCCGGGCTCCCGGGTGGGCGCGGGATCAAGCTGAAGTACTCGAACCCGCTGCTGCTGGACGACGTGGCCGCCGAGCACCCGGGGCTGCCGATCATCATGGCCCACCCCTCGGTGCCGTGGCAGGACGAGGCGAACTCCATCGCCACGCACAAGGCCAACGTGTACATCGACCTCTCCGGCTGGTCCCCGAAGTACTTCCCGGAGTCGCTGGTGCGCCAGTCCAACAACGTGCTCTCCCGCAAGGTGCTGTTCGGCACGGACTTCCCGCTCATCACCCCGGACCAGTGGCTGAAGGCCTTCGCCGACCTGCCGCTCAAGGACGAGGTGCGCCCGCGGATCCTGAAGGACAACGCGGTGACGCTGCTCGGCCTGGGCGCGGAACGCGGAACCGGCGACGCCGGCCGGGGCGCCTCCGCAGGCGAGCGCACCGCCGCCGGCGGTGCGGCATGAGCGCCGGGCGCCCGGTCGCCGTCGGGGCCGTGATCCCGTCCGACCTCTACGGCTTCGCCGAGCGGCTGACCGAGGCCGAGCGGAGGGTCCTGACGGACCTGCGCGAGCAACTGCGCTCCACCGTCCACCCGCACCTCAACGACGCCTGGGACAGGGCCGAGCTGCCCACGGAGCTGCTCGAGGCGGTGCGCGGCCTCGAGCTGATGGACCCGCCGGTGCTGCGCGAGGCCGGGGAGCCCGTCCGGGACATCCTCACGGGGTTCCGCAACTTCGAGCTGGCCCGCTGCGACATCAACGTCGGCACGCTGTACAACGCCCAGGCCGGGTTGTTCCGTACGGTCTGCACCCTGGGCGGCTCCCCGGAGCAGGCACGGGACCTGGACGCGAGGATCCGCACCTATGAACTGACCGGCGTGTTCGGGCTGACCGAGCCGGACCACGGCTCGGACGTGGCCGGTGGGCTGGCCACCACCGCCACCCGGGACGCGGCCACGGGGGAGTGGGTCATCAACGGCGCCAAGCGGTGGATCGGCGGCGCCTCGGTGTCCGACGTGGTGGCGACCTTCGCCCGGGACACCGCCGACGGCCAGGTCAAGTGCTTCCTGGTCCCGCGGGATGCCGAGGGCGTGACCATGACGATCATCCCGCACAAGGCCTCGCTGAGGATCATGCAGAACGCCCACATCGAGTACCGGGACGTCCGGGTCACCGAGGCCGACCGGCTGCACGGGATCAACTCGTTCAAGGACGTGGCCCGCTGCCTGCGGAACATGCGCTCGGACGTGGCGTGGATGGCCGTGGGGGCCCAGGCCGGTGCCTACGAGGCGGCCCTGCGGTATGTCCGCGGGCGCGAGCAGTTCGGCCGGCCGATCGCCGGGTTCCAGCTCGTGCAGGAGAAGCTGGCGATCATGCTGGGCAACCTCACCGCCTCGCTGGGCATGGTGGTGCAGCTGACCGAACAGCAGGCGGCCGGGGTCTTCAAGGACGAGAACTCCGCGCTGGCCAAGATGTACACCTCGCTGCGGCTGCGGGAGACCGTGGCCCTGGCCCGCGAGGTGTGCGGCGGCAACGGCATCACCCTGGACACGGACGTGGCCCGGTTCCACGCAGACGCCGAGGCCATCTACTCCTACGAGGGCACCCACGAGATCAACGCGCTGATCGTGGGCCGCGCCGTCACCGGCGTCGGCGCCTTCGTCTGAGGGCCACGCCCCATCCATCACCGGACGGTCACGGTCCGCCGCTCGTGACCCAAAACCATTGCGCTCATCAACCATTGTGATGTAGAACACATTCCTAGGAGGAAACCATGACCGAGACCACCACCCCCACGTCCAGGCTCGTCGTCACGTTCGAGGAGGCCAAGTCCCTGGCCGGCAAGGACCTCGGCGTCACCGAGTGGCGCGAGGTCACCCAGCAGATGGTGAACACCTTCGCGGACGCCACCGACGACCAGCAGTGGATCCACGTGGACCCCGTGCGCGCCAAGGACGGCCCCTTCGGCGCCCCGATCGCCCACGGGTTCCTGACCCTGTCCATGATCATCCCCTTCTGGTCCGAGCTCTTCGACGTCTCCGACGTCAGGACCAAGGTCAACTACGGCCTGGACAAGGTCCGCTTCACCTCCCCGGTGAAGGTCGGTTCCCGCATCCGCATGAAGGGCTCGATCGCCGACGTGCAGGAGGTCAAGGGCAACGGCCTGCACATCGTCGTCGATTCCGTCATCGAGATCGAGGGCGAGGAGCGCCCCGCCGTCGTCGCGACCTTCCTCGCCCGCTTCTACGCCTGAGGCACCCGCCTCCAGGCACTCCGCCCCACTCCACCCCCTCCCGGCCCGAGCCGGTACGCACCCCCGCAGGAGAAACCATGAAGAAGAAGCTCGTCTCACTGCTGGCCACCGCCGCCGTCGCGGGGCTGGCCCTGACCGGCTGTGGTTCCGGTTCACCGTCCGGAGGAGGCGGGGAGAGCTCGCCCGGCGCCGCCGCGTCCGGCGGTACCGAGTCCGGCGGCGCCTCGGGTGAGCTCGACAAGGTGATCGTCGGCGTGCTGCCGATCGCCCCGTCCGTGGCCGTGCAGTACGGCATCGAGGAGGGCATCTTCGAGGAGCACGGCATCGAGGTGGAGCTCTCCACGTCCAACGCCGGTGCCGCGATGCTCCCGGCCGTGGCCAACGAGCAGATCCACTTCGGCGTGGGCAACCCGAACTCGGTCATGAACGCCAACGACCGCGGCCTGGACATGAAGATCGTGGCCGGTTACTCGAACTCCCTGGAGGAGGGCGAGGACATCGCGGGCGTGGTGACCACCAAGGACAGCGGCATCCAGGGCTGGGAGGACCTGGCCGGCAAGACGGTCTCGGTCAATGCCCTCAAGACCCAGGGCGACCTGACCATCATGGAGTCCGTCGCCAAGGCCGGGGGCGACCCCTCGGCCATCAAGTTCTCGGAGATGCCGTTCCAGGACATGCCGGCCCAGCTCGAGCGCGGCAACACGGACGCCATCTGGGTCCCGGAGCCCTTCCTGACCAGCTCCCTGGCGAACGAGAACAACCAGCTGGTGGGGTACTCCTTCCAGGACTCGGTGGCCGGCATGCCGACGATGGTGACGTTCAGCTCGGGCAAGTTCACCGAGGAGAACCCGGAACTCACGCAGCGGTTCGTCGACGCCATGACGGAGACGCTGGCCGCCGCCGACGAGGACCCGGACGGCGCCCGTGCCCTGCTGCCCGAGTTCATCAGCCTGCCCGAGGAGGCGGCGAAGAACCTGAAGATGGAGAAGCTCTCCGGCGAGATCCGCAAGGAGCAGATCGAGGAGGCCGGGCGGTTGATGGTGAAGTACGGCTTCATCAGCAACGACCCGGACGTGGAGAACCTGTACTGGGAGGGCTCCCAGTGAGCTGACGCCCACGCCCCCGGTACGTGACCCGCTCACACCACCACGACGCCCCCGCCCTGGACCGACCGGGCGGGGGCGTCGCGGTCTGCGCAGGACGCCGGGGCGGCACGGGCCGGACAGCCCGCTGCCCGGCAGACTGGTTCCACCGCTCCCGGATTGCCGGACCGCCGGGCTGCCGGGCGGCCCCGGTCAGGCCGGGTCGTGGTGGGGAGGGGCGCCGGTGTCGTGGGCCAGGACGCGCCGCAGCAGCGCGGTGAGCTGCTCCGTCTCCTCGGCCGTCAGGGGGGTGAAGAGCTGGTCGTTGACCTCGAGCGCGGGGTGGTACAGCTCCCGGAGCAGGTCCCGCCCGGAGTCGGTCAGGGTCGCCACCCGGCGGCGGCCGTCCCGGGGGTCGCGGGAGACCGTCACGTGGCCCTGGGCGGACATGCGGTGCACCAGCTCGGTCAGGGTGGCCCGGTCCACGGCCAGCTGCTCGGCGATCTCGGACTGGGACAGTCCACCGACGGACCTGGCCAGGCACAGCAACAGGCCGAACTGGATGGAGGTGTGGTCGGCCGAGACCTGCTGTGTCCAGAGACGGCCGTGGCGGCTGAGCAACCGCCGCACCGCGAGGCTGTGGAACTCCTCGGCGGTGGCGAGTGTCTGACCGTCGTCCTGCATGGCTCTCCATCCGTAGAACAGTTGAGATCGTTAATGGAATTCTCTTGTTGGCCATTGTGACGGCTGAGTAGAGTGTGAGTCACCTTACAGGCTGGACGACCCCCTCGCCCCAGCCTCGCGGCCGCTCCTGCGGTCGCGGATCACCGCATGTCACACTCCAGGAGCACCCGATGATGAGGAATGTCCGACTGGCCGCCGTGGGCGCGGCCGCACTGCTGGCCCTGACCGCCTGTGGATCCGGTTCGCCGTCCGGTGGTGGCGCCACCACCGGGGCCGCCACGGAGGGGTCCGGCAGCGAGTCCGCCGCCGCCGGTGACCTGAAGCAGGTCGAGGTCGGGGTCATCCCGATCGTGGACGTCGCGCCGATCTACCTGGGCGTCGAGGAGGGCATCTTCGAGAAGCACGGCCTCGACGTCACCCTGACCCTGGCCCAGGGCGGGGCCGCGATCGTGCCGGCCGTGCAGTCCGGGCAGATGGACTTCGGCTTCTCCAACGTCACCTCGCTGGCCATCGGCCGCGCCCAGGGGCTGCCGCTGAAGCTGGTGGCCACCGGCCCGCAGACCACGGGCGACTCCGAGGACGACTTCGCCGCCGTGATGGTCCCCGAGGACTCGGACGTGAAGACCGCCGCCGACCTCGACGACAAGCGCATCGCCGTCAACACCCTGAACAACATCAACGACACCGTGATCTCCGAGGGCATCCGCCAGGACGGTGGGAACGCCGAGACCATCGAGTACGTGGAGATGGCCTTCCCGGACATGGTCGGCCAGCTGGAGGCCGGCAACGTGGACGCCATCGGCGCCGTGGAGCCCTTCGTGACCATCGCCGAGGCCGCGGGTGCGCGCCGGATCTTCGCCCAGTACGCGGACCCGATCCCGGACCTGTCGGTGGCCGGCTACTTCACCACGGACCAGATGATCGAGCAGGACCCCGAGCTGGTGGACGCCTTCGTGACCGCCATGAAGGAGTCCCAGCAGTACGCCACCGACAACCCGGACGCGGCCAAGGCCATCCTGCCCGAGTACACCTCCCTCGAGGCGGACGTGATCGAGCAGCTGACCATGCCGCGCTTCCCGCAGGAGCATGACATCGAGTCGCTCCAGAAGGTCATCGACCTCTCCGTGGAGGGTGGCCTCATCGACGAGGCGCCGTCCGTGGAGGACCTGGTCCGCCAGTGACCGGTGGCACGGCCCGGACGGTGCATCCCTGACGGCCGATCCCCGACGACCCATCCCCGACGGTGCGGGTGGTCCTGCCCGGTGGCCTCGGCCGCCGGGCAGGACCACCCGCACCGTGGTGTCAGGGGTGGTGCCCAACGCCTGCGTGTCCCCCTGGGCGACGCTTGAATGTCCACAATAACTATTGAATTACTCAACTAAATGTTCCACACTGAGGGGAGTGCGGACAGGGCACGTCAAGCTGCAGAGGAGTCGGGAATGTTCAACCGTGGGATCGGCGACTGGATCCACCGAAGGCGCGTGAAGTCCGCAGGGCGCACCGCCGTGATCAGCGCGGCCGGCGAACTGACCTATGACGAGTGGGCGGCCCGGATCGACCGGTTGGCGAACGCCCTGGCCGACCGCGGCGTGCGGGGCGGTGACCGCGTGGCCTACCTCGGCGAGAACCACCCCTCGTTCCTGGAGACCCTGTTCGCGGCCGGTTCCCTGGGCGCCGTCTTCGTGCCCCTGAACACCCGCCTGGCCCCGCCGGAGATCGCCTTCGCCCTGGAGGACTCCGGGGCCACGGTGCTGATCGCCTCGGCCACGCTGGAACCGCTGGCCGTCGCCGGAAGCCGCGGGGCCGGCGTCGGGACCCTGGCGACCGTCCAGGACGGCCCGCCGGCCGCCGTCGAGCGCCGCGACGGGGACCTGGAGGCCCTCGACTACGAGGAACTGCTGGCCGGCGGCGACCCGGTGCGCCCGGACGTGGCGGTGGACCTCGACGACCTGGCGCTGATCCTCTACACCTCCGGGACCACGGGCAAACCGAAGGGCGCCATGCTCACGCACGGCAACCTGACGTGGAACGCCTTCAACGTCCTCACCGACCTGGACGTGACCAGCGAGACCCGGGCACTGATGATCGCCCCGATGTTCCACGTGGCCTCCCTCGGCATGGGAGCGCTGCCCACGCTGCTCAAGGGCGGGACCCTCGTCCTGGAACCCCGGTTCGAGCCCGGGCGGGTCCTCGAGCTGATCGGCAGGCACCGGATCACCAGCATGGCCGGGGTGCCCACCACCTACCAGCTGCTGGCCGAGCACCCCGACTGGAAGGCCACCGACCTGTCCTCGCTCCGGATCCTGACCTGCGGGGGGTCCGCCGTGCCGATGCGGGTGCTGGAGGCCTACGAGGAGCGCGGGCTGTCCATCGCCATGGGCTACGGCATGACCGAGACCTCGCCCGGCGCCACGGTCCTGCCGGCGCGCTACTCGCGTGCCAAGCAGGGGTCCGGCGGACTGCCGCACTTCCACACCGCGGTGCGCGTGGTCGACCCGCTCGGGCAGGTGTGCCCTCCCGGGGAGGTCGGGGAGATCCAGGTCCAGGGCCCCAACGTCATCACCGCCTACTGGAACCGGCCCGACGCGACCGCCGAGTCCTTCGAGCAGGCCGAGGACGGCACCTGGCTGAAGACGGGGGACATGGGCTACCGGGACGAGGACGGGTTCCTGTTCATCTCTGACCGGCTCAAGGACATGATCATCTCCGGTGGGGAGAACATCTACCCGGCGCAGGTCGAACAGGAGATCGCCCAGCTGGAGGCCGTGGCGGCGGTGGCCGTGATCGGTGTCCCGGACGAGCGGTGGGGCGAGGTGCCCCGCGCGGTGGTGGTGGTCCGGGAGGGCCACGAGCTGACCGATGACGAGGTCATCCGGCACCTGGACGGCAGGCTCGCCCGGTACAAGGTCCCCAAGTCCGTGGTGTTCGTGGACGAGATGCCCCGCACCGCCTCGGGCAAGATCCGCAAACCGGACCTGCGCCGCCGCTACGGGGGCTGAGGCGCGGGTCCCCGTGGCCCGGGTGGTTCGCCCCTGCGGCCCGGGTGGCTCGTCCCCGTGGACCCCGGGGCCTACCGGGCGACGGGCGGGCGCCGCGCCGTCACGGTGAAGCCCGCCGGTTGACCGCTCAGGCCGGGGCGCCGGCGGAGGACTCCTGGGACAGTTCCTGGGGATAGAGCTCCTCGAGCAGCCTCAGCCCGCGCTCGGCCCAGCCGATCTCCGTCTCGGCCCGGGCGACCAGCCCCTCGTAGGTGTAGCGCTTGAACGCCGCGGTGCGGTGGTGCTCCTCCGGCGGCACGGACCGCAGGCGGCGGGCCAGGGTCTCGGAGGTGCCGGCGTCGATCTCGTCGATCTGCTGCTGCCAGGCCGCCTGGATCTGCCGGGTGTGCTCGCGGTAGGCCTCCAGCTGGGCGCGGGCCCGCTGTGGATGGGCGTACTCGAAGTAGGCGGCCCGCAGGTGCATGGGGTCGCGGTCCCGCGCCCACTGGAGGTCGGAGTCCATCCACTCCCGGAAGGACTCCCGCCCCGCGTCCGTGATGGTGTAGGCGATCTTGCGGCCCTTGCGCCCGAACGGGACCTCCTCGGCCTCGAGCAGGCCGTCCTGGGTCATCCGTCGCAGCTCCGGGTAGATCTGGGAGTCCGGGGCGTGCCAGACGTTGCCCACCGAGGAGCCGAACCTCTTGGCGAGGTCGTAGCCGGTCATGGGCTCGACGACGAGCAGGGCCAGCAGTGCATTGCGCAGGGACATGGCGTGGGTCCTTCCCGCTGGGGCAGCCGGTCCGCTCCACTGTAACCGCCCGCCCGGGGAACGCCACTATGAGGATAGGTAAGAGTCGGGCCCGGCGGCGGCCCCCGGCCGGACGGGCGGCCCGTCCTGTCCCCGGGCTAGAGGGCCGCGTTGAGCACCGGTGCCAGCCGGCGCATGCCCTCGCGCAACACCTCCGGGGCCACGAAGGAGAAGGCGAGCCGGAAGTGCGGGTTCGGGCCGACGTCGGGCGTGAACGCCGCGCCGGGCACGAAGACGACGCCGGCCTCCGCGGCGGTGTGCATCAGCGGCAGCGTGTCGATGCCGTCCGGCATGCGGGCCCAGACGAAGAAGCCGCCACCGGGCCGGGCAAACATGATCCGCGGGTCCAGCGACTCCTCCATGGAGTCCACCAGGGCGTCGCACCGACGCGCGTACTCGACGGCGCAGCGGGCGACGTGGCCCTGCCAGTCGAAGCGGGTGAGGAAGGCCGTGGCGAGCATCTGGCTGGGCACCGAGGGGCAGATGTACGCCGACTCCGCGGAGAGGTAGAACTCGCGCAGCAGCGCCGGCGGCACCAGCGCCCAGCCGATGCGCACGCCGGGGGAGAAGATCTTGGAGGCGGTGCCGAGGTAGATGACCTGGTCCCGGTGCTCCGCCGCGATGGGCGGGACCGGGGCGTCCTCGAAGCCGAGCTGGCCGTAGGGGTTGTCCTCCACGATCAGCACGCCCTCCTCGCGGCAGATCCGCGCCACCTCGTCCCGCCGGGCCGCGGGCATGAGCGCACCGGAGGGATTGGCGTAGGAGGGGATCGTGTACAGGAAGGCCACCCGGCGCCCCTCGGCGCGCAGCCGCTGCAGGGTCTGGCGCAGGAAGGCGGGGATCAGCCCCTCCTCGTCCGTCGGGGTGGTGACGGCGTCCAGCTGCCAGGTGTTGAAGGTGTTCAGCGCGCCCACGAAGGTCGGGTCCTCCACCACGACGACGTCGCCCGGGTTCCCGAGCATCCGCGCCGCGGTGTCGATCCCGGCCTGGGAGCCGGGGGTCACGACGACGAGCTCCGGGTCCGCGCCCTCGATGCCGTCCGCGGCCATCACCGAGCAGGCGGCGTCCCGCAGCTCCGCGGTCCCCTGGCCCGCCCCGTACTGCAGGGAGAGGTGGCCCTGGCGGGAGACCAGCTCGTCGGCGACGCGTCCCAGCTCCTCCAGCGGGAGGTCGTCCAGCCACGGATTGCCGCCGGCCAGGGAGACCAGCCCGGGGGACATGGCCAGGTCGAACACGTCCCGCACGGCGGACTGGCGCACGCCGCGGGCGCGGTCTGAAAGGAACGCTGAAGGATCCATCACCGGGCCGATGCTAGCAACGCCACCGCACCGGTGAGAAGGGCCGGGCCGGTTCAGGAACCGGTGGCCCCCATGCCCTCGGTGACCTCGTCGGTCGGCTCCGCATCCGGGGCCGGGGTCGTGATCTCCTCGCCGAGTTCCAGGGGGGTGAGGCCGAACAGGTCCTCGATCAGCACCCCGTCCACGTAGACCTCCGCGTTCGGCACCCCGGCGGCCGCGGCGGCCGTCTGGTTGAGCTGGGCGCGGATGCGGTAGGACTCGCACTGGCTGCGGCTGACGAGGTCGCCGGTCAGTTCCAGCACCACGGTGTCCCCCTCGACGCGGTGGGACGCGTAGGCGAGGTCGTCCTCGGAGGGGTCGAGGGAGTTCGTGACGGCCGGGTCCCCGTGGCTGTACTGCTCATCGGTGAGCAGGAAGCCGATGGCCGAGGCCACGGGATCCTCCGTCTGCACCGGCACGGAGGTGACGCGGACCAGCAGGTCCTGGCAGGCGACGTCGCGACCGGTCGTGTTCGGCGGGAAGTCGCCGTTCAGCGCCACGAAGTACAGCGGCAGTTCCACGTACCCCTCGGCGGAGACGGTCGGCAGGGGGCCGTCACCACCGGCCGGCGACTCGGCGGGGTTGGGGAAGAGGTTGCAGCCGGCCAGGGCGACGGAGGCCGTCACGGCGCCCAGTGCGATCGCGACGGGGCGCAGGGGTCGGCACGCGCTCATGGAACTCCTGTGCTGCGGAAGGTCGCGGGCCGGGTGGTCAGGCGTCCGCGGGATGACCCGACCATCGTACTCCGGCGCGGGGCACGGCACGGGCAAGGAGGTGGCCGGGGCCCAAGAACGGGGTGGGCCCCGGCCGGTCTGGCGGCGATCCGGCCCTCGGAGGGGGGATGAGTAGACCGGCTTTCTCACCAGACTCTGTACCGCGGGCCGGTGGCCTGCGGAAACTTGGTTGAGAAATCAATCCTCTCATGCCGAGGCCCGCCGGCCAAGGTCTTCCGCCGGGTGGAGGGGGTCGTCCGCCCTCGGCGGAACCCACGGCGCGGGCGTGTCCCCGCCCCCTGCGCGGCCCCTTCCCGGGGCCTCTGCGGCGACCCCGCCCTGACCTGCGCGGACCCTCAGTCCTGGGACGCGTCGTCCGTTTCCCCGGCGTCGGCGGCGGCGTCCTGCCCTGCCTCGCCGGCGCGGGCCTCGGCGCGGCGGCGCACCCAGGACTGGACGTCGTCCGGATGGATCCGGCGGTGGGTGCCGCGGTAGGTGACGGGGATCTCGCCGCGATCGGCCAGCTGGCGCAGGTAGGTGTTCGAGACCCCGGCCAGCCGGGCCGCCTGCGAGGTGTTCAGCCAGCGGTCCTGCTGCGCCACGGAGACCTGGCCGCCCGCGGCGAGGCGGTCCAGCAGGTCCAGCACCGCCGCCGTCGCCGCCGGTCCGAGCCGCACCGTGGTGCCGTCGAGCACCACGGTCGCATCCGGGGTCGGGCCCGGGGCCGTGCCAGGCCCTGCGCCCTGCTCGGCGCCCCGGCCCGGATCCCGGTCCGGGCCCAGCCCGGGGATGCGCCGCAGGATCGCGAGCTCGTCCTCCGGCAGGGGGCCGTGGGTGGCGCTGCGGGACAGCATCGGGATCTCGTCGGCCATGGCCCGAAGCCTACCGGCGCCGTGAGGCAGAACACGGGTGAGTAACTTTCGGCGGCGGTAGGCTGGAGGCCATGCCCTTGCGTAACCGACGAGCTGCTGCCCTGCCCGCCAAGCTGAGCCGGTCCTGGCTGCTGGTCAATGCAGCCCGGCCGGAGGACTTCGCGCCCGGGCTGGCCTCGGAGGCGGACTCGGTCCTGTTCGACCTCGAGGCCGCCGTCCCGGACGAGAAGAAGGACGCCGCCCGGCAGTCCGTGGTAGACGCGCTCAACGGCGGCATGGACGCCTGGGTCAGGATCAACGGCATCAACACCCCCGACTGGCAGAAGGACCTCGAGGCGCTCTCGGGCGCCCCCGGGCTCCGCGGGGTCATGCTGGCCCTGGCCGAGGAGCCCGAGCAGGTCACCCTGACCGCCATGCGGATGCGGGCCGGCACCCCCGTGATCGCCCTGATCGAGACGGCCCTGGGCCTGGAGAACGCCACGGCGGTGGCCCGTGCCCCCGGCACCTTCCGGCTCGCCTTCGGCACCAACGACTTCCGCAAGGACACCGGCATCTCCGACGACCCGATGGCCATGGCCTACGCGCGGTCACGGCTGGTCATCGCCTCCCGCGTGGGCAAGCTGCCCGGCGCGATCGACGGCCCCCCGGCGGCGGCCGACGGCGAGGAGGCCGTGGTCGAGACCTCCAGGACCACTGCCTCGATGGGCATGACCGGCCGGCTCTGCCTCAACCGGGACCAGGTCGACTCCATCAACCGCGCCCTGTCCCCGTCCGAGGATGAGGTCTCCTGGGCCGTGGAGATGCTGCAGGCACACCAGGCCGGGGCCTCCGTGGGCGACGGCTCGTACCTGCCGCGACTGGCTCGCGCCCAGAAGATCGCCGACCTGGCCGACTCCTACGGCCTCTGGAACGCCTGACCGAGCACCCCCACCCGCTGCCCCGTCCTCGGCGGCAGACTCCACCCACACCCCCGTAAAGGAAACAGATGTCCAACACCACCGAGTCGTCCGCGGCCTCCTACACCTCCAACCCCGCCGACCCCACCCCCGGGGCCATCGAGGACTCCGGCCAGGGCTCGCCCCGCACCGGCACCGCCCGGGTCAAGCGCGGCCTGGCGGACATGCTCAAGGGCGGCGTGATCATGGACGTGGTCACCGCCGAGCAGGCCAAGATCGCCGAGGACGCCGGCGCCGTGGCCGTCATGGCCCTCGAGCGCGTCCCCGCGGACATCCGCGCCCAGGGCGGCGTGGCCCGCATGTCCGACCCGGACCTGATCGACCAGATCGTCGAGTCGGTCTCCATCCCCGTGATGGCCAAGGCCCGGATCGGCCACTTCGTGGAGGCCCAGGTCCTCGAGGCCCTGAAGGTCGACTACATCGACGAGTCCGAGGTGCTCTCCCCGGCGGACTACGTCAACCACATCGACAAGTGGGACTTCACCGTGCCGTTCGTCTGCGGCGCCACCAACCTCGGCGAGGCGCTGCGCCGGATCACCGAGGGCGCGGCCATGATCCGCTCCAAGGGCGAGGCCGGCACCGGTGACGTGTCCGAGGCGGTCAAGCACATCCGCACCATCCGCGGCGAGATCGCCAAGCTCTCCGCGCTGTCCAAGGACGAGCTGTACGTGGCGGCCAAGGAACTGCAGGCCCCGTACGAGCTGGTCGCCGAGGTCGCCCGCGAGGGCAAGCTGCCCGTGGTGCTGTTCACCGCCGGTGGCGTCGCCACCCCGGCCGACGCCGCCCTGATGATGCAGCTCGGTGCGGACGGCGTGTTCGTGGGCTCGGGCATCTTCAAGTCCGGCAACCCGGAGGCCCGGGCCGCGGCGATCGTGCGGGCCACGGCCCAGTTCAACGACGCCGCCGCGGTCGCCGACGCCTCCCGCGGCCTGGGCGAGGCGATGGTGGGCATCAACGTGGGCGACCTGCCCGCTCCCCACCGCCTGGCCGAACGCGGGTGGTGAGCGGCGCCGTCGGGCACCCCGTCCGACCCCTCGCTCCCACGGGGGCGGGGATGACCGGCTCATGACCCACGTCACCGGTGCATCCCGCCCCCAGGACGTCCCCGCGGGGCGGGCCCCCGCGATCGGGGTGTTCGCCCTGCAGGGGGACGTGCGTGAGCACGAGCGCGTGCTCACGGCCCTCGGCGCGCACACGTCCCCGGTGCGCGGTGCCGGGGACCTGGCGGGGCTCGACGGCCTGGTCATCCCCGGCGGGGAGTCCTCCGTGATGGACAAGCTCTCCCGCCTGCTGGGCCTGGCCCCGGCCGTGCGGGCCGCGATCGACGACGGCCTGCCGGTCTACGGGACCTGTGCCGGGATGATCATGCTCGCCGACCGGATCGCGAACCCGATCGCCGGCCAGCAGAGCCTGGGCGGGCTGGACATCACGGTGCAGCGCAACGCCTTCGGCTCCCAGGTGGACTCCTTCGAGGCCCGGCTCTCCGCCCCGGCGGTGTCCGCCGAGCCGGTGGACGCCGTGTTCATCCGGGCCCCCGCGGTGCTGCAGGCCGGGCCGGGCGTGGAGGTGCTGGCCTCCGTCCCGTCCGAACGGCTGGAGTCCGGGGTGGACTGCGGGCTGGTGACGGGATCGGTGCCGGTGGCCGTGCGGCAGGGCAACCTGCTGGCCACCAGCTTCCACCCGGAGGTCACCGGCGACTGGTCCTTCCACCGGTACTTCCTGGACCGGGTGGTCCGCCGGGAGCCGTGACCTCCGGGCGGGGAGCCGCCCGGGCGGAGTGGTCCGCCGGGCGCCCCGCCGGGGCGCTCGGTGATCCTGCGGCGGTCAGCCGGCGTGCGCCAGCGCCGCCGCGCCCTCCGCCGGTGCGGCGCCGTCGCCGGCCTCATCCTGCACCGTGTTGCGCAGCACGCCCAGGCCCGTGACCTCGACCTCCACGACGTCGCCGGCGTCCAGCAGGCCGTCCTCGCCCCAGAACAGCCCGACGCCGCCCGGGGTCCCGGTGACGATCACGTCTCCGGGGTGCAGGCGGGTGAAGCCGGTGACGTAGGCGATCAGCGTGGGGATGTCGAAGTAGAGGTCCGCCACGGAGGCGTGCTGCCGGACCTCGCCGTTGACCCGCGTCTCGAGCGTCAGCTCCCGCACGTCGCCCACGTCCGCCGCCGGGACCAGGTAGGGGCCGAAGCCGCCGGAGGCGGGGAAGTTCTTCCCCGGGATCCACTGACTGGCCGCCTTCTGCCAGTCGCGGACGGAGAAGTCGTTGTAGTTGGCGTAGCCGGCGACGTGGTCGAAGGCGTCCTCGGGGGCCACGTGCCAGGCCTCCTTGCCGATGACCAGGGCCATCTCGCCCTCGTAGTCGTACTTGCCGGTGGAGGCGGGCTTGATCGCGGGCTCCAGGTGGCCCATCTGGGTGTCGGCGAAACGGGTGAAGACGGTCGGCGCGGTCTGTCCCGTCTTGCCGGACTCCTCCTGGTGGGTGCGGTAGTTGACGCCGATGCAGATGATCTTCCCCGGCTGTGTCAGGCACGGCAGGTAGGAGATGTCCTGCTCGTCATGGGTGGGGGCGCAGGCCAGGTCGGCGGCCGACAGCGTCCCGAACAGGCCCCGGACCACGGCCTCGTGCAGGGAGGCGGCCAGGTTCGCCCCGCTGGGGCCGAGGTCGTGGACGGTGCCCTGTGCGGCAACGCCCCACGTGGCCGTGCCTTCAGGGGTCACGTAGCTGATGTAGTTCACAAGGGTCTCCCAACGAGTCGAGCCAGGGGCGCACCATCGGTCCGCCGGTCGCGGCGTCCTGCCGCGCGCATCCCGACACACGGTATCCATGGATCATGCACTCCGCAAGAAGAAAATATTCTTAAGTAAGAATTGCGAACAGGGTGGAAAAATGCCGTCCGTTGCGTCATGCTGGAGGTGTGACAGCCGTCTCAGCGGCTCGTGCGCCACACCGACCCCGTGCGTGACCGGGTGCCGGACCAGAGTCTAGGAAAGGACGACCCCCAGATGAGCACTTCCAAGCCGGCTCAGCACATGATCCTGACGACCTTCATGCTGCCTGCGGGATACCACAAGGACAGCTGGCGGATGGAGGGCAGCCGGGCGGAGGAACTGGGCAACCTGGACTTCGTCCTCGAGCTCACCCAGATGGCCGAGGCGGCCAAGCTGGACGCCATCTTCTTCGGGGACGTGGTGCACGCCAACACGCTGCTGCGCGGGGACATCAAGATGAACGGCTTCTACGAGCCGGTCTCCGTGCTCTCGGCCCTGGCCGCCCGCACGCAGCACATCGGCCTGGTGGGCACCATCTCCACCTCGTTCGCCGAGCCGTACAACGTGGCCCGCCAGTTGTGCGGTCTCGACCACATGTCCAACGGCCGCGCCGGCTGGAACATCGTGACCTCCTCCGACGGCTTCCAGAACTTCGGGATGGAGGCGGCGCCGGACCCCGCCACCCGCTACCGCCGTGCCACGGAGTTCGTGGACGTGGTGCGCCGGCTCTGGGACTCGTGGGACGAGGGGGCCGTGATCGTGGACCGCGAGTCGGGGGAGTACCTCGAGCGCACGCGGCTGCATCCCCTCGACCACGAGGGCGAGTTCTTCCGCGTGCAGGGCCCGCTGAACATGCCGACCAGCCCGCAGCGGCACCCGGTGCTCGCGCAGGCGGGCTCCTCGGGCCCGGGGATGGAACTCGGTTCCTCGATCGGGGACATGATCTACACGGCCCAGCCCAACAAGCAGCCCTCGATCGAGTTCTACGCGAAGTTCAAGCAGCTGGCCAAGGGCAAGGGCCGCAATCCGGACCACGTGAAGATCATCCCCGGCATCCTGCCGATCCTGGGGGACACGCAGGCCCAGGCGCAGGAACTGGCCGACGAGCTGGGCCGCCACGTGCACCTGGAGAACGGGCGCGCGCAGGTCGGTGCGGACCTGCGGATGGACCTGTCGGAACTGGACTATGACGAGCGCATCCCGGTGGAGTGGTTCCGCGACGACGAGTCCCTGGGCAGCCGCTACCAGATCTACCGGATGAAGTCCGTGGAGATGGGGATGACCCTGCGCGAGCTGATCGTGGACCTGGCGCGCTCCACGGGCCACCAGTGGATGGCCGGCACGCCCTCGCAGGTGGCCGACCGCATGGTCGACTGGTTCGAGTCCAAGGCCTGTGACGGCTTCAACCTGAACTCGCCCTTCAACCCCGGCGGCTTCCAGCTGATCTGCGACAAGCTCGTCCCTGAATTGCAGGAGCGGGGTTACTTCCGTACCGAGTACGAGGGTGCCACGTTCCGCGAGAACCTGGGGCTGCCCGAGGTCTCCACCTCGCTGCTGCCGGCCTGAGGCCCGCACCCCCACCCCGGCCCGGGACCGCGGTCCCGGGCCCCCTGAACTGCAGGACGCGCGGCGGGCGACCCGCACCAGTTGCCGTAAGAGAGGTATGGAGATGACTGAACTGACCGTGGCCCGCGGGCCCGAGGTCGAGGACCGCCAGGAGGAGTTCCTGCGCCGTGCCGAGGAGATCGTCGGTGCCGAGCACGTGATCCGTCCCGGCGCCGAGGACGGCTACCGGGACCCGTACCCGCTGGTCCCCGGCCGCTCCACCTGGCCCGGCGTGCGTCCGGCGGACACCGGGCAGGTGCAGGCGCTCGTGCGGCTGGCCGCCGAGACCGGTACGGCGCTGTGGACGTTCTCCCGCGGGAAGAACCTGGGCTACGGCGGGCCGGAGCCGCGCGGGGAGCGCATGGTCGCCCTCGACCTGGGCCGGATGAACCGCATCATCGAGGTCGACGACCGGCTCTGCTATGCCGTGGTCGAGCCCGGGGTCACCTTCTTCGACCTGTACGAGTACGTCCAGGAGCGCGGGTTGAAGGTCTGGCTCTCCGTGCCCGCGCTGGGCTGGGGCTCGGTCCTCGGCAACGCGCTGGACCGCGGGTACGGCATGACGCCGCTCGGCGACCACTCCAAGCAGATCTGCGGCATGGAGGTCGTCCTGCCGGACGGTGAGCTGCTGCGGACCGGTATGGGTGCCATGGAGGGGACCGGCCTCGGCCCGATCTTCCAGGGCGGCTTCGGGCCCACGCTGGACGGGCTGTTCACCCAGTCCAACCTCGGCGTCGTGACCCGGATCGGCCTGTGGCTGATGCCCTGGCCGGAGGTCTACGTCAACGGTGAGGTCACCGTGGAGCGCGAGGAGGACATGCCGGTGCTGATCGACATCCTCACCCAGCTGCGCCGTGAGGAGGTCATCCAGAACAACGCCCTGTGCGGCAACGTGGTCCGTGCCGTGACCATGAACGGCCCCCGGTCCCGCTGGTACGAGGGGGAGGGCTCCATCCCGCCGGAGCGGTTGGAGGAGATCCGCCAGGAGCTGGGCATCGGCCAGTGGAACGCGAAGTTCGGCATCTACGGCGACAAGGGCCTGGCGGAGCGCCGGCTCGAGATCATCCGGGAGCGGTTCGCCGGGCTCGAGGGCTTCACCGTCACGGCCCGGCTGTACGAGGGCGCCGAGGGCGCTCGGGTGGCCTACCAGGACATCGCCGAGAAGGACCGCACCCAGATGGCGGGGGTGCCCACGCTCAAGCCCCTGGGGACGATCAACTACCTCGCGGAGAACGGCGGGCACATCGACGCCGCGCCGATCCTGCCCGCCCGCGGCGAGGAGGTGTGGGACTTCTACCAGGAGGTCAAGGAGCTCTACACCGAGTACGGGTTCGACCTGTACATCGGCTACCACCTCTACCCGCGCCACATGGTGCACGTGACCATGATCTACTTCGAGAACGGCAACGAGGAGATGCTCGGCCGCGCGCGTGCACTGTACGAACGCCTGCTCGACGCCGCACGCCGGCGGGGATACGCCCCGTACCGCAGCCACGTGGACTACATGGACCGCATCGCCGACGGGTTCGACTACAACGACCACGCCGTGCGCCGGTTCCAGGAGCGGCTGAAGGACGCGGTCGACCCGGCGGGTATCCTGGCCCCGGGCAAGCAGGGCGTCTGGCCGGCCCGCTACCGGGCCGAGGGCTAGTCCCGGGAGCAGGCGGCCGGCGCGTCGAGCCGGAACGCAGGGGCCGGGAGCACGGACTCCCGGCCCCTGCCGTCCCCGCCGTCCCCTGGTGCGGTCCGGGCGGGTAGTGCAGTCCGGGCGGGCGGGCCGGTCAGGTCCGGCCGGGCGGGGATCGTCGTGGGGGCCGCGCGTGCCCGTCCTGCCGGCGGCTCAGGCCGAGGCCGCGGGCAGGCCCACTTCCACGCCGAGCTGGGTGATCGCCTCGATGGTGCCGCGGTAGTGCTCCGCCAGCAGGCTGCAGGTAGTCTCCGCGTCCCGGGCGAGGGCGGCGTCCAGGATCGCCTGGTGCTCGGCCGAGAGGTCGCGGCCGGACCAGTTGGTCGCACTCGTGGCCCAGCGGTTGTAGAGCTGCTGCAGGTCGGACAGCGTGTTGGTCAGGTCGATCAGGACCGGCACGCCGCAGGCGGCCAGCAACTGGGCGTGGAAGGCCTGATGGGCCGCGGCCCATTCCGCGGTCGGGCGGTTGTCCTCGTCGCGGCTCGGGGTCTTCTCCATCCGGTGGTGGGCGGCCATCAGCTCGCCCTCCCAGCCCAGGTCGCCCCGGTCGATCGCCAGCGTGGCGGCGAACTGTTCGTTGACCACGCGCAGCTCCGTGAGGTCCCGCAGCTCGTCCAGGGACAGCGTCGGCACGAAGAAGCCGCGATTGGGCCGCAGGACCACGAGGCGGTCCCCGGCCAGGCGCGTCAGGGCCTCCCGGACCACGGTCGATGAGGTGTTGAACTGCTCCGAGAGCTGGTTGAGCTGGAGCCGGCCCCCGGGGGCCCACTGCCCCTTGAGGATGTTCGTGCGCAGTTCGTCCCGGATGTGCTTGGACAGGGTCTCTGCGTCGGTTCGCTTGGCCATGGACCCAGTCTAGGCGGGAACTCTGCATATGGGACAGCAGAAAATATGCTGGCGCGCCCGTGTGGAGAATGCATTCTCACAAATCCGAGGCACACGGCTCGCTTGGAAGTATTGCCTAGCTCACATCGAACTCGTACACTCATGCCTAGAGAAAATATTATCTGGTGCAAAATGCACTACAGAGGGACGGGAGACGAGATGACCGCGAGGACTGGAGCCCAGTACAAGGCAGGCCTGGACGACGGGCGCGAGGTGTGGCTGGGGGATGAGCAGGTCGACATCACCACCCACCCGGCCATGGCGCGTTCCGTCGAGGGGATGGCGGGGTACTTCGACTACCAGCACGCCCACGCCGACGAGGTCCTCATGCCGGCCCCCCACGGTGGGCAGATGAACGTCTCGCACCTGCTGCCGCGCAGCGCCCAGGACATCGACCGCCGGCACGCGGCGTTCGACCGCCTCGCCCGCTACTCCGTGGGCATGCTCGGCCGTACGCCGGACTACGTCAACGTGGTGCTGGCCGGTCATGTCGCCCGGCGGGACATCTTCGAGCAGTACGGCGACCCCGTGTTCCACGACCGCCTGGCGGCCTACCAACGCGAGGTGATCGACGGCGACCTCGCCCTGACCCACACCATCGTGCACGCGGCCATCGACAAGTCCGTCGGGGAGTTCGAGGGCGTCAACGAGGACCTGACCCTGCGGGTCGTGGACCGGACCGACGCCGGCGTGGTCGTCCGCGGGGCCAAGATGCTCGCCACCCTGGGCCCGATCGCCGATGAGCTCTACGTCTACCCCGCCACGCCGATCCGTCCGGGCCACGAGGAGTACGCCATCTCCTTCGCCATCCCGGTGAACACCCCGGGCGTGGTCTCCGTGTGCCGCGACCCGTACGCCGTGGACATGGACGTGGTGGACCGTCCGTTCTCCGCCCGCTTCGACGAGCAGGACGCCGTGGTGATCTTCGAGGACGTCCTGGTGCCCTGGCACCGGGTGTTCATCGACGGCAACCTGGACGTCTACAACCGGATCAACGCGGGCACGGCGACGGGCAACACCCAGCAGCAGACCGCCATCCGGGCCTGCGTGAAGCTGGAGTTCGCGTACGACCTGTGCGTGCAGATGGCCAAGGCCACCGGGACGGACACGAAGCCGGACACCGCCGCGATGCTGGGCGAGATCTACTCCTACCTGCGCATCGCCCGGGCCGTGGTCCACTCGGCCGAGGTGAACTCCTCGGACTGGGGCGGAGGCGCCTGGTTCTGCCACGACGACATCTCCTCGCTGCGCACCATGATGCCGCTGTGGATGGCCCGGGTGAACGACATCATCAAGACCCTGGGCTCGCACAACCTGCTGGCCACGCCCACGGCGGCCGCCTTCGACCACCCCCGGCTGGGCCCCCTCGTGGAACGCTACCTGCCCGGCGCCCAGGGCATCACCGCCCGGGAGCGCGCCCGGATCTTCCGCACCGCGTGGGACTTCGCCGGGTCGGCACTGGGCTCGCGCAACGAGCTCTACGAGCGGTTCTACCTCGGTTCCGTCGGGCGCGCCCGCGGGCTCGACCACCGCAAGGCGCAGGGCAAGGGCGAGACCGGCGCGTACCGCGCGCTGTTCGAGGAGGCCGGCATCCCGGCCGCCGACCAGGCCACCCGACCCGTCGCCGTCGCCCACTGAGCCACGCCGGACCGGCCGGGTGACGCCCGGTGTCACCCGCCACGAGAGGAATGAGGAAACAGACATGTCCTGGGGACTGATCAGCGAGATGGGCCACGTGGGGATCCAGACGACGGATCTCGACGCCTCCATCTGGGACGCGACCCAATTGCTCGGACTGCGCGTGACCGAGCAGTCCGGGGACGCCGCCTACCTGGCGGCGGGCGACGTCCACCACGAGCTCATCTACCGGGCGTCGGACGTCAACGGCGTGGACTCCCTCGGGCTGGTCGCCCGGGACGGCGACGCCCTGCGGACCATCCGCCGCCGCGTCGAGGACGAGAACCTGGAGGTCCTCGTCGAGTCGACCCGCACGGCCGGGGTCGAGGACGGGTTCAGCTTCGTCGGCCCGGAGGGCTGGGTCTTCGAGATCACGATCGGGCGCCAGCCGGACGTGGCCCCGCTGAAGGGCTTCGGCCCTGACCGCTACGGCCACCTCAACTTCCACCCGCGCGACACGCGCTCCATGATGGAGTTCCTGCAGCGTGTCCTGGACTTCCGGCTCTCCGACGTGATCGGTGACGACTACGCCTACTTCATGCGGTGCAACCCGGACCACCACGGCATCGCGCTGCTGCCCGGCAAGGGCACCTTCCACCATCACGCGTGGCAGACCCAGTCGGTGGCGGACCTGGCCAAGCTGGGTGACCGGCTGAACAAGGTCGGCCGGGACCTGATCTGGGGCCCCGTCCGCCATGGCGCGGGTCACAACATCGCGGCCTATTATGTAGAGCACTCCGGCGCCGTCGTGGAGTTGTACACGGACCTGGAGCAGATCTACGACGACGGCCGGGAGCCGGTCATCTGGGGCGCCGAGGACAACTGGTGGAACATGTGGAGCGAGTACCGTCCCCTGGACTTCCGCGACTTCGGCATCCCTCCGGTCGTCCGCCGCCTGACGTCGGCCTGACCCACGTCCTCACGCGCGCCCCGTCCCGGGCGCGATCCCCTCGTAGCCTGACGAGGCCGCTGCCCGGACCCCCGGGCGGCGGCCGCCACCCCCGTGCCGAACCGGCGCCCGGAAGTTGGACATCATGCACCAGACCCCGAAGACCCCTGCCGGCGCCCAGCCGCCGGCGCCGAATGACACCCTGAACACCAAGGACCTGCGCCGCGTGCTCGGGTCGAGCATGCTCGGTTCGATCATCGAGTACTACGACTTCATCCTGTACGCGACGGCGGCCTCGATCGTCTTCGACAAGGTGTTCTTCTCCGACCTGGACCCGGCGCTGGCGCTCTTCGCCTCGTTCGGCACCCTGGCAGCCGGGTACCTGGCCCGTCCCCTGGGCGGCGTGGTGTTCGGCCACTTCGGGGACCGGGTGGGCCGGAAGCAGATGCTCGTCGTGTCGATGATGATGATGGGCATCGCCACGATCGCCATCGGCCTGCTGCCGACCCCGGAGGTCCTGGGCTGGCTGTCCCCGGTGGTCCTGGTGCTGCTGCGCATGGTGCAGGGCATCTCCGTCGGCGGCGAGTGGGGTGGTGCCACGCTGATGGCCCTGGAGCACGCCCCGGCCTCCCGGCGAGGGTTCGCGGCGGCATTCGCCAACGCCGGCGGCCCCGCCGGCGGCCTGCTGGCCACCCTGGTGGTGTCCGCGACGTCGGCGCTGACCGGTGACGCCTTCCTCGAGTGGGGCTGGCGCGTGCCCTTCCTGCTCAGTGCCGTGCTGATCCTCATCGGCATGGTGGTCCGCCTCAAGGTCGCCGAGTCCCCGGTCTTCGAGAAGCTCGCCTCCGAGGCGGAACAGCTCGAGGAGACGCGGAAGACCCCGCTGGCCGAGATCGTCACCCGCCACTCCAGGACCGTGGCCCTGACCCTGGTCGCCAGCCTCGGCTTCTACGCCTGCCAGGGCATCCTCACCTCCTGGGGCGTGGCCCAGGCGGTCAACGACGGCATCAGCCGCGAGTGGGTCCTGAACTGGAAGGGCGCCGCCGCGGTGGTCACCGTGGCCGTCTCCTTCATGGCGGCCCGGATGAGTGACCGGATCGGTCGCCGGACCGTCCTGACCGTCGGCGCCGTGGCCGGGGTCGTGCTGGCGTGGCCCATCCTGGTGATGCTCACCAGTGGCGACCCGTGGCTGTTCGTCGTCGCGATCCTCATCGGCAACGGCCTGGTCCAGGGCATCCTGGCCGGCCCGATCGGGGCGTTCATCTCCGAGCTGTTCCCGCCCCGGGTGCGGTACACCGGCGCCTCGCTGTCCTACCAGCTGGCCTCCACCCTGGGCGCCGGCTTCACCCCGATGATCGTCACGGGCCTGATGATCGCCGGCGGGCTGCCCCTGGTGGGTGTCTTCTGGATCGCCGTGCTCGTGGCCGGCCTGGTCTGCATCCGCGTGGTGCCCGAGGGGGCGGAGGGGATGCAGAACACCCACGTGGAGCGTGCCCGCTTCAAGGTGACCAAGCGCATCGCCACCCGGAACACGCCCCGCCAGACCGTGGACGCCGGTCACGGGCCGAAGGCGGACGCCTGAGATGGCGGCCGGTGCGGGCGAGGCCGGGGGCCTCGCCACGGCGGAACGGACCCTGACGGACCGACTGGTCCGGCACGCCCACCGGGTGCGGTACGAGGACTTCGACGACACCGTCCTGCGGCGGGCCCGCCATCGCCTGCTGGACGGGCTGGGGAACATCGTCGCCGGTCACCGGGCCCCCGGCATGCAGGAGCTGGTGGACGGTGTCGCCGCCTGGGGCGGCCGGCCGGACTCGACCGTCCTCGGCGACGGCCGCCGCCTTCCGGCCCACCACGCGGCGATGCTCAACGCGGCACTGATGCGCTCCTTCGACTTCGAACCGGTGGGTGCCGAGGGGCCGGGCCGGCGGCAGGTCGCCGCGCACATCACCGGCACCACGGTGCCGGTCGCCCTGGCGCTCGGTGAGCGGCAGGGCTCCACGGGCCGGGAGGTCCTCACCGCACTGCTCGTGGGGGAGGACATCGCGGCCCGGCTGGCCTTCGGCTCGGGATTCGACGTCTACTCCGGGCAGGACAACACCGGCACCGTCAACGGGGTGGGGGCGACCGTCGTCGCCTGCCTGCTGATGGGCCTCGACGAGGAGCGCACCCGGCACGCCCTCGGCCTCGCCGTGAACCAGCTGGCCGGGACCGTCGCCAGCATCTTCGACCACGCCAGCGCCTTCAAGCTGCCCATGGCCTTCGCGGCCCGCAACGCGATCACCGCGGCGGAGATGGCGGCGGCCGGGGTGACCGGCCCCGAGGACCCGATCGGCGGGCGTTTCGGCTTCCTGCAGACCTATTGCGCGGACCCCGACCCGGAGGTGATGCTCGAGCGGCTGGGGGAGGCGTTCTATGCCGACGCGGTGATCAAGCCGTGGTCCTGCTGCCGGGCGGCCCAGCCGTCCCTGGACGCCTGCACCCGGTTGCTGCGGGACGCACGCGTGAGCGCCGAGCGGATCGAGCGCGTGGTCGTCCACGTCACCCCCCGCACGGCGGCGGGCTTCGTGGGGCAGAGGTTCGAGGCGGGGGACTGTCCCGAGGTGTCCGCCGCCTTCAGCATCCACTACACGGCGGCCGCGGCGCTCGCCTTCGGCACCGTCCGGCCCGAGCACCTGGCCCCGGAGGCGATGGCTGATCCTCGCGTCCAGCGGCTCCTGGACCGCATCGAGATCCGGGGGACCCTCGACGACGGTGAGGTCCTCACCGCGGAGGTGGAGGTCCGGTTGTCCGACGGCACCGTGCACCGCGAGCGCGTGGACTCCCCGCTCGGGGACGTCCACCATGCGCCCCTGGACCACGGGCAGATCCTGGAGAAGTACCGCCTCAACGCCGCCTTCTCGGGGCGGCTCGACGCCGCTCGGGCCGAGCAGGCCGCCGCCGCGGTGGCCTCGTTCCAGGACCTGCCCGACGTCGGCCGGCTGACCGGGTTGTTCGGCGCCGGGAACGCCTGAGCCGACGCGCGGGGACGCGCGCGGACATACCGAGACACACCGAGGACCTGTCGGCGGCGCGATCCGCACCCCGTCTCCCCGCGTCTCCCGTGCCTCCTCACACGAAGGAAGGGCGGGGCCGTCCGGCCCCGCCCTTCCTTCGTGTGACGCTCCTGGTGGTGTGACGTTCCTGTGGTCCCGACCGGCCCGGTCCTGGGCCACGGTCGCCCTCCGGGGTCCTCAGCGCCGGGCCACCAGGCCCGCCTCCCCGGGCACCCGCACCTGCGGGGCGTCGCCGTCGAACTCCAGGCGCCGCGGGTCCTCGGGGGCGAAGGGTGCCACCTGCTCCCCGGCGGCGCGGGGCCGGCCGTCCCGCACGAAGCCCAGCAACCACTCCTGCAGCCCGGAGGCCGTGGCCTCGAAGACCTCGGGGGGCAGCCCCTCGAGCATGGGGGCGTCCGCCCAGCAGGCCCGGTCACCGAACAGGAAGGGCAGCGGCATGCAGTGCGGGCTGCCGGCCCCGGGCAGCGGGCTCTGCACGGAGAACCCCCCGAGGTGCACCTCCAGGCCCGCGCCGCTGGCGGCACCGGCCAGTTCGAGGTGGGCCAGCCGGAACTGGTGCAGGGTCATCGCCTCCGCCATGCGCTCCTTGCCCGAGGCCCCGGGACGCTTGCGGTCGATCCAGGCGGCGACGGCGGCCGGGTCCTCGAAGCGGGCGTGCAGGAAGCCGTCCACGGCCTCCGGTGGGAAGGCCCGCTCGGGAGCGGGCCGCAGGAACGCGGTCGCCTCCTCCGAGGTGGACAGCAGCAGCAGGGACTCGACGTGCAACCGGGCCGCGGAGGCAGCGTAGTCGTGCAGGTCCGCGGTGAGCGCACCGCCGGTTGCGGGCATGAGGGCCATGCCGCGGCCGGCGTAGGCCCGGGCCAGGTCCGTCTGGGCGCCCAGCAGGGCGTCGAGGGGAGCCTCGGACAGCCCGCCCGAGTCGACCAGCGATGCGCTCATGAGCGCCCACCGGTCACCGAGGGCCTCCGGGGTGAGCGGGGGTTCCCAGGGCAGGCTGATGAGCGCGAGCCGGCGGAACAGCCCGGCGGCCCGTGGCTCTGCGGCCAGGGCATAGGCGTACCAGGCGCCGGCGGAGTCCCCGGCGAGGGTGACGTTGCCCGGGTCCCCGCCGAGGGCGGCGATCTCGTCCCGGACCCAGTGCAGCGCCTCCATCAGGTCACGCAGCGGGCGCTGGGACTCGTGGGCGTCACCTCGCGGGCCCAGGTGGCCCAGGGCGCCGATCCGGTAGTTCACGGTCACCAGCACGGTCTGCCCGGTCTGGACCAGGGCGGGGGAGGTGAACCACCGGGCGTTGCCGGTGCCGGAGAGGAACCCTCCGCCCGGGATGAACACCACCACGGGCAGCCCGCGGGCGCCGTCCGGGGCCTGGACCCGCAGCTGGAACGCAGACTCGGACTGCTCCAGCTCGCTGTTGGCCCCGCCCAGCAGCGCGTTCAGGGCGCCGGGGGCCTGGGGGAAGGCGGTGGCGGTCTCCGCGGTGCCGGACGCGGCCCCGTCCCGGCGCACCGGTGCCGGTTCGGAGAAGCGGTCGGCGGGGTCCGCCCTGCGGGCGTAGCGGAAGACGGCGTCCAGTCCGGTGACCGGGCCGGCGGGTCCCGTCACGCCAGGAACTCGTAGTCGTCCGCCGCCACGCCCGCCGTGATCCCCCAGTACTCGGTGGTCTGGAAGGGCCACACCTGGGAGACGCGGTTGAAGCGGTTCTTGTACCAGGTCTTCACGTAGGGCTGGCCCCAGGTCATGCGGGAGTTCTCGGCGTCCACCCAGCGGATGTGCCGGTCCAGGGCCTCCTGCTTCAGGTCCAGGGCGCGGACCCGGCGCTCGAGCAGCTGGTGGATGGCCTCCACCGTGTACTCCGCGGCCCGCTCGATCATGAAGTGCAGGCCCCCGGCCACCACGCCGCCCGTGTTGGGGCCCATCAGCATGAAGAAGTTGGGGAAGTTGGGCACCGTGATGCCGGCGAAGGCCTTCGCGTCACCGCCCCAGTAGTCGTGGATCTCCACGCCGCCGCGGCCGATGATCTCGATCGGGTCGAGGTAGTCGGAGGGCCGGAACCCGGTGGCGTAGATGACCACGTCCACCTCCAGCTCGCGACCGTCCCCGGTCACCAGCCCGTGAGGGGTGAAGGACTCCAGTCCCTCGGAGATCACCTCGGTCTGCCGGGACCTCAGCGCGGCCGCCCAGACGCCGTTGTCGCGCAGCATGCGCTTGGCGGACGGCGGGTAGTGCGGGATGGCCTTCTCCAGCAGGTCCGGGCGGCCCTCGTACTGCCCCTCCATGCGCCGGATGATGGCCTGGCGGAACTCCTCGTTGGCCCGGGAGACGCTCAGTGGCGCACCCTCCCAGCCCTCCTGGGCGGTGGCGATGTGCATCCGGCCCTCGACGCCGCCGGCGGTCACCCAGAGGCGGAACAACTGGCCGTAGCCGGGCACCTTGGCGTGCAGCCAGTCCGCGGTCTCGGACATCGGGTCGTGGTAGGTCGGTGCCGGCAGCATCCAGGGGGCACTGCGCTGGAACAGGTACAGCCGCTCCACCTCGTCGGCGATCGCGGGCACGATCTGGTAGGCGCTGGCACCGCTGCCGATCACGGCGACGCGCTTGCCGCGCAGGTCCACGGAGTGGTCCCACTCCTGGGAGTGCATCTGGGCGCCGCCGAAGGAGTCCTGACCCGGCCACTCGGGGATGTGCGGGTGGTCCAGCTGGCCCACGCCGGTCATGATCGCGTTGTAGCGACGGGTCTGCTCCCGGCCCTCGGCGGTGCGGGTGGTGGCCAGCCAGGTGGCCGAGTCCTCGTCCCACACGGCGCGCACGAGTGAGGTGTTCAGCTCGATCTGCTCGGTGAACCCGGCCTTCTCGGCCACGGTCTCCAGGTAGTCCAGGACCTCGTGGCCCTGGGCGAACTGGTGCGGCCAGTCCACGCGCTGGGCGAAGGAGAAGCTGTAGCCGTAGGTGGGGGTGTCCAGGCGCACGCCGGGGTAGTGGTTCTTCCACCAGGTGCCGCCCACGCGGTGCGAGGCCTCGATCCAGCTGTAGGGCAGCCCGGCCTCCTGGAGGCGGTAGGCGGCGGCGATCCCGGAGATCCCCGCGCCCACGATCAGGGTCTCGAACGCGTCGGTGTCCGCCCTGTCCGCGTCCGAGCGGTAGTCGTCGTAGTGCCAGTCCGGGGAACCGTTGCGGTCCGGCGCCAGCGCGAACTCATGCTTCATCTGGCCCATCCAGTTCGGGTCCCGCGCGGCGCGGCCACCGGTGAACCAGGTCAGGACCGTGTCGGCCTGCTCGGTGCTGAGCTGCGTCACCGGTTCCGGACGCTCGTCCCGCAGCCGGCGCAACCCCTCCAGGGCCAGGTCCTGGGCGCGGGCCACCTGCTCGGCGTCCAGGCCACCGTGGGGCTGCAGCGCGGTCCCCATGGGCGGCAGCGGCGGGGAGAGCTCCGGCAGCAGCAGGGAGGTGTCCTGCAGGGCGGTGGCCACGGCGGCCAGCAGGACCGGGGCCTCTGCGCCGGCGACCATCTGGCGCAGCGTCTCGTCGTCCTCGGTGATCGGCGGGTAGTGCTCCGCCCAGTACAGGTCGCCGTTCGTCGGCTGGGCGGCCGGCGGGGTGCTGATGACGGTCATGGGTCCTCCTGGAAACGTGGTTCGGGGCCTGGGGCGGGGCGGGCGATCAGGCGGTCGGCTGGCGGGCCGCGCGGACGCGGTCGTCGAGGTGGGTGCGCAGTTCCCGCACCACGCGGTCCTGGTCACCGGGGGTGAACACCGCGGCCACGTAGTGGTCCGGCCGGACCACCACGAACACCGGTTCCGCGGGCAGTCCCGCGGTCAGGGTCTCGCGGTCCTCCCGGACGCGGACGACGCCGGCCCCGTCCGGGCGTGCCGGGGCCCCGGAGCCGCGGGGGGAATCGAGGCGGACCAGCGTGGCGCCGATCGCGGTGAAGTACGGGTCCAGTCCGACGGGGTCGGCGCCCAGTCCGATCACCGACCAGCCCCGGCCCAGGAAGGCGTCGAGGCCCGCGGCCCGATCGGCGGTGCCGGGAGAACCGGGGGAGCCATCGGCGGCGGGGGCGCCCGTGACGGGGGTGACCCTGGGCTGGCCCAGCGCCCGCCCCACGGTCACCCCCGGCAGGTTCGCCGACCGCGCGTCGGGCCGGACCGCGAGACCCTCCGAGTAGTCCGGCGGGGTGACGAAACGCATGTTGGCGAGGTAGGCGTGCACGGCCGGGGCCTTGCGCAGCAGCTGCACCGTGAGGTCCCGGGCCCGGGTGGCGAGGGGATGCGTGGCCATGACGACGGCGCCGATGCGGCGCGAGAGCGTCATCATCTTGGCCCCGTGGACCCGGCGCTCGGTCTCGTAGGTGTCGAGGAGCCGTTCCGTGGCACCGCCTCGCACCGCCTCGATGAGCTTCCAGGCGATGTTGGAGGCGTCGCGGACACCGGCGTTGAGCCCCTGCCCGGCGAAGGGGGGCATCAGGTGCGCCGCGTCGCCGGCCAGGAACGCCCGGCCCGAGCGGTAGGACCGTGCGACCCGCTGGTGCGCGACGTACACGGCCGCCCGGCGGACATCGGCGGGGTCCAGCGAGGGGCGGAACGGGCGGAGCAGCTCCCGGATCATGTCCGGGGAGGTCATCTCGTCCCCGTCCTCGTGGTCGAAGAGCATGAACTCGAGCCGGAGACGGCCGTTGAGGCCCGGCACGAGGACGTAGGGGCGCTCGCCGTCGCAGTGGAACTCGGCGAACGGGTCACGCTGGACGGGCTCGTTGAGCAGGTCGATGACGATCCAGCGCTGCGGCTGCGTGGAGCCCATCAGCTCGATGCCCAGGGCGGAGCGGGTGAAGCTGCGCCCGCCGTCGGCGCCGATGAGCCAGTTGGCGGTCAGGGTGCGGGCCCCCTCGGGGGAGTCCACCTCGAGGGTGACGCCGTCGGCGTCCTGGGACAACCGGACTGCCTCGGTGCCCAGCAGCACCTCCAGGCCCGGGTGGGCCAGGGCACGGTCGAAGAGCAGCTGCTCGAGGATCGGCTGGTCGAACTGCGTCTTGGCGGGATGGCCCAGCCGGGAGGGCATGGGGCGCGCCTCGGCCAGCAGGCACTCACCGAGGCCAAAGTAGCGGCTGCCGGTGTCCAGGAGGGACTCGGCCTTGAGGGCGTCGGCGATGCCCAGCTGGTCGAAGACCCGGAACGACTCGTCCTGCAGGCTGATCGCGCGGGGCAGGTCACCGGGGGCCGTGGCCTTCTCCACCACGGTGGTCCGCACGCCGGCGTCGGCCAGCAGCAGGGCGGCGGTCAGGCCCACCGGGCCGGCCCCCACCACGATGACCTCTCGCTCAGGGTCGAATCGGTTGATCACTGTCGCCTCCTTGCTGTCGGCAGGCCCCGAGCGGGGTGCCGGTTGCCCCCTGGCGCCGATCCCCCAGGGGACCGCCCGGGGACGGAAAGTAATGCATATCACTTGATACAGCACACTAATGCGCTGTGTATGCATAGGTCAATAGAGAATATATTCTGACACCGCCAGCTGTGGGCGCCCCGTCAGCGGAGGCGGGCCTCCTCCGCCGTGGGCCGTGGTGGAGCACCGGCGGGCCGGGCGCCGATCTCGATCGACTCGCCGTCGGCGGGCACCAGGAGCTCACCGGCGAAGGTGTCCGCTGCCCGCTGCCACGCCTGTGACGGGGCGTGGGCCGGGACCAGGTGATGCAGCGCCAGGGTCCGCACGCCCGCGGAGGTCGCGAGGCGCCCGGCGTCCTCCGGCGTGGTGTGCGCGCGCCGGTGGTGGCCCATGCTGGCCTCGAGGTCCCGCGGGGTCGCCTGCGGGTACCCGGCGGCGACCGATGCGAGGTCGATGGCCTCGTGCAGGAGCAGGTCGCACCCCGCGGCCAGGCGGACCAGGTTCTCACTGGGCGCGGTGTCCCCGGAGACCGTGACCGAGCCGTGGACGGAGTCGAACCGGAACGCGAAGGCCGGCGCCATGGGCTGGTGCTGGACCAGGATGGCCGTCACCGTCACGCGCTCGTCGGCGAAGACCTCGAACGGTTCCATCACCGGGTGGTTGGCCGCGTCCGGATGGAACCCGGCGTGGGGTGGGATGGCGATGTCCACCCCCCGGAAGATGCGTGAGAGGTCCGGCGCGCGCGAGTCCCGGCGCCGGTCGTTCAGGTCCGTGGCGTGGGCCCGCAGGAGCGACTCGACCAGGTCCGCGGTGCCCGGGGTGGGTGCGTCCGGGAAGATGGGCTCCGGTGCCGTCCCGTCGTGGCCGTTCGCCGGGGGCAGCACTCCCCGCCGGCCCGGGCCGAGCACGGGGACGGTGCGTTCACCCTGGCCGCGGAAGGCGAGGCCGCCGAGCACCATGACGGAGTTCAGGTCGATGGTGTGGTCGGAGTGGTGGTGGGTGATGAAGATCCCGGCCAGGTCGGTGGGGTGCAGCCCCGCCTCTGCCATGCGCAGGGCCACGCCGTGGCCGCAGTCCACGAGGTAGACGGCGCCCTCGACGATGACGGCGGTGGCGATCCCGCTGCGGTGCCGGGGGTCACCGTCCGGGCGCAACAGCGGGCCTCCCGCCGTGCCGAGGGTGACGACGCGCATGCCCTGCGCCCGATGCTGGTCCATGGGTGTCCTGTCCACTGGTGCTGGTGCTGGTCGGGGGACGGCGGTGGGGGCCACCGGCTGACCGGTGACCCCCACCGTGGCCGCGTGCGAAGGGGTCAGCCGAAGATGCCCGCGATGACCGACTGGCTGGACTTCTGCCGGTCCGTCACGTCGGCGAGGTCCGGACGGGGCAGCAGCGGCACGTCCACCGGGTTCTCGAAGGGCAGGTCCATGTCCTCGGCGTTGGCCACCGGGCCGTGTCCGGCCGCGGCCTTGACCTCGTTGGCCTCCGGGGTGTTCAGCCAGGTGGTGAACAGTTCGGCGGCCTGCGCGTTCTCCGCCTCGTCGATGACCCCGGCGTACCAGTAGGTCGCCCAGTTGCCGCCCTCTACGGGGTAGGTGATCTCCACCGGGGCCCCGTCCCCGGTCAGGCTCAGGTAATTGCCCATGGCGCCCATGATGCAGGCGTAGGCGCGGCCCTGGACCACGGCGTTGTGGCACTCCGCGGTGTTGGAGGAGATGACGACGTCCTGGGCGGCCAGGTCGGTCAGGTAGTCCTCGCCCAGGGACTCGTCGTGCAGCACCAGGTCGGCCCACTGCATGCCGCCCCCGTCCGTGGCCGGATCGGTCATGGTGATCTTGCCCTTCAGGGCCGGGTCGAGCAGGTCCTGCCAGCTGGCCGGGACCAGGCCGACGTCCTGGCGCGTGTCGTAGACGAACCCGCGGGGAGAGGCGGAGACGGCGGTCAGGGTGCCCGCCTCGAGGGAGAACTGGGGATCGCTCGTGAGGTCCTCCGCGTTGAAGGGACGGAACTCCGCGAAGTAGTCCCGGCCCGCCAGTGCCACGGCCCCGGCGTCACCGGTGATCACCGCGTCGGCGATCCGCTGTCCCGAGGCCTGCTCCTGGGAGACCTTGGTGTCCAGCTCGGCGCCGACGACCTGCAGCGGCTCGACGCGGATCTCGGGGAAGCGCTCCTGGAAGGCCTCGAACACGCCCGGCCAGGTCGCCGTCAGCGGGGTGTAGACGTTCACCGTGGTCTGACCGCTCTCCACCGCCTCGGCGTACATCTGCTCGAACTGGGCCTGGGCCTCGGCCCCGCCGAGCCCGGCCGCGGCCTCGACCCCGTCGCGTTCGCCGAGTCCCTCGGAGGCCGGGGCGTCACCGCCGCAACCGGTCAGGAGGAGTGCTGAGGCCAGCCCGAGGGTGGTGAGGAGGGTGCGTGATTTCATGGATCGACCTTTCATGGGGGATTCCCGCGGGGGATGCGGGGGAAGGGGGAAGGGGAGTGCGGTCAGAGCGGCAGGCAGGCCAGGGAGTCGACCGGGATCCCGGCGATGACGTCCTGGCCGACCAGGGGCGAGCCGTTGGGCCAGATGTTGGCCACCTCGGCCGTGCGCAGGGAGACCGAGAACCGCTGAGGCCCCACCTCCAGCGCGTAGATGTACTCGTCGCCGAGGTAGACGATGTCGGTCACCGTGCCGGTGAACCGGTTGGGCATCGCCGTGGCCGGTTCGCCCATGATCACCGAGGCCGAGCGCATGGCGACCTCCACGGCGTCACCGGCCGCGAGGCCCGTGCGGGCCGGGCAGTCGAGGCGCAGCTCGGTGTCGTCCAGGCGGACCGAGATCCCGTGGTCGTCGGCGGTGACCACGGTGGCCCGCAGGAAGTTGTCGTAGCCCACGAAGTCGGCCACGAAGTGGGACACGGGGTGCCAGTAGATCTCCCGCGGGGTGCCGACCTGTTCGATCCGTCCCTTGTTCAGCAACACGATGCGGGTGGACAGCGAGACCGCCTCCTCCTGGTCGTGGGTGACGTAGAGGGAGGTGGTGCCCACGCGGCGGTGCATGTCCCGCAGCTCGGTGCGCATGTCCTGGCGCAACCGGGCGTCCAGGTTGGACAACGGCTCGTCGAACAGCAGCAGCCGCGGGTTGGCGACCAGCGCCCGGGCGAGGGCCACGCGCTGCTGCTGGCCGCCGGAGAGGTCCGTGGCCATCCGTCCGGCGAACTCATCGAGCCCGACCAGCTCCAGGACGTCGCGGACCCGGCGCGCCCGGTCCGGGACGCTGACCTTGCGCATGCGCAGGGGGTAGCCGACGTTGGCGGCCACGGACATGTGCGGCCACAGCGCGTAGCTCTGGAAGACCATGCCGATGTCCCGCTTCTCCGGGGGGACGTGCGTGCGCTGGGCGGGGGCGTCGACCACCTCGTCGCCGATCGAGACCCGGCCGCCCGTCGGGCGTTCCAGTCCGGCCACGCAGCGCAGCGTCGTGGTCTTGCCGCAGCCGGAGGGACCCAGCAGGGTCAGGAACTCACCCTCCTCGATCTGCAGGTCCAGCGAGGGCACGGCCGGGACGGCCTGGGGCGAGTACCGCTTCTCGAGGGACTCAATGCTGACTCTTGCCATGGGTCTTCCTATCGGGTGCCGGCCGCGCTGACCGCGCGGGCGTCGTCGGGGGTGGGGGTCGGGTGGGGCAGGGCCGCGGTCCGGGCGGTGCCGGACGGCGGCCGGACGGCGGCCACGAGGTCGCCGCGGGAACGGGTCCGGCGTTCGGACCGCCAGCGCAGCAGGCGCCCGGCGCCGAGCAGGATCGCGCCGCCCACTGCCAGCAGGGCCAGCAGGAGCAAGAGCAGTGCGGCCGCCCGGGAGCCGTTGCCGAGCTGGGTGTAGTAGTTGTAGACCAGCAGGGACACGGTCTCCGTCTTGGTGCTGGACAGCAGGATCGGGATGTCGAGACTGCCGGCGGCCATCACGCCGGTGATGAACCAGGAGGCCAGGAACGTGGGGCCGATGAGCGGGACGACGATGCTGGTCATCATGCGGACCGGGGAGGCGCCGCTGACGCGGGCCGACTCCTCCAGCTCGACGGCCAGCTGGCCGACCGGTCCACTGGTGGCGCGCTGGGCGATGGGCGTCACCACGATGACGAGGGCGATCAGCACGATCCAGACGGAGCCGTAGAGGGTGCGCAGGCCCGGCACGCTCAGGTAGGCCCACGTGATGGCCAGGGCGAGGACGATGCCGGGCACCGCCACCACCGCCCAGACGATCAGTTCCGGGACCTTGGACAACCGGTGCTTGCTGCGCAGCGCCACGTAGCTGATGACCACGGCCAGCACCGTGGCGAAGAACCCGGCCAGGATGCCCACGAAGAAGGTGTTCTGCAGGGCGCGCAGGACGCTCGGGGTGGTGAGCAGTTCCGTGTAGTGCCGCAGGGTGAACCCGGTGACGCCGAGGATGGGCTGTAAGGACCCGATGACCAGCTGCACCAGCGGCAGGATCAGGGCCACGGCGGCGTACACGAGGAAGAGCGCCAGGCCGGCCCACCTCCAGCGGCCGATGTCCTCGCGCTCCACGCGGTAGGCCTTGCCGGTGACGGTGATGAAGTTGCGGTTGCCGAGGGCCTTCGACCGGATCATCACCAGCAGGTAGATGATCGCGATCAGCAGCAGGGCCAGTGCGCTCGCGGAGTCGTAGCGGATCGGCGTGGTGGCGAGGAAGTCGTAGATCTGGGTGGGGAAGACGTAGATGCCGGCCGGCACGCCCAGGATGAGGGCGACGTCGAGCTGGCCCAGCGAGTTCACGAACCCGAGGATGGCCAGGCCGGACAGGGTGGGCAGCAGGATCGGGATGTTGATCTCCAGGAAGGTCCGCACCCTGCCGGCACCGGAGAGCAGCGAGGCCTCCTCCATCGAGCGGTTCAGGGCGCGCACCGGGCCCATGAGCAGCAGGTACATCACCGCCACGCTCTTCAGGCCGCTCACGAGGATCAGTCCCGCCCAGGACAGGGCGTCGAAGCGGACCTGGCCGTCCGGCCCGGTGCCCAGGACCTGGGTCACCAGTCCGGTCGGGCCGGTGAGCATCCCCCAGCTGATGGCGAAGAAGAGCGTGGGGATCGCGAAGATCGTGACCATCGTGATCGTGATGGTGCGGGACCCGGGGGTGTTCGTGCGCGTGGCCAGCCACGCGAGGACGAAGCCGCCGACGATGCCGATGGCCTGCACCCCGAGGGCGTACAGGACCGAGGCCCAGAGGGTGCTCCAGGTGGCCGGGTCGCCGTAGGCGTTGACGAAACCGGAGAGCCCGAACTCCCCGGCGGTCCCGGGCTGACCGCTGCGGAATGCACCGTAGACCAGCATCAGCAGCGGGTAGCCGAAGAACGCGGCGATGAACAACAGGAACAGGAGCAGGGCGGGCTGGGCGGACCTGAGTCGATTCACGAGGGCTCTCCGGGAACGGGCGGACGCTCGCCGTGGGCGGCGCGAGCGGGGGGACTGAGAATCCATACTGGATGTGATCTCAGACACTGTCAACGAGTTTGTAAAATATGTACGGAAAACATTTCTCGAGACGGGCCCGTCCTGACGCCTGCTGAAAAAACTCGACTCGAGGGGTAGCGTGATCGTCGCCACAAATATATTCTTACTGCGACAGTGCAAAATGTTGCCCGGATAGCCGGCGACGACCAGCCTCGAGGAGGACCCCGTGAGCGACACGACTCTCGACACCCCGACCACCTTCGACCCCCGGGCGTTCCGAGACGTCATGGGGCACTACCCGACGGGTGTGGTGGTCGTGACCGCCATGGTCGACGGCACCCCCGTGGGCATGGTCGTGGGCACCTTCAGCTCCGTCTCGCTGGAACCCCCGCTGGTCTCCTTCATGCCCATGACGACCTCGTCGACCTACCCGAGGCTGCGCGCCGCCGACCGGGTGTGCATCAGCGTCTTCGCCCACGACCAGCTCCAGGCCTGCCGCACGCTGGCCTCCAAGGACCCGCAGAAGTTCGACAAGGTCGACTGGACGCTCTCGGAGGCGGGTGCGCCGATGATCTCCGGCGCCGTGGCCCACATCCACGGCCGCATCGACCGGGAGGTCGAGGCGGGGGACCACTACATCACCCTCGTCGCGGTGGACGACATCGCGGTGAACCGCCCGGTCACCCCGTTGCTGTTCTTCCAGGGCGGTTACGGCGGCTTCTCCGCCACGGGACTGTCCGCCCACGTCGACGAGTCCCTCATCTCCGCGGTGCGCGTGGCGGAGGCCGCCCGCCCGCAACTGGACCGGCTGGCCCAGCAGTTCGGCTGCACCGCTGCCGCCCTCGTGCAGATCAGCGCCGTGGACCAGACCATCGGTGCCACCTCGTACGGCGGGGACACCGACGCCGACGAGCGCATCGGCGTGCGCGTCCCGCTCCTGCCCCCGCTGGGTGAGGCCGCAGTGGCCTGGAGCCCCGACCAGGTGGACCGCTGGGTCTCCCGCATCTTCCCGCAGGACGAGCAGGTGATCGCCGGCTACCGCGAGGCGGCCGAGCGCGTCCGGGCCCAGGGATACGCCATCTCCCGGGTGGACCAGGACCCGGAGGGGTACGCCGCCCTGGGCGAGGCCCTGAGCGAGTACGCCCACGGCGAGCTGACGCCGGTGCGGGACCGCGCCGTGCGCACCACGATCGCGGGGGCGGGGCACTTCTTCGGCGGGTCCGTCAGCGCGGCGGACCACTCGATCGACCTGGCGAGCGTGGTGGTCCCGGTCTTCGCCCCCGGCGCCGGGGAACCCACCAACTCCGGCCTGGTGCTGCGGTTGTGCCACCTGCCCTCGGGAGTGGGCGGGGCCACCGTGCTGGAGTGGGTCCAGGCTCTGCAGCAGGCCGCGTCCGAGGTCACCCGGACCCTCTCGAGCGGTGCCGCCAAGGACTACGCGCGCTACGCCGCCGCAGGGTTGCGCAGCGCCTGAACGGCCGGCCCCCGGACGGGCTGACACGACGAACGCCCCGGGCCAGGGCCCGGGGCGTTCGTCGTGTCTCCAGCTGGGGGGTCAGCCCTTCTGGCTCATGAACTCCTGGATGGGGGTGCCGTCCACGAGCACCTCGGCGGTGTAGGTGCCGGCGTTGGCGGTGGCGGTGTACTCGAGCTGGCCGATGATCTGCGGATCGGCGCAGCTGCCGGCGGACATCGGCTGGCCGGTCAGGTCCACGGTGACGGTGTCACCCTCGATGGAGACGTCCTCCACGCTCAGCTCGGACTGGTACAGGGCGTTGATCAGGCCGTTGGAGTGCTCGTACGTCCGGTCCTCCAGCAGGGCCTCGATGCCGGCCTCGACGCGCTCGGTGGTACCGACCTCACCGGAGCCGGACGCCTTCACGGTGGACTCGACCAGCAGCTCACCGCACCCGGGGAACTCGACGCCCTGATGACCGGACCCGGCCGGGGACACCCAGTAGACGGTGGCCTCGCCGGCTGCGGCCGCGGCGGAGGACGGGGCCGCGGCCGGTGTCGAGGCCGTGGGGGACGACGAGGCCGGGGCCTCGGACGTGGGTGCGGCCGACGCCGATGGTGACTCGGACGCCGACGCGGAGGCGGCCCGCGTCTCGGTGGGGGACGCGGCCTGGCTGGACGCGGAGGCTGACGGGCTGGCGCTGGAGCTCGCGCTCGAACTGGCAGGCGAGGAGGCCGGGGCCGGGGTCTCGGTGGGCACGTCGGCGACCTGGCAGGCGGTCAGGCCGAGGGAGAGCGCCGCGGCCAGGCCGGCGACGGCGAGAAGGGGTCGGCGTGGTGTTCGCGTCAAGCTCATGCCCCTGAGCCTAGACGAGCGCCGCGCCTAGACTCGAACCATGATGGACTGGATCGCCTCCCTGCCGCTCGGCTGGGCCATCCTGCTGTTCTGGTCCCTGGCGATCGTCCGCGCGACCACCACCTATGCCCTCGCGCGCGGGATCGCCGCCGGTGCCGAGCGCACGTCCCTGCGCCGGCACCTGTCCGGGCCGCTCTACCTGCGCGCCATGAGGTTCGTGGACCGCTGGGGCCCGTGGGCGATCCCCCTGTGCTTCATGACCGTCGGCCTCCAGACCGCTGTGATCAGCACCGCCGGCATCACCCGGATGCGCTGGCGCCGGTTCATCCCCGCCATGCTCGTGGGCGCACTGATCTGGGGCGTCATCTACGGCACCGTCGGCATGGCCGTGGTCTGGGCCGTCATCACCACCGCCATGGCCAGTCCCTGGGCCGCCGCCGCGCTGGTCCTGGCCCTGGCCGGCGTCGCGGTCCTGGTGCTGTGGCGTACCGGCGGGATGGCCCTGCTGCGCGCCTCCCGGACCCAGCGCCGTGCCCGGGCCGTGGCCGGGCGCGCCGGTGATTACATCGATGTCGGCAGGCGCGACCGATGGTGT